>Ga0255048_10002184_pt1 | contig 12717 bp, 16 predicted proteins | sample JV7_2_2_MG_FD_183619 | JGI IMG/M metagenome (GOLD analysis project Ga0255048, IMG submission 183619) | Seawater microbial communities from Jervis Inlet, British Columbia, Canada - JV7_2_2 | ecosystem: Environmental > Aquatic > Marine > Inlet | place: Canada: British Columbia | collected 2016-10-06
AGGTCTTCTATCAGACGAAACGCCCGCAACTTGTTGGGTACCTCAAAGACCCACGCCCGGTGAACCCAGTGATTCATAAACTCGTTTTCGATGGTGCGGTCCTGGTCGACTATCTGCTCTGCGGGTGTTAGCCGGACCACGTCGCCGATCGTCGCTTGCCCACCGTTCACCTCGACCGCCGGGTCAAACAGAAGCTCCTCTTCTTCGTCCCCTTCTGCGATGTGGGAACCGTAGGGCGGCATGGCGTCGTCGATCTCGACGGTCTGCCATTCCAGGTCACCATCAAGCTGCACCTCTTCCCACTCGAAGAAGTCCGGCGAGCTATCCGGCCCTTTCTTCGTCAACCGCCCCCACACCTCGGGAATGTCTTTCCGCGGAATGAGCGCCCCGCCGGTCTCGCCGCCCTGGATCGCCATATCAACGGCCGATGTCAAGCGATTGCCAGCGTAGCGCACGGAGGCGTTGAACGCTTCCACGTCGATCGGCTGGCCGGGGACAAGTTCAGGGCGTCGGGTCATTTGGGATTCAGGTCAAAGAGAATGTCAAAGTTGACTTCCTTATGCATCCGGCCCTCTACAGGCTCGGCGCCGCCAAGTAGTGCCCCGATGGCGACGGCCCCCAGGTTGAACTGGGTAGATAGCCAGACTTCATACCAGCCCACCGGATTGAGCGGCGGTTGTACAAATACGTGGTTCCAAGTGACCCAGCCGCTTCCCCGCTGGCCGTCGCTATTGAACAACCGATTCGTGATGTGCTGAATCCATTTGAAGTTGTGGACGAGCTCGACCCAACGCCGACCCGTCGAGTCAAAACGGTTGAACATGTCGGTTCCGACGAACTTCAGGGTTCGCGGCTCAAACTTGGGAAGCCCTGCCGCCGGTTGCGATCCGGGCACTGGCCAAACGTCTTTGTTGACCCCGTTGGCCACCTCCGCGCTCGGCTGTAACGTCTTGTTGTCGAGCCCCACCAACATGCGGCGGATGGAGAAGTCGGTCACTGTCACGCCGATGGGCGTGGCCACGTCCGCCGGCACGGGCCAAATATCAAGGCCGCGCGGGCCGGGGAAGTCGACCTTGGCGAACATGCCGCCCGGCCACGGTAGTTGCATGATGCCCGGCCGAAAGACTGGATCCATGTAGTCCCAAATCCGCAGCAGTTCGTCTGGGTCGTTGCTCTGCGGAACCCACCCGGTCACCAACGGTCGATACTTCGCGATGATCTTGCAGCCGGCGGATCCGACCAGTGTTGTTTCCGGTACGTCTTCCAGCTTCTTTAAGAGGACTGGGCGGTTGCCCGCAGCTCGGCCGGGGGCAGGCGGCGCCGCTGCGCTTTCCAGGGAGTCTGCTGTAGCCATCGCATCGACGTGAGAGAAGTCCACAACCGCCTCATTGCAGTAGGCGGACTTTATGTAGGTGTCCACCGCTGGGGCAATCCGTTTCCACTCGCCGTCATCTTTGGCCACGCCGCCCTGTAGCGTCCGGATCACCTGATCGAATGAATCGTAGGGCTCGGCGTAGAATGTCCGCGTGATTTCGATGCCGGTGCCCGACGTGTGCTGGGTCCGGCTTAGTTGCTCGAGCTTGGTGTTCGTGGCCATGATCTACCAGTGCGATCCCGCCGCGTTGGTGAGCGGCTCTTGGGTTGGTGTGCCGGATCGTTGGATTTCCTGCTGGACGGCGAGCAGGTCTTTTAGCGTCGATACGCTTTCGTCTTGCGTCCGCGCCGTCTTGCCCTCTGGGGTGCCGATGATCCGGGCCTCTGATTGTGCTGCCTTGCTGGCCAGTGCCGCCGCGATCGCTCCCCCGGCGAACGCACCAGGTTGGCCGCCGAGTGCTCCCCCGGCTGCCGCCCCTGCCGTCTCTGCCGCTCCCTCAACATCCGGCGCGATTGGTGCCGGGCGTCGAGGCCCTTCCTCGGGCGCCGGTGCTTCTTCGTCCATGAACGCCTTGATAAAGTCGCTCGGCTCGGGAGTGGTCGGGAGGTCGTCTTGCAGCAAGTCGGCCTTCTCCTCTGGCGTGGTCTTGCGGATACGGCCGGTCAGTTCGTCGCGGATCGTGTTGGTTTGTCCGGCCATCTACTCTCGCTCCGCAAGGGATTCTGCCAACCCGAAAGCCCCGGTCCCCGTCCACGCGGGAGCGTTGCGGCGCAGAGGGGCCGACCCGTGGCCGGCGATCAGGTATTCCACAACGTCGTCGCCTCCGGACGAATTCAGACATTCGACAGTGTCGAGTGTGACTTCCTTGCACGAGTAATAGACGCCGTCGAGAAGGTCCGAACCACGCGGAAAGGTCCGGCTCGGTCGGCCGATGCCCCTCATTGGCGGATGACTGACAAACGTAGGATCTCCGCAGAGGAACTTCATTGATACCGAGAAGTGCTCGGCTATCGGCCCCTCGAGCCGCCCGTCTGCGAACGGTTGCGAGAATGGTCCCGGCCCCGAATCTCTCACTCTGATCGGTGTGAGGTCGAGGTCTACGGCCGCGAGGAAGTCAAAGCCGTCGGCCACCCGTCGGTATTGAAGCGATCCCTTGCCGCCCGACATAGGCAGGCGTACCGTGATGAACCTCCGGAGGATGCGCCATCGCTTGACGTAAAGCGTATCGGTACCGGGGAATTCAGAGGAATTGAGCCACTTGAATTCAAGCGTCCCGCCGATGCCCGGCAGTTGCTCAACCTCTCGCGTCATCCTGATCGGAGGATCTGCCATTGGTCACCTCAGAACAGGGGCACGAGAACCGGGGTGGCGCCGGCGGATTCTTGCAGGTAGTGGCCGAGTAGTGACGACCCCACGCCGACGACATTGTAGACAACCTCGTCTTCTCCACGGGACGAGCATGTCACATCGACCACGTCGGCCAAGAACTTGGTGGCTTGGTAGCTGCGGGCTTGTAGGCCACGGGCAAACCACCATGAGGGCTCGCCAACCTGAAACGCTACGCGAACCCCCTGCAAGCTGCCGACAAGCTGCTCCGCGAATGGTTTGGCCACGCCCGTTAGCGCGTCGTCGATTGCCAGCAGTCCGGGGAAGGAAAGCTCGGCGGCGAACGTCCAGCCGGCGCCGACGCGCGTGTAGAGGTCGGCCCCGTTGCTGCCGCTGTGGGTCGTCCGTTTGTTGCGGTAGATTTGCTTGATCGCCCACTGGCCAACGTCAAACAGGGTCTCCGATTGGCCGGCAAGCGTGCCAAGGTTGTTGCGGTTCTGCAAGATCATATTGCCGCCGAGACCAGAAACGAAATCGTAATCCCGGCTTGCTCTCGTGAATGGGATCGCCATGGTTCACCTCTACGGGAAGATATTGGAGTTGTAGCCGATCCGCCCGTCGAATGCGGCCGCGCTGGCCGTACCGGTGTTGTCGACCATGATGGCCACAACGTCACCCAGGTCGATGTCAAACTCAAACCACACGTTGGCGACTTCGTCGTAGTAGGTCTGGATAAACGGGTTCTGCAATCCCTGATCCCTGGACCACATGAAAGGCAAGTTTGCGGCAAGGTTGATGTACGGCCAGACCTTCTGGATGTTGCCGTCGTTCGTGTTGTCGGCAATCCCGACCGGTACCGCGATGTCGTTGTACTCGGTGACCGTGATCGAGGTCACGCCGGCCAATTCGGTAACCAGTGTGACCGACCAGATGCCATCATTGCCGGTCGAGTCGTTGATCAGGATAAAGTCGCCGGCCGCGATCTGGTCAGTGATGTCGCCCGTAATCGTGAGAACGTCCGTGGCGGCCGTGGCCGTGGCAATGTCGTAGATATGCCCGACGCGGTTCTGACTCGCGATCTTCGCGAACGTCCCGACCGCACCCCCACCGGCAACCGGCCACACGTTGCCATCAGCCAGGGTGATCGTGGTCGTTCCAGCCCCGACCGCCACACCCTCGACCTGATAGCGGCCGTCATCGGCTACCGTGCCTTCGACCCTGATCAGGTCGCCGTCGCGGATTTCGCCTGTCAGGTCGCCGGTGAACGTGACCGTATCCGGCGCAGCGGCTGCGGTCTGTAGGATAGCGTAGCGGGTTTCCAGGAATTCCACGGGCACGGCCGTATCGCAAACGATCATGATCGACCGCAAGAGCCGAGCCGTGAAAGCGGCGGTCACCTCTTCCTCGGTGCTCGCGCTGATCGTCTGGTCGAGGTTTAGCCCGTTCTCGACAACGATTGCCTCCGAGCCACTCAAGCCCGTTTCGCTGCCCCTCCGGTACGTTCTGGTGAGATTTTCGGTTGGCATGATTACTCCAGTTCGGGTTGGTGTTCGGAAAGTTTGATGAGCCACGCGGTGATTCCGAGTAGCACGTCCTGCCCCAGGTCTTCGCGGTCGTCTTCGCCGATCTGGCTTGCGGCGCGATCTGGGGCCGGTCTGATCAGGATGAATCGAGCGGGAGGCTGGTCAAGGCTGTTCGGGTTGAGGTCGGTCAGATCGACCAACCGATCCCAATAGTCGTGGAATACCTGCAAGATGGGGCCGACCGTCTCAATCTTCTGATCGGCGACAATGTCAAGGGTGGCGATGTAGGTGACCAGCTTGACGCCGGAACTGTTGCCCACAGACTCCACCTCTTCGCAGTTGATCAGCCCGAACGGTTTCGCGGCGCTCTTCGCGGCCCGTAGCCCGTGGTGGAGCCCGCCGACAAACCCAGCCGCCGAGAGGGACGTAGCCATCCCGCCGGATGCGTGGGAACCAATCAGGGATTTGATGATCGAGTGGATTTGCATCAGTCCGGCCTGATCTCGCATTCGATAACGGACAACTCGCCGATCCGGTTCTGTAGCCGGTATCCGGTGATTTCGTACTTCTCGCCGTCTTCGTCCCGTAGCTGGTCGCCGCTTTCAATGTCGCCGATGTCCCCGTCGACGAATATGTCGTAGTGCCGCGTGAATTCGCGTTGCCCGGCGTGGTCTTCAATGGGGGACGGCCGCAACATGATCTTTGCCTCGACGTTGACGAACGTGGTGCTTGCCGCGTGCGTGACGGTCCTAGATCCCCATTCGGTCGTAGCTTCGGTGCGTGGCCAGTGGGTAACCGTGTTGTTGAATCCGAACGCATCCGATATACGCAGGGAAACCACTTCCGCCCGGTACCAGTCGCCTGTCAGCGGATCGCCAGCGGTGCCGAGCCGCGGCCGGCGGATCTTCATGATGGTATAGCTGGCCCCGCCGACCGCGGCGGCTTCGGTGATGATCCCGCCGACCGTTGGTTCGGTGCCAGCCGGGTAGATCGTGTCGCCGACCGGAAGCAGGAACGTCGTATCTCGCCGTAGATAGACGCCCTCGGTCGCTACCTCTTCCTCTTCTGTGTCCCGCAGCCGGTACGTGTTCTGAACCTCGGTGCCGTCCAGGTCGATCGTTTCCAGCGGGCAGAGCGACAGGATGTCATCCGACAGATCGAGGTCCGTGGTAGTCGATCCGCCAATCCCGTTTTCCCCGCCCTCGTAAATGCTCGGAGGGATCGCCCCGGCCGTGAACAGGTTGATACCCAACTCTCGGGCCGCTGCCGCGCGAACTGTGAACCCGGCGACCGTCCCCAGGGAGGCGTCAACGAACTGCGGGTCTGCGTTGATCGCGTCGGCGCCCTTGGTGACGTTGATGGGCGTCGCGGAGTTAAACCACACGTTTCGCTGCCACGCGTTTTTTGGCTGGGCTCCACCCGACCAATTCGCCGGCGTGGTGTTGTTCGACAGGATGTTGTCCGCGACGAGCCAGTTCTGCCCGTCCGTCGACAGAATGCCCGTAGTGCAGCCGTTGATCGTGTTCAGCAAGACCCACACGTTGTCACCGCTCGGCGCTCCGATGCCGGTAGTGCAGTCGCGGACTAGGTTACCGACGAGCGCATTGCCCGACCCGATCAGGCTTATTCCCTCCGCGCCGCCGGTGACTTGGCAGCCGTAGACCGCACAATTCGAGGTTACCATTATTCCCGCGTTTGCGGCCGAGAGGGCAATCGACCGCATGATCCGGCCGCCAGCGGAGTTGATAGAGAACCCGTGGCCCGTGCCGGTGTTCTCCGCTTCGCAGTTGTCGATCACGCCGCCGATGTCGCACCGGAGGCAATAGTTGTTCTCGGCCGATTCAATCCGGATGTTGCGAACCGTCCAGTAGTTGTCCAGGACAAGGGAGGCGTTGAGGGCGCCGAAGTCGAAGAACGGCAGGGCACCGTGGGCCGCTGGCGTCAAGGCCGTGTCGGCAACGCCGATGATCTGGATCGGTGCCGCGATCGTGCCATCCCGTGACGTTCCGACGTGAGCGTTGGAATTGTACGTCCCCGCCAAAGCGTAGAGGATGTCGCCAGCGTTCGCGACGTTCGTGACCCAGTTGTCGACCCCCGCCCAGTTGAACGCATTCGCGAAGCTCGAACCGTCAAGGGCTCCCGCACCGGTCGGCGTTGTGAAGAAGTTTGGCATCTATGCGGCGTTGGCGTAGTGGTCGTAATACACGTAATTGCTGGGCCAAGTGTTCATTCTGGCATCTCGAAATTGCGGATTCGCTGGTTGACCATCTGGCGGATGCGGCCGCCTACTGCGTTGGGCTGGACGGTGACGATCGGGCCGCCCGCTACGCTGATCTCGCACGGCTCGGCGGGGTCGCCGTTGTGCTGGTGAATCAGTACGTCCAGCGGGATGTGCGTGTCGGTTTTCATTATCCAACTTTGAGCGTCGAATCTTCGTGTTCGTACCAGTTGAGGGTGATTTTATGCACCGTGTCGTTCACCGTAACATTGCTCAGCAGGATCGCGTAGACGGTCGCCGGCAACAGGATAAATTCCTTTCGACCACGGGAGCGATCATTCAACACCGACCCGAACGGAGGCCCGGCGGCAATTGCGATCACCTCGCTGTGGAGAACGGTCGCCGCCGCTCCCTGGACGATCCCCGCCGCCGCCGCTTCCAATACGTTGAATTGGGATATTCTGTCGGCCGCGCCCGTCTCCCTGTCGGTCATTACGCTAGTGTTGCTGCTGTTTCGATCGCGATTCAGCGGGGTCGCGCTGGTGCCCTGGTTGACGCCGACAACCGGCGCCTCGTGAATCTCGAAAATGCTCTCGTCATCTGCCCCCGCGTCGACCGTCATGTGGATTCGCTTGCCGGTTACGGTTGCTGCGGGGGTGACGAACGCCAACGCGGTGCTTTCATCCACAGCCGTTGGCAGTGGCGCCGACGCCGAGAACGTGAATGTAAACGCATCGCCCTCGTGTACGTTGTGATGTTCGTGGTCGATCGTCAACAGAGCTCGCGAGACTTCGTCAAACGGATTGGGGCGGCCCATAGCGTTTCTCCTATCCTTGAAGTTGTCGTCTGACGACCACCGGGCCGCCCAGCTTGACGATCAGGTTTTGCAAGTCGTCTATCTCTTTCAGCAGGTTTGCCCGGTGCGCGTCGTGGTCGAACGTGACGCCATCAGTGGTATGCGACGGAGCGACCTTTGCGGCGCGATACTCCGCGATCTTCTCGGCAAGTTCGGATCGCACTTCGTCGATGGCAGCCACGTCAGTCCTCCACTGGGCATTCTTCCGGGTCGACGCACGGCAGCCGGTCTATGCTAGACTGCATGTGCGACAGGTGGTTGTGGATGGTCTTCCACTGGGCCTTGATGATCCACACGAGTACGCCCCCCATAGCCGCGATCAGGACGTGTTCCGGTTCCATGGTGTTACTCCCACCGGGGCGGCCGGCCAGTGTAGCAAACCGACCGCCCCGGCTTGCGATGGTTACGAGGCGACCGTACCGCCCGATCGGATGATAGCACGCGGTTCCATGACGCCGGGGACGCCGTTTTCCGAAACCTTCACGCGGTGCCAGATGTCAGAGCGGAATTGCTCCTCGTTGTTCATCGGAGCTTCCTCGGTCGTCAATCCCCAGATTTCCTTGTAGACGAAGGCTTTCTTCGGGTTCCCGTACCACCAATGGGCGTTCGCGAGTGCGCGCGTGCCGCTGGTAAGTCCACCGTTGCCGGTCTGCAAGATCAGTTGGCGGATCAGGAACTCATTGCCGACGACCTCCAAGTCGAAGTCGAGCCGGTTTCCCGGTGTATCGCCGACGTTCTCCCTTGCGCCGCCGGCCCGAACAACCGCATCCTGCTGCCGTACCTGGATAGCGCGGATTACCGACCGAGCTTGATTGGCCAAGAGGTTTCCGCAAACGATGGTTGTCGGCGCCACGTCCAGCGGTTCATTGATTGACGGATCGGACATGGCGTAGAACAGTTGATCGGCGATTTGCAGATCTGTGAAATCTGTCAGAATCTCGGTCGTGAGATTGTCGAATCCCATGTCGGTGTCATGGTAGGTTGCGCGGGTCTCATCCTTGAAGTCGTAAGACGGTACCGCACCAATAAACGTATTGATGACGCGCTTTTCCTTTGATAACCCAAGCCCTTGCCCGAGCGTGCCGGCTTCCCCCAACAGGTCGCCGGTTCGGTCGGCTATGATCGCCTCCCGCGTGATTGGGAGGATCCCGCCGCGCTTCTCGGCGGCCGGCAATCGAATGTCGCGCGCCGTCATTCCGACCAGCGGGTACGGATGGCCTTCCGGGATCGCGTCGGCGTACTGGTCTGCCGTGGCTGCAATCCCCGGTACCAACTCGGTCCGCTGGATCGTGCTGGGGAAGGTCGTCGCCAGCTTGTCGGCAATCCCCGTCGTCAGCTTGTAGGAATCCTGGACCTTCGTAAAGAAGATCTGGCCGGTGATCCGCGAGAAGTCCGCGGTCGACACGGCAAGCGCGCCTTCCGTGACCTGGTGTCCCTTCTTGTTTGCGCGTTCCCAATCGCCGGCAAGCTCGTATCCGTCGGCGATCAGGTTGTGGAACAGGTCGCGAATCGAGAAGTCTTCGGGCTTTGCGCCGCCCTCGGTCAAGAGGTAGTGCAGTTCGCCGACAATGTATTCGTCGGGATCGTCGATTCGCCGGTCCCGGCGTGCGGAGTCAATCATCTTCCGCAGTTCTTTCGCTTTGAACATGATTTCTCCTCAGAATCGGGGTTGAGCGCGGAGTTGCCGGCACTTCAACTGCCGGATTTCGTAGGTCGCGATGTCGGTGATGTTCTCCGAGTAGACGCCAAATTGCATCAACTCGGTGGCGGCGATCGTGATTTGATCTGCGCCGCTGTGGTTGTGGACGCACACCAGGACGCCGTCGATATAGAAGTGAATCTCGGCGTCGAAGATCACGACCGCGGTGCCGGCGGGGACGGGCACGGGGCCGGTCGGGACAAATTCGGCCCGTAACTGGTGACGCGATCCGACGGAAACCGGGTGGGCAACGCGGTCGAGCGAGTTGGCCGCGGTTAGTTCCGTTATGATCGCCGTGCCGCTTTCCTGCGAAACGCAGAACAGGTTGGCCGGGGTGGCGAAAACGGCGGATGAACTATCGGGGGTGTAGAACCCGAAATGGTCGCCGGTCGCCTTCATGCCGCCGCCGGCCGTGATCGTCGTTGCGCCGTTGAAGGCGTCGATGCACCCGACAAACATATTGATTTCCGTTGCCAGCAGTTGGAATGTGATGTCGGCAATGAACCGGATCGGCTGGCCGATCAGGAATTGAAACACCTCATTCGTACTGTATACGGCTCCGATCTCGGCGGCCCCGGCCGTGTGACTGAAAAGCCACATCCCGCCGGCCGTGTCGCCGGCTTGGAGCGTGCCGGCCGCCCCGATCTGTTCGTAGGTAAATCCGTTGTCCATTGGAACGGTCGTCGCTGCCACTTCGGCGCAGGGGTTGATTTCGACCCCGTAGCTTTCCTCGGTGGTGAAGTCGTTTTGGAGTAGTGCGGTCATGCGTTGATCCCTCCCGTATTGATTCCTTGGAGCCCGCGGGCAAACGCCTCGTGCCCCAATTCGTAGAGCGGCGGGTGGTCGCCGTCGTCGCCGTCGCCGTCGTCGCCCACCTGCTCCAAGGCGGTAATCCGCCCCTTGTTGGCCGGCTTTGCCAGCCCTTCCAGCGCCGTCAGGATCTTACCCTGCCCGGCGGCGAGTTCCGCGATCTTCTCATCGCTGGCCTCTTGGGCCGCGGCGAGTTCTGCAATGTCCATTTGGTCATCTCCCTCGAAAAGGTTGCGAGTTGTCGCTGGGTTATCTACAAGATCGACGCTATCAACGCCGAGAATTTCGGTAACTTCTGTTGCGTCGTCGTTCATAGCGCATCTGGCTTGATGCGACAGGCCGAATTCTGTGCCGTCGCTCTCGACTATCGTGCCGGATAGCCCGTGCGATTGCTTTATGTGCAAGTCTCCGAACAGTCCGCCCTTGCCCGGCATCTCTCGCACGTTCTCAACGTGTCCGAAGTGGGCAAGCAACTTGCGTTGTCCCCTCTTGCGTTCCCGGCTGGTGCCGTGGAGAAGATGCACGGGCGCCCGTTCGTAGAGTGGGATGGCCCTCACGAGAACATCCTGCGGGTAGTCGCGCCCCTTCTTCGATCGGTTGCCGACGATCTTCACGCCCTCGATCACTCCGTTGATGACCGGGGCTCGGCTGTATTCCAAGAGGGTGTGGATTGCGCTCATGCTACCGGTTCCATGATCCGGGGCGGCGCGTTGTCGGTCGCGGGCAAGTCGTCCAGTATGAACGGCCCGGCCAATCGTCCTTGATCGTAGCGCGTTGCGCGTTCCTCCGCTACTGATTTGTCTGTGTAGACGCCTCCGATTCGTCGGATGTTGCCGGTGAAGTAGACCACAACCCAGCACTCGCTTGCTCGTTTTTTCGCCATTAGGAAACCCTTTCGCCCTCGTTTGATTGTGAGCCCTCTTGCGCTGTGTCGTCGTCGGCTTCGCCATCTTCCGGAGGCAGCCCAAGCATGATCGAGGGCGGTTCTATCGGGTCGACCTCGTTGTCGGCGAGGGTCTGGTCTCGGTCGATGTCTTCCTTCGCGGCCCACTGCTTGTTGCTCAAAATCCCATGGTTGCTGAGGATTTCGTTTCGCTGCGTTTCCTCTAGCGCCTTCCTTGGAACGACCGGCGGCATTTCTACGCTGACCTCGATTTCGTCCAGGATGTTCTCCCGCGCGGGGCCGATCAAGCCGGCGACGGCAGCCGCGTCGATGACGTGTTCCATGATCTCCAGGAAGAATTCCTTGTATGTGTCCTGTTCGGTTTCCCGAGCCCGGACAAATGGAGCTTCCGCCACAAGGGCCGACGCAAGATTTGCGTTGCTGGCGTCTCCGGAAACCAACCCCTCGGGAAACTGTTTGCGCGAGCCGATGTTCCGGAGGCCCGCTTGCAGAACTTGTATCAGCGTCTCGCTCTGCCCGCTGCCGGCCAGTGGCCCGGCCGTGAACTTGTGGCCGTTCGTCACGCGGAGAGCTTCCGGCCCGTCGTAGACTTCCGCCGATGCCTGCCGGCCGGTGCGAGTCGTGACATTGGAGCCCATGGCCGGGGGAAGCCCGGCGTTTTCCATGCCGGGCGGCAGTTCCTCGACCCAAGAAATGTTCGCTTGCACCACGCCGGATTCTGTGAGAGCCCGCAAGAGTTTCTTGACGCGCGGCAGAGCGTTGACGACTTGAAAGAACATCGACACGCCGCGCTTGGTGTTGCGGTCGACGTTGATTTTCATGTGGTGAACTTCGTCGGGCTCGAAAACCTCGTGCTGCCGCTCGCCGTCGTTGTGCTGGCTTACGAAGTTGTAGGCAAGCGGCTTGCTCGTGTCATCTTTCGACGTGAGGATCCCGAACCGCCAGTCCGCATCGCGGCCGCTGATCCCCAGCCCGCGATTGAGTTGGGAGGTCGCGCCGATCGGGTCGCGGCATTGCTCGGGTTCTCTGGAAGTCAAACGTAAGAAATCGTCGGCCTGCTGGTCAAGCTCGATCACAAGGAACGTCTCGCCGTCCCGCTCGCTCCTTTTGAGGATCTCTTTTTCCCACAACTTCCACTTGTTGTCCTTCTGCCACTTGTCCATGAAGTCTTGCGCGGCGTCTACCGTGGGATTGCTCTTGGGGGCCGCGGGGGCGGCCGGCTCGCGCGCGTCGGGAATTGGCGGGGCGTCGGGCTTCTTCTTCTCCACAATCGACCAGTTGAACCCGGTGTAAATCACGAATTGCTGGAGAACGTCCAGCATATTGACGGCGGTCACGCAGAACGCCTCAACCACCCGCGCGGACTCAACGATTTGCCAGTGTTGCTGTTCGGTGAAGTAGTAAGGCGGCTGGGCACCGTGGCGACGGGAGCCGGGCCGGGCGCTGTGCCGGCCAATCGCGCCGGGATGATATAGATCATTGGCGGCACTGCCCAGCCCGGCCGTAGAAGCTCCCGAGGACGAGAAGGGGTCGGAGGCGGCCCAAGCGTCCTCTAGGAGATTCTGCGTCTCTGCCTGCGATTGGAGGACGGCGAGCTTGCGCTGATCGCGCTCAAGAAGTGCTAGCTGCGTACGCTCCTGGACAATTTCTCGTTTTGCGAGCGTTTCCAAGAAAGTATCCATGGCGGCGAATTCCCTCCAATTGGGGAATTCTACCGCCTGGGCTGCCTATTGCAAGGGCAGTCGGTGCCTATTTTTTGGGCAGGGGGCTAGAACAGCACCTCTTGCCGCAACCGCTCGGCTGCGATCTTGCAATACTTCTCCTCGATCTCGATGCCGATTGCCTTGCGGCCCAGGTCTTTGGCGGCCCGTAGCGTGGTGCCCGAGCCGGTGAAGGGGTCGAGGATGGTGCCCGGTTCGCCTGGACACAGATTGATAGCCCAGATGATCACCCGTAGCGGTTTCTGCGTCGGATGGTTTCGATACTCTCGTCCCCGCCTCATCATT
>Ga0255048_10002185_pt1 | contig 12716 bp, 25 predicted proteins | sample JV7_2_2_MG_FD_183619 | JGI IMG/M metagenome (GOLD analysis project Ga0255048, IMG submission 183619) | Seawater microbial communities from Jervis Inlet, British Columbia, Canada - JV7_2_2 | ecosystem: Environmental > Aquatic > Marine > Inlet | place: Canada: British Columbia | collected 2016-10-06
TATTGCGTGTTGTGTGCCGTTATTTTGGGCATAAGAATACGTTTTATGATGACTATGGAAAATTGAGTTGTAACAGATGCCGCAAGCATATTTATTAATGGCATACAACATCGGCATAAGAAACGTGCGTAGTAATGTTATTTTATTTGATGTTAGGTGTAGTTAAATTATAGAAACTATGAATTATAAAGAAAAACAAATTGATTATTTAGAAACAGTAGCGGAAGAAATAACTCTAATGATGGGGTTAAAAACTGAGGTAGTAAATGAAGCTATTGAAGTAGATACTATTGCAGGGAAAATGAAATTCAAAGCAGGGTTTGGCGAATTAATGCAAGACGTTTACCGCTTCATTTATTGCTATGGCACAAGGCTACACAATTACGGAATAGATCAGCGTATTAATTGCGCCTAACGAATAGTAATATGAATAGTTTAAAAAATATAGCGATGGAAAATAATGAACCAGATTACGAAAGTGATGAATATTTTGAAGGATGTCAAGAAGCTGATGAACCTGATGAACCTGATTTTTATGAGTGTATGTGTTGCGGAAATGTGCAAGGTGATTCAGGATTTGGAATGACTTGTGATAAATGTATGGGTCCAGTGAGTGAAGGATATTTTTGAAATTATTTATATACATTGTTAGGTGTAGTAAAGGAATGAAGAAAAAGATAAATAACAATGTTAATAGTAACTGAATCGGGATTAGTAATTAAAGTAAAATGATAGGGCTTATATACTTCTTGTTTTGGAGTACATTATTTGTAGTATTGATACTACCTGATGATTTAAAGAAATGAATATGGAAGCAATAAAAACAAAAGTAGTACATAGTAAGAGCAAGGATGCTTGGAATGTTGTAGGAGAAACGCCAGGAAGTAAGTATAAAATAGTTAGAGTACCATATTGTAGTATAGATAGTAGTGAAATAATAACCACACAAGCAAAAGCAAAAGCGTTAGAAGATGCTTTATTTATTAGTTACTGTTTTAATAATGCAGATAAAATAAAGTTTGGGAAATGAAAGATTACATAATACTAAGCACTGTTGTAACCTTATTTTCTTTAATAGCTTTATGGAGTGTAAACCAGGATACTGTAAAAGTAAAGAGATACATTGAAATAAAGTGTGATAGCGCCTGTAATGATTCAATAGTGTGTTTAAAAGAGGTAATATGAAAGAAGCACAGACTAAGTTGATGCAAATGCATGAAAGAGAAAACAACAGAATGATTAGGTTGTTGAAACTTGCTTTAAAGAATAATTCATTTGGGGATGATACGCATGCTATGGTTGCTTTTATGAAAAGTTTATTTGAAATACAAGAACCTATAATTAAGTAAATAACTAAAAGATAAGTAACATGGAAAAACTAGAATTAAAACATCTTGCACCGTACTTACCGTATGGGTTAAAGGGTATAAACTCCTTTGGAAATCAAATTGAAATACATGCACATCATTATTTAATGGATGGTAGGTTTATCGGGCTACATCCAAAATGTAAACCAATACTACACCCACTATCCGAATACTGTGGAGAAATAACAGGAGGGGATGTAAAGAATAAACTGAACTGTAAACTGTCTAATGTTCACGAAATATGGGATTTGTTCTCGCATGATATTTCTTTAGACGAGGTATCATACGGAACATACCTTGTCATGTGTAAAAACCACATTGATTTTAACGGATTAATAGAAAAGGGTTTAGCTATATCATACAACGAAATAGAACAGTAAACACTAAATCAAAATAAATTTGTATATTTGTAGTAATGAAAGAACATTGAAATGGGAACTAAAGCAAAACCAGGAGATAAAAGATTAGGTAATCAGTTTTGGGAAATGGCAGACCCATTCTCATTAGGCAGAAACCCAAAGTACTCTAAACCAGAGCAATTATGGGAGGATGCTAAGGATTATTTTAAACATTGTGATGATAACCCAATAGAGAGTGTTGAAACTAAAGTAAACAAATCAATTGAAATTAGAACCATTAAACACAAAATACCTTATACATGGGAAGGGTTGTACGTTTTTATAGGTGTTTGCAACCTTCATCTTTATAAATCTAAAAAAGAATTTATTAACATCCTAACACACGTTAGGAATATAATCTACAATCAAAAGTTCACAGGAGCAGCAGCAGGACTGTTTAACAGCAATATTATCATAAGGGATTTAGGATTGAAAGATAAGCAGGAATTAGAAGTAGATGATAAAACCTTATCCGATGAAGAAAGGAAAGCCCGTATAGCTGTATTACTAGAAAAAGCAAACAAGAAATGAATTACTTTAGAGCTAAATGGCAACAGATAGGCATTGATGCTAATAAGGAGCATCAAATCTTAGTAGATAGAATCATAACAGTACAATACGAGATGTTGATTAATTGCGATGATGTTTATTTATTGGAAAGAAGCCGTAAATTCAAGATACTGGAAAGGGCTTTGAAGTGTGTAGAGCGCAAAATGCGTGTTAATAGGTTTGTTTTTGGCATCTACATACAAAGAGGGACAGGAGCAGGAGATACAAATTATTAAAGGTTTGTTAGTCTTGTATAATAACGGTAACTAAACGATTAATGAGGACGTGAAAAATAAAAAGGCAAGACTTATATTGATTAATAACTAATCCATTGGATAAAAGATTTCCTTTAATATATGTTGAATGGTGTGATGCCATGGTAAATCAATCTTCTTGGTTAAGTCTTGAAGATGCTTTAGAGTGGGGCAAAAGTGAAAACTGGATAGTTACTGAGGTTGGATTTCTGTTAGATGAGACTAAAGAATTCATCTTAATCGCTAATAAGAAAAGTTCATACGATAAAGAGAATCCAGAAATAGGAGGAGTTATGAAGATACCAACCACTTGGATAAGAAAAAGGGTTAATTTAAGTAAACATATTAAATAATGGCAAAACAAAGAAAAACAAGTAAAGCTGCTGCAAGCGCAGCTTCAAAAGTTCTTAGAGACGGAAGAACTGGTAGTGCTAGTAAAAAAGCAGCAGGTAGTGCTTTATCGCAGCGAGCACCTAAGAAAAAGAAAAAATAACCACAAATCGGTATTAGCCGTACTTCGAGAGGAAAGCAACTGCGGACTATCGGAGAGTTTGTGGACGTTCTCTAAAATAAGTTAATAACCTTGAGCATCACGCTCCCAAGAGGTATAACAGTTGCGTTTTTTGTAAGGGTACTGGAATAGTTAAATGTTTTGATTTTGCAGAAAATAATAATTTACCAAATGGTAGTTATGAGTTAAATAAATTAGTAAAAGAAAAGGGAACTTATGCAAGTTGCCCAGATGGTTGTATTGTAACGAATTAAAATGAAATGAAAGAAACAGTAACAATTAGTGTAGAAACTTATGATAAGTTAAAGCACAATTCAGATGTATTGCATAGTTTTAATGAAGATAGCGATTTATTTGTATATCTTAATGGATGGGGAGAGCAGTATTATACTAGAAGTGAATCAGAGATTATTGAAATATTGAATAGAGATATTGATATAAATAAAAGAAGGATTCGGGATTTATTAGAAATAGTTCAATCTCTCCAAAAATCTCAATGGCAAGGATTCTGGAAGGAGGTTAAAACAGCATTGCACCGAATACCTTAAAGGGTAAATGAAGTTAGGCACACATATATTTTATTATTTAAATAATGGAAGTTATACTAATATTCATAATAGTAACCTGGATTGTAGTAGTGATTAGAAGAAGATTTGAAGATTAAGTGTTAAGCGAACAGGAACTAATAGAGCTTGAAAACCTTATGCGTAAGGATGAGGCAATGGATGCTAGTAAACATCTATACAACTTTGCTAAGTTTTTATTTCCTAAGTTTGGAAATGCTAAGTTTCACAAAGTGTATTATGATGTGTTAGATTTATTTGCAAGAGAGAAAATACTCAATCTAATAGTAACACTTCCACCGCAGCATGGAAAATCAACCGGCTCAACAATGTACTTACCGGCTTATCTATTTGGTTTGAGACCAGACCTTAGAATAGCCATATCGAGTTATTCAACACCCATAACACAAAGGTTTAACCGAGAGATACAAAGAATCATAGATACACCCGAATATAGAGAAGTATTTCCTGACACTACATTAGGAAAAGATAGCGTAGTAACGGTAACATCTAACCCATTAAGAAACGCTTCTGAATTTGAGATAGTAGATAGCAACGGTAAGATAAGAGGCAAATTAATGTCTGTTGGTAGAGGTGGTGCTTTAACTTCTCAATCAGTTAATATCTGGATAGGAGATGATTTATATAAGGATTATGAAGAAGGTAACAGCCCTATTGTAAGAGATGGTGTTTGGAATTGGTATGTAACAGTCCCTGTATCCAGGCAACCAAAACAAAAACTAAAGGTGTTTACCCGTTGGCATGAAGACGATTCGATAGGCAGGCTTGAAAAGCTAGAAAAGGTTGTTGTGGTTAATAGTTTAGAAGAGATTTACGAAGCTATAAAAAAACATGGTGAGGATGTTTGGATTAAGATTAATTTCGAGGCTATAAAATCTGGTGAACCTACCGAGTTTGATAATAGAGAAAAAGGAGAAGCGTTATGGGAGGAAGAAAGAGAATTAAAGAAACTTAAAAGTATTCGTGCTCTAGACCCAGAACAGTTTAATTGCCTGTATCAAGGCGACCCACAATCACAGGTAGGCTTATTGTACAATCCATTTAAAACGTATGTAGAATTACCAACATTAAAGATTAGAAAGAACTGTACAGATACAGCAGATAAAGGGCAAGATTATTTATGTTCTATTAATTATGGGTTGCCATTAGATGAGAACGACAGGAACATATATGTATTAGATGTTATGTACACATTGGAGGATATGGAAGTAACCGAGAAGAAAGCTAGTGAGTTCTTAGAGGGTATAAACAAATCTTTGTATGAATCTAATAATGGAGGTAGATACTTTGCTGTGAACGTTCAAAAGAATACTGATTGTGAGATAGATTGGTTTCATCAAAGCAAGAATAAGGAATCCAGGATATACTCAAATAGTGCGAGTGTAAATAGTAGGGTTGTATTTCCTGAAAGATGGAGTATTGATTATGCAGAGTTTTACGACCATCTAACGAGGTTTAAAAAGATGTTTAAGGCAAATAAGCAGGATGGAGCGCCCGATGTATTAACTATGATAATAGAAGAGGAAACTAGTAATTTTGATAATTTCACTGTTACAGTTGATTAAACTAAATGTTGATTAATGTTGTGATGTTTAAAATAATTGCTATATTTGTTATCGTAGTTCAAGCTTAGCGGTTTGATTAAATGAGGTTCACGTTCCTGCTACGATTCTTTAACAACGTGGGTAAAAACAACGTAATATGAAAAATCAAGTAGAAGTTTGGAAGGATGTAAAAGGATATGAGGGATATTATAAATGCTCTAATATAGGAAATATAAGGAGGCTTAAGCGAGTTGTTCTTTGTAAGAATGGCGTTGTAAAAACACTTCCTGAAAAACAAGTTAAAAAACATGTTGGTTATTATGGGTATTATGTTGTATCTCTGTATGTTAACAATAAGCAGAATGTAGTATTTGTGCACAAAGTTGTTGCAATAGCGTTTTTAAATCATGTGCCATCAAAATATAAAGAGGTCGTTGACCACATAGATAATAATCCTTTAAATAACAATGTCTCTAATTTACAAACAACAACCAATAGGAATAATTGCTCAAAAGATAGGCGTAACAAAACTTCGAAATATACGGGGGTATGTTGGCATATCCGCAGCAATAAGTGGAGAGCGCAAATATATTATTTAGGAAAACAAAAATATTTAGGTGGTTTTAATTCTGAAAAAAGGGCAAGCGAAGCGTATCAAAAATTCTTATCAAAAGTAAATTAGGTTTGAATAAATAGATAGGTTGTTATGAATAAAGGTAGAAGAGAAGAACTTAAAAAGTTGAAGTATAAGAAACGCGTTAAGGTGTTTGCTGATTTAGAAGGTAAGCATGTTGAAGATCTAATTAAAAGCGAAAGGTATATAAGGTGGAAAGCTGATAGATGCCCATGTAGTTGTTACATGTGTAGGAGTGAAAAGTATTCAAGGAAGGGAGATAAAATGAACAACCCTTAGATAGTACATTATGTGTAATTTGAGTAGATATAAAACAATAAAAATGAGGTTTAGACAGCTTAAAATAAAATTTTGTGAGTTTCATTTAATACCAGAAATTTACATCGACAAAACGTTTGTCCACCGTCAGGTTCGAGCTGTATTTATTATATTGGGTTTTTTTAAGTTTAAAATAGAGTTAAAAACAACAAAAGAGTAAAAAATGGGTGAAATAACAAAAGATAATAAATGTGATAAAGGTTGGTAATCAAGAAATTGTGAAACTATAAAAATCTATTACCTCCATTTTTTAACCCTTAGATAGTAAGTAAAGGATAGGATTATGAAATTAACAAAACAAATAAAATCATATTTGAGAGGGAACGAGATAGAAAAAAATAGCGATGGTGATTTCGTATATTCAGATTCTAAAGAACTTACTAAGGAAAATCATGAAAACAGAACATGTGGAAAATGTGGAAAACATAGAACTGTGGAAGGGCATGATTATTGTTTAGGAACGTTGAAACTCGTTATGAACGCTTGTTGTGGTCATGGATTTGATTCAGAGGCTTATATTCAATTTTTCAATGGTGAGACAGTAAGGGGAGTAAAAGCTATTGCTATTTATAGAAGTATGAGCAAGTATAAATCAGGTTTAGATAATAAGTAAGGAGTAAGATTATGAGTAGATACGGTCATTATCCAAACCCTCAATTATGTAATACACATGGAGTTAAAAAACACAAGTGTAAGTGGTGTACATTTAAAAAAGATTGTTATGCGTTAAAAAACATTCCATCTATTTGGAAGATGCTAAAAGAAAAGTGTAGTTTTAAAACCAAATAATCAGAATTAAAATATAGATAACATGGAGTTAACAGATAAAAGTTTAGAAGCGTTTAATAGGTGGTATATTGAATCATATACACCCGATAATTTCAAAGGTGTTGAGCCTTGGGTTTTAGATGAATTTCATAACCTTCCTGAATCAATGCAATACGGGGTATATGTAGATTTTTTTGATAGTGTGGGCTTAATGATAGACGAAAGTCTCTTTTTTAGCAGTAAAGAAAATGATTATATGTTTACTTATTCTGTTATATATTACAAATCACGATATTATGAGGTAAATATTGTGCCCTCACGCCAAGAAGCACAAACCAAAGCGATAGAAAAAGCTAATGAATTACTAAACGATAAACTAAACCAAGATGAAACTAACAGGAAAGTGTAAAAAGGATTTTGAGAAGTGGTTAAGAGGAAATCTTAAACCGAATGCGCTTTATACCTTGGATATGAAGACGCAAATACTTTCTTTAACTGATTTCGATTTCCATCATTTTAACCAATTGTCCGATAGTATGAAATACGGTGTATATGTAGATTTCTTTGATAGTGTGGGAATGTGTTTAGATGTGCAGCCGTGCGGATGTCATTTTCCAGCTATATTCACGATTAATATAGGGTCTAAAGACAAGTCTATTCAATTTATAGGGACGGAAGAATACGAAACCCGTGCAGAAGCACGAACCAAAGCACTAGAAAAGGCTAATGAATTTTTTAGATGATAACTAAAATATATAGATAACATGAAAAGATTTAAAAGATTTGTAACATGGAATTAACAGGAAAATGTAAGGAGGAATTTGAGAAATGGTATTTTAAAAAATATTGCACGGCAAGTGTAACTTATGAAGAATTATTACCACATCAACAGGAAGATGTTTTTGGATGGTTTTTCAATTTACTACCACCTTTTAAATACGGGGTATTTGTGGATTTTTTTGATAGTGTGGGGATTGAAATAACAATAGTTAAATCAATCGCTAACGCAATAGGTACAAAATGGGGGTGGCATTCAAATGTAAATGGAAAGAATTTTACAAAAACCTATGATACCCGACCAGAAGCAAGGGCAAAGGCAATAGAAAAGGCTAATGATTTATTTAATAAAAGATAACTAAAACATATAGATAACATGAAAAGATTTAAGAGATTTGTAATAACATTATTTATAGGTATTTGTATAGGTATTTGTATAGGTATTTATATAGGTGTAGCAATGGCATTAGCTTTTGATTACTATTACATTTAGTTAAAAAGAAACCAACATGAAACAAAGTAAAAGCACAGTATCAATAAATAAATCTCAATCAGAGCATATTGAAAAGTATCCTAACCTTCAAAAGGTATATGGGTTTAAACACATTAAGAGTGTTGCTTATGTTTCATTTGAGGGTCCAGGGCGTGAACATAGAGCAAAGAACTTTAAACAGTTGATTAATAGTTTAGAAAGATAACTATAAATACCAAACATTTGTATAATACGATAATAAGTACTACATTAGCATAATGAAAAAGAGCTAAAAAACTCTACGAGTCGAATGTATCGCGTTTAAAGAAACGCTAATTTACATTCTTTTTCTAGCTCTGAGGCAACAACTTTAAAATTAAAATGCCAAAGCTGAGTAACATAACGCAAGTAATTATAGAACAGAAAAATGTTGCTATAATAGGACGTTATGCTAAACAGCCACACGGCAAGAACTTCTAACAGAGGCTTGTAATAGATAGACTTGATAAATACAATCGCTATGCAACTAACTTTTTATCCATAATTGGATTTATTGCGATAATGTATTGTATAGTAAAATTAGGAGTTCAGTCAAGACGCCGCCTAAAAGAAAAACAGCACACATCAATTTCCAATACTTGGGTTCCTATACACTTCATAACCGCTAAACGATTAATGAGTATGGATGGCTTAAAAAAAAATTACTTTGTATATCCGAAACATTCTAAAATTGAAAAGAATAGTTTTCCTTCTTCATGTTGTAACCACCAAGCAAATGTTAGTTCTAAAATGCTTAATAAAGACAATCCTAATACCTTTAAAATTCCAAACCCCTTTTTGGATTCTGCTTTTTGGGCAATATTGATAACATTAATAATGGGGTTTTGGACTGGTTGGTTTGGTAAAACACTATTTACCAAAGCCTCTTCAACATAATCATTTGGATATTCTAATGAGTCTGATACAGACTTTATTTGAGAACGAATGAAATCGTCATAACTAAACTGAGAGAAATAAGTTCCCTTAACCATTACAAAGTCGTTCCCCATAAATTCTTGTGTTTGAAAATATGATGGGAAATTATCTACTAGTTTGTTGCAAACCAGGTTTAGTTTATCAACGCTAGTTTCTAGTGTATCACTATATCGGTTATCCCCAGTAATAACACAATCATTATGATTGTCTTGAAAATACTTAAATATTTTACCAACAAGCTCATATTCAGATTCAAGAAATTCCATAAGCCAAAGCCCTAACCTATTTTAATTTTACTCTTTCTAATAATTCTCATTTACTACGTTACACTACGTAAACCCATTATTATACAGAGACAGGTGTTGCCTTCTCAAACCGCTAACATCAGTAGTTTTAATACCAAGAGTATACAATTGTAAACTTTTTTTTGTTTTGCAGTATAATTTAGTATACATTTGTATATTGAAAATGCGTGAAAGGACTTACGGCTACTCATATGTATAAATGTCAAAACACTTTATTGAGCAGAGGACTGGTAGTTCATCAATTCAAACCGCGCGACAACAGCAACGGAGATTATCTTATTTTACCCAATCCAAAGTACAGGAAGATATAACCATTTCTTATTTAGAGGCGTGGGCTAACCGTAATTACAGGGGTGAGGATGCATTTTTAAATTGGGTTCGTACAGTATTCAGAATTGATAACTTTCTTTCATTTTTTAAATACCTTAGATTTCCCTTAGCTTCTGCAAGGCTAATCAATGATAGGATAAAAACACCATTATCTAGGGTATTCTTTTCAGAAGATTCCTTTTTTAATTACTTTATTAAGGGCGAAAACGTATCTGCACCAGATAACCTTAACGTTAAATCATTCAATGATGAGATATTTAATGCATTATTATTTAGGTACAATGATATACTAATTCATGATTTAAGGGATATTAACGACCCTATACGGCATTTAGTATCAATTGATAATGTAGTAGCCTTAGAATCGCACAATAGCGTTATAAGTAGAATAGCTTACACAGCAACAATAGTAATAGAAGATAAGGAGATTACAGGATTTTTGTTCTTAGATGCTTTTAACTATGCTTTCTTCGAAAAGGATAAGGAACACCCTACGGTTGTAATACCTCACGATTTAGGTGTTTGCCCTGCTGATTACATCTCTAAAGAATCATTCTCTGATGATGATATAGTACGTAAATCAATATTTAGTTATGCAAGGGAGGAATTAGAGGAATATGTTTTCCTTAAAACTTTGCAACGCATGACAGACCCAAATGGTGCATTGCCTATCATGACTATGCTGGATACAAGTGTAAAGAATACTCATGATGATATAAAAGGTTCATCTGAAAAAGAGCCAATGTCACCAAGAGAAATGGGAGGGCAAAAAGCTACAATAGGTAAGGAATTAGATAGCTCTAAATCTATAATGCAAACAGGCTCACAAATCAAGATACCAATGATTAAGAAAACATCAGATGGTTCGGTTGATACTGATTTGATAACCAACTTTGTAAAGTTCCACAGAGCACCCGTAGATTCATTGGAATACATGAATACTAGAATTAAGGATATTGAAAAGAGTATAGTAGTTTCTTTATGTGGTGATTTCTCCGAATCAGATGAGAGCGCAAAGAACCGGCTACAAGTATTCAAAGGGTTTACTTCTAAGGAGGATAAACTAAGAGAAGTGAGCGTTCAAATGTCACGAATTAGAAATAACTCTGATTGGAAGATGCTTGCATTACAATTTGGTAAAGAGAATATATCAGTGGATTGCTTCTATGGTTCAGATTTCTTTTTAGAAAGCCAAGACGAACTTTATAAGCTATTTAAAGAATCTCCCAACCCAATAGAGCGCAGAACTATACTAAACAGAATAGCAAAGAATAGAAGTAGGTTTAATCCAGATAGAGCAGAAAGGGAGGTATTACTTAATAAGCTACTGCCTTACTCTAGTGATGCGGATTTTGATAAGGCAATAGGTAGAAATGTAGTTGACACCGTTTTGTTTGAATTGCAAACTAGGTTCGACCATTGGATAGATATATTCCAAGCAAACTTTGGGGATATGTTAGAGTTCTGGAATATGATAGAAGGCACAGAATCAGAAAAATTAGTATTAATAAACAACTTAATTAAAGAATTAATAAATCAATCAGTAACAACAGTAACAGTAACAACAGAATAAAAGATTATTATGGGACAACAAAAAATTATACACCTGAGAATTTACAAAGCTAAAGCAGGGTTTGCAGGAATTGCAAAGAGTGAAACAGGAAAGGTTTTAAATGAAAACCAACTTGTTAAAATGAAAACCAATACCCTTGAATGGGATAACTGGTTAAAACATTTGTTATCAGATGGCATTATCAAGATTGATTGTGTAGGGTATTTCCTTAAAATGAACGAGGATGATAGCGGATTCATTTATGAAGATGTAGATGAGGCTATGCGTAACGAAATTGATAACGCACTGCACAAGAAAGTAGATGTTAAATTAACATCTGAACAAAAGAGAATCCAAGAGTTAGAAAAGAAGATTGATGCTCTTATGAGTAACGGTAAGGCTAAAAAACCAGTTAAAGAAGTTGAGAAGCCTGTTAAAATACCTGTAAAGGATATTGAAAGCAACGGATTAGATGAAGCAAAAGCAGAATACAAAAAAGTATTTGGCAAAAAGGCTCATCATTCTTGGAGCATAGAGAAGATTAAAGAGAAAATTGAAAACAAATAGCGTGTACACAAAAAAAGATATAACAAGAATTAATCAAGTTTTGAGTAATGAAACAAAACTATCTGATTCCTTTTTGAGAGCATCAAAGAGAATTAAATTAACCAAAAACATAAAAGATTATGGAACTAAGTAAAGAGTTTATCGAAGAACACAAATTAGAAGAAGCACAAGTAAAAGCGGTTTCAGAATTAGTAGCGTCTAACATAGCCACATTGAAAGGTGAATGGGATGGTAAGGCTAACAATGATGCAGAAGCTATACTAACGGGTGCATCTAAGAAGATTACAGAGGTAACAGGAGTTAGTAGAGAGCAAGGAGAAAAGATAGCTGATTTTGTTAGCCGGTCTTGGGGTACGTTTTCAGAAAAAGAAGGAAGTGCTTTAAAAGCAAAGATTGCTGAGTATGAAGATAAGATTAAAAACACTAAAGGTAGTGAAACACTATCTGCTGAATTTACACAGTTAAAAGAAACATATTCAGAACTTCAAAAAAAGGAGGCTGCATTTGATGAATTAACAAATTCAGGAATACAAGAAAAATATACTACACTACAACAAGAACTTGAATCTATGACATTGGATGTCGGGTTCAGTAGTGTAAAACCGAATTTTCCAGATACAGTAAATTCATTTGAAGCTAAAGCACGATGGGATTCATTTAAGCAAGAGATTCTTAAAGAAAACACATTAGTTAGAGTAGAGGGCGAATGGATGGCAATCAATAAGGAGAATGAACATAAACAAGCGAAGTTATCCGATTTAGTAGGCAAGGACGCTGAATTAACTAAGCTATTAGAAGGCAGGCAACAAAA
>Ga0255048_10002187_pt1 | contig 12706 bp, 24 predicted proteins | sample JV7_2_2_MG_FD_183619 | JGI IMG/M metagenome (GOLD analysis project Ga0255048, IMG submission 183619) | Seawater microbial communities from Jervis Inlet, British Columbia, Canada - JV7_2_2 | ecosystem: Environmental > Aquatic > Marine > Inlet | place: Canada: British Columbia | collected 2016-10-06
CTATAAGTATTGGGAAAAGTCAAGAGGAGGCAGGAAAGTAAATATCGGTAGTAATCAACAGCTGGCATCTTATCTATATGCTACTAAGAAAATCAAACCTATCAAGGAAACTGAATCAGGACAAGGATCTACAGATGAGGAGGCGTTGGAAGCATTGGGAATCCCTGAGCTTAATAATTTATTGAGGATTCGCAAGCTAAAGAAATTGAGAGATACTTACCTGCATTCATTTATATCTGAATCAGTAGATGGTATTCTCCATCCTGTGTTTAATCTTCACATGGCAAGAACTTATAGGTCATCCTCAGATAGTCCAAACTTTCAGAATATTCCAATTCGTGATGAAGAGGCAAAAGAGATTGTCCGTACTTGCTTATATCCAAGGAAGGGGTATCAATTATTGGAAATAGATTTTAGTGGATTGGAAGTTTGTATTGCCGCCTGTTATCATAAGGATCCCACGATGATTAAATACATAAAGGATCCTAAATCTGACATGCATGCTGATATGGCTAAGCAGATATTTTTGGTGGATGATTTTGATAAAAAGAAAAAGGCTTATAAAGCATTAAGATTTGCTGCTAAGAATGGATTTGTCTTTCCTCAATTTTACGGAGATTATTATGCTAATAATGTTATCTCCTTATCTGGATTAACTGGCCTTCCTTTAAAGGGCAAGTATAAATCTGGTGATGGTCTGGAACTCCCTGATGGGAATCATCTGGGACATCATTTAATTAGCAAGGGAATCAAGTCTGTAAATGATTTTACTAATCATCTAAAAAAGATTGAATCGCATTTTTGGAGAAAGAGGTTTCCTGTCTATGCTAATTGGAAAAAGAAATGGTGGGCTCAGTATCAGAAGATAGGTTCTTTTGATATGTATACAGGATTCCATTGCTCTGGTGTGATGGGAAAGAATGATGCAATTAATTATCCGGTACAGGGAGCAGCATTCCATTGTTTATTGTGGAGTTTTATTCAATTGGATAAACTCATGATTGAGGAGAGATGGAAGACGAGATTGGTAGGACAGATTCATGATTCTATTTTGTTTGATGTTAAGCCAAAAGAATTACCACATATTTTGGAATCTGCTAAAAAGGTGACAGAGGAGAATTTACCGAAAGCATGGGATTGGATTAATGTTCCTTTATTGATTGATGCAGAGTTGTGTGAAGTTGATCAGAGTTGGTATTATAAAAAAGAGATTGATTTGACTTAAATAAAATCGTGTAATATTTGTATAATAATAAAAGATAGAGATGAGCTTGTATAAAAAATATCGACCAGAAGAATTTGCTGGGATTGTTGGCAATGAGGATATTGTAGAATATTTGGAGAGTACTTTACAAAAGGAATCAGAGGAATGGCCTCATGCAATTTTATTACATGGGTCGACCGGATGTGGGAAAACGACACTGGCTCGTATTATTGCTGGAGCAATGGATTGTGATTCCCTTGATTTGAAAGAAATCAATACAGCCAATTTTAGAGGGATTGACACCGTGCGTGATATGATCAAGCATGCTGGATATAAAGCTATTGCGGGAGACTCAAGAGTCTGGGTGATAGATGAAGTCCATAAGATGACTAATGATGCTCAGAATGCATTGCTTAAATTATTGGAGGATTCTCCTTCTCATGCATATTTTATATTGTGTACTACTGAGCCTGAGAAATTACTACCTACCATAAAAGGGAGATGCATGCAATTGCAAGTTAAATCATTGACGGATCGTCAGATGTTTAAGCTATTAAAATCTGTGACAAAAAAGGAAGAAAAGAAATTAAAAACCCCTGTATATGATCAGATAATTCAGGACTCATTTGGTCTTCCACGAAATGCCTTACAAATACTTGAAAGGGTTTTAGGAGTACCAAAAGATCAGCAGTTGGAAATAGCTCGGCAATCAGCAATTCAATATTCAGAGTCAATTGAATTATGTCGTGCTTTGATTGGGAGTAATGGATGGAAGAAAATTAGTTCCATACTAAAAGGATTGAAAGATCAGGAGGCAGAATCAATCAGACGGCATGTGCTTGGATATTGTCAGAGTGTTTTGTTAAATGGGGGAAATGATAAGGCAGCCCAGGTGATTGAAGAGTTTTGGGAGCCATTGTATAATATTGGATTCCCGGGTTTGGTATTTGCATGTTATTCAGTAACTAAAGGAAAATAAAATGGAGGATTGTATGATAGAAAGTATTCAACATTACAGGAAGCTAGGATGGAGAGTTGGTTCAAATAATAATGGACAATTAATTTATTCACAACCAGCAGAAAAAGGACAGCCTGAAAAGTTCTTTGCTATTACAGCATCACAGAGTGTTTTAGATTTTGCGGATGGTACTAAAAATGCAAGGAGGCAAAAATGGATTTGAATTACAAAGAAGATTTAGCAATTGATGAATCCGCATTGGATTTGGAATGGTTGGGGCAACCAGCATTGATGTTGAAATATACTCAGGCTCTGGCGAAGGCTAGGAGGGAAGTGGATAGGTTGAAAGAGAAGTTGAGTGTCACCAAAGCTGAGTTAGATCAAAAGATTAGGAAGCGTCCTGATAATTTTGATATTGAAAAGATTACGGAGACTGTAATTCAAAATACAATCATCCTTCAAGTGGATTATCAGGATGATATGAATGACTTGATTGAAGCTCAGTATGAGCAGCAGATGTTACAGGGAGCAGTTTCGGCAGTTGATCAAAAGAAGCAGGCATTGGAGAATATGGTTAAGCTTTATGGTCAACAGTATTTTGCAGGTCCTAAAGTTTCAAGGGATTTGGAACAGGAGGTGATTAAACAAAAGAGCAGAGATCGTTCAGATGGAATGGTTACTATCCCAAGTAGGAGGAGGAAAAAGTAATGAGTGGATTTGATATCTTTTTCCTTTGTGTCCTAGTATTAGTATGCGGGTTTATCATCCTCCCATTAATGATGTATTTGTGGGGAAGGATGTTAGCCGGTGGGATGCTTGATTCATTACGAGAATATTTTAGAAAAACTAAAAATAATAATTATGTCAAAGAAAAGAAAGAAAAGTAGGTTTGGGGCAAATGTTGGAGACGATGTTGAGCGACGCGCAAAATCAGGAAGTGCGTATGGATATCTAAATCTACCCAAAGGATTGAATATGTTTAAAGTGGAATCTGATGATCGTATTAAATTGGATATTATTCCATACATCGTATCAGATAAGCATCATATGAATGGGCATCCTGATAAGCCCGATTCTGCGTTGGTTGGGAATGCTTGGTATAAGCGTCCTTTTTATGTTCATAATCAAGTTGGGGTGGATAATGATTCTGTGGTTTGTCCAAAGACAATTAAGAAGCCCTGTCCTATTTGTGAGCAGAGAGAAGAGCAACTTGCTGGAGGTATGGAATGGAAAGACCCTTCTTTAGTTAAGAAGAATTCTCTGAGAAATTTGTACTTAGTGATTCCAAAAGATCATAAGGATTACGATGAAAAAATTCATCTGTGGAATTATAGCCAATTCTTATTTCAAGAGCAATTGGATGAGGAGTTAAAAGAGAATACAGATTATTGGATTTTCCCTGATCCTGAAGATGGATTGACTTTGAAAATCAGATGGAAAGAAAAATCAATTGGTTCTGGGAAAAAGGCGGGCAAATTTTATGAGACCAACAGGATTGATTTCAAAGACCGGGATGAGCAGTATGATGAGGATATAATGGAAAAGTATGATCTGGATGAAGATATGCTTTCTATCTTATCTTACAAGGAACTTGAGAATATGTTTTTGGAGATTGAAGACGATCCAGATGAGGACAAGAAAGAGGATAAGCCTAGACGAAAAAGAAAGGATGATAAAAAATCCAAAGAGGAGTGCCCAAAGGATCATAAGTACGGAAAAGATTGGGACCAGTGGGATGATTGCGATGATTGTAAATTGTTTGATAAGTGTGGAGAACAGAATGATAGCTGATGAAATTATTCAATCCAGTAAATGAGCCTGAAGCTCAGGCTAAGAAGTTTGTAGGATTCCATGTCATCACTGACATGGACTCCTTACTTACTTTATATGCTATCAGCATGCGAATGAGTAAATCTGCTCTGCTTCGATCAGTGCTGTATAGCTGGTTAGTATCAAAAGATCCTGTTCGAGTACTTGCAGAGCAGGCTTATATATTAAGCAGATTAAATGGAGAGGCTTGGAGTGATCTGCCTCCTGAAAAATTTATTGCTTTGTTAAGATCAGATTTGAAAGGGTATAAAATTCCTGATAATTTGATTGATAAAGTGATAAAAGCATTTAAAGCGATTTAAGCGGTTTTACTTTAATTTGATATACTTATGCCTTATGAGGTTTGATTGTATCATATAGCTCATGAAAAGAACAAGAGGAGTGAAAATTAGCTCTCAGATTACTACCAAGGTAGAGGAGAGTTCTAAATTGAAAAGAATACAAAAATATAAAGGAAATGATGAATTTATGTTGTCTACTGGATCCACTCTTTTGGATCTTGCCATATCTGGTGGTCGCGTTAGGGGTGGTGGGATTCCCGGCGGTATCCTTGTTGAGGTATTTGGTCCGTCAGGGAGTGGAAAAACTGTCCTCCTTTGTGAGATAGCAGGAGCATTGCAAAGACATGGTGGAGAGGTTATGTTCAAAGACCCGGAAGCTCGGTTGAATAAACAGTTTGCTAAGATATTTGATTTTGATGTATCTCACATTGATGTGGCAAATCCTGATACTATTCCAGAAGTGTTTAAACCTGTACGGGAATGGAAGCCAAAGGATATGAAAAAGGTCAATGGTGTTTTCGTGGATTCTCTTGCAGCTCTTTCTACTAATTTAGAGTTAGGAGAGAAGGGTGATAAAATTGGTATGAGGAGGGCTAAGGAATTTAGTGAAGAGCTTAGAAAGACTTGCCGGATTATTACTAAGAATAATCTTTTAGTGGTAATGTCAAATCAAGTCCGTGATAAAATAGGAGCAGGAGAATATGAAGTAAAAGTGACCAGTCCGGGTGGACAGGGAATTGGATTTTATTCAAGCTTGAGATTGCGAATGGTTGGAGCTCAAAAAATTGTAAAGAAGATCACTGTTAATAAAAAAGAAGTGAAGAGAGTGATTGGAATCACTACATATATTGAGGTATTCAAATCATCCATATGGGAACCATTCAGACAAGCTCCTGTGACAATCCTTTTCAATTATGGAATTGATGATATCAGACAGAATTTACAATTTGTAAAAGATTATACAAAAGAGACTATTTATTCAGTTCGTGAAAGTCTTTTGGATAAGTCAATGGATAAATCAATTGTTATGATTGAAGAAGCAAATATGGAGAAGAAGCTTAGAAGACAAGTGATTGAAATATGGGAGGATATTGAAACCAAATTTACAGTGGAGCGTAAATCCAAAAGGAGATGAAAAGAACTAAGAAGAGCAGCTTCAATGTCTTAGCAATAGACCCGGGAAATAAAACAGGTTGGAAATCTCCCTCTGCTTCTGGAGTCTGGGATGTGGCTGCAAAGCGGGATGAAAGCAAAGGAATGTCCCTGATACGGTTCAAAGCTAAATTTATTGAGGTGGTAAAATTAGAGCATATCACTTTGGTTTCTTATGAACGTCCAGCAGGAAGAAATACAAGCTCCATTATTTCAATATCTGAAAAGGTCGGAGTCCTTAAAAGCTATTGTGAAAAACATGGTATTGACTATAAAGGATTTTCTTCAGGTGAGATGAAGAGATTTGCAACTGGTAAAGGAAATTGTGGGAAGCTGGAAATGATAGCAGCTTGTAAAAAGAAATATGATTATGATCCAATAGATGATAATGAAGCGGATGCTATTCATCTATATTATTTAACCTTAGCTGAATATGATACGCACAAAAACTGAGGAAATGAAATTGGTTGATTTAGTTCCTAGAGAGCGCAAACAAATTCCTTTAGATTTTAGAGGGATTTATTATCTCTTTGGAGAGCAGGTTACCTTCAATGTAAAGAAATGGATTAGACGTAGTAGAAAACAAAATAAAAAATTATGATATTAGTAATGACCGAAAACGATTGCCATTTTGCTCCTGATTTATCACAAGTGGAGGAGCTTGATGTAAAAGCGTGGATTGATGCTCCTGAAGTAACGGCTAAGAATGATTATGCAATTATGTTTATTCAAGGTTCGATGGCTTGGATAAGAGCTCAAATGTTTGGGGGAGTTCAGTTTTCGAAAGCTACATTGATAATGAGAATGGAACGTGGGGAGGAAGAAGCAAGACAATCACCTGATTTAGAAACACCAGATGATCAACAGGATTGAAATACAAAACTTTCTAAGTCATAAGCACTCCGTCTTGGAATTATCTGAGGGAGTGAATGTGATTGTAGGAGCAACCGATTCAGGGAAGTCCGCTGTTATCAGAGCTTTGAAATGGCTGATCACTAATAGACCCACAGGAGATTCTTTCAGATCGAATTGGAAGAATGATGAAACTAGGATAGCCATTGAAATACAAGATCAGTTTATTACTCGGAGCAAAGGTGGAAAGCATAATGAATATTTAGTAACTGGAGAGGATGGTCATGAAGGAGAGTATAAGGCATTAGGTACAAAAGTCCCAGAGGAGATAAGTAAGATTTTAAATCTGAATGATATTAATCTGCAAGGACAGTTTGAATCACATTTTCTTCTCAGTAATTCACCCGGAGAAGTAGCTACTCATTTTAACAAGGTTGCTCATCTGGACAGGATAGATTTAGGATTGCAAAATATTAACAAATGGTTGAGGGAAATTCAATCAGAATTAAATCATAGTGATATTGAGTTGGGTGATCTGCTTGAAGGATTAAATGAGTATAAGGATCTTGATGAGATTGAGGAGCAAATTGAAGTGCTTGAAAAATATCAAAAGGAAAAAATTGAATTAAGGGATGATATAAATAAGTTAGGGAGTTTGATTATTTCATTAGCTGATGTAAAGGAAAAGATTACAGAAGCTAAAGGGATGATAGAATATGAAAATGTGGTAGGAGGGATGATAGTAATCATGGAAGAGTTAAAAGTGGCTGAGACCGAAAGGGAATCGCTAGGAGAGCTGCTTGAAGAGCTTAATGATTTACTAGTGTATGGAGAGGAGTTAGAAAGTGGTTTGGGTATGGAGAAACCGATCAATGCCCTATGCCAAATCTATACTGATATTGCAAAAGTGAATAAAGCTATGAATGCTTTGAGGAATCATCTTGGAGAACTTGATGAAGTGGAGGATTTGGAAATGTCGTTCAATTTGGATTTAAGAGAATTAGAAGAAAAGTTTCATAATAATATTGGAGAGGAATGCCCTCTCTGTGGAAATAAAATAAAATAAGATTATGGCAAAACCAACAAAGAGCAATCAATTTGTAAAAGCTGGCAATTATAAGGAGATGGTCAGAAAACTTGAAGCTCGTAAAACAGTACTGACTGATATGAATGAGCGATTGAGTAAAAAGGTAATTGATCATGCGACAATGATCGGTGAGTTAAAATCCTCTGAATTTGATAAGGTAATAAAGCTGAGGAATGATCTGGCAACTGCGACTAATGAAAGAAATATTTTTGAGGTAAGAAATGACAGACTGGAAAGACTTTGGTTTGTCCGCTTATTCAGATTATGAAAAAAACTAAACACAAAGGAACCCCAGATTTAATTCTAACAAGTGATTGGCACTTGCGGGAAGATACTCCTCCAAGCCGTACGGATGACTTTTGGAAAGCGCAATGGAGTAAAGTATCTCAGATATGGGAAATGCAATTGGAGTATGATTGTCCAATATTACATGCAGGAGATTTATTTCATCATTGGAAGCCTAGTCCTTATTTATTGAGAGAGTGCCTAGCTTCCATTCCTGAATTTTTTGTGTCTATTTATGGGAATCATGATTTACCTAATAACAATTCAGATTTGGCAAATAAGTCTGGAGTAGGGGTATTGGTAGAAGCTGGGAAGGTAGGAGAGTTTGTTTCTAAGAATGAACATGATCGCGTATTCTTTGATTATGAAAAATTGAAAGCAGCAGATAAAACTTGGGCTGGTTTTGAATACAAGGAAAAGAAGATTTTAATGCTTCATGAATTTGTTTGGGATGGAAAGCATATACCGTGGCCCGGATATGAAGGGAAAGGTAAAGCAGAATCAATATTGAAAAAGTATCCTGAGTTTGATTTAATAGTGACAGGAGACAATCACAAGCCATTTGTCACAGAGCATAAAGGAAGGATACTAGTAAACCCCGGTTGTCTGACTCGGCAAGCAGCAGACTTTGCGAACTATGAGCCTAGGGTTTATTTGTGGTTTGCTGATACAAATACAGTTGAGCCATTCTACTTGGATATTGAGGAAGGAGTGGTGAGTAGAGAGCATCTTGAAAATAAAGAAGCTAAGGACAAAAGGATCGAAGCATTCATATCCAGACTATCAGATGATTGGGAAGTGAGTGCTTCATTTGAAGATAACTTGGAAACATTTTTAAAGACTAATAAAGTTAGAAAAGAAGTAAAGGAATTAATCTATAAAGCTATTGAATTATGAGTTATGATATAAGACAAGGTGACATTGTAAAATTGGATCGGGTGAAATTAAGAGTATTGAGTGCTCCAAGCATGTCAGCTCATTTTGAAGGATTGGGTCAATCTTTTGGATGGGTTAAATGTGAGGTGATTGAAGATCCTTCAGGACAATATAAAGCTGGTTATGTTTCAGAATTTAACGGAGACTTTTTAAGAAAATGACAGAGAAACAATTATTGGATTTGAAAAAGGAGATTGATCAGTCCAAAACTAAACTATCAGAATTGAAAGGTAAGAAAGAAGCTCTGATGGATACGCTTGAAAAGACATATGGCTGCAAGAGTATTAAAGCAGCAGAAAAGAAACTAACCCAATTGAAAGAAAAGGTTGAGAGCTTGGAAGAGGAGAAGCAGGAGGGCATAAAAGAATTGGAGGAGCATTATGACTTCTAAGGCTAAACATATGCATTGGGTAATCAATAACCGCCATTGCATCTATCCAAATGGTAGAGGAGGTTATAACCTAAGATGGCAGTTTGCAGTCAGACATTGGATTGATCCTGATTGTCAAAAACCTTTATTTGGAGAATTTAATTAGAAAGAAATCTATATGAAAATATTCTTAGACGATGATTACATCTATTACATGATGAAGCATAAAGGGACTAAGCTGATAGTGGATGCCAAAGTTCTTATAGCTAGGATTGAAGATGTGAGTTTAAATCCAAGTGAAGCTGCTCGTGATAAAAGAATAGCTGATATTGAATTGAATACTCGGAAGGATGGGATGATTGAAATAACAGCTAGGGGAGGAAGTAATGATTTTTTGATTGGACATAAAGAAGTGGATGATGACTGATATAAAAGACTTACGATCTAAGCTAGATAAATGGAAGGGAGCTAAAGAGGTATTCCAGAATAATATTGATAAGCTCAAACTCAAAGTAGAGGAGAATCAGAAAGCTCTTAGAAGGCATGAGAAGGTGCGTGAGATGATTCGTAAGATAGGATTAAAGACTCAAGAGCAACTATGTTACAATATATCGGAAATCACTTCTATGGCTCTTAATTCTGTTTTGTCTAATCCTTATGATCTGGAGTTGGAATTTGTGGAGCGGAGAAATAAAACAGAATGTGATATTTGGTTTACTCGGGATGGGAATCGTATTAAGCCTTTTGATGGAGGAGGAGGTGCTGTAGATGTAGCTTCTTTTGCTCTGAGGATTGCGAGTTGGTCAATGCAGAGTCCCAGATCAAGGAATACATTGATATTGGATGAGCCATTTAAGCATCTGAAGGGAGAGAAAGCAAATAGGAGAATGCTGGAGATGGTACATCAGGTTAGCCACAAGCTAGGGATTCAGATTATAATGGTTAGTGATGAGCGAGTGAGTAGGGAGGCAACTGTGGCATCAACTGATAGATTGTTTGAAACGAAAATAAGAAATGGTATAACTAAAATTGAAGTACAATGAGAAAATTTATTATTAATCCACCTAAACAGGATTTGGGAGTTATTTTTTATGTTGTTGAGATAAAAGAAGGATTTGGAGAGCCAGGTGATTTTGAATATCTTGATAAGAAAGGAGAGAAAACACCATGGCATGGTGTGATTGTTTTTAGAGGTGATTTGGTGAACTGTCAGGCGTATATACAATTAGCTGAAAAAGGATGTTTTGATCTACCTAACTCAACTATAAAACCAACTTCACGCACAGCACAATAGAAAGGTACCATGATATTAAACTTATGCAAATTATGAACAATAAATTTGAAAAAATAAAGTACTGGGCTTGGTGGGTGATAGGAATTGGAATGGCTATACTTTGGTTGACAGGATTACTTAGTTGTGGGGAATCTAATAAACCTGCATTCAAAGAAGAAGTAAAAATAATAAAAATTCGAGATCATGATTATGTATCTTATAAGTATATGAGCAGACATACTTTGAAACATTTTGAAGGATGTAAGAATCTCGAACATATTTGTAAATGAAATTCATTAAGCAAGAGATCAATCGTAGGCTTAATTGGAAATGGCATTTCAAATTATTCTATCAGGACAAGGACGGTTATAAAACGGTGGTGGAAAAAGAGGGATTAAGATCAAAAACTGAAGCAGAAAAATTAGCAGGATATAGAAAACGAAAAATTAAAAAAGAATGGAAATTTCAAAACTAGAAAAAGGAAAAGAATTACAGCACCAGATGGATCATCTATCTGAAGGATTAGATCGTTTTGACAAAGCACGGGAACGACAAAAATCAGTAAGTCTGAGTATTGGGGATTGTGATTTATTTGGAGGGACTTCTGGTCTTAAATATGACATTGGGATTGAGCCAAAAGATTTATATAACGAATTAGTTTCTGGAATGCGGATAATCATCAATAAATACTATATTGAAAGAAGAAAGGAGCTGGCGGCATTATGAGCAGATCAATACATAACATAATTGAAACAGAAGCGGATGCAATTAAGAAGATTCCAACTGAGAATATTAAGGAAGCAGTTCAATTGATATTATCAGCACAGGTGATTGGAGCCAAAGTAGTTGTCAGTGGAATGGGCAAAGCTGGACATATTGGACATAACATTGCAATGACTTTATGCAGCACAGGGATTCCAGCAGTATTCCTACATCCAGCAGAAGCCCAACATGGTGACTTAGGAATAATACAAGAATGTGATGTATTATTATTGCTTTCTAATTCAGGTAAAACTAGGGAAGTGATTGAATTGGCGGAGTTGGCTTTTAAATTACATATTGGCCTGCATATTATTTTGATAGGAGGAGATTTAGGATCAGTTGAATTAATTAATTTGGTGGATGTATTCCTTCCCACAGGCAATCCAAATGAAGTATGCCCATTGGGGCTGACCCCTACGACTAGTACAACGGTGATGACTGTGATTGGAGATATCATAGTTTGCAAGCTGATGGAGAAAATAGGATTTACGAAAGAGGACTATGCCAAGCGACATCACGGAGGTTATTTAGGACATAAAAGTAGAGACATATGAATGATATCATGAAAGAGAAGATAAAACTTGAAGTAAGAATGAAAATAACAATATGTGCAGAGGAGCATAGGTATAAATCCAAAAAAGATTTATTGATAATTTTGAAAAAATATCCACATATTATAGTTGGAAAGAGATTTTCAATTGGTAATAATGCATACATAGGTAATTATTTCGAAGCTGGTAATAATTTCGAAGCTGGTAATGGTTTCATAGCTGGTGATAATTTCGAAGCTGGTAATGATTTCGAAGCTGGTAATGATTTCATAGCTGGTTATGGTTTCATAGCTGGTGATTATTTCGAAGCTGGTGATAATTTCGAAGCTGGTGATAATTTCGAAGCTGGTGATTATTTCATAGCTGGTGATTATTTCATAGCTGGTAATAATTTCGAAGCTGGTGATTATTTCGAAGCTGGTAATAATTTTGAAGCTGGTGATTATTTCAAAGCTGGTGATAATTTCGAAGCTGGTTATGGTTTCATAGCTGGTGATTATTTCGAAGCTGGTAATGGTTTCATAGCTGGTAATTATTTCAAAATCACGAATCATGTAATCCTCCCAAATTTCTATAAATATATTGCAAGATGTTATTTTGAAAAGAACGGCAATAATTGGTATATACAATTAGGGTGCTTTCTGCGTACGTTGGATGAGTGGGAAAATGATTTTTGGAACAACAACGATGAGTTCCCAGATAATGATAGCGAGCAATCCAAATCAAGGATGGCAGTATATGAAATAATGAAGGTTATAATCAAACAACTATCATGAACATACAAATAACAGAAACCGAAGCAGCAATAGTCATTGGTATTTTACTTGCATTAACATTATCTACTTGTTATTTAATGTTTTGGTTAGGCAAATTAGAGGAAAAAATAAAATCAATCCAATCCAAATTTAAGGAGATAATCAAAAAACTATCATGAAAAAAACCGAATATATCAAATTGCTACATGAAGAATGGACACAAGCCATGAAAAGGGTTGAGATGGATGAATCCCCTGAGAACTACGAGGCATTTATCGAGGCTAAATTATTCAAGCTCAAGAAAGACATTGACGGATTAAGGGAACGTCAAACAATGATCCCCAAAACCATTTCAATGTCTACAATGCGAGAGCTTGAACGGATGTTGAATGGTGAGGAAATAACATATT
>Ga0255048_10002188_pt1 | contig 12704 bp, 11 predicted proteins | sample JV7_2_2_MG_FD_183619 | JGI IMG/M metagenome (GOLD analysis project Ga0255048, IMG submission 183619) | Seawater microbial communities from Jervis Inlet, British Columbia, Canada - JV7_2_2 | ecosystem: Environmental > Aquatic > Marine > Inlet | place: Canada: British Columbia | collected 2016-10-06
AAATCGTGAGCATCCCGGCGGAGGTTATAGGAAATTGACGTCCAGTGAGCGGTCGATCAGGTCGAGACCGTACTCGTGCATTTTCTCACCCGTTTCGCGCGCGCCGAAGATCGTGATGATGCTGCCCACCGGGCGCACGATGAAGTTCGAGATCACCACCGCACCCACCCCTGCAAGCGCGCTGGGCTCGACATAGGCTCGCGTGTGGAAGTACCTCTCGCCGACGTAGTCATCGAGGGTCATCTCCGGCCCCGAGAACTCCGTATCGTGGATGACCCCCAGTCCCTTGGTGATGCCCTTTCCAGCACCTGCTCCAAAGCGCAGCAGCTGGCGGCTCAGTATGCCGCGCGTGACGTGCTCTGTGACGATGTTGTCGTCGACCAGCCCGACGACATCACCCACAAAGGTCCCTACCTTTTTGGCGAGAGATCCTCCCCAGGGAGAGAGAATTGCAAACCCAGAGAAGAAGCCCTGAGCGACACTGTCCACGAGGCCGAGCACGCCAGTGCGCAGATTCGAGCCAGCCTTCTGTGCGATGTTCATGTCGTCATACGCCGGTTCGGCGTGTCTCTCCCAACGGCGCTCCGCCTCCTGGGCCTGCGCCAGGTCGGGAAGCGTCAGGCTTGCGAAGCTCCCGACGATCAGCGCGGCCGCAACTGCCAGGTGCATACACAGACGGCTTCCAGTCTTAGGCATGAAATCCTCCTACGAGTCCCGTCTATCACGGGCATCGGTTGTTGGGCTTTGGGGGGATCCGCCGCTGGAGTTACGCGTAGTCGCCGCGCCTTGTCAAACGCGACGACTCGTAACTGGGGGGATCTCACCCTGATGGCTCAGTGGCTCGATGTGGCGTCCGGCGCAGTCGCCCAGGCGGGCGTAGCGAGCGCGCTCGCGCAGGGGTCTTCGCGATCCGAGCTCTGTCGAGAGGGCCAGACGGTGACTACCCGGAGGACATTGGTCAGCAGCCCGCGTCCCAGGCTGGTCGCGAGCGAGCGCTTCCGGGGCCGAAACACGGGGTCGGCGAGGGGGCCGGTCACGTGCACCGTCGCGGCCATGGCCAGCAGGCCCGGATCCCGTGGCCGGGGGACCAGCGTGAGGTCGTACGCATTCCCGGCGAGGTCTATGGATCCTGTTCCCGCTACATCCGCCTGATCCGCCTGCAGAAACAGTGTCTGCACGGAAGCGACGCCCTGCTCGAGCTCGAAAGTGAAGAGCATGCAGTGGACGGGTGACTCAGTGGGTCTGCTAATGGATGGGAGCGACACGCTCACGAAGTTGATCAGGAAGGCGCGCGCGAATTCCGAGCTGAAGCTGCCCTCCCGGCCCATCAGCGCTAGCTGGCCTGCCAGCTCGGACAGCAGCTCGTCTGCGGTATGGCCTTGGCTCGATAGATCGATCGAGGCGTCGATCACTCCCGCGGTCTCCGGCTGCTCCTCCAGCTGCGACAGAACTCGGGTGAGATCCACACCCACTGCGTAGCCCTTCACTGCCACAAGCGGAACGGGAGTGCTCGCATCGATCAGCAGCTGAGCGCGTAGGGTACCGCCTTCGTAGCGGCCAGCGGCCTCAGGGATCGTGAGCTGGCCGTCGTCGAGGAGGAGGGAGATTCGCGCGGCGCGTACATCGAGGCCTGCGCGGCCCGAGATGCGGTCTGCCTGAAGCTGGATGTCGAGGTCGAGCGCGCGAAGCTGCTCGAAGGGAAGCGGGTCGCTACTCGTCCAGCCCTTGTTCTGCACGGCTGCCTTCACGGGGCGAGCGACCCCCGGGGGCATCTCGCGCGGCTCGATGCCGATATCGTCGAGATGGATGTGCGGGGAGCGGATGCGGGCCGTGAGGCTGGGCCGGCTGCCGGGGGCGAAGGATGCCGTCCACTCGCCCTCGAAAACGGTCTTGTCGAGTCTGATGCTGCCCCTCGTGACGAGCTTCTCATCGGAGCCGCGAACTCGGGCTAACGACGCCGCCGGTGTGATGGCCGGCAGCTTGGCCCCGACCAGATCTCCGAGCAGGCTGAGGTCCTTCGCATCGAGCTTCACATCCAGCTCGATTTCATCGATTTCCCTCACGTCGTCGAACTCGCCCGAAAGCTCGATCTCGAACAAGTCTTTGCGGCCGCCGTGTACCTCGAAGTTCTCGATCCCCAGTGTCCCGTCCTGATCACTGATCTCAAAGCTGCCTGAGATGGGACCCAGGTCCGGTGGGTCGTAATCCAGGTAGGGGCGTGCGTGGCGCAGGTCTGCGGCGCCGAAGGCGCCACTCAGCTGAATCCCCTTAATGTCCACGAGGTTGCGAATGGAGCCCTCGACCTTTGCCCAGGTCTCGTTCGAACGACCCAGGTTGATTGCGATTTCATCAATTCCGAAGGCGCCCGTGTGATCGCGAAGCCGTGCCTTGGCGGAGAGGGGGCCGATCGCGGGGAGCTCCAGCTCGAGCGCCAGGATCTGTCCGATCAGTGCCAGATCCCGCGCGCGTACCTCGAGCCGCAGGTCGAGCTCGTCCCTGTGGTGAAGGTCGTCGTAGCCGCCACTGACTTCGACGGTCAGCTGCTCCTGGCGCGCCGTGCCGCGCAGCTTTCCCTCGAGCCCCAGACTTCCGTCGCGATCCGAAACACGCACGTCCAAGCTCAGCGGACCCAGCTCACTCAGTGGCAGCTCCGCGAGCTCTTCGACAAAGCTCAGGTCCTTCGCCCTGGCGCGCAGGGTCAGATCCACACCGAGGAACCCTCTGAGATCCTGGACCGATCCGCTGATCTCGGCCGAGACGGGATCGTTGCGGACGCTCGCGATCTTGATCTCATCCGCGCCGAGCGTGCCGTTCGGATCCCGCAGGCGTCCCGATACCGTCAGGGGACCGAGCGCTGGAACCCTCTGATCCTGTCCGCGATAGAAGCCCGCCAGATCGGGAAGCCGGGCGAAGACTGCCAGATCGACGCCGCGGAACTCGCTCGGCTTCAACAGGGTTCCCTTCACCTCGATCTCCGCTTCGAGCACCTGGCCGCGCAGAGCCAGGGGGTAGGGCTGCGTGGGCTCGAGAAGCTCATCGAGTGAACCGAAGCGCCCCGTGACATCGAACGCGCCGCCCTCGAACTCCCCGACGGCTTCGAGGGAAAGGGGTCCGTCGAGGTCCTCCGCCTCCAGCAACAAGCTCTCGACCTGCAGCGTCATCACGTGCGCGTCTTCAGCTGCGCGGTAGAAGAGCCGCACGTCCTCGCCGCTCACGCGCCCGATACGGAGTGCGAACTCTTTCTGATCTGCGTCCTCGTCTTCGAGTGAGAGCCGATCCAATAGGTCGAAATCTCCCTCGGCATCGGGCTCGATCCGAATCTCCACGTTCTCGAACTCGAGCGCCTCGATCTCGAGGATGCGGAAGAGCAATCGCCACGCCGTGAAATCAAGATCGAGTGTTCCGATTTGGGCGAGAAATGGAGAGGGACGTCCTGGCAGGTTCGCGACGGTGAGCTGGTTCACCTCGACCCTCGGGCTCGGCAGCAGCTCGAGGTGCAGATCCCCCTGCAGCTTCACCTCGAGTCCGATCGCCTCCGAGAGTCTCTCCTCGATCCTCGGTCTGAAGCGCTCGAAGGAGATCGTCTCGACCAGGCGATCCGCAACGACGAGCGCCGCGACGCTTGCGGCCGCGACGATGACGAGAAGTTTTAGGCGGCTCAAGACCGGCTCCCTGCGGCTCCGCTCATGCGTCCCGGAATCCTACCACCAACCACTCGGGAGCTGAGACGGGGGCGGGCCCAGCCTGTGATACGATCGCCAACCCCGAGCTGGACGGAGGTACAGGCCAATATGAGAACTCAGCGGAGCCCCAGGATTCTCTCACTGAGCGCGCTGTTGCTTTTCGCGCTCTCCAACGCGAGCTGCATCAGTGTGCGACCCGAGGAGCCGCAGTTTCCGACCGATGGGCCGACCTATCTGCGCCCGGCCGCGCGCGACCTGCGCGGCGCTCGCTGGGATCGCGTCGTGGTCACCACGGCGGATACGGTGGCCAACGTGCCCTTCGAAACACAGCTCCTGCGCCGGCTGGCGGAGCGTGTAAAGCCGACGGTCGTCAGCATCTACGTGAATGTAGAGACGCCCGTTCGTGTGCGCCTGTTTCCATTCACGCCGAGCTTTCGGGTACGCCTACCCGGTCAGGCTCTGGGCTCGGGCTTTTTCATCCACTCTTCGGGCTACATCCTCAGCAACAACCACGTGATCGCAGACGCACGACAGATCAAGGGGCTGACAGCCGATGAGAAAGAGCTCGATTTGGTCGTCGTCGCTCGCGATCCCGTCTATGACCTGGCCCTCTTGAAAGTCAGGGATGCGAAGGAGAGCTTCTCCGTGCTGCCCATGGGCGACTCCGATGCGGTAGGGGTGGGGGACATGGTGATTGCCGTAGGCAATCCCCTGGGCCTCGGGCATACGGTCACCTTCGGTATCATCAGTCAGACAGGGCGAAACCTTTCCGGCATCTCGAAGGACGAGGGACGCTTTGCTTCCTTCATTCAGACGGATACCGCGATCAATCCGGGCTCCTCGGGGGGACCGCTGATCACGCTCTCGGGAGCCTGGGTGGGCGTGAACACCGCGGGTGTGCCCGGCGCCCAGAACATCGGGTTCTCCGTTCCCAGCAGCGAGGTCAAGGAGTTCCTGGACGAGATCCTCGCGGGTCAGGGCGTGTGGGAGGACCCGGGCTACTAAATGCAACGCAAAGCTTCGTATCTGGCGCTCGCTCTTGGGCTCGCGGGTCTCGGCTTCACAGCCTGCGCGAAGCCGCCGGCTGCCGTGTTCGACGGGATCTTTCCCGAAGGCCGCAAGTTCGCGGCGCTCGGGACTCTGATCGATGAGCCCCTGCACCCCGAGGAGCAGGTCCGCTTCGAAACGATCGGACGCGACGAGCATTCGAGCCATCACCTGATCTGGGTGCGCATCGGCGGCGTGCTACACCGTCACGACCATCACGAGCTGACGGCCGTGTTATTGCGTGGCTTCGGCCGCTTCCAGCTCGGGGACGAGGAGCGCGAGCTGGGACCGGGCTCGATCATCTACGCGCCGCGCGGAGTTCCGCACGTCTTCAGCAACCGGTCCGATGAAACGGCCGTGGCTTACATGGTGTTCACGCCGCCCTACGAAGGCAAGGACAGGATCATCGTAGACGCCGTCGAGTAGACGCAGCGACTAGCGTACGGTGACGCTCCCTCGCAAGCTGGGACGCTGCTGCATATAGAACTGCTTCTGGCCGGGCTCCCAGAAGGTTCGCGACCAGCTCTGGTTTCTGCGCATGGGAGGACTCTGGCCGGAGCCGTCGTAAAGCACGAGAACACCGCCCGGCCGATTGTCCTTGTACACGAAGACCACCGTGTCACCCACTGAGAGCAGGACGCTTCGGGGCCGAAAGGTGTCGTAATAGACCTCGACCACCACGTCCCGTGAAAACGCGCCCGCGAAGGGAGCCGCGAGCAGGGCCATCAGTGCGGTGCAGATGAGTATTCGCTTCATGGGGGAGCTCCTCTAGCTTCAGCGCGCCGGAGCTTGCATGTCATACAGCCGGAGCGCATTCGTCCCGAGCACCTTTCTCGTCGCCGACTCTCCGGCCTTTGAGAGAATATGGAGTGTCTCCTGGACACAGCCCTCGATGGGATGATCGGGGTGGGGATAGTCCGACGCCCAGACCATGCAGTCGTCGCCCAGCTTCTCGAGCACGTAGACGGCAATCTCGTCGTCGGGATCCATGGAGATGAAGCATTGGCGTCGGAAGTACTCCGAGGGCTTGAGCTTCACACCCTGCAGATGGCGTCCCCAGTTGTCGAAGTGACCATCCATGCGCTCGATCCAGTAGGGCAGCCAGCCGCAGCCGCTCTCCAGGAACACGAAGCGCAGATTCGGATGCCGCTCCAGAACCCCACCCAGAATCAGGCCGCCGCAGGCTGCCATCTGCTCGAAGGGGTGGGACATCAGATGCTGCAGCACCGGGCTCTCCGAGCGGTCGCGGCCCAGCGTGGGCATCGCATCCGAGAGTCCTTCATGCACGGTAATGGGTACGCCGAGTGACTCTGCGCAGGTCCAGAAGGGCTCGTAGGCGGGGTGCTGGATCGGCCGGCCGTTATACGGATTCGGTCGGAAGAAAGCTCCGCGGAAGCCGAGCTCGCCGCTGCAGCGCTCGAGCTCGGCGATCGAGGCCGCGACGTCGTTCAGGGGCAGCAAACTAATCCCGATCAGCCGCTCGGGCGCGGTCTTGCAGTAGTCGCTGAGCCAGTTGTTGTAGGCACGACACAGCGCGATGTGGAGCTGCGTATCGGGGACTTCGGGGAAGAAGAACGAGACCGACGGGTAGATCACGGCGATGTCGATGCCCTCGCGATCCATGTCGACCAGGCGCGCCTCGGGATCCCATCCGCCGCGCTGGAGCTTGACCGGTCTCTCGGAGTCCGGCTTCTCCTGTAGCTGGCTCCCGAGTCGGCTCGCCATGCGCGCGACCAGCGTGTCCCCAACCAGGAAGCAATAGGTGCCGTGCTCATCGAGAACCGGGCGCGGGGCCGATGGACGGTACTTCTCTTCGACGTAGTCCTTCCACAGGCGCGGGGGCTCGGTCACGTGACCGTCGGCATCGACGATGAGAACCTGGCTCGCGTCCACCCTATGGCTCCTCCGGCATCAGGCCCTGGAGCCGCTCGACCGCATCCACGTACTCCTCGACGAGCTCCTGGATGACCTGGCGCACCGGACGCACCTCGTTCATGCTGCCCACGATCTGACCGACAGGGTTGAAGGCCACGGGCTGAGCCTTGCTGGCGTAGCGGTGCACGCGGCTGACCGCGTCGGCCGTCACCATGAACTGCAGGGGCATGCCCAATGGGTCCGGCGTGTCGTCCCGGGCCCAGGCCTCCGTCCAATCATTGCGTAACATGCGAGCGGGCTTTCCGGTCCACGAGCGCGAGCGCACCGTGTCGCTGCTGCTCGCGCTCTTGTACGACTCCTGTTGCTCGGGCGGGCACTCGGCCTCGGCGACCGTCAGCCAGATGGAGCCCGTCCACGCTCCCTGCGCGCCCATAGCGATGGCTGCCGCCATCTGCCGACCCGTGCCGATGCCGCCCGCGGCCAGCACCGGCGTCGGCGCTACGGCTTCTATCACCTCGGGCCACAGCACGATGCTCCCGATGTCGCCCGTGTGGCCTCCGCCCTCGGAGCCCTGCGCGATGATGAAGTCGATACCGGCCTGCTTGTGCGCGAGTGCGTGCTTCGTGCTGCCGCAGAGCGCGCCCACCAGGCGACCCGACTCATGCATTTCCTCGATCACGTCGGCGGGCGGAGTCCCGAGCGCGTTCACAATGGCCTTCACCTTATCGTGCTTGAGGATGGTTTCGATCTGCGGACCGGCGGTAGCGGCCGTCCAGCCGAGCAGCTCGCGCGCCTGCTCACCTTCCGGCAGCGGGGGTACGCCGTGCTCGGCCAGCAGCTTGGCCGCAAACTCGCGGTGCTCGGCTGGGATTGCGGCGCGCAGCTGAGCCTCGAGCTTCTCCGCGTCGAGTTCACCCTGTCCCGCGTACTTTCCGGGGATCACGATGTCGACGCCGTAGGGCCGCTCGCCAATGTGCTCGTCGATCCATTTGAGCTCGATCTCGAGCTGCTCTGCCGAGAAGCCCACGGCCCCCAGGACTCCGAGACCGCCGGCCTGGCTGACCGCGGCCACTACGTCGCGGCAGTGGGTGAACGCGAAGATCGGAAACTCGATTCCGAGTCGATCACAGATTTCGGTGCGCATGGGACTCCTCTCTGCGAGTCGGGCCCCCCCTTCTCGAGAGCCAGGCCAACGGAGAATTCTGACAGCCGCTCACGGGAGCGGTCAAGGATCAGACCTCGACACCATCCAGCTGATGCTTCAGGCCGTAGGGTGCGTAGGGACCGATCACGAGCTGCTCGACGACGCCCACACCCACGCGCTCGCCGAACTTCGCCCGCACGACCTGCTGCACGTGAAAGTGACGCAGGTCGAGAGGATTGAGGTCCTGGCTGTTCCAGCTTTCACCCCCGACGACAAGCTCGCCCTTCCACTGGCCGTGGCCCCATTCCGGGTTCACATAGCCGAGTCCGAGGAGGTTGAAACGCAGAATCGGCTCCACGGTGATGATGTACGGATCAGCGGCGGGTCGCAGCAGCTCGAACTCGGCGGAGGCGGCCCAGCGCGTCCCCGGCTGCCACGCGATCTTGTGACGCATGCCGAGCAGGCGCTCGACCCCGGGGTCCTCGACGCCGGGGATCTTTTCGGGCGAGTCGTACGCCGGGATCAAGAGCGCGAAGTTATCGAACGGCTGTCCGTCGGCATGCTCCTGGCTGACGGCGTGGGTGCACATGTCTTCGAACTGGAGCGGTGCCCAGAGGTGGAAGATCTGGGGCTCACCCGCGGGCTTTCCTCCCTCACCCTCGCCGACGGGGCGGATACCCCAGGAGCGATCGCGCGTGGCGTAGACGTGCTCGGGTGAGACCGGCGTGTGGTTTCCGTGCACCAAGATGCTGCCCTCCCAGGTTCCGAACTGGGTAAAGCGCGTCGCGTCCATGATGAGCCGTCGGTCGCGTCGCAGGGGTGAGCGAATTTCCTCGACGCACGCCGTGCGCGGACGGAACAGCAGATCGGCCTCGATTCCGATCTCGTTCTTCTCGATGATGACCCGGACCACGCGCATGGGCTCGATCACCTCGATACGCATGGGCCCCACGCAGGTCTCGCACGGATCGTCGGGGGCGAGGCGGGACGCGTGGAACGAGTGCTGAACCCCGTCCTTCACGATGCTGAACGAGGCGTCCATCACGCGCCGGTTGGGATACAGACCGAGCGCCGCACCGAAGTAGAACTCCCCGTCTTTGGCATAGCCGTTGAACCAGTAGCGGTCGTAGAAGTTCTTGTCCGAGACCGCCGGCTGACAGACCGGATCCGGCGTCTGGTGGATGGGATAGTCGTCGTGGCTGCTCAGCATCCTGGAACCCTCCCTGCGGCGAGGCGAGCCAGCCGAATCCTGGCACGATTGGCCGAAAATCGAAAGCTCCGGACGAATGGGCCTAGGGGAGGCTCTCGACGTAGCTCCGCCCAGGACTTCGCGGCCGTGACCGCGCTGCTGTCGGTTCGGGTGCCCGAGCGCGCGCGCTAGCGTCAGTCGAAGGAGATCGTTTCGCGGATCGACCGCCGGGACAGCGCCGCCTGACCGACCCGGCGGATGCCGAGCACGAAGGCCGCCGTCCGCAGGCTGATGGCCTTGTCCTTCGCGACGTCGCGCACCGCGGCATGGGCGCGCACCATCACCTTCTCGAGCTCCTCGGTGATGCGCTCCGCCTCCCAGCTGAAGCGCTGCACGTTCTGCGCCCACTCGAAGTAGCTGACAGTCACGCCGCCAGCATTTGCGAGGATGTCCGGAACGACGGTGATGCCGCGCTCGCCGAGGATGCGATCGGCGTCGGGTGTGGTAGGCCCGTTCGCCGCCTCGACGATGAGCGAGGCCTGGACGCCGCCCGCGTTGTCTGCGGTGATCGCCTCCTCGAGCGCGGCGGGAATCAGGATGTCGGCGGGCCAGGTGATGACGTCGGTGGGCTCGAAGGCCTCGCCGCCGGGGAACCCGTTTACCGTGCGCTGCTCCGCCGCCCACGCCACGAGTGCCGGGACGTCGAGGCCTGCGTCGCGCGCGACGGCCCCGAGGTGGTCCGCCACGGCCACGATCTTCCCGCCCTGCTCTGCGATGAGACGCGCGGCGTGGCTGCCCACGTTGCCGAAGCCCTGGAGCGCCACCGTCGCGCCCGCCATCGTCTTCCCCTGGTCGGCGAGGGCCTCGCGCAGGGCGTACATCACGCCGCGGCCGGTGGCCTCCTCGCGCCCCAGGGAGCCGAAGAGGTGGACGGGCTTGCCCGTCACCACGCCGGGCGAGAAGCCGCAGTGCTTCGAGTACTCGTCCATGATCCACGCCATCACCGAGGCGTTCGTATTCACGTCGGGCGCCGGGATGTCGAGGTTCGGACCGATCACCTCCTTCACCTGCTCGACGAAGGCGCGGGTGATGGCGTTGAGCTCGGGCTGCGAGAGCTGCGCGGGGTCGCAGTTGATGCCGCCCTTGGCGCCGCCGAAGGGGACGTTCACGATAGCGGTCTTCCAGGTCATGAGGGCGGCGAGGGCGGCCGCGTGGTCCTCGTCCATGCTTGGGTGGTAGCGGAGGCCGCCCTTAAACGGCCCGCGTGCGTTGTTGTGCTGCACGCGGAAGCCGATGTGGTGGAGCAGTGAGCCGTCGTCAGCCTCGGTCACGACCTCCACCTTCACGACCCGGCGGGGCGTGACGAGGATTTCGCGGACTCGGCTTGAGAGGCCGAGGACGTCGGCGGCGGCGTGGAAGTAGTGGGTTGCGGCGTCGAGCACGAGACCTCCGGGGCGCAATCGGCGCGCCGCGCCCAGAGTACCCGGACAGACGCGCTGAAGCAATCTAAGCGGGACGTTGGTTCAGTAGTTAAGTTCGCGACTGCCCCCGGGGCTACCTCTAGCGCCTAGCGGGGATCTAGCCGGACAAAGTACCTTGGCGGAAATCCGGTCAGAAGTCGGAACATCATGGGGGCGCTGTTGTCGCCGTTCACGCGATCATGCTCTTCCCCGGTGACAGGTACTGCGAGATAGTCTCCCTTCTCACCATCCAAAGTGACTTGCACATTCGGATTTTCCAACGCCCGCTTGTACCAGGCTCTGGGCCAGTGGTTGGCAGCCACGTAGAGCCGGCCATTACTCTTGAGGGGAGACAAGACTCTGTCGTTCGGGGTTCCGTCATTAGCTGTGGTGGAAATAACGAGCATAGTTCCCCCCCCGGGCTGGAAATACCCGATCAACGACTCAAACGCGATGACGATTCCTACGTAGACCAGAAACAAGATCACGATTAGCTTTACAGCTCTCACTTTATGCCTCCAGATTCCGGGGCCGGTTCATGCCTGAGCGGACGCACCGGATTACATACCGGGAACGAAGATGTGGATGAGAAAAAGCAGAACGGGAAACACGACGAAGAGCAAAAGCAAGACCAGCATACCCTTCGGTGTGATCCCCTTTTCGTTCTTCGCACCTGCTGTTGGCTCTCCCGGGTTTCCGCAGTGGGGACAACTCCAGGCGTCATTGGGTATTTCACGCCCGCATTCCGAACAGGTCTTCCGCACCGTGCTAGCCTGTCCCTTCGTTGCCCGGCCATGGCGGGCCGCCAACCAGCCCCCGATTACACGAAAAGCCCATTATAGTGCGCACGTTCCGAGGCGTGGATGGGTAGGTGTAACTTCTTGAAAAGTGAGGTGAACTGAGCTGGCTCCCCGGGACGGGCTCGAACCGCCGACCTAGTGGTTAACAGCCACCCGCTCTACCAACTGAGCTACCGGGGAATCGAGCCACGAGTCTAGGGAGGGGCCCGAGGGGATTCAAGCGCTTCTGTGACCTGGGTACACACGTGTCAAGCGCGCACAGGAATCCCCTTTGGCGCCGCTTGCTTTGGCCCCGGGGACGGGCTGTGCGGGCGGGGTCTTTGAAAATGGGCTCGGCGTGCCTACTCTGAGGGTCAATGAGGGGCTCCGGATCACGCCGGCTCGTGGTGTTCGACTTCGACGGGACCCTTGCGGATACCTGGCGCGACATCGCCACCGCGCTCAACCGCACGCTCCACGATGTGGGACTGCCGGGTGTCGATGGACCCGATGTGTGCTTCTGGATCGGGGACGGCGCATTGAAGCTGCTCGAGCGAGCGCTGCCCGAGTCGCAGCGCTCCCCAGAGCGGATCGCTGAGCTCTATGGAGTCTTCCGTGAGCATTACGATCGCTGCTGCCTGGACACCACGGAGACTTACCCCGGCATTCTGGATTGCCTCGAGGGCCTCTCCGACTCGATGCTCGCGGTTGCGAGCAACAAGCCCGCGCGCTTTCTGGACCGGATCATCGATGGGCTCGGCCTCAAGTCCTATTTTCGCGTGGTACTGGGCGGCGACTCGCTTCAGGTCAAGAAACCCGACCGCCGGGTGCTGGAGCATCTCGTGCAGCGCTTGGACCAGGCACCCAGCGAGATCTGGATGGTTGGGGATAGCGCGGTCGACGTGGAGACGGGTCGCGCCGCGGGCGCGCGCACCATCGGCTGCGGCTGGGGTCTGCGCGGCCGGGACGAGCTCTGCGCCGCGGGCGTGGACGTGCTGGTCGAGCACCCGAGGGAGATCCTTCACGCCATATTCGGTCGACGCTAGCCCGGGCTCAGGTCCGGCGAGCGAGAGCGTGCTTGCGCAGACGCCAGACGAGCAGCTCGACTCGATCCTGGCCAAAGAACGGCTCGCCCTGAAACACCATGGTGGGTACGCCCCAGTGGCCGGCCGCCTCCAGCGCCTTCTGGTTCTCCTCGATCAGGGCGTCGTGCTGGGCGGGGTTCTCGGCAATGGTCGCCTCCAGCTCCGCCAGGTCCAGGCCTGCGCGCTCCGCCGCGCGCGCCAGGTGAGAGCCCTCGTGCCAGTTCTCGGTCTCTCCGTTCCAAATGCACTGCGAGGCTTCGTAGATGAAGGGCAGTCCGCGGCCGCGCAGGGCCGCCGCGACACCCAGTCGTGACACCCGATAGATATGTGGCTGCTCGCGTGCGATCTCTCCCGTACTGTAGTTCTGCACGATCGGATCCGGACGAGGCCAGCCATACCCGAGGCCCAGGAACTCTGCGATGCGTGCCGTATCGCGCAGCAG
>Ga0255048_10002189_pt1 | contig 12700 bp, 20 predicted proteins | sample JV7_2_2_MG_FD_183619 | JGI IMG/M metagenome (GOLD analysis project Ga0255048, IMG submission 183619) | Seawater microbial communities from Jervis Inlet, British Columbia, Canada - JV7_2_2 | ecosystem: Environmental > Aquatic > Marine > Inlet | place: Canada: British Columbia | collected 2016-10-06
TGTGGTCGGTCCACAGAATAGCAGAGTCTTTACCCATTGTCGTCGTCCTCCTGTACCCGTATTCGCCGCATGGCGAAATCGTAATCGAGCCATTGAGGGGTCTTGTACGGCTTGCCCCGTTTGGACACCAACCTCACAGCCAAGTTAGCGCCATAAATCGCGTCGACCACGCCTTCCCGGGTCTCATTGTCATATCGGACGGTAACAGCCGAGCCGAGCCGAAAGGTCTGTTGAAGAATCAGCATCCGAACGCCCCTCAGTTTGAGCAGGGTCTTGGTTCTGCGTTTGCTTTGGCGTGCGAGTTTGAAGTCCAAGTGACCTTCAAGCTCGATGAGGATTTCATATTGGTTCATCTTTCTCCCTCCACGATCTGCGCGATTACTGGCTCCTGACCACCCGATCCATTGGACCCGGTTGTTCGGTACACGTTCAGGGGAACCTTCTCGTCGTCCCCGACCCATGCGTGAACCCGGACCCCTACATCCCAGCCCCGGGTATGGGTCGTGATTCGTTTTCTGCCTCGCCGGGTGGCCTCCGTCTGGGAGGAGTCGGCATCGATACTTGCATACAATTTACTCATCGGTCCTTTGGGTTAGTTGGGTAGATTCATCTGCCGGGCGTGACCGGTAAGGAGCCATGACAGGTATTGGTGAAGGGTCTGCCATCCGGCCCGGTCGACCCACGGTTTGTACTTGGTGTCCATCTGGTCGTGGCACTTCCGACACAGCGGGATTGCCGACGTGTCGTTCCCCTTGATTCCCATGCCGCCAGATTCCACATGGTGGGGATCCGATGGTGCCGGTGCTGTGCATTTGCAACAGGGAAGACCCTTGGCGAATTCGAGGTACCGCTTGGACCTGATGAACCTCACTTTGGGGATTGTACCGGCCTCCTGCACCGTGTCCAGTGCCCCGGAAATCACCCCAGCAAACTCGTCCACATCGTCCACCTCGTCCGGGTTCTCCTGAGCCCGTTTCATAGCCGCCCGAGCACGACGCTCGAGGCGGGCCGCGTCTCGTTCAATCCCGAGCGTTTCACGGGACAACGGATTCATGTTTGGATCCTTGCGGTCGTAAATAAACCCTCTCACATCCCGTTCCCATTGGATGTATCCGTAGTCCTCCTCAACACCATCGGCCCACACATTAAACTTGGCCTCGGTAGGCAAACGTATCGCCAGCGTTCGGCACTCCCGGAGGATATTCGCGTGTACATGAGTGGCCTTTGACAGCTCGTCGAACGCACCAGTACCATATTGAGCACGAGGACCAATGACTTGGAGTACCACCCCTCCAAGTTTCCACCGGATGGTCGTGTACTGCCTGTGAGCCTTGATAGCTCCACTGATAACGAATTGGGCCTGCTGGTATAGCTCGGAAATGCGTTTGTGAAGATTTACCACTGGCGGTAGAGAATTAGGCAAGGGGTCCATGGAACTTTAAGGTTTCGTTGTACACGGTTTCTTTGATACGGAAACGGGTCACCTTCTCAAGGTCGCCCGTGATTTCAACATTCTTGCCGCGGAACGTGGTCTTGACCTTGCGCGAGCGTTGGGGGCGGTTTGCCCATGCCTCGATGACACGGGCCTCGTCGTCGTCTATACTGACTCCTCCGATCCCCACCTGCACAATCTCCACATCGTCCCACATCAGCCCGTACTTGCGGCACACGTCGTTCAAATGCGGGAGGGCATACAAGGTGTCGATGGTGAGTTTGTTGGCCCTTACATCGTGAACCATGCGAGCACCGAATATCTCGGCCCACTGGCCCACCGTGCGCCCGGTCTTTTCCTTACACTGGTCGGCGGTCCATTCGGAGAAGGTGATCTGCTCGGTGACCATGCCGCCCGACTTCGTTTTGGAGACCCGCTTCATTGACGTTTGTGTTGTAGTGCGTAGGCCGACCACTGCCCGATTGCATTGTCGCTGAATGAACCAGCCTTGTGGAACCCACATCGGCGGCATTCCACGTAGTGCCAGTACGAATCGAAAGCCTTTTTCCACACGGACCAGAGGTTGAGGGCCGTCGCACCACATTGGGGACAGTTTTCACAACCCCGTTCAGGGGCCTCGAACTTGACGAGACGGTTGGGGGGCGTTGGTTTCTTCTTACGTCGTTTGAACAGCATGGCGGTTTTCGGTACGTGGTTTCTTGCCCCATATAGGAATCCCATCGGAGTCAGTCCCGATCTGTTTGGCGTTGGTGGGGACCATCCTTTCGATGAACTTGACGATGTACGGGAGCCGGAGCCGGTTTCGGGACAGGTTGATGTCCTTGGCGAACTCCCCGTCGAACCGCAACTCGGTCAGGGCTTGGTGGATGTCGGCCTCGCAATACCGCTCGCGTAGGGCGTTCAGGATCGCGGCCTGTACCGGGGGTTCACAATCAAACCCGACCAGCACCCGGCACCGGGCGAATGTCTGAAGTTGGATTTGGTCACAGGCTTCCTTGTCCCTGATCGTCTGTACCTCGGAGTAGCGCGAGCGCGTCGTGCATATCTCCCTGAACGTCGGATAGTGATGGGCCGGCACTACGGCCGTTGCGGGTTGGCTGGTGCTCATGTGTCATCTGGTTGTAGAACTTCTCGAAAAACGTTTCGCCCCCGCTCGACGGTCGGCGCAGCTTGAGCACCGAACCGAAGTTGCCGCTGTCAATCCACCACCGGCCCCGATTACCCACGACGAACAGCCACTTGCGCACCCGTACCACGTCTTCGAGGGTGTGGTTGTCGAGCCGACAAATACGGTCCAGCGTCAAACACCACTTCTGAAGTTGCGCAAGGGTCAGGTCTTTACGAAGCAACTCGTTGTCTCGAAGCTCCATCTCCCACCGTACCGCTTCCATTCGTATGGGGTTGCTCTTTGCGAACCGCTTTTTCCCCCTCCTTGGGGATACCTGTGTCTTAACCCCTGTGCCCGGGGACTCCGGGTCCCCTGTGTTACCCCCTGTACTGGTATCCCCCTGTAACACAGGTATAGAGGCCGGTTTTGGGTACCCGGGCTTCAAGGGGTGAACGTCACCGGAGACCGATTTTGGACCTCCGGTGTTTCGAGGGGGGATCGAGACCGTGTAAAAGCTCGACCATTGACCGTCCTGTGATTGGACTTTGTTGAGAACGATATAGTCGTGCTCGCGCAATTCACGCAGGCCGGTTTGGATACTCCGTCTCCCATCGGTGAAGTTGTCGACGAGGTGGGAGAAGGTAACGGTCTCGGCTTGAGACAGCATCCAATACCAGATACCACAAGCCTTCGCGGACAGGGTCCCACGGCTGGTCAGCGGGGTGATGGGGGGTACGACAATCGGGTCGGGTACTTTGGGCATTCAGAGGGCACCGGTTTGGGGTGGGATGTGGAACCCCGTGGATGGTTCTATGGGTGGCTGCAAGAACCACGGGGTCTGTGTTGATCCTGAACGGGTCAACCGCGCAGCAAGCAAAAGAACAAAGCCACCGATTAGGGGCTGTGAACCTATGATCCAATGCGGCGAAAAGACAACAGACCGGGGATAACTAAAACAGGGTCGGAACCCTCCGGGGAGTACCCGTCCCCTTCTCTGGTCCCGACCCCGACCCAACAGAACCGATGGAGGTTCTGGTCGTGTGGAATTATACGGTCTCAGGCGGGATCAGTGCCACCTGAGTTTTCCCCGGTGGTCCAATGACCATCGATTCGGAGGTATCGGGGCACCACCCCAAAGACCAATCCGAGAGCGGTGATGCGCCACGGCCCCTTGGGAATATCCACCTGTTGGAGAGCCTTTGTTACGTCCTCCCGGGTATATGCCACCGTGTGGATCGACGGTTGTACCGTCCACCCTCTGGAGATAATGTCAGCAACATACCCCACGTTTTGAGGTGTTACCTCCGCAGCCAGTAGGCCACAGATTACGTCGAACATCGAGCGTCGTTCTTCCATGGTGTTACACGATTTGGTTTCGCAGGTCGAGAACCGCTGTAAGCAGGTGCCCCCCCATGCAGGTGAATAGGGCCTCGTCATCTTCGAGCAAAGGCCATGCGGCGTGCTCGGGTATTTGGTACCCGGACCCGTCTTCTGCTGGCTCCATAGCGTCCCAAGTCTCCTCGGGGAAATACCCCCGATGAACGAACCATCCGAGTTCTGCGTATTCGGTTTCAGAGATGGCAAGCAGGTACATGGTCTTGGGGTTTCGTTTTGCACCCCGGGGAGGGATTGAACCCCCCCGGATGGCACCAGCCACGGGGTGGACTAAGCGTCGTAGACAACCTCTTTGCCGATCAGGGGGAAGAACAGGGCCGGGTTCGCAAGGGCAACCTCAACGGCACGGGCACCGAGACGGGTGAGTGCGCGGTAGTACCCGTCGTCGAGGTGGTTCCCCTCGAAGTGATGGGCGAACTCGTGGATGCACAGGTCCACCACCCGCAGGTGAAGCTCACCGTCATCCTCGAACCAACTCTTGCCGAGTCTGCCGACGTTGTAGGTCATGGTCCGCTGGCCCCACATGGCGTTCGCCGCGATGGTGATTTCGCAGATGACATCTACCGTGGGCGTGAAGTCCAACAGGGCCAGTCCGAACTCCCGGGTGAAGGCGGCAACCAAGTCCATGTCCGCGTTGGTGTCGTACTGCTTTCCGTTCAGCCCACCTTGAAGCTCAATCGTGGAATGCGACGGGGTGACGAGCCCGGCCCGTTTGATGTCCATGTGGTCGCGAGCGTTGTCCCACTCCCCCTTGGTCATGTTGCCGCCACTGATAACACCGTACCCCTTGGACACCGCGAGGTTATTGGCCTGAAGGTCCTTTCCGTCCCGGATGACCAACTTCTTCCCGAGTCGGCGCGTGGTGATGTCCCTGAACGCTCCGGGTGCGATCTCCTTCTCGGAGGTGGCTTCCCGTACCCACGGCTCCGACACGTCGCTGTCCATGAGCAGGTCGTGGCAGTTTGACACCACCTCGGTCCGAATCCGGCGCAGGTAGCGCGGGGGCACGTTGTCCCGGTCCATCGTCAGGGGGATCTTCTGCGACACGTCCACATCCCAACGGTCGGGGATGTCCACGATGGGGATTCCCATTTCGTACAGGTACGCTTGCCCGTTGACCGGCTCCAAGATGGAGACCGTTGCCGTGCGTCGCGTCATGCCCATCTTGCCGCCTTTCTCGACCACCGACTCCAACTGCTTGACCCGGAATGTTCGTACGGGCTCCCTGTGGCCCAAGACTTCGCCGTTAACGCTCGTTCTCACGTCGGGTGGGGTAATCAGCCGAAACATGCTTACAATCGCTTGTGCGCGCTCTGAGACGTTCATTTCAATCTCCATCTCAACCACCGATCCGGCATCCGTGGTACGATCCGATCGCTGGGTCCGTCCCTTGTCGTTGAAGAACACGGTCCCCTTGGTGGACTTGATGGTGGCGCGGCGAGCCAGCGCGAGGACCAACTTCTCCCCGAGGTTGAACCGTCCCCGCTTGGTGGGATCCTTTCGCTTCTGGTTGTCCCCGGCGAACAACGTGTACGCATGGGCCAAATTGCGGAACCCATCGGGGTGGTCGTCTGACACCGTAATTAGGGTCCAGTTGTCGGGGTCGTCCTTGGCGGGTACCACCTGAACGTCGACGAACTTCACGTTCTCGTCCCATGCGTTCTGCACCAATTCGTAGAGTGCGAAAGCCTTCTCGCGGGACGCAATCATTGTGCGCAAACCTGCTCGGTCTACGTCGAACCAATTTTGTGACATCGGTCTGTTGGGTCTGTGTGTATGGGTCGTGTCTCGTCTTCGTGCATGGGGTTGGTGCCGCCATACCTATAGGTGCGGTACCACTCACCGGGGGACTCGTCTAACTCCTTCGCCGTCAGCAGGGTCGGACCAACCTTGGGTCGCCCGAAGGACACCATGTGACCATCCGGGTCCACGTGGAACGTTCGCTGCTGGGTGATGTGGGTCCGGGTCCGGGTCAGGGTGATTTCCGTGGCTGCTGTGTACTGCTTGAGTAAGTGTCGGGCTGCTTGCCACCAATCGGGAGCCACCACGAACCCTCGCTTTTGGGTGTCTGTGGCGTAGGTAAATCTCATTGGTCCGTTGGGTTACGTTGGGGGTGGGTGGGAATCCGGGTCCCTACAGCCCTGAAAGCCCCACCCCGGGGGTTGAAGGATCAGACCTTGGAAAGAACTACGCCACCTTTCGGGCCGAACTCAATCATCTTGTCCGGGTGCATATCGGTCGTGTCGCTGTGCGAACCCATGAACAGGATCAGGGTAGGCCCACCGAGGTCGGAGGGTACACGCTCGACACACGGCGTGTACGAGTAGAACAGGCGGTCTTCGAACCACTCCTTAGCATCCGGGAGCGTGTCAAAACGCTCAACGTCCGTCCCTTCGGGTGCCGCGTAGTTGGATCCGCCGTACCACAGCCCCGTCCATCCTTTGGTCGGGGGTGTCACGGGTTCGGGGGTCTCGTTTATGTCAAACTCGGGGAACGATTCACCCGGGTTCATCTCTGCTGTATAGGCGAGGAGTCTGTACCCGAGGACCCTGTGGAGATTGCGTCGCCATGTGACGTACACGCGCCCATTCTTGAACGTGGGCTTGCGATAAAAGCTGCCCAATTTGTCGGGGTTGTCAACCATCAGTTTCCCCTCTCGCTCTGCCATCTTCTTGGCCTTGTCGTAGACCGTGGTAGCATCGGGGTCCATCACGTTCTTGGAGACAAATCGTAGGGCGTTAATGCCACCTTGTTCCTCGGCCTCCTGTCGCGCAGCGTCCTTCAACTCCCGTACGAAGCCAGCCGACCAGTAGGAGAGGTCCAATTCGCGCCCACCCGGGCCGGTGAACACTTCAAGGGTTCGCAGTTGTTCGGCATCGTACACGGCGACGATCCGAACGGTCTGGTTTTCGTTGTGCCCGTGACCGGAGGGGTACGTGTAGTCAAACACGACCTTGGTCTTGCCCTTGCGTTCGGCGAGGGGGATCGTGGCGAGGTAGGAGATTTTCACCGGTGCGTAGTGGGTCTGCAAGAAGTACAGTACGACCGGAACAACGATCACCGCGATCCGAGCGAGAGGGTACAACCCGTCAATGCCAAAGGCTTGGGAGAGGGTCAGGCTCACCATCAGTGTGAGTTGGTTCAACATGGTTCGTTGGGTTTGTGGGTACTTACGTAGGGGGAGGGCGGGGATCCGAGCCCCTTCAGCCCAAGGTGCGCCCTCCCCGGGCGAGAGGACTACTTGACGGGAACGTAGTTGGCAAAGGTGCGCATCATGTTCACGAACCTGTGGGCGCGGGTTTCCGTGGACAGACTGGTCGGTTCGGCAATCTCGAACAGCGTTTCGCGCATGCGTTCGATGATCTTGTTCAGGAGGTGCGGGTTCGTAGAGAGGTCCTGCGTGTGGTGTTCCAAGAAGTAAGGACTCAGGACGGTGGCGTGCTGGCCTGCGTCAAACCCGTCGAGAATACGGAAGGTGACGCTTGTCAAAATGTCGGCCTGAACTTCGAGGATTTCGACCATTGTGTAGGTGAACATCTCCGGGTCTCTTGTGGTCCACACCTTGAAGGGGTTCGTGGGCTTGAGGGGCTCGACCATGATGATCGTGGCGCTCATGTTGTCTACCCCGTCTTCAGGGGCTTCGGTGGGGCGGCGATTCTTTGTCATCGTTCTGTGGGTTTGTGCTTGGGTACTTACGTCACACCCAATTTCACCCCGAAGTGGACAAATGTCAACCCCTACGCTGGATATGATTTCAACCCCCAAATTCGCGTTCTAACGGACGCACCCCCTACAGGGGTGGAAATACCCCACAATCCCCTGATCGGACGTATGGGTGGCTACCGGGACCCCTGTACGGGCAACCACGGGCCGATGGAAACATGAAAACACCGACCCAGGTGCCCGTCCTCCTCGTTCATGGAAAAACGATGGAGGGACTCAGAATCGCAGTACAGATCGCGTCAGGCTGACCCCTACCAAGTATCGAACCCGGAAATCCTTGTCGTTGGGATCCACCCCCACGGTGAACGAGGGACCCACCCCCCACGGCTTGCGCCGGGGCTTGGTCAGTTGGGGGTCAATCTCGGCCCCCTCGACGTTCAGGGTCACACCCGGATATCCGGTCCGCGCAAACATCTCACGGTGCCCGTCCTTCTCCCGTATTCCGGCAACCACGGTCAGGCTCAATTCGTCCCGCGTGAGGGTTGTCTTGCTTGAATCCGGCCAGATGTCCGTCTGCCCTTCAAGGTGCCGTTCTCCCGCCTCGAGCACGTCGTGGATGGCAAAGGTTGCCGAGGCCACAGAATCGAACCGGGTGGTCACCCCCGGTACCTCTACCGTGTCCCGTTCCACCGTGATGACGGTTCGGGTAATTGTCTTCACCTTGCCCCGCTCTTTGACGAGCTCCGCGTGCAGGGAAGCGTTCAGGGTCTTGAGTTGGTTCTTGTCCGCGGCGAGCGTGCGCCGAACGGCTTCGATTTCGCCGGCCTTATTGCGTTCGTATCGCACCGAATCAGATAGCGCAGCAACGTTCTGTTCTGCTGCGGCGAGGCGTGCTTTCAGGCGTGCTTCGCGGCACCCCATGATGGAGGTTACGGCCGCCCCGAGAAGCACGACCACGGCGAGTAGAATTGTGCGGTTCATTTCGGAGGATACTTTTTGATGTGGGCTACGAGTTGTAACCGGACCAGAGCGATGAGCGAGATGATAGCCTCGGACACGTACATCGGGGCACCCGTGGCGGCAATATCGTCGTGGGCCATCATCAGGCCAATTGACATCCAGATCACGAACATGACCAGCATCGTGTACTGTCGCAGCCACCGGCTACTGATCAGAATACCAACCCACGACAACAGCCCAAGAACGAGCAATAGAACACCCCATCCTGCCTCGGGCATCACTTGGCTCATTTCGTGGTAGATACGGGCTCCTCCCGCAGCGAATGTCTCAAACTGTGGGATCAACAGCCACACGCCCAGCCCCATAGCGGAGAGGCCCACGCTCAACTCCGCAGTGTCACCGGGCGAGCCGAGGAACGCCTGCATTATCCGGTTGTCAAAGAATAGCCGCCCGTTACTTGCCCAACTCATGGGGATCAACCCTGTCTTCGATTAATTGCTTGACCTTCTTCCACACTATGCGTGCTTTCGATCCGGGAGAGGTCTTTTCCATGACCTCCGTCCCCATTGTGAAAGCCACGTAGAACCACACCACCGAGTCCACCCATGCCACGAACTCGAAGGCGTTCGCCATTGACTGTACGATGGCAAGCAGAACGCCGTATTCGAGGACGAGCTTCCCGGTCTCCAACAGAGCGCGAGAATACGATCCCTTGACCCCTTCCCGCCGCTCGCGCAACGCGACACGCAGGCCCATGACCGCGTGAAGTACGACGGTTATAAGCACGCACCCAACGTAGGCCGGGTCCGCCGTTAGCAACGAGGCCAACAGAGCGAGGATTGCCTTGGGAATCCAATGCTCGATGAGTATGTGAAGTGGCTTGAACCACATCAAATTCAGATACATGAACCCTCCGCCGTGGTTTCTGCGCGTTTATCTACAGAAGTGCTTCAGGCGTGGGTACCCTTTTTAGGATCATACTCAATGTGCAGGTGGTCTGATTCGAGAACAACGTCGAACTCCTTGCCAAGGGCTTTCGCTATTTCCTTTCGGATCACCTGCAATTCATCTCCCGGCACATTCCGGGTCCGTATGTCAACCCCCTCCCCCGTGAAATGCGCACTGCCGTACGAGTGCTGACCATCCACGACCGAGGTCACCGTGCAGTTGTACCCGTGGTCGTCGTAGATGCTGTACGCGGCCAGAATCGCAATCATCAATTCGGGACGCATACCCAGCAGGCGCACCCCGGGCTTGAGGGTAAATTTCATTCGGGCTCCTCCTTGTAATAATCATTGGCCGGGACCACCATCGTCATGTGCGGCATCTGGAGATGGCTGTCGAGCTTGGACTTCAACAGGTCGAATTCTGCCCGGGTCACGTACTCCGGGTCAGGGTCGGGACCGGGGTCGTCTCCATAGACCGGAGCAATCACCGTATCACCGAGCACCTGAAATAGCAATTCTCGGTCCCCCGCAGGGGTGGGCCGTTCGTCCAGAACCGTGCTGTTCTCGTCTTTGTCCAAGCCCGTGAGGGGTTCCCCATCCTGCTGCATGGCGACGACAAGTGAATACCTGTCCCCGTCTGCCAGATTGACCTGTGCCGGGGCCGTGTGGATCCGGGTTGCCGACCCGGGTGGACCCCACGGTTCTTCGTCCGAAACCTGATTTCGCCGGTACAACTGCTGACCGGCCCAAATGATTGTCGTCATGGGTTGGATTCCTCCATAGAAAAAGGCGTACACCAAGTCGGTGCCACCCGTGTCATTCATCGTCGTTTCAAACTTGCGGAAATGCACCCCGTACGGGCCTTGATCGAGTCGAACGAGGTGCCCCTCTTGCATATTGCCAATCACCTGAACGTGGCGCGTTACTGCCAGCTCGTCGAGCCGTGTCGGGAGGAGGTTGTACTTGTCCGCCCACTGGCTGAGAATCCCCCACCCCGTGACCTCGCCAAATCCAACCCATACGTCCCGAAGTTCGGCGGGTATCTTCTCCTCCTGCTGGTCGTTGTACCACCAGATGGATTCGGCCGTTTCTTTGCCCGTGCTGTCTTGGTACCCGGCCCGGACTCCCACCCGGGCGGCGTGCTGGATTACCTCGGCGGGTGCACCTTGGTTGACCATGCACCGATTGGCACCCCAGATGTTGACGTAGAGGTCAATCATCCGTATGGACCAATCCACCATGTTCGCGTGCGTGTAGTAACTCGGGCTCCCCTCCATGTTGTGCTCATTGTACCTACCCACGTCGGGTATCTGGACCCGTACGTCGAGACCGTCGAGAGCCTGCTTCAGCGCCCGCGTTTGTTGCTCGACCCACGCCCATGCCGAGGAGTCACGAAAGTCCAACCAACGCCACCCGTCGACAACCTCTGAAAAGCTGTTGTGTGGGTCGTCCACGTACTCCCAATCGTCGGGCACATGGAACATGGGCCGGATCAGAATGGCTAGCCCCTGAGCCAACACAGCAGAGACACCCCGTAGCATCGCAAACGATGCCCGGATGAAATACACCATGTAGGCCGCAGGATTGTCACAGCGAACCACAACCGGGGGTCCCGGCCCCTGCTTCTGGGCACCGTAGAAGGCGAGGTTGTTTCTCATCTGCGTTCCTTGATTTTGTCGGCCACGAACGGGGCCGCCCATCCAATAAGTACACCGCACCCGAGAGCCCAAACGGGCGACTCTGTGTAGTACCCGACCACTTGTAGGAGAAGCGCGACCGCGATCACGGCCAAGTCGATCTTGTTGATTCTGCGTTTCATGCCAACCTCGTTATGATGAATTGCCCTTTTTCAACTATCGGCGGTGACGGCGGAACAATCAATTCGATTCCCTGCACACAGACCTTGTCGCCAGCGTTTGCTACCAAAATGGCCATCGTCCCGGAGTGCGCCCATTCAAGCGAACCACCGACATCCGCGTACGCCTCTGAATCGGTGATTGCCCCGTAGCCGCCACCAGTGTCGACGGCGAGCCTGAATTTGGCAGCGTATGGGTCGCCGTCATCGTCGAGCGAGCACGCGACCTCAATCTTGTAAACACCCGGGTCTTGAATCGTCACTTCGTCAGACGCAAACGAGAACGCTTCGGTCGCCTGAATACTTGCCGTCGCCCACCCGGTTACTTTTGCCCATGCCGCCGTGAGCGTGTACGTGGAATCGATCCAAGTGTAGAACCATTGTGCGGCGTTTTGACGCAGAAGCAAGTGCTGGACGATGCCCTCATCCCTCGCCCACTCAGCGGAGAAACGAGCCATCGAAAAGAAGTCCGTGACCTGAAGGTCGTTGCCGACGTAAATAGCGGCGGCCCTGATCTTTTGTGCCGCCGTAGACGCGAGCCTTACGGTGTCGATGCCTGACATCCATGTGTAGGCCCCGCCCGGCGAATTGGAGGCCGTTGCGTAATTGCCCGCTGTTGAGCCAATGGCGTGAGCAACCATGTCCCCGTTCGGGTACCACGTAACCATACCGATCACGGGTTCATTGACCCCCCCTATCCCTGTGATGTAGTTGGTGTAACTATTGGGAACGTCGTCCCGAATCGTGTTACCGAACACCTCGCCGGACTGCGTGATGCCGAGTCCATACTTGGTCCCGTTTTGGAACCGGAAGTGGAACGCGCTTCCCCCCGTGTTCTTCTCCGCCACCGTGAACAATGTGAGCGTCTTGCCCGCTCCCAGTGCGGTGACAATAGCGGGGGCGAGAGCATTGAGGTCGAAGTAGTCGGCGCTCCCCGAGTCCGTCTTGACGTGTCCTTTTGTCGCGTCGAACGACAGATAGCCGCTCGGGTTGACCATCGGAAAAGCGTCTACGTCATACCCCGGAGCTTCCGAAAAAAGGTGCGTCCCGCCGCCGATCACGTCGTTGCCGAGCGTCAGGAAAATGCGGCCCTGCGTGGGCAGGTTTTCGGCCAGTACTCGGTTGCGCTCGTGGTACATCGGGTCGAGAAGCCACGGCTTGACCGTGCCCGGCTTTAGGAAATTGAATCCAGACCAGAGACGGTCTATCTCCGACAGGTTGTAACCGTGAGCCTTGAGCCATTCCAACCACCGCCACTTGGCCCGTTCCATGTCCGAACTTGGTTCTGTCATAATCCAATCCAGTCAGCGTCCCACGCC
>Ga0255048_10002191_pt1 | contig 12699 bp, 21 predicted proteins | sample JV7_2_2_MG_FD_183619 | JGI IMG/M metagenome (GOLD analysis project Ga0255048, IMG submission 183619) | Seawater microbial communities from Jervis Inlet, British Columbia, Canada - JV7_2_2 | ecosystem: Environmental > Aquatic > Marine > Inlet | place: Canada: British Columbia | collected 2016-10-06
TTAAGGCGGCGTTTCCAGGTGCGGAGCTTGGTCTGTGCGAGCTTGTGCTTGCGTTCCCACTCGGCGACCTTGGCGCGGGCGTTGGTGCGGCGTTTGTCACGGCGGGAAGCGGCGCGGGCGGTCTTGTCAGGTTGTGGCTTGAGGCGGAGCGTTAAGGTTCTGGCGTGCTCCCAGGTGCCGGGGATTCGGCCGGCGCCGCCGCAGGTCATGTCTTTATGGTTGAGGCCGCGGACGTGGTCGGCTTCGTGAGCGGCGACCCAGGCGAGTTCTTCCTCGAGGTTGAGGTTGCCGCGCTCTTTGGGAAGCGCGAGGCGCATATATCCGCCGGAGTGGTTGAAGGACGGCACGAGCACGCGCCCGAGGTAGGCCCAGCCGGTGACTTGGCCGCGCCGGCCATAGCCGACCTTGACCAGGAGGTCCCGGTACAGCTTAGGCTTGGCGCCGCTGGGGACTTCGACGAGGCGTTTACGGATGGCCGGCAGGATGATGGCGCGGATGTCGTCGGTGCGGTAGTGGGTGAGGTTACGGATCTTCATTGGCGTCCTCCATGAGACGAGAGGATCGTATCACACTATTGACAGGTTGTCAAGACCGCCATTCTAACACGGCGGCGGACAGGGCGGGAAGCCTGGGAACTCCCAGCAGGTCGCCGTGCATTCCTGCGCCTTGCAGATGTCGCAATGACCGACCCATTTCCCCATGTAAGTCTTGGATCCCCGGTTGGTGCCGCCACAGTTCAAGCAGGTGATCGGGCCGCGCCGGCTGTCCAGTTGAATCGCCTTGCTCTGCGGACCGCCCCCGATGAGCAGTCGGCGCAGCTCGTTCTGCTGGTGAATGTGGAGGACTCGAGCCTTCGCTTCCTCAGAGGCACCAGGGGCGAGGCCGATGATGCGGCCGTTCCCGACGACCTCGGGACCGAACATCAGCGAGTAGCAGATAGATCCGTCGTCCATCTGCGGGATTTCCTCTGCGGTGGCGATCACTCCGCACAGTGCAAGCGTCACGATAAGAACTGCCACCCACCAACGCGCTAACCACCTGTGAAACCTCATCGTCAGTCCTCCTTTTGGGTTATCCTCTCCACCTCGGCGCGGGCTTCGTCGGTCAGTTGCCTCAGTCGAGTTGTAGTCATTGCCGCCCGTTCGACTGTTCCGTCTGGCCTCACTTGCTCCATCGCCTCCAGCCTCGCCTCGGCCTTCGCTCTCTCCAGCGTCAGCAGACCGGGGGAGCAGCGGGGGTCGGTGTTGGGTTGGTGCTTGGGTACGTTGCACTTGATATCAGGGTGGTGACACTTGCATCTCGCCACATGCCCAACGACAGGCGGCTGGGGCTTGCAGCGGGGGTCGGTGTAGGGGTGAGCTTGCTTCAATGCCCCGCATGGATTCTCTACGACCCGAGTAGAGTTGAGATATTTCTGATTCTTTATAACCGGATGGACACATTCGTCTGTGCGCCATTTCTTCGGCGTGAACTGTTCATGACACCGACACCCCGCCACATGGGCAATCGGCCCGACCGGCTGAACATGTCCATCCCACAGGCACCCAATCACGTCGGGATCTGTCGGGCTGATGCAATGACAGGCGCGGTCCTCGCTACATGGTCCATCATCCGTCAGGCATGGACAGCGCCCGACCGGCTGTTGCTGCGGCTGCTCGGCCTCCCGCCACGGATGTCTGTCACAGAAAGAGGCCAGTTCGTCGCAGCCCGCGAACTCACACGGCGCAGGCGGCTGCTCGGCCTTCTGATCGGACTTCTTCGATTCCTCGGTCATCGACGCGCCCCTCCGGGATGTGTCCCGCCTTCATCAGGTTCCGCAGCCACTGAGCGGCGAAGCGGTCGTTCTCGTTGTAGTAGCAACTCACTCGTCCCCCTTCAGGTATTCCCTCCGGGCCTGCTGCTGTTCCGGGTCGCACCTGAAGCAGTGCGTGACTAAACAGTCTTTCTTTTTGTGGTCGGTCTGGCAGGCGAAGACCAGGCCGCACTTGCACTCGACTTCGTGAAAGTTGAGGAGGCTATACTTAGGCATTCTTCAGCCTCTCCACCTCGGCGCGGGCTTCGAGAAATAGGTATTCGATGTCCTTAATCGCGTGAAATCGATCTTTACCGACTTCAATATCGACAATCTTCCTCAGCACCTCCAACCTCGCCTCGGCCAGCATCAGTGCTAATTTACTCTCGGTTAGCATTGGATTAGCATTACCGGGCTTGCAGCGGCGCACAAGTTGGATAGCGTGTCGAAGGCGAACCACCTCCTGTTTGTCCAAGATGAACGACGCAGCCGTGATGGCGTTCTCCAGCGTTCCACCATGCCCGACCTGCGGCTGCGTCCATGTCTCGTGTCCACACCTACAGCGGATCATCTCCTGCGGCCCACACACCTGACATGGCTGCGGGTGAACTGACGGGTTGACGCAGACCTGCGACTGCTCGGCCCTCGCCATAATGCGTTTAACCGCTTCGATGGACTCAAACGACCCATGCACGAATAGGTTGCCGCGCCCATCACCGACACCGATTGTTATTTCGGCAGGCTGCTCAGACCTGACGGCGGCGAGTTCCTTTTCAAGCCTGTCTCTTTGCTCAAGCGCGATTGTCCAGTTAGCCATCGCCGCGACATAGTGAGTCTCCAAACATTCGCGGTCCATGTCGGGAAGTTCTGCTGTGACTTCCTCGGCAGTCTTGTGCGCGAGGTCGCAGAGTTCCTTTGTCGCCTCCTCCACCGCTGTCTCAGTCGGCTTGGTCATCGTCGGCCCTTGAACGCATAAAAGACTGCGTGAATGAGACACCCAAGCGAGATAGCAATGATTATGAGCGTGGCGGTGTTACGCATCGTCGGCCTCCAGTCCGTGTTTACGCAGCTTGGCTCGGGGGGTCATCGGGCGTGACTCGGTTTCAATGGCCCGCCGTGACGGAGGCAGGCAAGAAATGGAACATACCCGTCGTAACGCCGCTTGCCATCCCCGGTCGGCTCACCATAGGCAAGCTCGTCACAAAACCCAGCGGGACATCCGCCAGCCCACATGGGCACGCTGCATTTGCCCGTTCCGTTCACCAGCTTTTTGTGATGCTCGTAGCAACTTGCCATCATTCCACCGTTGGCGCAGGCGGCTGCTCGGCCTTCTGAGATGCGAGTAACCGCCGCTTCAGGTCATCGCGGTCTATAGGGTGGCTCATTCGTCTCCTCCACAGAATCTCTTTCCGCAAACATGCTGCCCGATACATTCGCTGTCATGGCATCCACTCCCACCGCACGTCCCGCACGTCGGCGGCTCGGTATATCCAAGTATCGGGCCGCAGACCTCCTCGACAGCATCGGGTTGCTCAACGGGCGGCTTACTCTCGCTGCTGTTGTCTTTACTGCGGATGGCGTCGGCCCTTGTCGGCTTTCTGTGAGAAGGTATAGACGGGTCTCTCGGCGACCTGCGTGTCTCAGGGTTAAAAAAGGTCTCGCATAGCTGGTGTTCCATCAGGGCCGTCGCTGCACGCTCCCGCTCGGCAGCGACGGCCCTGGCTGTCGAATCGCTGCTCCATCTCCCCCACCCGCCGTGCGAGATCTGTGACACATACCACGCAATAGCAACGTCAAGGTCCGGTGAGTCTGGATGTATTGTGTCCTGCGACTTCAACCGATTCGACCACTCGCGGTCTCGCTTAAGCCGCTCGGTAGCAACGGCCCCCTCCACCATCTGCACGGCGATGTCGGTAGCAGCAGCATTGACCGCATCTGACGCTTTCTGAAACCCACCACCTGTCAGCTTGCAATCCCCCCATGCACCAGACGCAACAGCGTATTCGTTCATGGGTTCCAGAAGCGCCTCCCGCAACCGCCGCTCCGCTTCGACTCTCAAGGCATCATTCATCGTGAGCCTCCTTACAATCACACTCGATACCCTCGCAGATACAGATATGACACGTCACCGGGTCATGCACGTCGGGCTTGTCATAGGTCATCCCGGGCCTCCTCGTATCGGGCGCGGGCGGACTTGGCCATATCAGCAAGATCCCATTTGTTCAGACATGACTTGCTTGCCTTCTTCAGCGCCCACCACTCTCGCGCAAGAGCGTGATCCTCCATCGACTTGACAGAGCCGTCTTTCATGAACCGTTCAAAGGTTTCGTTAACCGCCTTCTCCGCGTCAGTTACAGTGTCAGTCGTCATTGTCCGCACTCCCACGACTTAGCAACCAGAGCAAACAACATCACGGAGCAGGCAAGCAGGTATCCCGCGCCAATCCCCCATCCAAAGTATCTCCATTTGTCAGTCATCGTTGCCTCCACAGACGCCATAGTTCAATCCCTCGGTGGACAACCTCACCTGCCATGGCAATCATTCCAGCAAGACACGCAAGGCCGATTATGGTCAACCACGCCACCACCGTCTCAACCATGACCGCGTCAGTCATCGCTTACTCCTCCACCGCGAGAAGTCGTAGCCGCTGCCGTCCGAATACTTCTTGGCCCGCAGCAGCTTCCCGAGTTCGATTTGATCCTTGGCGTGCTGGTCATAGTCGCCGCAACAACTACACCCCTCAGAGCGCATGTAGTCTGCCACGGCCACCCGTACCTTGCGGAGTCGCTCAGTTGCGGTCATCGTCACCTCTCCTCGAGCGGGACGAGCGGCGCATCGCAGCACGGACAGTGTTCCGTGCGCAACGACGTCGACCCGTACTGAGTGATCTGCACGGTCGCACCGGTCCAGCCGCAGCCGTTCTCGGCGTTGTTGTTGATGCGGTCACAGCGAACGTCGACGGTTTGGCGCCGGCCTGGGTCGGTCGCGGTGTCCATCATCGGATCACCGCCAGCACAGATTCGAAACGCGGGCCGCTCGGTTTACTTGTCTTGGGATTGAGCGGCTCCTTGCCGTCAATCAGGAACCTGATCCGTTTACGATAAAAGCGAAGCTCTGCGATGCCCTGCCGCTCCGCGTAGCGCAGGTCTCTGAACCACGTTGTTCCTGTTCTGGCGGGGAGTAGCAGCACCCACTTGCGGGTCTCCGCCGCGAGGGCCAGGGCAACGAACGGGTCGATATTGGAGTAGGGGGGATTGCAGAATATCGTATGAGCGTATCCGTACCCCGGCCGTCCACCATCAGCGTGCATATTGCTCGACCATCCTTCACACAGGGCATTGCTCTCCTGCGCCGCGGCGTCGAAGTCGAAATAGAACTCCGTATTGAGGGCCGCGAACAGCCAGGGCGGGGTTTCGTATTCGTCACTCTCGGAGGTGCGCGCGTTCATGCCGCTATTCATCCTGCAATCCAATCGGCGATACCGTTGACGATGAAAAAGAGCGCGACCGTCAGTATTGCGCCGACCGCGGTGCCTCCGATGATGTCGTCGAGTTCTTTGTCAGTCACGACGTCCTCCAAAAAAGGCGCGGACGGGTCGAGCCGATACGGCGAAGTGTCAGCGCCATAAAGAAAACCCGCCCGCGCCCGTGCCGGGGAGACTGCGCACACGAGATTCGATTCCGGGAGTGCGCTTCCTTCGCGGACCTCCGACAGGGCCCGTACTGTCCGAAACGAATATGGCACAGGATTGAGAAGATGTCAAGACACAACACCGCCGCCGGCCGGGGGGGGCCCTGACCGACGGCGGGGGCTGCCGGAGGACGCCAGTCGCCCAGCAGAGGAGCAGTCATATACTACGAGACTATTGGCATTGCGTCAAGACCGTTTCTGTTCTTCTGAGGCGCGCAGACTCTCCGCGACCTCGAGGACGAACTGCGCCATATCTTTGACGCTGGCGAGGTGTCCGGTCTCCTTGCGGTGGTCATTGAGTTCGCGCGTCAGGCGGGTGTGTTCGCCCGGGCGGTCGATGAAGTTGAACGCGGCCGTACACTCGGGGCACCGCAGCAGGCCCTTCATACCCGGCGCAGGATAAAGGAAACCATCGCCGCCAGAGTCGACACGAACAGCGGCAGCGCGATGAGCCGGAGGAGTTCCCTGCCGTTGGATGGCATCCCGACGATTGATCCGTAGCCGACGAGGCAGATGATGAACAGGACGATCCAGATCTCGAAGGTGTGGACGCGCTCAGTCATAATACTCCTCGACGACGATCATAGCCCCGGGGGCTCCGGACTTGGGATGGTAGAACTTCGTCACCTCTCCGCCCACAACCTGTGCATCGTCCCTGAACCACCCGTCGTTCGTGAGGGCGTCGAGGACTGCCTTCTCGAGGTTGTCGCGGTCTGGTTTCGCTGTGCAGGGGATCGCTTCCTCTGGGTCCTTACGTCTCATCAGGCGTTTCGGGCGCGGCATCAAGAAGCGGATCGTGACTGTGACTGGACCGTCGAGCGGGGTCTCAGGGCGTTGCGGGCGCCCTGCCTGGATGACATCCGACTTCCACTTCTCAGCCGTGCCAGCCTCGTAGACTCGAGCTACGAACTTGGCCCCCATCTTGCGGGCGAACGCTCTCGGGCGAGGCTGCGCCTTGGGGATACCGCGAACTGTGAAGATCACAACTGCTGAACCTGCGACGAGTCACCATCCCCCTTCACGAGATAGAACGACCATCCCGGCGTCTTCGCCGGGTCGGGGCGGACGTACTGGTCGTCGGGGATCTTGCTGGTGGCGCAGAGGAACACCTGTTCCGGCACGCCGGCCATCGCTTTGCTCAGGGCGCTCCGGCCGCTCGTGTCGAGCCAGTCGACGTTATCGACACAGACGAACCCGAGCCCGGTGATGCGCGAGACCGCGACCTGAATAGCGAACCCCAGACGGAGACGCTGAGACGTACTGAGGAGCGACACGTCCCGGCCGCGCGAGAGCAGCCGGAACGGCTCCGGCTCGATCGCGAAGTCGAGGTTCATCGGGCCGGCGATTTGAGAGACGGTCGCCGCGAAGTCGGTCCCACCGGACTGAATCATCTCGGCGCGGACATTACCCTTCGGCCCGAGCGCGGTGCAGAGTCGTTCGAAAGCATCACGCTTGGCTGTCGCGGCCTCGAGTTCCTTGGTCTGCCGTTCGTAGAGTCGCCGAGCCTGGACGTAGGTGCGGACGTCGATGAGCTTCTGGTCCCCCTTGGCGATACGGTCCGGGAGTTCGTTGGAGACGGGCGCCTCGGACTTCATCGAGTCGACGAGCGCCTGCTGTGCCTTCTGTCGCGTGACGGCGGTGTCGAGTTGCTTCTTGGCCTCGGCGCGATTCTCGACCGCGGAATCGTATTGTGATTGCCGAGTCTGACACTCGAGAATGTAGGTCTGGATGGCCTCGATTTCGGTCTTGATCTGCTGTGAGTTGCGGTCTCCTGTTCCCTCTGAACCGATCTCATTCTCAAGCGCCTTCACGAGCTTGGTGCGCTTCGCTTTGTCGAGGGCTCTGCGGCAGACGTAGCACTTGCTGGTGTCTTTCTGTAGGGCGGCGAGACGCGCGCGAGCATCACCGACATCCCCCGGCATTGGCAATGCCAACAGTTCTTCGTTGAGTTTGCCGATCGCTTTTTCTGAGTCGTTGATGTCGGCCTTGGTGTCGACCGCTTTCGGCGCCGATTTCGCACGCATCTTGAGCGCCTCGACGTCTGAGTTGAGTTCGCCCAGCCGGTCGATCTCGCGCTCGAGTCCTCCGGCGTCTTTCTGGTATTCCGCCTTCAGGGAGTCGAGCTTGGCCTTGATACGCTCGGCGAGGGATTCGGCCTGGTCGGCCGTCATCTTCCGGAGGTCCTCGACGTAGCCGCTCATATCGGGCGGCTTCAGGAACTCGACCTCGCGCTTGAGCAGTCGCCGCTGCTCCCGGACGTACTTCTCGATGCTGTCCAGCGTCGACACAGGGGCCGCGGTCAGGTCCTCGGGCCACAGGGGCTCGATGTGCGGGAAGTCGTCCCCCAGCGCCTCCTGTACGGCCTCGCGGGGCACCTCGGCGCCGGTTAGCTGCTGAATGACCGCTTTCTGCTCTGCCGGCGGCATATCGAGGAATCGGGTCGACTCGACGAGAATCCGGGGGTCGACCATTCGGGACGACGCCTTGGCGAAGATGCCGTCAACGATCTTCTGGACGTTCGAGCGGGGCCCGTCGCCGGGACCGTTGCGCGTGATGGTGCCGTTGTCGGTCTCGATGACGACCGAGAAGGACTTCGCGAGGGACCTGCCGTTGATGTCGGTAGAGACGAGGCCGTCACCACCCCGGCCGCCCTCGTCGATACCACGGCAGACCCCCCGGAAGCCATAGCAGAGCGCGTCGAGGATGGTGGACTTGCCGGCGAAGTTCTGGCCCAGGATCATGTTGATGCGCTGGAGCCCGTTCATGGAGGTCGAGCGGTGGCTGCGGAGATTGTTGATGGAGAGGGATTTGATCTGCATCACAGCACCGCCAGGATCTCATCTTCGCGGACGATCCAGCACTTCGCATCGCGCACGATGATGTCGGCGCCGCCGTACTTCTGGACGAGGACGCGGTCCCCGGGCTTGACGTTCATGGCGATGCGCAGCGGAAGAATCATTCCACACTCATCGGTCTGCGGGTGGGATTCGTCTACCCACGGCTTCCCCGGCCCGGTCGCGACGACGATCGCCTCGGGGGACTGCTCGTGCGCGTCGGGAATGATGATTGTGCTATTGGTGTCGCGTTCCTGCGGGGCACGGGTCAGGAGAACGCGGTCGTTCAGGAGCTTCGGGAGTTCTTTCATTCGTTACCTCCGGCGCGACATTACGCCAGTCTTGAGTAGTTGTCAAGATAGAGAATTGCGGATCCTCTCGTCTTTCGGCGGCGCGATTCTGTCTACACTGTCGATGAACAGAATGCCTCGCCATTCATACATCGTGACGCGGTAAGCGTCGTCGACCATGACCGTTCTCGTGCCGAATATCCGGTAGAGAATGCTCTGCCACCACGGGGCGGTTAGCGGTGTTGGAGGGAGGTCGTTCATCGAACCTCTTCCCTGACGGTCCTGTCCTGACGAATCGCACACTTCGAGCAGGTCCGCTTCTGACGGTCCTGCCGGAAGTTTATCTGCTGCCCGACGCGCGGCCCGATCGTCATGACCGTAATGCCGGCCTCGGAGTAGTCCTCCCACTTCGACCAGTCGTGTTCAGGCCGTTCGTTGAATCGGTGCTCGCCGATGCAAGAGGGGGAGGTATCCCCCATAAAAAGGTCAGGTCTCATTCCCGCTCCTCCTTGAACTTCTTCAGCCGCCACTCGCTGTGCGCCTTGATTGACACATGCTCATCCAGCGACTTCCACGCCTTCTCGCGCATGTCGGTGTCGAGCTTCCCGACCTTCTTCTTGATGGCCTCGTTGTCGCCCTTCAGGAGTGTCCACATGTCGAGATGGTAGTACCCGGCAAACTCCTGTAGCCATTTAGGGTCGTACGACTTGTTCTCCTTCGTCTGCGGCCCGTACTGCATCCCGCCGACAACGACAGGACCAGCCTTTGCGGACCACGGCTGAAGGAGCTTCTGGAGGTCCTTCCGTTCCTTCTCGACGATGATGAGACGCTTCATTGCGAGAATGGCGTCGTCCTCGGTCTGGAGAGCCCGGAACGGCTCCGCAGCCTCACGCTCCGAGCAGAGGTACTTCCCCTTCGCGTCCTTCTTGTCGAAGATCGGGCACCACGAACAACCGGCGCCCGGGGTCGCCTCCCACTTGTCCGTTGCGATCGCCTTCTCGATCCGGTCGCTGATGGAGAGGATCGACTGCTTCTCTTCCTCCGCAACCTCCGGCTCGAGTTCGTACGGACCGCGCACGATCCCGAGACGCACGAAATCGAGGTCGACGAGGAACCGCGCCGCGTCGGGAATCATCGCCGACATCGCGACGACGTACCGGCGCAACTGACTGGAGCGCTTCGTGTCCTCTTCGGAGAGCGCCGCCCGGCCGGTCTTGTAGTCGGTGATGCCGACAGTCTTCCCGTTGTCGCTCGGGGGGAGAGTCGCGAGGTCGAGCTTTGCGCGGAAGAAGACGTCTTTGTCGAACCACCCGGTCGGCTTCCAGTTCTCGGTCAGGGCGACATCGAGTTCCGTCCCCATGACTGTTGCCGGGTCGAAGACGTGAGACCCGAGGAAGTCGTCGACGATTTCGCGGACCTCGAACCGGAGCGGCTCCGGCATGAACTTGAACTCCTTGTGCTGGCCGCGCGCCGCCCAGGACTCCTCGAGGATCGTATTGCCAGCGTGATAGTCGGCTGTCTGCCGAGTCTTGACGAGGTGGTCGATGTAGGCTTTCGACCATTCGGCGAAGAAGCCACCGACGAGCATGGGGGCGGTCTTGGCGGTCTTGACCTTGTCGCGATAGGTCGCCTTGAACGTGAGGGGGCAGTTCTCGAACGTGTCGAGACGGGTGTGACTGACGGCTGTTCTCATTCGGGCTCCTTTGATCCAATTACTGATTCTATTTTGTCATTGAAACGTCCTAAGTCTTCTTTTCCCAAGACGACAGCGTCGAAATCAATCGGTCGCGAGATCCCTGGGTCTCTGTATAGCGGTAGACCACAATAGAGCAGCTTCAATTGCTCGGAACGAGTTGGGTGACGTAACCGCCTCATGGCCTTACTCTCTATCTGTCGGATGCGCTCTCTGGTTACTTGGAACATCTCGCTCAGTTTCTCCAATGAGTGTTCTTCCTTCCCGTTCAGGCCATAGCGTAGTTCCAGGATTTGCTTCTCGCGCGGCTTCAGGTTGTTCATGGCGGCCTTAATGACAATTCCAGCAACTTGCTGATCGTGCGATTCTATGGCTGATTCTTCCGGTGAAGGCAGCAGCCGTCTCGTTTTCTCATGTTCTTCCAGCAGCGCGAATTGCGTTGCGGTCAACTCGTTTTTACCGACCTTGCGAACTACACGTGATTTTGTGATGCACTTCATCCAGGGAGGAAACATCCATGTAGAAGAACGACCAAAGAACTGAGCAACCTTTTCTCTCGCGCCGGGGCTTACAGTACGGAAAGATTCTAACTGACCAATCATTGCCTTGCCTATGCCACATGCTTTGCCTAAGTCGGCTTGTGTCATTCTCGCCCGAACACGTAATCCCTTCAAGCGATTGTTACGCATCAGGAGGGTCAGTTCTAGTTCTTTCATCTGATCTCAGAACCCCAACATCGGGTCGGCGTCGGGATTGTCTGCCGGGTGCGGCGGTTCCTCTTCTCGTCCAATGTCGGACTTCGGGTCAGGGGCCTTGCCACCCTTCTCGATCTCTTCCTTCAGGTACGACTCGATCGCGCTGATGTCGCCCTTCATGCGGGCCTTCAGCATCTCCAACTGACCGGGCGTGACGTCGGCGCGCGCCGCCAGTTCTTGAAGCGGGTCGGCTTCGGGCTCTGCCGGGCCTTCGTCCGGCATCGCTGGCAGAACCTTCTGTGTGCGGCCGGCGGGGAACAGGTCCTCGGGGCGCTCGTCCGGCGCCGAGACCAGGAGACTCGTCTGGTGCAGCCACGACGGCACCTTGATCCGAATCGCCTTGAGCTTCGCCTCGTCGTCGATGACTCGCAGCGTCAGCATGAACTTGACGAACGTCTTCCCGTCATGAGTCACATTTTGCGGTTGGCGACTTAGTTCAAAGGGGACTCTCCACGCAAACTGCCCGTTCGTCATCTGCCGCACCCAGCCGAGCATATCGAGGATGTTCCCACGGCCGAACTGGCTCCCCGTCTCGATCTGATAGATGCCGCTGATGGAGACCTCGGGCAGGACGACGTTGAGACGCCCGACGCCCTTGCAGGCGTTGTTCATGTAATGCGGGCACTCCTCGTTCGGGCACGGCATGATGAAGTTCTCGCCCGCGTCGGGCCGCTCGTCCTCCGCCATCTTCATGACCTGATGGTGCCCCTGCGCGTCCTTCTCGCCGACGTAGATACGGGTGGCGATCTCGCCGTCCGTGCTGTTGCACCAGAGCTTCGACTTCGGCTTGCCGTCTGGACCCTTGGTCCTCGACGCCTTCCACGCTTCGAGACGCATCGGGAAGATTTCCTGCTGCTCGTTGGACGGGAACAGGACGACCAGTTCCTTCGGGGTCTCGCCGTAGACCTTCTGGATCTCCGGCAGTTCCTTGACGACGAAGTAATCGACGTCGGTTGGGAATTCGCTGCCGCCCTGGCCTTGCCGCTTGACCCCGAGCCGAATCTTGCCGAGGCGGGGGAAGTAGTTACGCTTGCCTCCGGTGATGCCTACGATCGCCATGATTACTCCTTTGGGCTGATATTAAGAATGGCCGGGTTGAGGACACCGCCGCTCTCGTTTGCCTTCTCTCCTTCGTTACCGCATTGCGTGTCGATGTTGTGCCAGCAGCGCAGGGCTTCTCCGTGTTTCCATACCTGCGCTAGAATACCGACGGCGCATCCGTACATGAATCCAGTGATGCCCTCCCGATCGGCATCGTGACCAGTTTGTTTCGCGATGTCGGCGACTGTTGAGCCTTCCGCGATCCTTTGTTCCATGAGCCACGCCCACCGAGCGGCATAGCGTACGACGCACGAGCCATATCCATCGGTGTTCTTTGTAACAGTCTTGTCCCATCCCGGGTGGTCGATGATCTCGAACGGCTTGATCCCTTCCGCCGCGGCCTTGTTGGCCTGCCTCTGGGCTTCTTCTTGACGCTTCCGTGACTCCTTCCCTTCCGGTGACGCCTCGTACTCCTCCTGGCGACGCGCCAACTCAGCGCGGAACTTGTCGGCTATCATGGACGGGTCGTCTCCTGGGTGAGCGAACAACTCGGCGTCATTGAACTTCGCCGTCACTTCCTCGCCCGACTCGTTCGCCATCGAAA
>Ga0255048_10002192_pt1 | contig 12694 bp, 25 predicted proteins | sample JV7_2_2_MG_FD_183619 | JGI IMG/M metagenome (GOLD analysis project Ga0255048, IMG submission 183619) | Seawater microbial communities from Jervis Inlet, British Columbia, Canada - JV7_2_2 | ecosystem: Environmental > Aquatic > Marine > Inlet | place: Canada: British Columbia | collected 2016-10-06
ACTTGGTAATGTCCCCGCTGATGAGTCTTACCAAATGGAGTACGATACAATGAACTATTTCGACACGGCGAAAGCCACGGGCACACTTACCAGCCACAAGGGGGTAAGGATTTGGCCCACGCAGACGCAATTCGGCACACTCTTTGCAGTGGGCGACGGGCTTCGCGCCTTTGTCACACTGGAGGCCGCTTGTGATGCGATTGACCGGATGCCGCCACGCGAACCAAAAACCGTTCTTGATCTAATTGCGATGCGGAGGACATAACATGGCACATTTTCACACCTTCAACCCTTGGGCCAACACACTGATTTATGTCCCCGACATCATGGAGGCTTTGGCCCATGACCCCGAAACCGCCAGTTTTTATGCACAAGAAATAGAAACTCGCCATAAGGGCAAGGTCGATCTTTACATCCTGCCTCAACCATCCGGCTATCACAGCTTTGGCATTCGTTACGGGGAAGAGCCGAGGGAATATTATTCCCCTTCGATTGCTCCGACGATCGCCGAACTGTTGATCACCAAATATTCAAACACGGGAGCCTAGACATGATACGATTTACAGACATGGAAGCTGCGGGATACGTCCCAACCTTCCTTGACCTGCTCGACGAGCGATCTGCCGTTGAACAGATTAACGCCAATTACGCCCACGGTGGCGGCTGGCACAAATTTGAGGGTTTCACGCTTCACGGCCTTTTCGGGAAAGAGTCCCGATTTCGCATTGACCATATACAGAGCAATGAAATCGACCTTACCGACCTCAGTGGCATCTACCTTGAATACCCAGGTGATCCAAACGTAATGGCACGGACTGCCGGTGTTCTGCGTGATGAGCTTATCCTCATGTTCGATCACGCATGGGTCGCCGTTGTGCAGTCCGATGGTTCTTATGAAATCGCGAGGATAGATTGATGAAAGCCACAATTCAATACGTCAGTGCCGGGCGCGGTAAAGCGCAATGGCAGGTGAAGATTAAGGACCGCAACCTCACCGTGTTTCTTAATTGCACAGACCAATCACATGCAACCCGCGTAGCTTGGGCGGTGGAAAATAAGCCACTTGAGGAGCGCGATACACAGAAACGGTTGGTTGAAGCTCGAGATGAGTCGTTCAAACGCGGCGCTCCCGGCCACCCAGATAACGATATGGGGATGTGAAGCAATGACAACCTTTGAAGGGCCAGAACAAGTGACAATTTTCCGGGCACTCGCCATAAGAACCGGTATTAAAATGTACCGAGACATTGGCATAGTGCCCAATCGAAACTGGACCATTACCAAGATGCTCCGAGCAGCCGGGGAAATTACCGGCGAGCATTACAAACGAGGTCAATATGATCTTGCAATCGCCGGTCTTGAAGACTGGACACGAAAGGAAAAATCCAATGCAATTTGATACCAGTGAAATCGCCGAACTAGAACCGGAAGAAATCATGCTCATTTGTCAGGAATTCACCCCCGAACAAATGGCCACCTGCTTTATGGGCGCACCGCTCATTCATCCCGGCACCGGGGAAGTCCCTGAGAACATTGGGTACAGCCACGACACAGTGAACAAAGCGTTCGCGGCGGTAGTTGCCGATGCCTTCGGGCCGCACTTTGCTCAGGCCCTCTATCACTTCGCCGTTATGGTTACGAGGATCGCGTGATGCACAGTCACGATGCGCGCCGCGCCACCATGCCCCACTCAGAAGGAGATTGGGAAACAGCCTTGCGGGAACACCGCGAAATGACTACCGAAGTTGAGTTATGCTATCCCAGCTTCGATCCACGAGACGACCAACAAGTAGCCGAGGATTACCTTCGGTTCAAAAACTAGGAGATACAATATGATTATCGATACAGAAAAACTGATCGCGGAAGGTGAAACTTTCAAAGAAGAACTCAAGCGGATGCTTGGATATGATGAGATAGGTTCAGTCTCCTTCAACATTAACTATAATGGGGCGGTTAAAGCCCTTATCTACTGCACAGATGATTTCCAAGAACGCTTGGATTACTCTAAACGAGTTCAACACGACACCGTTACTTTTGACTATCCCCTCACCGTCAAGGGAAAGCTTAACCGCGAGCAACGTGAACTTCAGGTCCTGCTTACGCAACAAGGGGAAAGCACCGCGCTACACTCCGAACTTGTTTCGGCTGCGGGACGGTTGTTCGTTCAGGCCTTGATTGAAGAACGCGCCAAGTATGCTCTGCTTGTGGACAAGCGCGGAATGTACCCGGACCCCGAACCGGTTGAGTCCAAAGAACCAACTGATGACATTCCATTCTAATGGAGTTCATCGCCCAGCATGCGATACCAGCGGGGGTCCAAGTGGCCCTCGCAATCGCCATCGCCATTTTCTTTTACAATTTGAGGACTAAGTGATGTTAACCAAAGCACAACTCGCGGAACAAGGTAAACCGGGCGGCGCTTCACATCGCGCCCTTGAGATAATGAAAGCCTTAACCGGTGCGGACCCGGAGGCTGTTGTAACCACCTTCGCCGACGTACTGATAACCAAATACGGCCCAACCGGAGCAGAGGAAATAGCCGATCGCATTTCCCGCGCCGCACATTTGGAGGCTCGTAAGCGATGATCCGTTTACTCGAAGCCGTATCATATGCGTGGCACTATGCGAACGCTGTGGCAATATCGTCTGAAATATAAGGAGCACAGGATGAACCACCCCGCCAACAATATGTTACCGCAAAGTTATATCACCGATGCTGACCCCGACTTGGTGGCGAATGTCTGCGATCAGATTTTGGGTGAAATGGACGCCGCGCGGTACAATAATTACCAAAGCTTTCTTGAAGAAAGAATTGCGCGTTTAGAATTGGCCGTTTTGACTTTGGCCACAACAGTAAAACACAAGCTTGAAGAATAGGACCAGAAAATGACAGACAGAGAAGCGCATTGGCGACCTATCGTGACACACGACGGAACCAGCGGCAAAGTAGACTTATGGGTCCGGTCGGCAGATCGGTTTTGGCGGATCACGGATTGCAAATTCAATCAGCACAAAGGTTGGCTGGAATACAGGCCCGATGAAACGGAAAGACATCATTGGGGCTGGTATAAGATTGAAGCCATCCCCCTCTTTTGGATGCCCATACCCGCCCAGCCAAAGGAAACACCATGAGTAAAATCCCCGCCGCATCTGTCACATACACTGATGTGATGCCCATCATCGACCAAGCCGTGGCCTCGGGTCAGGGCGTCCGCTATCGCCTTCCCACCTACGGCGATGCCGTAAACTTTCGCCAACGGTGCTATAAGTATCGGACCATTCTTCGACAAGAGGCCACGAAGCGCATGGGTGAAATCGAGGGCTATATCGCATCAATCCCCGAAGACAGTTTGATCCTGCAAATTTGGGGCCTTGATGGTCAGAATTATTCCTCCAAAGCGCCGCCCGATAAATCTCTCACGCATGACGTGTTGATAATCTATCGCGAGGTAGTCGGGGAACTTCTTGACCTAGATGGCAACCCAATCGACATCGACCCAGAACCGATTGAGTCGGAGGGCTTGGACCTTGAGTGATGCTTTTTACGCGATACTTCTCGCAGTCGCTGTCTGGTTCGGCTTTTGGGCTTTGATCGGATTTATGAACTTAATAGGATAGGAAACCATGACCCCGCTTGAACAGTACTATCAATCTCACCGCTACACGACCGACCCGCTCTTGCTTATGCCCTACAAAGAAGACAGGTGCATAATCGGTTCCCCTTTCGGTGCCCGGATATGGTTGGATACCGTACTTTGGAAAGACCTCGAAGCCGAAATCAAAATGCGCACCGAAGAAGCCTACTTTCGCCACGCTGAACGCCTCGCCCGTGAACAGGAACGTGCCGAAAACTCACTGCCCAACGACCTGGAAATCCCCGGTCTTAATCTATAATGGAGTAATATCATGAACAATACGGATAAAGAAGCTCGAATAAGCGCCAACGCCCACCTAAAGAAACTCAAAGCTATGGACCTGGAGCGCTTGGACCCTATCATTGAACAAATTCGCGAGTTGGCAAATGAACTGATGCCGACTACAGACAAATCGTTTAAAGCGAGTTTGATCCCACTCAGCGCTATGATTACAGCCCGAATTGTAATCGACTGCTTTTCCACCAGCCCGAAGTATTTAATTAAATCAACTGGTCAGATAGAAGAATTGCTCAGCCAAGAAATTCGGCGTCAAGGTACAAAACATTTTGGTCGGGCGGAGTTATTTTCACATGCACTCGAGGCCATAGAAGAAATACTACGTGAGGATAAAAAATAATGACCCTTTCCCGCACCGAAGAACAACGCGCCATCATCGATGCGGCTGTCAATACCACAGGTAATATCATGGTAACAGCCCGCGCCGGTTCCGCGAAAACCACAACCTTGATTTGGATCGCCGAGGCTATGCCCCGATCAGTCACCGGTCTTACTCTCGCGTTCAATGCTAAAATCCGCGACGAGATGCGGGACCGGATGCCAAGCAATTTCACAGCCATGACCCTTAACGGTATTGGCTACTCCGCATGGCGTCGGTTCATCAGTCGACCCACTCGCGTTTGGAAAACCAAAAACTATAACCTACTCAAAGAGCAAATCGACAAACTCGACAAAGATGAGCAAAGCGCCGCTTGGGAAACCTTTGGCGACACGCTCAGGGCCATTGCTGCGGGTAAAAATGCCGGCTACCTCTACGACAACACGTCCGCCGCATATAAACCACTGATCACCGAAGAAGATTTCTTCGGAGAGTTTCTCGAAATCAACGCCACCGAGCTACAACGAGAGCTTATCAACCGCGTGACTAAGCTAAGTTGGGAGAAAACCAAGCAGGGTATTCTTGACTTTGACGATATGATACTCGCTCCCGCCGTGGCCGGGGTAAGTTTCGACAGCTATGATATGGTGCTGATCGATGAGGCCCAGGACCTATCTGCAATCAATCACGTTTTAGTCAAGAAGATCGTCAAAAGCCGATCTAGGGTGATCCTTGTCGGCGACCCGTGCCAAGCAATCTATGGTTTTCGAGGCGCAGATACAACCTCAATGAACAAGCTCGGCAAAATGTTTGATGCGAAACCGTTTAGCCTCACCACAAGCTTCCGGTGTAGCCAAGCTGTGACCGAAAATGCCCGTTGGCGCGCCCCAGATATGCGTTGGCCGGATTGGGCTAAGCCAGGTCTTGTGCTTCATGCTGCTGATTGGGCCTCCGAAGACATACCGGACGGTGCAGCAGTCTTGTGCCGTAACAATGCGCCCTTGTTCGCGATGGCCATACGCTTGCTCCGGGACGGGCGCTACCCCGAACTCGCCGGGCGGGACATCATCAAGAACGTTGTAGCCAAGCTTAAGAAGGTGGGCAAGCCAAGCGTCAAGCGGGAGTCGGCCCTTCTCGGCGTAAGCGCATGGCTTGAAACCGAAAAGCTCCGGCACAAAGATCATCGGTTGCTTGAGGATACCGCAGCTTGTCTCAAAATCTTTATCGAGGAGACCGAAACGCTTGGTGATGCAATCGCGTTCGCCCAGCGCCTTGGTGGGCAAGCCGGTCACATCCAGCTTATGACCGGCCATCGCGCCAAGGGGCTGGAGTTTGAAAAGGTCTTTTTCCTCGACCATTTCCTGTGCACGAAAAACGGGCAGGACCCGAACATCAAATACGTGATTGAGACGCGGGCGATTGACGATCTGATCTACGTCGATAGTGAAACTTACGAAACAAAGGAGTCGGATGAATGAAACCATCTCGCCAAGAAATCCGGAAGCACAATTCCTTCATGGGTGCCGCCGCTATGACCCGCGCCAACATGCGCCGCATCTAGGACAGTACCACGGCCACAAATGAAAGCAAAGCCCTCGCCAAACACATCCACAAACTCGCCACCCAACTCGGCGCTTCACTCAAAACCCGAAAGGACCACCTCAAATGACCCTACCAACTCCAATCCAAACGACAACCATCCCCAACACTATCATTTCCCGCCATGCCCAGGACCATATCCCAGAAGATTTGTGGAAAGAATTCCTCGCCCGCCGCAAAGCCCTTAATGTAACTGAACAACTGATCATCGACCACATTGCTGAGGGAATGGATCAACCGGTAACAAAACCCGCTAATTTGGTTTTCACCGGCAGCCGCTGGGTAGTTCAATTCCGCGCCACCATCAAAGTTGACGGCCAGTATCGTCAAGAAATCCCCGGCAACAAAACCGGGCACATTGATTACACAACTATGAACCTTTTGCTCAACAACAAAATCCTCACGATGGAAGAAAAACGCCAATTGCTGAAAGATCGGAATTTGTTGCCCGAGGTGGAAGGGAAGGCCGCGAAACCCGATTGAGCAAAACATATGGCGCATAAATAATATACACCAGCCATACATCAGCTCTTGACCCCTTTCCGCGCCCGTGATACGGTGTAATCCACGACCAAGACCAAACCCGCAATCCGTCACAAGGAGAAACCCGTGACCAAAACCATCCAAATCCATAAACAAGAATTTGACGTGACCACGCCCTACGCAGAAGGCCACCCGCTTACCGCGCCCGAAGCCAAGGCACTCAACCAAGTCCGCGCCGAAAACATCGCCAACAACTGGCGTAAGCGGATCAAAGATGCCCTCGAAGGTGAAAACGCCGATGCCGATATGAAAGGCATTCGCAAAGACTTTACTGCTTACGATGGCGAATATGTTTTCAACATGGCCTCAACCAGCTCCCGCGCCACAATGACGCCGCTGGAACGCGAGTCCAAAACCGTTGCCCGCGATTACTTGACCCTCATGATCAAAAAATCCGGCACCACAGTCAAGGCGTACAAAGAAACCAACGGCATGGATCACTACAATGCCAAGGTTGCTGAATTCGCCGAGCACGAAGCCATCGTCAAACAGGCCAAGAAAAACCTGGTCGATGCCGAAAAACAGGCCGACGCTCAAATCGACTTGGCCATCTAAACGAACCCTCGGGTCCAGGTTTCCTGCCTGTTACCTCCCTGCCCGAGTAACCTTGGTGGCGGTTTTTACCGAAAGGACACTGCCCTGTGTACCGCCACCTCTTTTCCCTTTAACATAGAGGCCCAACCTTATGTCAAATTACCCCAATGTCAAAATTGTCGGAATGCACTTTCGAGGCGAACACGCCAAAGAATACGCTGCCGCCCTTCAGCCCGGTGATGTCCTGCTTTATGAGCGGGAAACTGATAACCTATATGACGCCAACGCGGTCAAAATCTTAACCCCCGGCGGGAACGGCTTCCATATGGGTTATATCAACGCCGATGACGCTGCTTGGATCGGCCCCCAGATTGACGAGGGAATGGAATTCACCGTCACCGTTGAACGGCTGGAAACTTACCGGCAAACAATATACCCCTTCGTGAGCGTTCTTGAGGTGCGCGGAGAAGGTAACGAAAGCCACCCACAGGATGAAGCAGGGTTGTGAACCCCCTTCTTGACTTGCTTTACGAAGCTATCAACACACCGCTCGGCATAATCGTCAGCACCACAGACCCGGTCCTCTTGCGCCAAAAACTCTACCCGCTGCGCAAGAGTGACCCGGACTTTGAACCGCTTACGTTTCTGCCGAGTCCCAAGCAACCTGACATCCACCTATGGATTGTCCGCAAACCGGAGAAGATAGTTGCCGAAACTTAATTTAACCAAACATACGCTGTTTCTTCGCGAAGGCGATTACCAACGGATTATCGATATATACCACGCTCGAGATATCAAAGCAGCCCGCGTCATTCGGCAGCTTGTATCTCAATTTGTGGATAACATCGCTTCTGGCTCTGGTGCCGAAAATATCATTATCGAGGAAGAGCAAGAATGACCAACATCGCCGAGATTTTCTCCCGAGATCCCGCCACCCACACAGAATCTGACATTGATGAAATCATAAAAATCTGCCGGGACGCCCGTGAAAAATTCATCGCCAGCCCCGGTAAGAAAAAAGGTTCCGCAGCAACCAAAGCTGCGCCCAAATTAACCGCCAAGCAGCAAAAACTTTCCGGCCTTGATCTCGATTTGAAATTGTAAGGATCGCCTTATGTTAGAACCCCTTCCAAACAACTCTGTCCGGGATGGCCAGCAGTGGGCATGGGATGCAACAAGCATTACAATGGCTCAAACTTGCCCAACGTATTACAAATACAAACTCATCTATGGATACCGACCCAAAAATACCAGTATCCATTTAATCTTCGGTCAACATTACGCCACGGCCCTTGAGCACTTCTATAAATACCGTGCCGCCGGTGCGAGCATTGAAGACGCCACCCGTCGCGTTGTACGCGAAACCCTTGCCGATACATGGGGGCTCACATTCGACCACGCGGCCAAAACCCGGTTCAGCCTAATCCGCAGCATTGTTTGGTATCTTGCCGAATTTGGTGACGAGTCCGAAAGCGCGGTAAAGACCCACCATCTTGCTGACGGTAAGCCCGCCGTGGAACTTAGCTTTTCCTTTGAAATGGAAGAAGACATTTTCCTCTGCGGCCACCTTGACCGCGTTGTGAATTATTCTGACTCACTTTTTGTGATGGATCAGAAAACCACAGGTGGCACAATCGGCACCTACTTCTTTGACCAGTTCAACCCCGATAACCAAATGTCCCAATACTCGCTCGCGGGTAAGATGATTTTCCACACGCCGATCAAAGGCGTGATCATTGACGGAGCCCAAATCGCCGTTAACTTTACCCGGTTTGAGCGCGGCTTCACACATCGCACACAAGAACAACTCGACGAATGGTGGCGTTCCGCGCTTAACACTATCCGTCTCACACAACACTACATGCAGATCGGCGAGTTCCCGATGAACGCTACCGCCTGTGGTAATTATGGAGGCTGCGATTTCCGTAATGTTTGTGCCTCTTCCCCTCGGTTGCGCGAAATGAAACTTAAGTCAGACTTTATCCAACAAGTCTGGGACCCGATCGAGAGGAGATAGGAATGGTGAACCCATTGCTAATAAGTGTCTTAGAACAACCCGCTGCGTCGCTAACAAAATCTTGGAGTTGATAAAATGAGCAACCTAGCCGACCATAGTTCTGGCGATTTCGTTAAACTCCTATTCGTAGGTAATTCTGGTTCAGGCAAAACCGGTGCTCTCGTATCACTGGTCAAAGCGGGATACAAACTGCGGATCATTGATATGGATAACGGACTCGATGCTATGGTGAATTTCATCAGAGCCGAATGCCCGGACCAAATCGGTAACGTTCAGTATGAAACCCTTCGCGACAAATACAAAGCCGGGCCAACCGGGAGCAAGGTATCGGGCAGCCCCAAGGCATACATTCGCGCCAACAACCTACTCGACAAATGGACCGACGATACAAAGCCCGAGGAGTGGGGAAGCGATACCATTCTCGTAATTGACTCACTTACCCATTTTGGTCGGGCAGCCTTTGCTTGGGCACGGGGGCTTAATCCCAACTCTCGCGATCCCCGTCAGTGGTATAAGGTCGCACAAGACTCCATCATGGACATTCTCGACACAGTTACCGGAAACATTTTTCAAACCAATGTGATAGTAATAACCCACATTGACTACCGAGAGAACGCGAATGGATTTCGCAAAGGTTTTGCGTCCAGTGTCGGTAAAGCAATCGGGGACAAAATTCCCAGCTTCTTCAACACCATGTTACTCGCCGAGTCTATGGTTATGGGCAAGACTTCCAAACGAACTATCAAGACCATCGCCACCACCGAACTGGACCTTAAAAACCCAGCCCCCATGAAAATAGATGCCACCTATCCCCTCGAAACCGGGATGGCCGACATCTTTGAAAAACTGAAAGGAAATTAAAATGGAATCAAGTGTAGGAATCACCAACCCACCAATAGGAAACCCCAACCCCTCAATCGCCGCAGAACTTACTCCAATGCAAGGTTTTATTGAACGGATAGTGGACAATACACAACGTATTCAAACTGCCAATAATAATTTAACCCGCAATTTGGATAGGTTGATTGGTTACGTACCGGAACCGGAACCGGAATTGTCGGTTGATTCAAAATCACTATCGGTTGAATATGCTCGAATGAACCTAATACTGGATGATCTAAGTTTGGCACTTTCTACACTCGAACTAACTGTTCAAACCACCAACCAACTTTAACATTTAACCGGGTAGTCATACCCCCAACCTCGAAGGAGATAAAATGACACGTTTCGCTGACATGCTAGACAGAAAAGCCGAAGACATCAAACAACCACCGGCGCTGCCCCTTGGGCTGTATTCGTTTCAGGTGGCCGCTATCCCCGTCCAGGATGATTTCACATCCAAAGATGGGATACTCTTCGACCGCATTAACTTTCGCTTGGCTGTAACTGCGCCGGTTGAAGTGGACGAAGACGAACTGGCTAACTACGGTAACGTCGCCGGGGTCAGCCTGTACCACACCTTTATGTTCAGCACCGCTGAGGAAGATGAACAGAAGCGCGAAGGCAGCCTTAATCGCCTGAAACGTTTCTTAACTGACCTTGGTTGCTTCGAAGAAGGCATGAGCTTGGGCGACGCTATCGCAGCCTGCCCCGGCACACATGGCAACGTTGAGGTTGATCATCGCATCAACCCCAATGATGACGAGCAGGTGTTTGCGCAAGTTCGGCGCACTTACCCGCTGGAATAAATAAATCGGGGGTTAGGTGTAATGCTACCTAACTTAAATAAGTCGGCTTAGTAGACTGCCCTAATTTTTGGAGCAAATCATGATCAAAATGCCCTCTTGGGAAATAATCGAAGAATTAGACTCCCCACGTAAAGTAGCCCCTTGGGCTGTCTATTGGAACGGTGAACAAGTTGCCCGTGTACGAACCCGCGAAGAAGCTCACGCGGAAGTTACCCACTATATCGCTAAGTGGGAAGACCAAGCTCACACCCGCGAAGACATTCTCAACAACGCCATCAAACACACCTGCGGGGATCGAGACCTTGAGTACGGCCCGCCGACCGAAAACCTTGGCAACATCGCTGTGCTTTGGGATGCTTATCTTGAGTCGAAATATGCTGGACAGACTATCGGACAGCTTACTGGTATGATCACTTCTCAAGATGTAGCTCATCTTAACGTCTTACAAAAAATGGCCCGGACATTCTCAGGTAAAGTCAAAGCTGACACTTACGAAGATATGGCGGCTTACGCTGGGATCGCATTCGAATGCGCAACGGAGGAAAAAGAATGACATCCGGCCACTTTGTCCAACTGGACCCCGCCCTCATTCACATTGACAGGGAAAACCGCCAACGAACTGAACTCCGCGACATAGACGAACTCGCGGAAAGCATTCGCAACGTCGGCCTGATCAACCCGCCTGTAATCGACAAGCAGTACAATCTGGTTGCCGGAGAACGCCGCCTTACCGCCTGTGTTCAACTTGGCCTCAACCCGGTTTCCTTTCAGTACGTGGAGGACCTGTCAAAAGATGAACTCTATTTAATCGAACTGGAAGAAAACGTTAAACGGAGCGAACTTGCCTGGGACGATAAGGTTCGCGCGATTGCAGAGTATCATCGGCTTCTCGGGAAAGATAACCCCGATTGGACCCCGGTGCAAACCGCCGAGGCCATGGGAGTTAGTTCCGGGGTAGTTCGCAACCACCTGCTGGTCGAAGCCCACATGGATAATGAGATCGTTCAGGGCGCGGATAAATATTCCAAAGCCCTCAACGCATCCCAACGCATCGCGGAAAGGAAACAAGCCAATGCTAAACGAAATCTCGGAGAAGAAATTGGAAAAATATTGGGAGAAACTGGCGCGGAAATACCTGAAGGAACTTCACCTAGGGATCAAGGACAGGGACAACTTACTGAAACTCCCCGAAATCGCGCAGTCATACAAGAAGTTGATTTTCATCTTTGGGCTCGGGATTATCGCGGGGAGCCTTTTAACCTTATTCATTGTGACTTTCCTTACGGGGTAGGCGTTGGCGACAAATCTGGTCAGTCTGCTCGCGGAACTACCGGCAGTTATTCCGACACGAAAGAAGACTACTTCAACCTACTGGAAACCTTTTGCAATCACGGAGATAATTTCATTGACCCATCAGCGCATCTTATCTTTTGGTTCTCGATGGACTACTATAATGAGACAATCGTGCAACTCGAGGCTGGCGGCTGGTCGGTATCGCGTTTCCCCCTCATTTGGTCCAAATCTGACAATGCGGGAATTATCCCAGATGCTAACCGTGGACCCAGACGAACTTATGAAACAGCCCTCTTTGCGTCCAGGGGGGATCGTAAGATTGTCCGGGCCGTTGCCAACTCTATTGCAGCTCCCACTACGCGGGAATTTCACACGTCGGAAAAACCCCGACCAGTCTTAACCCATTTTATGAGGATGATCTGTGATGAACACTCCCGAGTATTCGACCCAACAGCAGGAAGCGGAAACGCTATCCGAGTGGCTGACGCGCTTGGAGCAAGTACTAGTCTTGGGCTTGAGCTTGATCCGGAATTTGGAAACTCTGCGCGAGAAAATCTCAGACAAGGAATGGAAGAAACATAATCGACTATGACGCGCGAGAATTGAAACGAAGCGTCGGAGCAGCGTTTACACAATTTGACGTTCTGCAATGACCATCGACTACGCAACAGTGATATTTTTGAATAACAGGCTTGATTTAACTGATGTAGAATTGCTTGACACAGCTACAGCCATATGTTACACTTAATGTACCCGCCATATCGGAGGC
>Ga0255048_10002194_pt1 | contig 12686 bp, 15 predicted proteins | sample JV7_2_2_MG_FD_183619 | JGI IMG/M metagenome (GOLD analysis project Ga0255048, IMG submission 183619) | Seawater microbial communities from Jervis Inlet, British Columbia, Canada - JV7_2_2 | ecosystem: Environmental > Aquatic > Marine > Inlet | place: Canada: British Columbia | collected 2016-10-06
TATCTTCTACTGCTTCCATTGACAGGTAAACATCTGTTAACTTACCAGCCTGACCATTACCACCCGCGTTACGAGTCATCGCAGTCATCATCTTGGAGATAAGCTCCTTGGTGAACTGACCGTTCTGAGCAACAGGGTCATTAACAACAAGACCACGAGCATCGGCTGCAGCAAGTAGCGTGTGCCAACCGTCCTCATTAATCTTACGTGTATAACCCATGCGGTAAACATCAAGGGCACGAGCTACAACGTCAAAACGTGCATCTCTTGCATAGCGTAGGCTCCAATCAATAGCATTGGTAATGCGGAAGGTTGGGACCCACAGCTCGTCGCCTTCAACGTGACGCTCGGGCACTCTACCCTGCTTAGGTAGGGTAATAGCAGTGAAGTTAATATCTTCTTCACCAGGCTTAACAAAATCTAGCTGGAAATTAGCCTGTGCGCCAGGTGCGAGAACCATGCGCTCATAGATTCCATCTAGGTTATCTTCATCAAAAATACCTTGGCGAAGTGGCTCTGTTAGAGCTGCAGCAAGTGCACGCTGCGCGGCAATCGCTTCATCCATATCGTCCGAGGCAGTGGCTCTAAGAAGAGCAATTTGTTCATCAGTAAATTTTTGGTAACTCATCAGTTCCTCCTTATAGGTCCACTAATAGTCTGACGAAGCCATTGGCATCGAGAGCAGACCTGAAGGTTCCGACCCGCGGAGAAGTATTACCAACACCATCGTCTAGCTGGACAGTCGAAACTTGACCTGCTGGATGAAGATACGCTGGGTTTCCCTGGGCAGGAGTGTTTCCACTAACCACTTGGTCAGTATCAAAAACACCCTCATTAGCAATTCCAACAACAGAGCCGATATCAACAACATTGCGCTGCAAATACTCTGGGTGACGGTCAAAGTTCAAATCCTCTACGTCATCCAAAAGGATACCGATAGGAAGCGCACCTGACCCGGCTGTGTTATACTCAGCCTGACCGGCAGTAGAAGAATAGCTTAAGATTCCTCCACGTACGACAGCAGCGTTAACTGCATAGTCAATTGTGGTCTGAAAGACCTGTCTATTTGGTCCAAGAGCCATTACTTTCCTCCTTCTGAAGTGTCTCGCTTGTTGGCGCCCCATAGCGCTGTAGCAAGTGTTTGCATTCTATCAGGAAGGGAAACTGGTTGAACAGCATTATCAACGCCCGCCGGGGCACTTGCTGTTGCTACAACATTATCTAGAACGCGCGTGTCAGTAATGCCATCTTCATCAGATGCACTCTTGGCAAACGGATTCTTTTTCTTGTCGTCTTCCTCTTCCTTTCCTTTCTTATCTTTCTTATCGTCCTTAGCGGCGTCTTTAGCAGAAACAAAAAGCTCCTTAGTGTTCTCTAGCCAGCTATCAAAAGACTCATCATTTAGACTGTCTGTTGAAGCAACTAGTTTCTCAAGGCGCTCACTGTCATCTGAACCAAGACCAAGCGAATCGCGAATTCTATTTGAACGTGAAGCAAGACGCTTCTCATTCTCAAGGTCGCCTAGCTTTGCCTTAGCTTCTTCAAGTTGCGCACTAATCTGGTCGGTCTCGCTCAGCTTATCGCCAATCTCGTCTACCAGTACCTTAAAGAAATTCTGGGCATCAGCCTTAGAAATCTTATGGGCTGCGGCGTCACCAAGAACGCTCGCAAGTGCATCTGAGCCCTTAGCAAAAGCAGACTTTGCATTGTCTACATTTAGCTTAAGAGCCTCAATCTCTGCCCCTGCTTTCGCAAGTTCAGCATCCTTCGTCTCAATAGTATGCTCTGCTTTGACAAGTCGCTGGACTACTTGTTTGTAATCTTCGCTTGTGATATTGACTTGTGTATTGGCAGAGGTATTTAGCTCATTACTGTTAGCCATATTATCACATACCTCCTGGGATTCCTTAAAAATATTTGGACTTAATTGTCCAATTGTATTAGAAGCAATGGTGCTATTAACAGCCTCAACTTCTTTTAAATCTGCGTTTGTAAAAGAGTGTATTACAGAATCTTCGTTTGCGGGATTCGCTACAATTCCAACTCCACCAAATACTATATTTCGTAAAACTCTACCGACTTTCTGTCCTTCAAAAGTTCCATTTCCACCACCTGACCTTAAGTACTTATCGAGAAAAGCAGTCTGCTCGTTTCTCGCAACTATTTTATTTCCTACTCTATAATCAAAGTTGTTAAACCAGGCTTCCATAGAAACAAATATTCTGTTTGCGCTGGCTTCATTAATCAGTTTGGCGGATGTTTTTGGGAATAGATACTTCCAAATAACTGCTTCTGTAATAATATCGAAGTCTTGAGGAATTTCAAAATCCTCTGCTAATGCCGCTTCTGTATTAATCGGTGAACCATCTTTGTGGGCGGCATAGGAGCTATCCATTACTCCAATAATCTGGTTGTCTGCTACAACCTTTTTGCCATCACCGTCTGGTGAATCTACAATTTCATATCCAGTATTATGTTCCCAATTAACGGGCTTCTTTTCTGGACTTGATTTCGCTCGCCACATTTCTTCTGGCAGAAAAATATCATCGTTTTTATTCTGACCAGTGCTAACTAAAACCGACTTCATATAAAGACAGTCTTGCTGCGGGCTTGCTGTAGAAGCAGAAGCTAGTGCTCTATTTAATTGAGCAACTACTTTTAGCGGACTCATTATGAAAATTTGTTCCTGCATAACCTCTCCTAAAACGTCTACTATAAATAAATACACCAATTTTGAAAGGGTTTATCGGCCCGATGTATCTTTAGTAGATTTTTCTAACCTAACTATATGGTAATACCGGGTTTACGAATATCAGGAGTTATACCTAAATCTTCCTGTTTATGGCGGTGTCCACCTAGTCCTCCATCTTCGTGATAGTGTCCTCCGTCAGCAAGGGACTGACCGATTAAATCACCATGAGTATGAACACCCTCGGGGTTCTCTGGAGTATGAGTGTGTGGTCCATCTGCAACATCTCCCACCTGATGTTTATGCACACCTAGAGGATTTTGTTCATCATGAACATGTAGACCAGGACCCGGCAACTCTCTCTTCAAGAGTGCTTCGTCTTCTGGTAAATGAGTTGCTTTATTCTTTAGAAGCTTTAGGGCTCCGTTTAGTGCTTTTTTTAGCAGGTCCATTTGATTTTCCTTTTTCAATCACGGGGAAGAAAGGTATAGGGTCCACGGGAGCAGGCTTGTGAATAAGATTTTCGTCTGCAACCTTACCGTTCACAACTGCCTTAACTTCTTCAACATCTCTACGAGGTTTCTTAACAGGATAAATATTTATAGATTTCGCTATGGTAGGCTTATTCTTGAGATAGTTATTTACCGTGGGTGGTGCGGTCTTTGGTGGCCTAGGTTTCTTTTCTTTTTTAATTGGCATTAATATCTCCTTCATAAAAATATGTGGCTAGAGCCATGATACGAACATCTCTTCTATCTTGAGCAGTTAAATCTCCTGCCATCTGTTTAGCTATTTGTTTTGTATAGAAATCTACATGAGGATTAATTGTGGGATTTTGCAGCACATCATCTATAAATTGTTCATTGCCAATAACATTATCTTCAGTTACATTAGAGAAAACTGTAAATACAAGCTGTTCCAAATCTTCTCTATCTTTTTTGTTCAATGCCTTCTTATATTTGGCCCCACGTACCTGCAGCATTCTGTCCGTCAAGGAATCTTCTATGTAGGAATACTCTGCGGATAGGACCTTTTTCATTCTACTATAAAATTGCAACGTTCCCAGGCCAGAACCCTTGGGCTTAGTCTCCCTCTTCTTCTGTTGAGGAATTCCTTTAGAGCCGCCGGGTCTTCCAGCAGGAGGCTTATTTTGCTTCTTCTGTTTGTTAAGCTCCTTAACCTTGCGGTCCATAATTTCTTTCTGCTGCTCGAACTCCATCTCCGACATTTCTTCTTGAGAGACATCATTCATCGGGTCAGTATAGGGGCCATGCTTAATAAGAATTTCTTCTTCTTCGACCAACAGTTTCTCTCTGCGCATTCTCTCTAATTCAATTACAGTTTCAATGCCAAATACTTCATGTACTCTCTCGGCACTGATGACATTTCTATCTAGCAATTGGATAATTAGTTTCTTTTCTTCTTCTTCATTTCTTAGAGACATCTGTCCGAACCGAACATGAGGGACATCTCTGTGGCCCATTATTTCGGCAATAATACGAAGCTGTTTATTTATCCACTTGAGAACCTCAGTTCTGCCATCCTCTAGCTTTTCTAGCAGAGTTCTAACCTGCAAGAAGGCATTAGAGAAGTTTCCTCCAGCCTCATCATTAACCAATATTCCAGGTATACCAAGACCAGCCAGGATATCCTTATCTACAGAGCGATACTTTTCTACACCAAGAATCTTCTCAATAGGAGGATAGTTGCTTTCCATCTCAATTGCATCATTCCAAATAATATTGTGAGAGTGCGTGGGAGTCCTTAGCATTTGTGCAAATTGCTGGAAGTGTGTTGGTGGTGCAACAAAACCATCTTTTATAGCACCCAGCTTGAATATAGTAATTGCATTGATGGTGCTGTTTATGACAGAGCGGTCCATTGCTCTCAGGTCATTCTTATACATGACATCATTCATTACTGGCCACACCATAGGGTCTGCCCAATCTTCATGGTCATCTTTCATGTAATGAAGAATCCACAATTTATCTTGGTCTAATCTTATAACTCTATCGTTATCTCTAGGAAGTTGTCTAAACTCAAGGGGCAAGTTAATATCAGTCTCATCTAAAATATCAACATGCTCGGCACCCTTCGCGGTCTTACTTCTTATTTCATTAAATGTTGCTTCATCTAAAACAAAAACCCAGCGGGATTCTCCAAAAAATTTACTACCAGTAACATCCATCTGGAAGGGATTAAGTAGAGTATAACGCCAAGGAATTTGTCTATTCCCCATTGGCTTAGCCTTTTGTTCTTCTACAAAATCAACTCTTTCATCTGTCTGTGGGTCATTATTATCGCCTCTGGTTGACATCATCTGTTGACGAGATAAATCGGTTACAGTTCCCATTGTGGTATAAATAAAAACATTACCATACTTGTAGTAGTATCTCAGTATATCTTTGACTCGACCCGAGAGGTCTACGGACTTGGCCCATCTTTCATAAAACCTTTGAACCGCAGGGCGAGGATGAATTATCTTAAGTCCTTCTGAAGCAAAGTTACACATTAGGTCAATGACGTTCTTTATGATTCCGAAGCCCTTATATGCTTCTAATGAAAGGGCCATCTTAAGTTGGGCAATTTGAGTATTCTTGTTAAGTCTTACATTAGAACCACTTCCGCTAAAAATGCTAGTTCCACTTGTAATTCCACCAAGGATATTATGTGAACCAATACCAAATGGCTGTAGCGAAAAGGTAGTAAGAACACCATTGCCTCTTCCGAGGTGTCCAGTTATTCCTGTAAAGCCATGAATACCAAAGCCTTGGCCACTAAGACCCCAACCCTTATGGGTGTCTCCTGGGTATGTATGTCCACGCTTTTGTATATCTGCAGCCAAAGCTTGGTCTGCATTTCTGCTGGCTGCAACTGCTGCGCCCACAGACCGACTAACGTCTGCGATGATTCTCTCATCAAGACCAATAGGATTTATTTGAATGTTTGGAAACTCTTCCATCTTTTCCTCCAATGTAATTGCAATAGGATTACCTATTACATTATACACCTAGAAATGGTCTGCCCAACCACCAACAAATGGTTCGAATGTCATTTGTCCCTCGTTGATATAAGTTCGTGCTGCATATGCGGACAGTAACAACGCAGAGTACCTGTCCTTTCTTTGAGTTAGAGATATCTTAGTCTTTTGAGTTGTAGGTATTTCTGGCAAGTCAAAGTGCTGAATACCCGTCTTTGTGAATGTCATAACTATTTTACACGTCTCATTAATCTGTTCTTCAATCTCATCCCATGGCTCAAAGATGTTTCCCTTGCTGGGAATTTCGCCCTCTTTAATAATGTCTATATCGCTCTTCGTATCTCTATGAGGAAATAATATTCTCTTGTGTTCAATGTCTGCAGCAAGACCATAGTTGGCTTCGCCAATCCAGGAAGGAGTAAAGTTAATCATATCAAGAATATGACGACCATCGAACCTCATGTGTTCATCGTCATTATATCTCCAGATGGGTTGCTCTCCTGCGCGTAGAATCTCTGCATTTTGCAACAGGTCTTCTACTGTGTGGCCACCTCCACCCGTATCAACAGCTACCCTGACAATATTAAACTTGGCTAGAAGTTCACGCACCTTTCTAACACTAGTCACCCAGTTCTTATTGTTCATAGAATAACAATAGACGTTTCTATATCCCTTGCCATTCTTTGCTAGTTTCAGAATGGAGATACTAAAGTTATCTGTTTTTCTTGCGGGGTCAATGCCCATTACATATTCGTAGTGTGGGTCACCGACTATCTCTACAGAGAAAGGCTTTCTTCCATCGCTCTCTCCTGGAGTCGCCTCATTAATAAGCACTCTCTTGAAGAAGCCATCCGAGTCTGTTGGAAAAATACATTCATACTCCATAGAGAAGAGTGCACGAGGCATAGTGGCCTTAGCTTGGACAATCTGTTTGTCATCCATAAAGCCTTCGGGCAAACCCATATATGGTATCTGAATTATTGCGTAGTCTCTATAATCTAACACGCCCTCTAATTTATAGGCGCTCTCATCATCTGCGGTAAAGCTATCATTAATTTCCTCAGCATTACCTATGAACTCGTTGTCAATGATTGCCTTATGAATAGAGTATAGTCTGTAGTAATGGTTAAACTGATAATGTGCAGTTCCTGCATAAATAATTTTGTTACTAGACCGCTTCTTTCTTTCGTCTTCCTTGAGCTTCCCCTCTTTAATAAGTTGATTTTCCAAATATATCTGGCGAGCCTGTTCTATCGGGTCTGCGGCAACAGCAGCGAAGCCGCGCACAACAACCTGGAAAATTTCTTCAGGAATAGATGCATACTCATCACAAACAATATCTGTAGCACGAACACCACGAATCTTTTCACCATTACCAAGTGGCAATGCTCTAATGCTGCTGGTACCCACATACATCTCTCGTGAATCGTTGGGTCTTGCAATTTTAGTAACGGCAGCCTGAACAACAGGAGAGTAATTATATATCTGCTCTATGTAGTCAAAGACCAACTTACTCTGCCTGAATGATGCAGCGACTATAACCACTTTTGAGCCAGGCACCATGATAGCACGCAGTAGAGAATAGACCGCGAGCATAAAAGTTTTGCCACCACCACGTGTCATCAATAGGATGGGAAATGTTTTATCCCAGAGAGTTCTAAGTATAACACTTTGGAACGGTGCCAATTCAAGTGGGCCATCTTTCCACTTCATTATACTGAAGACTGCAAATGTTAAATTTTCATAACATATATCCACGAACTCATCATATGGGCTTTCAAACTTCCCGAAGCGTTCGTGAAAGGGGTTTCTTAATTTTGTTTCCTTGGCTAGCTCATAAATAACTGGCAGCCTAGGTTTATCTAGAATAGATTCTTCCGACATCCTTTTTAATTACTCCATCCTCACAATATTGAAAAAGTTTAGATAACAATTTTCTAACATAGGTTCGTGCGATATCCTCTCGCTTATTAGTGAACACTACGTGTATTCCATACTTAACTTCTAGAGATATTAGAGAGGCGAATATATATTCGGCGCTCAACTTGCTATATCTGAATCCGCGATTGATATCAGACACAGTTCCCTCAATAACTAGATAACGTATGGGATATTCCAGCGCCCTATCCATCTCTTTCATAAAGCGCTTGCGCCATTGACCCAGTGAGCCCCATAGGTCAGGAATTGTTTTGCGCTCTATCATGATAAGGTCTTCGTATCCCTCGAGAGAATAATCGCCTGTATCTAATTTTTTAATGACCATGCCTTCACAATTTGCACTTGCATTAAACTTCCAGCCACAACCAGTCTTTTCTCTGCTATCTCTAATGATAGTAAACTTGTTATATTTTTTTCTAGCCACATTAGCCCCCAAGCAAATAACGATGTGTACTCATCTCTTCTTTACATTTCTCTTTAAAAATTTCCATCAGTCCTGCGCGTCTACCCAGCTCTTGTCGTGCCAACTTATTTCTATATGTTTGCACAATAGTATGAATAGTTTCATTATGTTCTCTATCTTTCTGAAGCCTTTTTTCTCTGGTAACGTTGAGGATTTTTTGATATTCAACAAAGCGTTTTTCTGCCTTCTCTAGCGTATCATATATACCATAGGCTAGGGGTTGGCCATCTTCTCCATCTTCTTCCATTCTTCTTATGTGTCTACGAATTCTACTGATATTGATATCGGTCATTATCATATGATGAAGAGAGTCTTCTTCTTGCGGGGTCATCGTATCAACTGAGTCCATAAAATCAACATATTTATGAACATAGGTTCTCATTTCATCTTCTATCAATTCATTTTTTACAGTAGCATAACGAGGGTTAGCTGCAAAGTTTTGTTTGTAAATCTCAAGCCTTTGATTCTTATCCATATTAGAGAAAGAAATCTCTCTAAGAAAATCAGAAGAAGTAAAGGTGTGGTCTGTTTCAAGTGCGGCTTTCTTTTTAGTCTCTGCCGAAGGGCGACCATTAGCTTTTATCCAGCCAAACTTCTTGCGCTGTCTTCCTACAGATTCAACAGTGCGACCTAATATTTGAGCAATCTCTTTATCTGTGTGCGACTTCCAATTATGTTCTATGAAGGTTAACTCTTCATCTGTGTAGTGATATTTTTTAGCCATTATTCCTTCTTCTTTTTCTTCTTTTTCTTTTTCTTGGGTGCGCTATATTTTCCGGCGCCCATGCAACTGATTAGTTCATCGAGAGCTTCAATTTCACCCAGAGAAAATTCCACCTGAGAAGCTTTTGATTTTCTGAATCTACTATTACAAATAGCAACACGCTGTGCAGCATCCTTGCCTTCGCCCTTCTTGGTAAGGTCAGATACACAGCGTGATACAAAAGCCTGTTGTTTTTCTTTACCTGAAGGACTTGGTAGCGGCATTACGTCAGGACCCAACTTCCAGATGGACTAAGGGAAATCCACTCTGTAACATTAATAGCTACAAGGTCTAGTACATCTCCTATAGTAGAAGATTCTGCTGCACCTCCGGCAGAACTTACTAGGTTTGCTATTCTAATGGTGTCTCCAGAAGTAATATTTACCCTAAGACCATCTGCATCCTGAACTATAAAAGTAAATCTAAGTCCAGCGGCAGCAGCGGGTAGGTTATGATTATTAGTTACTGTAGACCCTTCGTTATGAAAGACCCTGGGTGTTTCATTTGCAAGAATAACGTTTGGAGAACCAGCTCCTGCTGTGCTTGCCTCAACAGTAGATTTATAAGACACAATCTCTTTAGGAGTAGTTCCAAAGCTAATGCCCAACGAGGCCCCTGTACCAAAAACAAGACCTTGTGATGAAAAAGCTGCTCTTAGAACACCAGCAGTAACTGCGTTTAGGGTGTCACCGCTTTGAGTTATACCTGTTGTTGGATTGGACGAAAAGGCTAAGGATGGCGCACCAGCGGTGCCATTCGGAAGAAAAAGTTGGTCTCCCGTATCTACAACTATATTATTGCCACTGGTAGCATTTAGTATAGCAAGTACTGCATCTAGTCCGTTGCTTCCTCCAGAACCTGATGCATCTACTGTTGGAACCCAGTTTGTTCCATCATACTTTAGAACATCATTAAGTGTAGGCGTCCCTACAACAGCAACTCCACCAATACCACTGGCATTGGTAGTGATGTTAACCTGGTCTTCTATTCTAATTAAATCGTGGTCATCAGAAGCAGATGTAATACTCTTTCTTGAAGTGCGCTTCTGATTTTCTTTCCAAATACTTCCCATTTTAATCTCCTATATCGTGTCTGTAAATTGTGGCAGGTTCACCGGGGTCTTCACAATAAACCGTATGGCTAGCTCCATCAGAGCTTACCTCATGTATCATTGCTCGTCCACCCTGGGCATATCCAATACATACGCTAACGCGACTCCATGAACCAGTGCTTTGCACCTTTCCTTTCATTATGTAGCCTTCTTGATGAGATGGCAACTCAACATGTCTACCACCTATTTGAAGGCGTATATTAGTTATGGCCAACTTCTTTTCTTTTACATAGATACCCAGGCGCCTCCAGGCGCTCAGGGCATCCTTCAGTTGGTCCTCGAAGATAGTCTCCCCATTAGATAGGGAAACTATCCATCGGTCCTTCTGAACATTAGTAGTAACTTTTTTGGCTACTTTCATAATCTTTATAGGAATTCAGTTTCGAAATAGAATCCCAAGTCTGTTTTCTCACCAATACTTTGTGGACTCGCAGTAACTCCAACATACCACACGTGAACACTGCTTGCCGCTACTTGGTCATCAAAACTTAGGGCACCAGTTCCCGCAATGGTTGTCCAGATAACATCACCAGAGCCTCTCACTGGGTCTGGCTTAATAATCTCTGCGGCGTTAATAGTCACGCCACTGGGGTTGTTATTAATATTTACTCTATCAAAAGCTCTAAAGGCTGAATTCTGTGTCCCTACTGAACTATCTGTTGCTAGGCGTATACGAAGCGTAGCCTCTGAGTTATCAATTTCAAGAAGCTCAGTAGCAGTAAGTTCGCTCGCTACGAATGCACCTGAAGTATTTGCAAAGCGCAGATTTGGAACCTGGCCGTTGTTTGTCGTGCCAATATCGTTAGTTACGAACGAAGTATTATTCCATTCACCAACCCTAATAGAGAAGCCAAAGTTGGCTCCAAAGAATCCTAGTGTATCGTTGACTCCTGACTCTGCAGGAACGATTTCGTTTGCGGCGTCTCCGCCAAACCAATCAATTGTTGTTGCCATTTTATTACCTCTGTATCAATGGGATATTCCCTATGACTTATTTGAACCGAAGTTAGTTATGTAATACAACACTAACCACACCAATCTGTCATAATAAGTTTGACAGAAGCCTGTATTTCTCTCCGATATCTAATCGGTACCTTTTTACTATTGCCTGTTAAAATCTTAACAAGGCCGGGACGTAAGTTATCTTCTATGTTATCAACAAGAAAACGTTTAATATCCTCGGCCTCTATAAGCTTTTCAAATTTATTGTCTCTTAGTTCCCCAACGAGTTCAATGCTCACCGGGTTTTTAATAATTTTCTGTTTCGCTATTCTATCTTGATGCTTCAACCATTTTTTGCACATCTGGTTTAATTCAGCATCTTTTTCTCCGCCATGAAGCATATCGCAGTCTGAGTTGCATGGCGAAGAGAATCTAATATATCTATCTCTTCGTAGATTGTGAAGTCTATTGTCTACGCACTTGCCAAAATAATTTACCAGCTTATCTTCTTTGACTTTATCAAAATCGAAATGATTCAATGCCTTAAAACAAATAAGCCGAATTTCTTGACCAATATCATCTGTGCCAAAACAATCGAAGGTATTATCGTGCGACTTTACCTTTACTAGATACTCTACAATTGATTCTATGTCTTTATAGGTCAGACTCTTCTTGTTGTTCTGACTGTTCTGACTCTTCTCTTTTATCATCTTCTGGTTCTTTAACTTCGCCAATTGTATTCCTCTCAATTAAATCCTTTTCTGAAAGTCCGGCAGTGGCCTTATGAATCACCTCGATAAAGTCTGGGGATTTCTTTGCTGTCAGACCAGTTGTAAACTCAACGTCAAAATTGTCTCTCATGCTCTTTTTTCTCCTGAAAATATTTATATGCATCGGTCTTGCTAATAACTTCGAGGGTTGCACCGCACCCCTGTCCACATACAAGCGTTTTATCTTCAATAACTAAGTTGTTGGTTAAGAAGATGTTATCACAATCCTTGCATAATAAAAAAACGGTTCTTTTCACTATAACCTCCAATTAATCATACACCATAAAAACAGGCCCTTCCCCAATTAAGGAAGAGCCTAGATTATTCCAAATGTATTTTATTTTCTCTATCTTATATCTATTTTTTTTCTATTTGTCCGCACCCAATACATTGGGTAAGAATTTAATCCCTATATTCACCAGCTCGCTATATGGCACAGGTATCGTTGGTACAGAACTGCGACCCTTTAATCTTGGTCTCATCTGCGCCCTCGAAGTTGAGGGGCAGTAGGCCGCTGCTATATCGAACAAAGCCTTCTCTATCAATCTCCTGATAAGGAGCCTGGTCATAGGTGTGATTAGATAAGGGGAGGAAGGACAAGGTCTTTACGTAAGGAGCATAGTACTCGATAGCTCGTTCCAGGTCCCCTCTCTCGCTCTCTCGTACGCTTACGGTAACAGACACACTGTTGTCACTCCAGTAGTTCTGCATCTCACGAACCAAAGCCAATTGTTCCCAAAGGCTTATGTCGAATTTGCTCTTTGTGAAGTTCTTCTCATGCACAGGGAAATAGACGACCACGGTTCCACCGGCTCGTCTGAATTGGTCAAATATAACAAGGTCCTCCCTGATATCACGGAAATCTATCTTAATCTGCTCTTTGGCCATCTGCTCTGTAGTGTCTGGTTGAACATAGCCAGCCTTCTCGCAAAGCTCATACAGCAGGTCTAGGTCATTGCCGTTAAGATTATACTCCACCAGGTAGCCTGAGTTTAATAGGCGCTCCACCATGGCATTGTCGGCCTTGACT
>Ga0255048_10002195_pt1 | contig 12685 bp, 9 predicted proteins | sample JV7_2_2_MG_FD_183619 | JGI IMG/M metagenome (GOLD analysis project Ga0255048, IMG submission 183619) | Seawater microbial communities from Jervis Inlet, British Columbia, Canada - JV7_2_2 | ecosystem: Environmental > Aquatic > Marine > Inlet | place: Canada: British Columbia | collected 2016-10-06
CGAAAGCGTTAACGATCAAACAGGCGATTATTGTTGCAGCGATTTTCGAGTTTCTGGGTGCAGTCCTGGCCGGTGGCGAGGTTACGTCGACGATCCGTAAAGGAATAGTCGATGCGGAATTGCTCGAAGGTACGCCTGAACTACTCGTATTCGGCATGCTCGCGGCCTTGCTCGCGGCAGGCACCTGGTTACTCATCGCTTCACGCAACGGCTGGCCCGTTTCCACGACGCATTCGATTGTCGGCGCGACCGTGGGATTTGCTGCTGTCGGTATCGGTTTCGACGCGGTGCACTGGAACACGGTCGGCAATATCGTGATGAGCTGGGTTGCCTCTCCGCTGACGGCCGGGTTTATCGCCTACCTGCTGTACCTGAGCGTACAACGCCTGATCCTGCATCACGATGATCCGGTAGCAAGAGCAAGGCGCTATGTGCCGGTATACATGTTCCTGGCCGCGTTCACTGTAACGCTGGTTACGATCCTCAAGGGCTTGAAACACGTGGGGCTCCATACGAGCGTCCGCGACAGTTACTTGATCGCCTTCGGCTTCGCCGTTGTAATTGCGCTGGTCGGATCTGTCTTTATTCAACGCATTAAGGCGGATCCGAAGGCGGAAAAGAAAGAGCATTTCTACACCGTTGAGCGCATCTTTGGTGTGCTGATGATCATCACCGCCTGTGCAATGGCATTCGCGCACGGCTCAAACGATGTCGCAAATGCCATCGGTCCGCTGGCGGCCGTAATCTCTACTGCAAAAACGGGCCTGGTTACGGCGAATTCCTCGGTGCCGATCTGGGTGCTCGTTTTGGGCGGCGCAGGAATCGTGGTCGGGCTCGCGACTTACGGCAGGCATGTCATCGCGACCGTCGGTAGCAAGATCACACAGCTAACACCGAGTCGCGGTTTCGCGGCCGGCGTAGCCGCGGCTACCACTATTGTGATTGCGTCCGGCACGGGCATGCCCATTTCGACGACACATACATTGGTTGGTGCTGTGCTGGGTGTTGGTCTCGCTCGCGGCATCGAAGCCATCGACCTGCGCGTTGTCGGTCGCATTTTTGTCTCCTGGGTTGTAACCATTCCGGCTGGCGCGTTGCTGGCAATTGTGTTTTTCTTTATCTTCAGGACTGTACTGCCGCCTTATTAGAAGAGAGAAGTGACCATGCGACGTTTGCTCGTACTGCTCGTGGCGCTGCAACTGTCCTTTGCCGGGGCACTTGCTCACGCGCAAGCGATTGTTGGCTACAAAGAGATACACCACCCGCTATATAGCGAAACCGGGATGGTGGCAGCACAAAACAGAATCCCGGCCGATATCGGTGCCCAGGTTCTTGCGGACGGCGGCAATGCGGTCGACGCAGCGGTCGCGATCGGCTTTTCCCTCGCAGTAACATTACCGCGTGCGGGCAACATCGGTGGCGGTGGCTTCATGCTCGTCTACGAAGCCGAATCGGACACGACGACGGCGATCGACTACCGCGAAATGGCGCCACTAACGGCGACCCGCGACATGTTCCTCGATGCAGATGGCAACGCGGATCCGAAGTTGTCACGCGACTCACACAAGGCATCAGCGGTGCCGGGCACGGTTGCCGGACTCTACTTGGCACATGAAAAATTCGGTCGCTTGCCATGGAAGCGACTCGTGCAACCCGCCGTGGAACTCGCCCGGGACGGCATTCTCGTAACCAGAGACCTGGCAACACAGTTGCGAAATCGCCAGTCTAGAATGTGCCGTGATGAGACGACCTGCGATTATTTCTATAAGCCGGGCCGCGTCCCGTACGCAACTGGCGAGCTATTGGTACAAGCCGATCTGGCGGCAACGCTGCAGCTGATCGCCGACTCGGGCCCTGATGCGTTTTATCGCGGACCAGTCGCCGAGCAGATCGTGGCCGAGATGCAGCAAGGTGGCGGACTGATCGATATGGAATCGCTTGCCGCATACAAACCGGCCATCCGTGAGCCGCTGCGTGGTACCTATCGCGGTTTTGAGATTGTTGCCATGCCGCCAACCAGTTCGGGCGGCGTGCACGTATTGCAAATGCTCAACGTGTTGCAGCATTTCCCGATTTCTGAATTCGGCGCAGGCAGCGCTGATGAAGTGCATGTGCTGGCAGAAGTCATGCGCGTGGCGTATGCAGATCGCAGCAAACATCTCGGCGACCCCGACTTTTACGACGTGCCGGTCGAGTGGTTGACGAGTCAGGAGTATGCGGCGGAGCTCGCTGAATCGATCGATATGCATCGTGCGCGGCCGTCAACCGAGGTTGCGCCCGGCGTAGCCGTGCCCATCGAGAGTGAAGACACCACACACTTTTCTGTCATGGACGTTGACGGCAATGTTGTATCCAATACCTATACCCTCAATACGTCATACGGTTCCGCGATTGCGGTCGACGGCGCAGGTTTTCTGCTCAATAACGAGATGGAAGACTTCGTATCCAAACCCGGCGTACCGAACGTGTTCGGATTGCTCGGCGATGTGGCCAATGCCGTCCAGGCGAGCAAACGTCCACTGAGTTCGATGACCCCGGTAATCGTGTTTCGCGACGGCAAGCCCTGGTTTGCGACCGGCAGCCCTGGGGGCAGTCGCATCATCACCGCCGTGTTGCAAATGATCGTTAACGTCATCGATCACGGCAAGGGCATCGCCGACGCCGTGCACATGCCACGCATGCATCACCAGTGGTTTCCCGACCAGTTGATGCTCGAAGCAGGTATCAGCCCGGATACCATCAAACTCTTGCAGGCACGTGGCCACAAAATCGTAGAGGCACAGTCCCTGTTCACCAGCCTGCAGACGGTTGCTTTCAGAGATGGCCTGTTTCGGGGCGCCTCGGATCCACGCCGGCCGGACGCCGCTGCGGCAGCGCCGGCCGAGATAAATGCCGCCGGAGACTGACAACAGCGCAATACAGATGTCCCACGGCGCGCGCCGCTATGCGCTGGCGATTCTCGCTGTTGTCTACATGTTCAACTTTATCGACCGGCAGATACTGGCGATCCTGTTGCCGTCCATCAAGGAGGAATTTCAGGTCGGCGACACGGTGCTCGGCTTGCTGGCGGGCACCGCATTCGCCTTGTTCTACGTCATCCTCGGCGTGCCGATCGCCCGCCTCGCGGATCGCTGCAATCGACGCAATCTGATCGCGCTGGCGGTTGCCGTCTGGAGCGGCATGACGGCCTTGTCGGGCCTCGCCGCGAACATATGGCAGCTCGGTCTGGCCCGTATCGGTGTCGGCATCGGGGAGGCCGGTTGCAGCCCGCCGGCACATTCGATGATTGCTGACCTGTATCCACCAGAGCAACGCTCATCTGCTATGGGCGTCTACACGCTCGGCATCTCAGCCGGCATCATGCTGGCCTATCTCGCAGGAGGCTGGGTCGCCGAAAACATCGGCTGGCGCGAAGCGTTCTACATCGTTGGCTTGCCAGGACTGCTGCTCGCCGCCCTCGTTCGATTTACGGTGCAGGAACCTGAACGCGGTGCATCGGAGCAACGCTCCGACAGTGGCAGCCAGCCCGCATTGATGGAAGTAGTACGCTTCATGTTTGCCCGCCGGTCATTCGTGTTCATGGCGATCGGAGCCGGCGCCAGCGCGTTTGTTGGCTACTCCATCATCTTCAATATGCCCAGTTTTATCGTTCGCAGCTTTGATATTGGTACAGCTCAAATCGGTTTTTGGCTTGGAATTATTTACGGCATTGCCGGCGGCTTTGGATTTTTTCTCGGCGGATATTTTGCAGACCGCATCGGCACACATGGCCACAGAAAGGCGCTTTCGTTTATTGCTGCTGCTTCAGCAATCAGTGCGGTCTGTTTCGCCGCGGTCTTCCTCTCACCGACGCTCGCCTGGTGTCTGAGTTTGTTGGTCGTGCCGTCGGTAATTTCGAATTTCTATCTCGCGCCGATCTTGAGCCAGACGCAGAGCCTGGTCTCGCTGCGCATGCGTGCCGTAGCGTCATCACTGATGCTGCTGATACTGAATATGATCGGTCTGATGATCGGGCCTGCGGTCACAGGATTCATCAGCGATTCGCTGCGGGCATCGCAGGGCGATGAGTCGATGCGTTACGCACTGCTGATTGTGAGCGTAGTTGTGTTACCCGTGGCCGCGTGGAGCTATTGGCACGCCGGCAAATCCATCGATCGAGACCTGCTGCGCGCGAATGAACACGACTAACTTAGACTGAGCGCAAGTACCAGTCGAAGTCGAGCGGACTGATGGTGTCGTGGAATTTCTTTTCCTCTGCGCGGCGGTTTATCGCGTACATTCTGCAATACTTTTCGCCCAGGTACTCAGGCAGGATCTTGCTGCGTGAGAATTTGTCGAGTGCCGCATCCCAGCGATCCGGAATACGCGTCCGTAGCGAAATGGTTTCGCCTTCTTCGACCATGCGTCCCGGGTCGCACTTGTTCTTGAGTCCATAATGCACACCGGCCGCAATCGCGGCGGTTACGAGATACGGATTTGCATCGGCGCCGGCCACACGATGTTCAAATCGCAGATTGTTCTTGTCCGCCTGCGGAATGCGCACGGCAACGACGCGATGATTGACGCCCCAATTGGTGTCGACGGGTGCAAAATTCTCCGGCAACAGGCGCCGGTAGGAATTGGCGTTCGGCGCGAACAACGCGGTGGCCTCCGGCATAGTTTTTAACAATCCGCCAACGGCGTAACGAAGTCGTGCCGAGAATGGTGCTGTCGACAGACTGTCTTTGCCCTGCGAAAAGTAGTTCTTGCCGTTCTTGTCAACGAGGCTCATGTGAATGTGCAGTCCATTACCCGCATCTTCAGCGAACGGTTTTGCCATGAAGCAAGCAACGAAGCCATGCCTCAATGCTGCGGCCTTGACGATGCGCTTCAATAATATGGCGTGGTCGCAGGCAAGCACAGGATCGTGAATGTGTAACAGGTTAATTTCGAATTGGCCCGCCGCGTATTCCGAAACGACTGTGTCGGCCGGAATGTTCTGCGCGTCGCAGTAATCATAAACATCGTCGAGAAACGGCTGTACTTCATTCAGGTCGTCGGGGTGGTATACCTGTACACCGGGCTGAGGCCGGCCGATACCAGGGACTCGGGGTGCGCGCGCCGTCGGCTTGTCCGCCCTGGCATCGAGTAAATAGAACTCTAGTTCGGTGGCCATGACGATCTCGATGCCCATCTTCATGAGCGGCGCAATCGAACGCTCAAGAACGGCACGCGGGTCAGCAAAAAACGGCGTGCCATCGTTCTCAAACAGTCGAAACAGCGCCTGCGCCATGGGTCGCCCCGACCACGGCACTGGCGCCAGGCTGCCTGGCACAAGTTTGGACAGGGCGTCGGGATCGCCATCGTCGTAACCGGGCAGACCTTCGCTGACTTCGCCGAGTACATCCAGCAGTACCGTACCGCCGCAAAACCAGAACGGCTCGTCGCAGGTCTTTTCAAAATCCCGGGCGCGAATACGCTTGCCTTTGAGGATGCCCAGGGCATCGGGGATCAGCACTTCCATGAATGCCGTATCCGGGTACTGCTTCAACAGTCGCCGCAATTCGGCTCTTAACGGGTTGGTTCGGGTCGCCATGTGGGTTCCGTGTTACTGCTCCGAGAGGGAGCATCCATGATCTGCGCCGACGCCGCAAGGGCAGCCGCCGTGGTACCATCTGCGCAGCACAAGCGTCAGGAAAAACAACATTAATAAGCGCCGGCTCGAAGCCCCGATTCGCGGGCTCATACTTACCTTTGTCGCCACGATGGCCATTTTTTGGTCGGCGGCATCATTTGCGTTGGACATCGAAACCGACCCCATCGGATTGACCGGCGTAGCAATGGAAATCGTGGTCACCGATGCCGGTCCGGGCGAGGTCGTTGCGGTTTCCGTCGACGGTGAAGATCTGTGGGCGACCGCGGATGGCGATGGCCGGGCAGTGATCTCGAATGTTGTGATCGAAGACATTGGTGCCGTCGAAATTGTGGCGGTTGCCGATAGTGAATCGGCAACGGCTCAATTGCGCGTTCTGCCGGGATGGATTTCGTTAATGCCGGCGTTCCTGGCTATCGCGGTTGCGCTCGCCATACGCAACGTCGTACCCGCGTTGTTACTGGGTCTCTGGTTGGGCGCGACTGCGTTGCAGTCGTTCTCGCCTATTGGCGCCGGGAAAGGGCTGATGGACACATTCGCAGTATTCATCGTGAATGCGCTGGCGAATCCCGATCATGCGGCGATTATCGCTTTCTCGATGATGATCGGTGGCATGGTCGGCATCATCACCCGCAACGGCGGCATGGGCAGTGTCGTGCGCATGATAGTCAGCCGTGCCAAAACGGCGGTCGGCGGTCAGGTGGCTGTCTGGTTCATGGGACTCATGATTTTCTTCGACGACTATGCGAACACGCTGGTGGTCGGCAATACAGCGAGACCCATTACTGACCACCTGAAGATTTCGCGCGAAAAACTCGCCTACATCGTGGACTCGACGGCGGCTCCCGTGGTCTGCATTGCGCTCATCACGACCTGGATCGGCTACGAGGTCAGCCTGATCGACGACGCGCTGCAGGGAATCGATCAGCTTTCTCATATCGCCGCTTACACAGTCTTTCTGCACTCCATTCCATATAGTTTTTATCCAATACTGGCGGTTACATTCGTTCTGATAGTTTCGTCGACGGGCCGCGACATCGGCCCGATGTACGCGGCAGAGCTGCGTGCGAGACAAGGGCAGGTTGAACCCAGCACAGGCGACAAGATGCCGGCGCTGGAAGGTGACACGCTGGAGCCGAAACCGAACGTCCCGTTGCGGGCGGCAAATGCCTTTGTGCCGATCCTCGTTTTGATTACGGGTCTGGGTGTCAGCCTGTACATCACCGGTGAAGGTGAAACGGTTACGGACATTATCGGCAGCTCGGACCCGTACAAGGCGATGATGTGGGCATCTTTCGCCGGTGCGCTCGCGGCGGCGGGCATGTCGATCGGTCAACGCATACTGAGTGCCCACGAAACGGTCGATGCCTGGTACGGCGGAGCACGCGCCACCTTGTTCGGCATGATCGTCCTCATTCTCGCCTGGTCAATGTCGGACATCACCGGGGACCTGAATGCGAAAGGCTACCTGATCTCAATTCTGGGTGATTCGCTGCCAGTGGTGCTGGTGCCGGCGATCGTGTTCCTGATGGCGGCCGTGACTGCATTCGCAACCGGGACGAGCTGGGGCACGATGGGCATACTCATGCCGCTGGTCATCCCGCTCGCCTGGGCGGTAATGAGCGTTAGCGGCATGGCAGACATGACCGGCATGCACATCCTGTATTCGTCAGTGGCTTGTACGCTTGCCGGAGCCGTATGGGGAGACCACTGTTCGCCAATTTCCGATACGACCGTGCTGTCGTCGATCGCGAGCGGCTGCGACCACATTGAACACGTGCGAACGCAGATGCCGTACGCATTGTTAGTAGGCGTGGTTGCCATATTGATCGGCACTGTTCCCGGGGCCTATGGCTTGTCGCCGTGGATATCAATTTTCGCCGGTGTTGCGGTACTGTACGGAGTGCTACGTTACTTCGGTCGCAAAGCTGACGATTTTGTATGAGCAGAAAGCCCATTATTGGTGTGCCGGCGGACCGGCGCATGGTCGACCCGCATCCGTTTCACATGGCTGGGGAGAAGTACGTGCAGGCCCTGGTGGACGCTTCCGACGGGCTGCCGGTCATAATTCCGGCACTTGGGAACCCGCTCGATGTTGACGAAATCGTTGCCAGCATCGATGGTCTCCTGCTAACCGGTAGTCCGTCCAACGTCGAGCCTTACCACTACGAAGGTGAGCCAAGCGAACCCGGGACCATGCATGACCCGCACCGCGACGCGCTGACCCTGCCGCTTGCCAAACGGGCGATGGAGCAGGGCGTGCCGCTACTGGCCGTGTGCCGGGGCCACCAGGAGCTCAATGTCGTGCTTGGCGGTACACTGCACCAGAAAGTACACGAGGTGGCCGGTTACCATTCGCACAAGGAAGATCCCGACGACCCGCTGGACGTGCAATACGGGCCGTCGCATGCAATAAACCTGGTAGAAGGCGGATTGTTGCACGGTCTTGCCGGGATGCCATCGGTCATGGTGAATTCCCTGCATTCGCAGGGCGTGGCCCGGCTGGCAGAGGGTGTAACGGTTGAAGCCGTAGCGGATGACGGATTGATCGAGGCTTTTGTTGTGGATAGTGTGCCTGGATTCGCGTTGTCCGTGCAGTGGCATCCGGAGTGGCAGGTAAGTTACAACGAGTTTTCTATTGCCATTTTCAAAATATTTGGTGACGCGTGCCGGGAGTACGCCGGGCAGCGGCAGGTGCAACGTGAGTAAGGACGACGTTTTTCAAACCTGGTTAAAAGAACGAGAGATCGATGATGTAGAGGTGTTTGTGCCTGATATGGCCGGATCCGCTATTCTGCCCTGCAGGCGTTGAAGGATAGTGAAGCAATGCGCAGTATCCTAGGCGATGCCTTCGTCGACTTGTATTGCTCAGTCAAAGAAGATGAGTACAGAGAATTTCAGGAAATCATCACGCCGTATGAGCGCGAGATCCTGATGTTTAACGTTTGATTGTTTGAGGTGAGAAATGGCGGCGCTTGAGAAACGCTCGAGAGCGGACTGGCAGGACCTGGACAAAAAGCATTACCTGCACCCGTTTACGGATTACAAAGATCTGCACGAGAAAAAGTCGCGCATCATTACGCGTGCCGAAGGCTGCTACATCTACGATGCCGACGACAACAAGATTCTCGATGGCATGTCGGGGCTCTGGTGTGTCAATGCCGGTTATGGCCGCGAAGAACTGGTTACAGCAGCTGCCACGCAAATGCGTGAGCTGCCGTACTACAACAGCTTTTTTCAGTGCGCCCATCCACCATCAATTGAGCTGGCGAGGATCTTGCGGGAAGTTACCCCGGCACACATGAATCGGGTGTTCTTTACCGGCTCGGGCTCTGAATCGAATGACACGATCGTGCGCATGGTCCGCCGTTATTGGGATCTGTTGGATCAGCCCGAACGGCAAGTGATCATCAGCCGGCAAAATGCCTACCACGGCTCCACTGTCGCCGCGGCCAGCCTCGGCGGCATGAAGTCGATGCACGAGCAGGGTGGCTTGCCGATACCGGGAATTGCGCATGTGGATCAGCCGTACTGGTTTGGCAGCGATCGCAGCCTGTCAGCGGATGAGTTTGGGCTGGTTGCCGCGCGTTCGATCGAGGCGAAGATCAACGAACTGGGTGCCGACAAGGTCGCCGCATTCATCGGCGAGCCGATTCAAGGCGCAGGTGGTGTGATTATTCCGCCGGATAGTTATTGGCCGGAAGTACAGCGCATCTGCGATGAATACGGCATCTTGCTGATTACGGATGAAGTGATCACCGGCTTCGGCCGGCTCGGCGAGTGGTTCGGTGCTGACTACTATGACGTTTGCCCCGACTTCATGCCGTTCGCCAAGGGTGTGACATCCGGTTACCTGCCACTTGGTGGCGTCATGGTTAGCGACCGGGTAGCTGCAACCCTGATCGACAAGGGCGGCGAGTTTCACCATGGCTATACCTACTCCGGACATCCGGCGGCGTGTGCCGTGGCGATGGCCAACATCAAAATCCTGCAAGACGAAAACCTGGTCGATCGAGTCAAGAATGACATCGGCCCTTATCTGCAGGCCGGCTGGCAAAAACTCACCGAGCACCCACTGGTCGGAGAGGCGCGCATGGTTGGTCTGATGGGCGCGATCGAGCTGGTCAAAGACAAGAACACGCTCGAGCGATTTGACGAGAAGCAGGGGGTAGGCACGATTTGCCGCGATTTCCTGGTCAATAATGGATTGGTCATGCGTGCGGTGGGCGATTCGATCGTAACCGCACCGCCGTTCGTGTTGTCACACGAAGAGGCCGACGAACTGATCGAAAAGGCCTGGAAGGCTCTGGATCTGACACAGCAGGCCATATAGTGACAACGCGCAAGGCAAGCAACGACACCGCAATCACGCGCAAAAGTCTCTACGGCACGGTGCCGGAGCCGACCTTTGCAGGTGTTACCTCGTTCATGCGCCGCAAATACACCAAGGACCTGGCGGGTGTCGATGTTGCCGTGACCGGTGTGCCATTCGATACCGCTACGACCAATCGATCGGGTGCGCGTCTCGGCCCGCGAGCGATTCGCGCAGCGTCGACGATCATGGCGTGGGAAAGACCTTACGGCATGGAGTTCGATCCGTTCGACAAGCTGGCTGTCGTCGACTATGGCGACTGCTACTTTGACGCCGGTCGCCCACAAGGCGTACCTGACGAAATCGAAAAACACGCGTTTGACATCATTGATCAGGGGCCTGGGTTGCTGACCATGGGTGGCGACCATTTCATCAGCTATCCGCTGATCAAGGCACATGTGAAAAAGCACGGTGGACCGCTCTCGCTGCTGCACTTCGATGCGCACAGTGATACCTGGGCCGACGAGGATGGCCGCATCGATCACGGCACGATGTTCTACTTTGCAGCCAAAGAGGGGCTGCTTGATCCGGCGACATCGGTGCAGATCGGTCTGCGTACGACCAACCCGGATACTATGGGCTTCAATGTTCTTGACGCGCCGTGGGTGCACGAGAACGGCATCAAGACGACGATCAAGCAAGCGCGAAAGATCGTCGGTGACAATCCCGTTTACCTTACTTTTGATATCGATTGCCTCGACCCCAGTTATGCGCCGGGTACCGGCACCCCGGTTTGCGGCGGTCTGACGTCGCATCAGGCGCTACAGATTTTACGCGGCCTGCAGGGCATTAACATCGTCGGCATGGACATCGTCGAAGTTGCACCGGCCTATGATATCGGTGAAATCACAGCGCTTGCGGCATCACAACTCGCAATGGAGATGCTGTACCTGTACGCGAATCGGCCTGCGAAGTAGGGCGGCCAGAGTGGTAGAAACACGCGAACATACCGGTTCCTATTACGCTGCGACGCGCAGTTTTGAAACGGACTACCCTGAGTTGCAGGGCGAGCATCGCTGCGATGTCGTGGTGGTCGGCGCCGGGTTTACCGGCGTGTCAGCAACCCTGTACCTGGCAGAGCGCGGTTATGACGTCACACTTATTGAAGCAAATCGGGTGGGTTGGGGCGCCTCCGGGAGGAACGGCGGCCAGTTGATCGATGGGTTCACCAATGTGGATACATTCCAGAAGAAGTTCGGTGACGCAGAGGCAAACATGGTGCGGCAGATGGGGCTTAAGTGCCGCGATATCGTTGTCGAGCGCATCGAGCAATATGGCATCGACTGTAATCTGAAATTCGGCTATCTGGACGTTGCGGCCCGCGGCCGTCCGGCGGAATTACGCGGCCTTGAGGAACACCTGGAGGATAGCCTGAGAAATAACTATCCACACGAAATGCGCCTGGTGGGGCAGGAAGAACTTCGGCAATGGATCAATACCGATAGTTACGTAGCGGGCCTGAGCAACAAAGGAAATGGTCACCTGCATCCCCTGAACCTGTGTATTGGTGAGGCCAAAGCGGCCACCGAACTAGGGGCGAATATTTTCGAGCAGACACGTGTAAGTCGAATCCGTCACGGCAAAAAGCCCGTCGTTGAAACCGACTCGGGAAAAATTATCGCCAACAAGGTCATCCTCGCCGGCAATGCTTACCTTCGCGATGCTGAACCGAAGCTGCAGAACACGATCTTTCCGGCTGGCAGCTACATGATCGCAACAGAACCCCTGGGCGAAGAGCGAGCGAACGAACTGACTCCTGCGGACGTAGCGTTTTGCGAGCAATGCACGGCGCTCAATTATTTTCGGCTTTCGTCCGACAAGCGTCTCCTGTTCGGTGGCATGTGCAATTATTCCGGCCGCCATCCGAAGAGCATTTCTGCGTCGCTGCGGCCAAGGATGTCAAAAATATTTCCAAGCCTGGCAGATGTGCGTATCGAGCATGAATGGGGCGGGAATATTGCGATCAGCGTCAATCGAGTCCCGCAGTTCGGCCGCATCAAGGGCAATACCTACTTTGTGCAAGGTTATTCCGGGCACGGCGTTGCGCCAACACACCTGGCGGGAAAGATGCTCGCCGATATTGTGGGCGGTGACTCGGAGCAATTCGATCTGTTCGCAAAAGTGCGCCACATAGCGATACCGGGGGGCAAATGGTTTGCAAGTCCGGCAGTTGCCCTGGGTATGATGTGCTTTCGTCTAAAAGAGTTGCTCGCCTAGCCGCAATGAATCTGTCCAAGCTCCTGCGCTTTTTCGATGCGCGTAGTGCTCGCGGCGAGTCACTCGTGCTCGTCACGGTCATCGCAACGCAAGGTTCGACCTACAGCAAGGCCGGCGATCAGATGCTCGTCGACGCAAACGGTACTGGCTGCGGTATGTTGTCGGGTGGCTGTCTCGAAAGTGATCTTGCGATGCGCGCGCAAGTGGTCCTCGAATCCGGTCAGGCGCAAACGGCAACCTATGAGCTTGCGTCCGGAGACGATGACGTCTGGGGACTTGGCATCGGATGCGATGGATCGATGACGATCTGTTTGCAAGCCATGACACAGCAAAACGACTACTCCCCATTTGCAGAGATTGCTGATGTTCTGCGCGGTAATGCGGAATCAGAGATTTCGATTAATATACCCGGCGAGGACGACGTTCTGACCTTCACTGTGCGACCACCAGTGCGCCTGCTCGTT
>Ga0255048_10002198_pt1 | contig 12671 bp, 14 predicted proteins | sample JV7_2_2_MG_FD_183619 | JGI IMG/M metagenome (GOLD analysis project Ga0255048, IMG submission 183619) | Seawater microbial communities from Jervis Inlet, British Columbia, Canada - JV7_2_2 | ecosystem: Environmental > Aquatic > Marine > Inlet | place: Canada: British Columbia | collected 2016-10-06
CAAATATTTCAGAGGATCGATATCACCGTTTACAGTTCCGTAAACATCGTTTATACGACCATCATCTAAGTTTGAATCAGGAAGTTCTAGTGCAGCTTGGGTTCCAGAAACGGAACCACCAGTGTTTCTGACCTGTGCAACAACACCATAACCATCAGAATAAAACTGTCGGTTAATTGTTCGTGCAAAGTCAGTTGTTAGATCAGCAGCTTGAGATACAAGCTCATTTCTAACAGCACCTTTCTTGCTTCGAGATACATCAATTGCCAACTGAGAAATATCAAATACACCGGTCAAAAGCTTAACTCCAATGTTAGCTTGAGTGGTTGTTGATTTTCCAGTGACAGTTGTGTTGTCATCATTAGCAAGATTGGAAACACCTGAGTGTCTACCAGTTCGGAATGTTTGATAGAATTTATTATTCATAAACTCCATACCTGCATTCCTTTTCATTTTGTCCAAGAAGATAGTCTCTGCAGGAAGATTGTCCCTAACAAAGGGAGCAATAATCGTCTGCAGTGTTGCGGACAAATCACTTGTGTCTAATACATTTACTGACATAATATTTTCACCTCACTTTCTAGCATTCTAACCCAAAGCTCTATCGACTACTTTCATGAGCTCATCTGTCTTCATTCCTCTAAAGCTCTTGACTTCAGGTTGTTTTGCGCCTGCTGTTGATGTGGTTTCAGTAACCATACCAGGTTGTTTCTGTGAAGATAGTTGTTCTTCTTCCCAAACTTTAACTTGGGAGTTAAACATCTCTTTGTAAGCTTTCTCATAGTCATCTTCGTTGTGTCCTTTTCTAACCATGTATTGTAAAAGCTCTTCTTCACCAACATCTGGTTTCCCAGCACCAGTTTGATCTTTTATAAAACCACCAACTTCATTGATATAGTTCAAGGCTTTTACCTCTTGAGCAATATCAGAACGCACCTGCTCTTTTGATGAATAGCCCAAGCGTTCAAGCTCAGCTATCGCCAATCGATCAGATTCCTCTTGGCTAAGATTTTGATAGCCTTGAGTGGTAGCTTTTGTTTGCAATTCCTGTGATTCTCGGTCAGAAATTTGCTTTTCTAACTCAGAAATTCGGTTGCCCCTGTCACCCCATGATTTCATGACATGGTCTATGGATTGGCCTCCCTTAGATTCTATATCCTCAACCTTTGCCCTCAATTCAACCATATGGTCAAATTCACCTTGGGTGAACTCACGATCACCAACCTTTATTAATTCTGGTTCATCAGATTTAGGTTCCTCAGCTACCTGTGGTTCCTCACCTGATTGTTCTGCAAAAAAATCAGTACTTTTGTCGTCACTCATATATTTTCACCTCCCTTCATATGCGTACCATAGTTTATTAACAACTAATGACCGCTATGTAAGTGGATCAATGTAAAAATCTATTACACTGCTCGACTAGGTTCATGTTATTTTGAAGTGGTAATTTCTGTCAAGTAGTGTAGTTACCTACCTATATCAGTTATCTTCTTTTGATAGTTGATCTTGTCTTTAAACCTTTTCCTACTAAGTCAAAGAGTTTTCTTTGTCTAGATAAAACAGGTTTAAACCTACCAAAGATTGCTTGAACTTGGTTTTTATTGAAGCTGCTGGTTGTAAGATTCAAAACAGGTTTAAACCTACCAAAGATTGCTTGAACTTGGTTTTTATTGAAGCTGCTGGTCATTTAATAGGTTATTACTGGTAATGGATCTACATAAAAAATATTTTCTTTTGAAGTTTCTTTGGTTTTTCCATAAAAACATCTTAAATAAGCAACACCTGCCTGAGATGGAGCTACTGTAATGGTTAGGGACTGCCAGTCAGTACTTCCGTTCATGTCAATGACACCAGTAGATTTTGTGACTTTTCTAAAACTGTTGCTTGCATGACCCCAAGCATCAAGTTCTATCCAAAGCTCACTAGCTATTGGATCATCTGTCCAATCGGCAGCAGTATTTCTTGGTCTAAAATATATAGTATAAGTTCTTTGATTTGTTGTTGTGTAAACAGGATAATCAAATATTTTTAACACAGATACTTCCCAAGTAGCACCCATATCTGTAGAAGGATCTATCCGCAAAGAATGTGTACTTCCACCGGTTCTTATTGGATCAGTTACACTAGAAATAATGCTCTGATTTGCACTAGTGTGGAGCCAATTGCGCGTTTCACTTGCACCCAAAACTCCATCGTGGTCTTCCATTTCAAGGTTTCTATTTACACCTAGATCTGCACCATCAACTTCATCGGAAGATGACATTATCACATTCCTAAGCTTGAGAAAATTAGGATTACCATTTAAACGCACATCTGCACCTAAAGTATTTTTAATTTCTAATTCATGTAATTCCATATCAGAATGCTCACCGGTCTCAACACCATAACTGTCTGTTAAGGAGTTACCATCAATAAGGCTGTTGCTTAGCGTTAAAATATCAAGTGCATCAACTCCTCGTTGATTATTAAATATCCTAACTTTTCTTCCTATTGTTAAAGGAGTATTCCCCGAACCATTAAAACCTTCATCACCTGCACCATTACCTTCAAGAATACAGTCATAGAATACAAGTGCGTCACTATCATCAATTTCCACTTGTCCATTGGAAGAAGAACCTAAAATGTGTATTCCTTGTATTAACCAAAAGTGATCTGTGTCAAAATTCCAGCGTATTGCACCAGCTGCAGTGCCCCATTTGGGAGCCGATGGCATTACATTCAAAGTTTTTGTGGAACCGACACCACCTTTAAAAGGTAAAAATAAAGTCAATGTTGTACCAGAAACAGAGGCTACTTCATATGAAAATGATCTGGGATCATCTCCGTCGGTTGAATTATATATCCATTCACCAGCAGTGATACCTGTTATAGAAGCTGAGGCCTCCATTGTCTTGCTTCCAAATATTGGTGTATATGTTTGGGAACTACTAGCAAAATCCCCCCAATCATCGTCAAAGTCAGCTTCAATGATTATTGGATCATTTACATCTCCATCTGAAACTGGATTCAAATCGGTCGTGTCATCAATTGTTGCTGTTGTGCCTCGTCTAATTATCACTTTATCACCAGCGCTTCTAGCATTATCTGTAAATTTATCTAAAGTGGCCCAGGCATTTCCTGCACCAGTTCCCAAACCATCATTTGCATCATTTCCATTGTCGGCATCAAGATAATAAGTAGTCCCAACAACGTATCTGATCCTATTCTCGGGGATGCCTATATTGTCGTTTGGCTGACCACTGTCATTTTTGTTAGGAGCCAGATAACCACTTTCTCTCAGTTCTATCTCTTTCTTAACTCTTTTTAAAGATTGAGCAATCTTAAGTTTTTTCCAATCTAAACTAAGTTTTTTTTTGTTGAAAAAATTGTCAACCAAACTCGTTAAGTCTTGGTCAGTAGCAGTTTTCTTTTTCATTTTATACAGTCTGTATTTAATGTGTCCAGGATATTTTTCGTAAATATCCAATTTTTCATCGATTCTTATAGATTTGTTGGTTAAACTATCTTTAATTTGTTGTAGTTGATAGTCATATTTAACATGAAAAGACTCAACTTTTAAATCTTCAGACCACATAGCACTTGTCGAAGGTTTGTTGTTGTTCCAACTCTGAATGTTATCTATTTTTTTTTGAGTAGTCATTTTTAAGCATCACTTAATTCTAATACCCTAGCCTCTTCTGTTCCTGAATCCACCCTACCATAAAGTATCATTGTGTCATCACAATCGAAAGATTGTGAAAATTCTCCTGGGGGCACTGGCAATCCATCACTTGTAGCAACAGCACTCCCTCCTAGGAACATAGTGGTAGCCCCGTTATTATAAATAACTACACTTTTTCTATTAGACAAAGCTGTTGCTGGCAATGGCGCTGCCGAAGTTGAAATGCTTGTTGCGGTTGAAAGAAAAGCTCCTGTTAAAGCCTTTACTCCTACGTCTGCAGCTATTGAATCAATTGTACCACCAGGTAGATCTGGTAAGGCTGCTATCGTCCCGGCATTGTGTACTTGTCCAACATCGGTAACGCTTCCCAGTAACGTAACTAGATCAATTGTCCCCCCGGGGAGATCCGGAAGAACATCAACCTCTATGTTCCCATCAACTTGAACAGCTCCAGATGGATTAACTTTTACATTTATCATAGCTCCACCACCCGCCGTTGTTTGACCTGCTATAACGGCTCTAACTAGCTCTGCTGAACGATCCACTGTTAATGTATTAGAAACTCTGTGAATAGATGTAAGTACATTTGTTCTGTGAAGTATTGTTTGTATGTCAAAACCACCTTGGGCACCAGAATCATTGATGTATCTAACTCTGTAGTATCGTGCTGTTACTGGGAATTGGAATCTCCTGACTGTTGAGTCAGACGCAGTAAGGGTAAACGAATGTGTGTCTGTATTTGAGCCAAATGAATTGTCTGAGCAAAACTCAAACTTCATTCCATCAGTCGCAGAATCAACATCAGCATAGATTGTAGTTGTTATATTTGAATACCCTTCACAATCAGTTGCAGTTCCTGTATATGTTGCATCACCACCCAGTGGAGTTGTTGTTACATTGTTTACATCTATGTCTGAACTATCTGGTGTAGAAACAACTGTTCCACCTGCTAAGTTTGAGATCTCAGTTATCAAATCTACAGTTCCACCTTGTAAGTCAGGTAGAGATTCAACAGATGTAATAGTTCCTGCGTTTAAATTACCTAAAACACTCACTAAGTCTATTGTCCCTCCTGGTATATCAACAAAGGCACCTATATCAACAGTTCCACTTTCTACAACACCAACAGTTCCCAGTGTTTCCTGTGTTCCTGAAGAAACACTAACAACATCGGCTCCAGTTATATCAACATCTATAGTCCCACCAGTTACGTGCACATCAGCTGCACCACTAGTTTGGCCAGACCAACGTATTGTCTCTGAATCATCGGATGTACCTGAGTGAAATGTTAAACCTGGTACGTTGTTTCTATCTGTCTTTGCATTTTGAAAAGCCATTATGCTCTAGGTCTATTTTTGATTAGATTCTTTTGCTGCTGGGCTATTGGGGTTGGTTTTGGTTCTGGTATCTCCACTGGTTCAGGAGCTTTCTTGCGTATAAAGACAAGCTTTTTGTTTGGATTAGCTAAAGAAGGTATATTCTCTCCCACTAAACCCACATTATCCAGATGATCTGAAAGTGTTTTCTCAAACTCTTTAATGTTTCCCCAGGTCTCTCCCGGACGAAAAACAAATATGTATTCTAAAAATATATGATCGTTCATTTTCTTCCTCCTACTCTTTTTGCGGCTCTAATTGCTGCCTCCTTACCAGATACTGCTCCTTTATTTCTTCTTAAAAACGAAAGCACGCTTTGCAAGAAACCCTTTCTAGTTCCTTTTTTACGCGCAGCGGCTTGTAACTCCTTACCAAAAGGAGATATTCTTGACCGCACTCGCTTGTTTCTTTTCTCTAAGCGGCCGATTAACTCTAATGTTTCTCTACTTGGCATATTATCTTTTACGTCTTTTCCTTAAGAGCTCTAGTGATTTTCTTCCTATTGCTCCCATAGCTCCTCCTGTTCCTGCAAACTTTGCTACTTCCGCAGCGGTTACTTGTCCTCCAGTTCTTGCTCTAAGAGCTCTTGCCGCTGCAACGGCTGCTCTGGAACCTGATCCTCTAACTCTTCTTCTGGATTTTTTACGTCTCTTTAATTCAGCCCCCCCTCTCCTAGCCTTTTTTGCCGCCACACTAGCTGTCAAAGGTCTTGCTTTTTTGCTTTTACTTTTAAATCCTATTGGTTTTTTTATTTTAAATCCTATTGTTGGCATTATTTTTCACTCCCTTTCTTTTGTGCTCGTGCTCTCTCTGCTGCAGCTACTTGCTCTGCAGTTATATTGATTCCTGCTTGCTGTGCCATTTGTGCCTGTCCAGATGGCGGTAGATCTTTGAAACTTATAGACCTTGACGGTGGCTTAACTTCTTCTTGTTCTTGTTGTTGTCCGCCCGTACCCATGGACTTCTGGATATCACCAATTGCCTCTCCAACTCCAACCTTTGTTTCATCGATCCTTTGTTCTTGTTGTTGTTTTTCACTTCCTTTTGCACTTTCAATATCTTTCATTACTTCCAAAACTGCAAGTTTCATTTGTTCTAATTGTTCCTCAGACAAGTCTGTTTGACCACCAGCAGATTCCATTGCTTCCATAAACTCACTCAAACTACCAAACTGGTATATCTCTAGCATATTTTGAATAAACGCCTTTACCGCCTGTGGTGGAACCAACTTCATCTCAGCTAACTTAATGATAGTTCCTGCTAGCTCCTGAGCATTTGCAAGTTGCCCTTGTCTTGTAAAACCAAGGCCAGATTCAATCTCTATATCAACTTTTATATCAGTACCTATCGGTATAGAGTCTGGTACATCTATATTAGCTTTTTCGCGTGCTTTAACACCAGCTTCACCGATAATGTCAAAATAATCAGGTTCTCCTTTGTCTAGAACAAACACAGTTTGTGGTGTAATAAAGAATTCTCCTGCAATTGATATAAATCTCTCTGTTATGCGTTTAATTGTACCCTTAAGTTGCTTGTTGGCTATGACAAGGTTTGCAAATTCACTCTCTTTTAAGGACTCAATAGCACTTGCGGCTTTAACACCTGACGGTATTTTGCCCAATGTGGTTGTGGTTACACCTTGCTCTTCTATGAATGAATTTAGAAGATTTATAAAGTTGAAGACATAAGCTGGTACTCCAGCCATTTGTCCCTGCACTGGTGGGGTTACATCATATTCAATAAACTGACCACCGGCTCTATTTGTAATTGAATAATTCTCTCCACGTTTCTTGGTCCAAGTACCAACTACCATAGAATGGAGTATCCTCTCTAACCTTGAAACAACATTGTCTAATGATTTGTTTGATGGAATGAATCGTTCAATTAATGGAACCTGATAAAGTGGACCTGGTTCAAATCTAAAAGGAACAATTGGATATGTCTTAGTTGTTAGATATTCATCTAAAAGCCATACTCCACCAGCCATAAAAGTGTGTCTAATTATTACATCTCCATCTTTACGACCATCTAATACATTTTCGTTACCAAACAATTGCACTCTCTTTCTAACTTCATCGTTTACATATTCTTTTATAAACGCTTCGTGTTGCAAAATACTTGCTGCGTCATCATTATTTTGTTCTCTTCCAAATCTTCTGGAAAGATAAGCCTCTTTTATCTCACTAGAAGCATATCTATTGTCTGGACTAATCTTTGCAACTTGATCACGATCAAAATTCTCGTTAGCTTTAATTCTACTTATTTGTTGTGGAATTGATTTAATAACAAAAGGACAATCTTCTATGTCATTTAAATTACCCATTAAACGTATGTCAAAAGCATCGTAAACTTGAGTCCTGATCTTCTCGTCCACTGCGTCTGGCCAAACTTGTAAGTACGAGACTCCGTGCTTTGCTGCAAGTACGATCATATGTGCCAGTTTTTCTATTAACTCTTGGTCTTTCCACTCCTCTTGTATCCAGTGACCAATCTTTTTGGCTGCACTGGCGGCCATTTGACGAGCTTGTTGATATTCTTGGTCATTGTCGTAGTTCTCTCTTGTTAGTTTCTCTGGATACACAACTGGCGCAGGATCACCAGACATAAGCAAATTGGCTACACCTCTAATTTGTCTGGAAGCTTTAGGTATTGCACGCACCGGACCACCAGACGATCTTCTTCTCGAAAGATCAACTATTTTATTTGTAGAACGCTCTACATACCTAAAATGATAACCATCATCAAAGAAGTTATTGTCATACCATCTACGTTGAAAATTCTGTCTCTGTGCATCTGCAACACGAATCATACTTTCCATTCTTTGTACCATCTGTGTTGTGGATGTGTTACTTGTGTTAAATACTTGTGATTTTTTTGCTGCCATGTTATTGTCCTATTCCTTTAAGTAAGCTTGTTGCGAGCGATTCATATCCTTTATATTGAGAGTTTGGTAATTTTGCTAATTTAACTATTAGATTAAAAATGCCTTTGGCGGTTTCCGTATCTCCAGCGGCAACCGCATTCTCTGCGTCAGCCAGAAAGCCTAATCCGTTTATCCTGTTTGATATTTTTCCCATAATAGACGGGTTAATTTTTGCTCTTTGCATTACTTCGATAAGCGCATCGTTAAAAGATATACTTTTTGCTTTTGCGACCCTCTGAGCTGTTAATTTCAAATTATTAATGAAAATTGTATTTTCAACTGGACTTCTATGTTTACCAGCAGCTCCAGCTAAAATATTTATCTCTTTTCTGAGAGACGGTGTAACTCCACCAACCTTTTTCAATTCCTGTGCAACAACTTTTTTGGCAAAATCAGCTGATTCTTTCGCTCTTTGTTGAGATCCTTTGAAAGCAGTTGTTTGAATAAACCCACCACCTTGAGCTGTTTGTGAAGCTCCAGGAACAGCTTGAACACCACCCATAAAGAATGGGGAAATAGGGAATTTTGAAAGATCTATGTTCCTTGGGTCTTTCTTCATTGCTTCATTAAATTCTTGAAAACCACTAGGTAGACCACCCAAATCAAGCTGCCCAAAAGCACCACGTGGTCTACCAATAATAGACAACAATGATTGTCCTAGTTCTTGTGGAGTTGTCGCCTGTCCAGGCACTCGACCTTGAAGAGTTCTTAATGCCAATTCTGGTAGGGCTGTTATTCGCGCACCCACATCTTGTGCTGTGTTTAAGATTCTGTTGTTTGGTTCCATTCTTGTTTGATTGCTTCAGAGTGTTCTTCGTCACTTAACTCACTCATATCTCTCAGACTATCATATTCATTAATTTTTGGGACTTCGACTTTTGTTTTCTCTGCCAACTCTAGATTTGCAAGCTCAGCAGCGTTCCTTGCAACGATAGTATTAACTAGTTTGCCCCGCTCTTGCTTAGACAAATACCTGTCCCACCCAATGTAGATAAGGAGAGCTATTATAACTGCTATTAGTATTGCTTCTGTCATCTTAATAAATTCCTCATCCTCCAATACTTCTCAAATGGGTTTGGTACAAAGTAAGTTGCATGAAAGAATGGTATGCGATTAGGATATTTAATGAAAGTATATTTTTTCTTTAAGAGTTTAATTTCTATTGGAATATCTTCAAACTTTAAGAGTATTTTAGAATCCGTAAACTTAGCATCTGGTGCTAACATTTTAAATGTCCCTACTTTAAAGTCTTGCATGTCTGTTTTAAACACAGCAACCTGAACTTTCTTGGCGTATATTTGCTCATAATTAAGAGCTTTGTGTGCTATATCTCCAAGTATTACAAACTGAGTTGCCATTCTGTCCATTAAGTCCTCAATGTAATAAACTGCAGCACGTATATCGTCTGGAGTGTATTCTTTAGAGGTGTTCAAGATACTCTTCCTCCTGACTTTCTTCTTCCTGCCGGAATTGGTGGATTTGCCTTTGCCTTTCTCTGGCGATGAGGGATTGCCTTTTTGGTTTGGCAACTGGGATGGACTCATATAGAGATGATACAGCAAGACAGTGTGCAATTACAATATCATCATGGAAACCAGTAGGAGCTTCGTACCTAATCCTACCTGAAGAAGAGATATCATAGGTGAAATTATTAAACTCTCGGATAGATTCTGCGATAGGTATTATTTGTAATCTTTCTTGTTCTGCGTAAATAACCATCTTTTCAATTAAGTCTTTTTTGCTTTCGTTTGTAAACTTAATTGGTACAACTGGAATACTCTCTCTTGCTAAATCATCATAGATTGGGTCTCCTATGCCTGTTGCATCTAAATAAACAGATGCACGGTTAAAATGCCTAGACGTTTCCCTTATTCTTCTCTTTTGAAATGGCCATTCTAGTTTGTTAAACCTATCTTGATAAACCTGTCTCTTGGTTTTGCGATCATATACAACAATTACTGTGTAATCTTGATGTTTTGCTAAGTCTACTCCCATTACATACTGCCTGCTAGGTATTGGCTTCTCAAATCTTGCTGTTGCTATTTGATTAATGTTACGGAACACCACACCGGAATCATCTAAAAACTTAGCATAAACCTCTTGTTCTTTGACTCTCTCCGGCATTACCTTTATCTCCTCCTCCATTACCTGTTTAGGAAGCATTGGATTGTCAAAGCTTGTAAAGTGGAAGAACTCGTAATTAGTTTGATCTGGATCTTGTCCTCGGATTGCTAGATCATGAAACAATCCCCTGCCTTTAGGTGTGCCACCAATCACAACAGATGGTTGATAATCCCACATCATAGGAGCAATAGCGTTGTGCCAGAGATATTCGTCTTTAAGAACAATACCTGCTTCGTTTACAAATATTTTGTCATATCCAAAACCCTCTAGATTCTCTGGTCTATCTGCGCTTCTAAAGTCAATGTATGCGTTCCTAATTTGAAGTATCTTTGCTTGTTTGCGCCAATGGTATAAATAATCCGGTAATTTGTGCAGTGCTGGAAGGAAATAACGTTCTATGTATCTGTCAATGTTGGAGTTGACTGTGTCTACCCAAAGTCCTTGTTTGAAACTGTCTGCTAGTGCACATTTAATGAAGTCGTGTGCTGCTCCTCTGGTTAATCCAAACCTGCGTCCTTTGACTACGATCTTGTACCGCGCTTCACTGTCAAATATTGTCTGTTGCTGGGGAAAGTTCTTTATAGGTAGGTCTATCTCCATGCCCAATTGTATATTATTTAGAAACTAAACGATGTAGACCTGGGTTTTCTTCCCGCAGCGGCTAACAATCCAATTGTTGACCTACCCATGGTTTTTTGCGTAGACCTACATCATCTAATCTCTAACTAAATACGGCAATGTAACCTTAATGTAAACAAATCTATTTTCTAAAGATTTTTAATCTGTATTTTAATTATTCTTAATAATAATACTTAATACATTAATAATACTTAGTCGTAATTTACCACATATGGTATCTTGCTGTTGGTAAGTTCAATCACCATCGTTAATATATGACACTGGAGTCTACTTCTGTGCGTCTACTAGTTTAATCTTTATCTCATTCTCTTTATCACCTGCTAGTATCTTCTTCTCTGTTTCTATCATATCGTGATTAACTTTAAGTAAAAGTGAAACAATTGTAGAGTTAATTTCTTTTCCTCCAAATATACCTATTTTGATCAAATTCTCCTTTTGCATCATCTTGAGTTTTGCCAAAGCGTTGGAAAATTCACCATGTTTTTTAGCCCATTCATAAAGAGTAGTCTTGTTTACTTCGAGTTTAAGGGCTATTCCCTCTACTGTTGGAATCTCCATGTTTTCTGGTATTGCTGATGCTAAATATTCATCCAGTCGAACAATTACCTCTGGTTTGTATTTTGTAGGTCTACCTGCTGGCATATATAAAATATATCATTTCTATGTTCAATATTCACTCTCATTGTCATCCATCCTTTTTAATAAATGTGACAAAGCAATTGCAAAAGATATTAATACAAAAAACGGACTAAACAAAACCAATAGAATCATTATTATGTTTATAATCACGTAGGGTTAATAATATATATTATTGCAAACAATAGACCTAGTAAAATTGGTATGGCGATTAGCTTGTTTATATTGAAGTTTTCATTAATAATGTTCATCTTCTCAAGTTTAAAAACTCCGGTTTATCTGAATACAATACTTCCCTGGTAATGCTTTGGATTTGATCATTATCCGTTGGAAATCGTTTGTTAATATTAGGAAATGACTCTAATACCTTTTTTGCATCTTGTGACCAGTGTGAGTAGCCGTCATGCGCGTAATCTTTATCTCTTCCTCCCCCTATTAGTTTTACTGGTATCTGTTCGTGGTCAATATAATTCCGAATTGTTTCATAAGGTCGATATAATAGGAAACTGGTTATGGAGTATATCACGGGGATTTTTCCTTCTTCTGCTAGTCCTACTGCTATTCCCATTGCTGCTTGCTCTGCAGCACCAGTATTCAAAAATCTATCGGGAAAGTCATCTCTAATAGAATCAAAAAGCCCGTAGCCAAGATCGGCCGTAATGACATAAATGTCATCATCTTCTGCCATAGACTTATAAAGTTCGAATCCAAAATGTCCTCGCATACTATCGTGTAAAGGGTAGTTTTCAATCCTGTTTTTGTGTATTTCTCTTTCTTGCATTGTCATATTTACTGTGACATGGGACACATGTTCTCATCCAGTCGTCTTCACGCCTTTTACATACATACCATACTACTTCAATTTCAGATAATGACTGTCTAATCCTTTGATCTCGTCGTTTATATCACTGTTGGTGTGTGCTACCACTATCACAGGATAATCTCTTTCAAGTTCTAATACATCTTTAATCTCTTCCGTATTGTGGCCGTCTACTTCAACAGGAATCCAACCAAATGCTGCGAACTTTGTCATTAAGTCTATTCTATCTACTGGTCTGTAAGCTCCCCAACCGTTAGCGTTTACTACTACTTTTAAATTGGTTGCGTTTTGTTCTGCTCCTATTCTTAATGTTTCCCAAATACTTCCCTCTGCGCATTCTCCATCACTAATGGTGCAATAAACGTTGTCTTCACGGGCTAATGCCATGCCTAGTGCTATTGGCAAGCCCATACCCAGACTGCCAGTTGATACGTCTATTCCATCTTCTTTGTCCTTGTTGGGATGGACGCCGTGTTTATGGAATAGTTCCAC
>Ga0255048_10002199_pt1 | contig 12668 bp, 15 predicted proteins | sample JV7_2_2_MG_FD_183619 | JGI IMG/M metagenome (GOLD analysis project Ga0255048, IMG submission 183619) | Seawater microbial communities from Jervis Inlet, British Columbia, Canada - JV7_2_2 | ecosystem: Environmental > Aquatic > Marine > Inlet | place: Canada: British Columbia | collected 2016-10-06
AGGTTCGGTAAAAGTTTCGATGAACCACGCAAAATTTTTTATGCTTGGAAATGATGATGGGTGGAAAGTCACATGTAAAACATCCATGAATCTCAATACGAATCCAAGGTTTGAAGATTTTGATTTATCAAACTGTTATGAATTATTTAATTTCATGCAAACAATGACTGCCGAAATATTTTCAAAAGGTGTGAAAGACGGAAACGAAACTGGGAGCGATGTTTGGAGCGATTGGGGATAGTGGAAAATCATGACTTAGTCAACCAGATCCAAAAACAAATAATTGCAGGACATAATCGGCAAGATATATTGGATTTCATCGAGGAAAGTTATCCGAGTGTCGATGCCGTGCTAGCCCTAAATAAATCAATCGTAAAGTTTTCTGATTTGAATATGCTTGATACTGCATCAAAAAAGGGATTTGCTCATGCGGCCATTCAAAGTCTTTATCAAAAAATGGTAGAGGTTGGAGATTTTTCTGGGGCTCTATCGGCCATCAAAGAATATTCAAAACTTAATGGTCTGTACGAAGCAAAAAAAATGCCAAATAGAAAAGACGACCCCATATTAGCGCAGGGGATAGACTTGACTGACATAATAGACAACAAATGAAAAGTGTAAACAGTTCATACATTGCCAGATTATTACTCATGACGACTAGGAACGTAGAGAAGCTAGTAAACGAAGGGATAGTGCCACGTTACGCGCATGGGGAATATCGACCAGAAGATTGTGTACACGGTTACATTAAATACTTACGAGGACTATCAAAAGGGACATCAAAATCCCTCACAGAAGAGCGTACCCGTCTAACTAAGTCCCAGGCCGACAATGAAGAGTTGAAACTACAGAGGGCAAAAGGTGTGCTAATTCACACAGAAAAAGCCCTAGAAATATGGGGTGGCATATTATCGGCCTTTAAATCGAAAATAGAATCCGTCTCAATGCGGATGAATCCAATCATAGATAATATCGAAACGGAATCCGACAAAAGGGAAGCAAAGGAGGAAATAGAAACTCTACACCGGGAGGCACTATATGAACTCTCAAGCATCGACACAGCTGACTATACAGACGATAATCCAAGCACTGAATCTAGTGAAGCCCCCACCAAATCTAAGCACAAGCGAGTGGGCGGACAAAAGAAGGGTTCTAAGCCGGGGGTCGTCAAGCGAACACGGAAAGTGGAGAACAAAAAGAGCTGAGTACCAGCGCGAAATCATGGACGCGATGTCAGATAGGCGATATGAAAAAGTCGTCGTCATGGGATCTCACCAGAGCGGAAAAACGGACATGATGAACAATGACATAGGTAGGCATATAGATGTCGACGCTTGCTCTATGATGTTCGTCCGGTACTCAATCGAGATGGCAGAGGAATGGTCAAAGGACAGACTAGCACCCATGATTCGGGACACGCCCGTTTTAAGGAAAATCGTCAAAGATCCAAAGGCCCGCAATTCCGAGAATACCATCATGCACAAAAAGTTTCCCGGCGGCTCTTTGGCCATCACAGGTAGCAACTCCCCTGCTTCACTGGCATCCAGGCCAATCCAGCGCCTTTATTGTGACGACATAGATAGATTTGAAGTGACGAAGGAGGGAGATTCAGTGGACATAGCAGAAGCCAGAACGGAAACATTCTACAACAAGAAAATCGTCCTGAATTCCACACCACGAGACAAAGGCACATCCCGAATCGAAGCAGCATATTTAGAATCCGACATGCGAAGGTATTTAGTCCCATGCCTAAAATGTGAAGTGTTTGACGTTCTTTCATGGCCACAAGTTATCTGGCCGAAAGGAAGCCCAAAAGACGCTCGATATCAATGTCTTCATTGCGGGACAAAGCACACGGACGGAGACATCGATAAAATGGTGTCTCGTGGCTATTGGGAAGCGCAAAAGCCATTCAACGGTACGGCGGGATTCTGGTTCAACGCCATTTATTCCCCTTGGGTGTCCCTAGCAAAGATGGCCCGGCAATTCACCAACGTCAAAAAGAACAATGACAGGCTCCGAGTATTCGTCAACACAATGCTGGCAGAAACGTGGGACACTCAGCTTCTGTCCGATGGGGTTCCATGGCAGAAACTTTACAACCGCCGAGAGAAATACAGCGCGGAAGTACCGGCGGGGGTGCTTATAATAACGGCTGGGGTAGACGTTCAGGACGACAGGCTTGAAATCGAAACCATAGGACACGGAATAGACGAAGAGTCCTGGACGGTCGAAAATGTTATTATTCATGGCTCACCCGCCCAGAAATCGACGTGGGAATCTCTAGATGCCTACCTGCTAAAAACATTTACACACGAAAGCGGAGTCAAGATTAGAATCGTAACGGCCTGTATCGATTCCGGTGGGCATTTTACAGATGAGGTCTATAAATTCACCAAACAACGGCAAAACAGGCGGATATACGCAACGAAAGGGGCTAGTGCCACAGGAAAGCCACTGGTGGGCCGAGCCAGCACAAATAACGCATACAAGGCAAAACTATTTCTCGTCGGAACGGACACGGCAAAAATGATTATTTATGGTCGGCTGAACATCGAAGAGTGCGGCCCTGGATTCATGCACTTCAACGACAGCCTTGACGAAGAGTATTTTAAACAAATGTGTTCAGAACGACTAGACCCAAAAGGCCGATGGGTGAAGACGCGAGCCAGGAATGAAGTTCTTGATTGCAGGGTCCTAAACAATGTCGCTTTCGCGATATTGAACGCAAACATGGAGGCGGTAGGAAAAGAATTGCAGGGCAAAATAGGCAACCAAGGCGGTGACGATTCCAAACCCCCTCCAGAGCAAATAAAATCATTTGTCCGTCCCGGTGGCCGAGGTCGCGGCTGGGTAAGTAAGTGGAAACGATAATGCCTGAATTCTACACGCTGAAAGAAGTCGCCAGTCAATTCCGGGTAAGCGAACGCACCGTCTACCGTTGGTTAGATGAAGAAATATATTTTAAAAAATCGGAACTGCTTAAAATTCCAGGTGGAAGATACTTATTCACATTGGAAAACATAAAAAAGATTCAAACTATTTTCACAGCCACATGACAGAGCATGACATCGTATGACAGAGCATGACAGAGCTACCTTGATCTTCCCCTAACCCCCTAATAAAATTAAGGCAAGTATCCTGATAAGGACTTGCCTTGCACACAGCCACCGACATCCCAAACATCGAGCCGACTGAAATAATCAAAGGTTCGACAGTCAAATGGAATAAAAGCCTTTCCCATTACTCCGCCACCGACGGGTGGACTCTAACATACGCAATTCGGGGCGTATCCGTTCTAGACATCACAGCAATAGCCAACGGCGCAGACCATTCAATCGTATTATCAGCCACACAGACCGCCGCCCTTTATGAAGGCGATCACTGGTGGCAGAGCTACGCGACAAAAGGGGCTGAACGCTTTGATGTGGGAAGCGGACAAATAAATGTCAAAAATGACTTAGCATTTATTCAAGCAGGTCAATACGACGGCCGATCTCATGTAAAAAAAGTACTTGATGCGATTGAGGCAACCCTTGAAGGCAGAGCCAGTACCGCCGACCTGAAAGTACAGATAAACGGGAGATCGGTAGAGCATTGGACTCCAGAACAGCTCGTATTTCTTCACGATAAGTACCGAGGCCATTACGCCCAGGAGATCAATGCCAACCGCATAAGCAACGGGATGCGAACCAAAAGCAAGGTCTATACGAGGTTTACCAGTGTATAGATGGCTTAAATCGAAATTTCCAATAAAAAAACAAAGCAAGAGATCCTACTCGGCAGGGGTAATCAACCGCCTGACAAGTGACTGGCTCGGATCACGCAAAAGTGCGGATGAAGAAATACGGCCTACACTCAAGCGCATGGTTTCGAGGAGTCGCGATCTCACCCACCGTAACCATTATGCCCGTAAATTTATAAAAATGGTATCAAACAACGTAGTCGGCCCAGCAGGAATCAAACTGCAAATGCGAGTCATGGAAGGCGACAGGGAAGACAGACAAGCGAACCAGGTCATAGAAAAAGCGTTTAAGATCTGGGGCCAAAAATACGCCAGTGTCGAAGGTCAGCATTCCTGGCACGATATCATGAGGATGTTTATTGAGGGGGTCGCAAGAGATGGAGAAATCATCGTCCGAAAAGTCAAAGGATTTGACAACCCATTCGGCTTCGCCCTTCAAATGATCGAACCAGATCACCTCGACGAAGAACTAAATAAAAAATTATCAAATGGCAATCAAATCCGCATGGGTATTGAATTCGACCAATGGAGAAGGCCGGTTGCCTACTACCTACTCAACGACCATCCGGGAGACAACACATACGCATTCAGCGGGAAAGCCTATACCAGGGTACCAGCCGACGAAATCATCCACGGATTCATATCAGAACGCCCCGGCCAATCTCGCGGAGTACCGTGGATGCACGCTGCAATGGAACGCCTGAACATGCTATCCGGGCTAGAGGAGGCCGTCACAGTCGCAGCTAGAGTCGGAGCCTCACAGATGGGGATCCTACACAGCGCATCAGGTGAGGAGTATCAGGGGGATGAAGTCGGCGACGATGGGAAAGTCATTGCCGAGGCGGAGCCGGGGGTTTTTCTTCAACTACCGAAGGGCGTGGAGTTTTCACAATTTGACCCCAAGCAACCATCGGCCAACCTAGAAGCATTTGCAAGACATCTCATGCACGGAGTTGCCTCAGGGCTTTTAGTGTCCTACCCGTCACTGGGTTCCGATTTGAGCGACGTAAATTTTTCGTCCATCCGACAGGGGGTTCTTGAGGAGCGGGACTGCTGGCGAATGATGCAGCAATGGATGATAGACCATTTCTGTGAGAAAATTATCGAAGACTGGCTATTGATGGCACTCACCACACAGTCCGTGAAGCTACCGCTAGACAAATTCGACAAATTCAATGCCGCAACCTGGCAGCCGAGGGGTTGGCAATGGGTGGACCCTGTGAAAGACGTAAAGGCATCAATTCTATCGATTGAAGCCGGACTGAAAACCAGAAGCCAGGTCGTTGCAGAGCAGGGGGGAGATTTGAGAGATATATTCGAGAAATTATCGGAAGAAAAAAAGCTGGCCAAAGATTTGGGCCTGAATTTCAGTGCAGAAGACCCGCAGGAGGAAGGAATCGATGAACCGAACAATAAAAACCGGCAAACTCTATCGGTCGTTTGAATTAGATCGAGGGGATATCGACGAGGAAAAGAGAACCGTCCCGATTTCATTTAGCTCAGAGGCCGAAGTCGAGCGATGGTTCGGAAACGAGATCCTTGACCACCAAAAGAAATCCGTTAATCTCGACCGCCTAAAATCAGGAGGCCCGCTACTATTAAACCATAACTCACGGGATCAGATCGGCGTGGTTGAGGAAGCCAAAATAGACAGCAAAGAGAGAGTAGGGCGTGCAGTTGTTCGGTTCAGCAAGAGCCAGCGCGGAGAAGAAATTTATCAGGATGTCCTGGACGGGATAAGGCGATCAGTCTCCGTAGGTTATCGAATTCATGAAATTGAACTTGAAAAAGAGAAAGACGGCGTTTCCACATTCAGAGCGAATTCGTGGGAGCCACTAGAGGTCAGCATAGTTCCGATCCCTGCCGATGTATCGGTTGGGGTTGGCCGCGAGAGCGACGCTGAATATACAACAACAATCAGAGGAGGACTGGCAAAAATGGGAGTCGAAGAAAAAAAGGAAAAAACGCCCGTCGTTGATCTCGATGCTGTTAGAAGCGAAGCGATCAAGGCGGAAAAGGAACGTGTTGCAGAAATCGCAGCACTCGGCAATGCACACAAATGCCGGGATATGGCGGAGAAAGCCATCGCAGGAAGCAAGACCGTGGATAGTTTCCGTCAGGAAATCTTGACCGAAGTTTTGAACGCCGTTCCAGTTCGCACAGATGCGAACATAGGCATGTCCGAAAAGGAAAAAAAGGATTTTTCGTTTGTCAGGGCTATCAACGCAGCAGCCAGCCGGAACTGGAAAGACGCGGGGCTTGAAAGGGAGGCATCGGACGCAGTAGAAAAGATCGTCGGACGCACCCCCCAAGGCTTTTTCGTTCCGAACGATGTCACCAATAAGAGGGACTTGACCGTAGGAACGGCCACCGCTGGAGGCAACCTCGTATCGACCGATCTTCTATCTGACAGCTTTATTGACCTGCTCAGAAATAGGATGCTGGTTCGGTCGATGGGTGCTAGAATTTTGGGCGGATTGGTTGGAGATGTCGCAATTCCGAGTCAGACAGGAGGCGCAACGTCGTTCTGGGTAGCTGAAAGTGGATCACCCACAGAAACACAGCAAACACTCGGACAGATTGGAATGACCCCAAAAACAGTGGGAGCGTTCACAGACATCAGCCGAAAGTTACTTCTACAGTCCAGCATAGATATCGAAGGTCTCGTCCGTACGGATCTAGCGACCGTTTTGGCTCTGGCTATCGACTCAGCGGCCATCAACGGCACGGGAGCAACCAATCAGCCCACGGGGATCCTGAACACGGCTGGAATTGGTGATGTTGCCGGAGGCACAAACGGCGCGGCACCCACATGGGCGAACATCGTTGCACTCTGGAAAGCAGTAGCAGCATCAAACGCGGCCTTTGGGTCTTTAGGATTTCTGACCACAACCAACGCAGCGGCCAAACTCATGACAACCGAGAAAGCCACAGGGACGGCACAGTTTGTCTGGCCGGACTTTCCAGGCGAAGACGGTCTTGCGCGATTGGCTGGATTCAGGGCCGGAGTGTCCGAGCAGGTTCCGAGCAACCTAACAAAAGGGTCTGGAACGGCCCTCAGTGCCATCATTTTTGGCAATTTCGCCGATTTAATCATCGGCGAATGGGGTGCATTGGACGTTCTCGTCGATCCATACACAGGCGGCACGAGCGGAACAACGCGAGTCAGAGTGCTTCAAGACATTGACATCCTCGTCAGACACGCCGAGTCGTTCTCGGCAATGAAGGACGCGATAACAACCTAAGCGTGAGGGGGCGGGGCTTCAAAACCTCGCCCCCGTGAGGGGCAACGATGGTAATAAAAATCTTGAGGAGTTGCAGTGGAGGCGGTAAATCTTTTGTTGCAGGGAAATCCTATAAAACAGGAAAAGATTTTCCGGAATCTTTAGCAAATAAACTGCTAAACGTCCCGAATACCGCCGAAATTCAAGAACCAAAAAAAGGGAGCAAAAATGTTTGACGCATCAAAAAATGACGTTCTATCTCTATCTGCCCCTGCATCCAGAACCGCCACAGTCAATGGCTCGTCCGTGAACGTCCTAGATTATATCGGCATCGCAGAAGCTGTTCTTGACTCAGCGGCAGGGACAGGAACCGCCCCGACCCTGGACGTTAAAATTCAGGACTCTTCAGATGGGGTCACTTTTGCCGATATTGCAGGGAAAGCCTTTACTCAGGTGACGGGTTCAATCTCATTGCAATCTCTGTCCCTGAATATGGGCGAGATACGGGGATTTGTGAGAGCTGTCATAACGATCACAGGCACAGGCCCAGCGTTTATATGCTCCGTCACGCTTCGGGCAAGGAATCAAAAAATCTAATGAGCATCGAAACCATGCTCGCAGCATCCATCATGGAATCAGGGTTTTCAGAGTGGATAGACATAACCCCTCATGGCGGCACTAAGATACGGATTAAGGCCGTTGTGGACAGGAGTAAGCCCAATCCACACCCGACATCGACAAGGAAACAGGCATCAATAGGTATTAACGGCGTGAAGCTAACAATCTACAACCACACCACAAAGGGCGTTACAAGCATAAAGGAAAATTTCACCCTCGTAACATTGCCGTTAAGGGTTGGAGACACACCTGCTCAGATGAGCGTCAAGAAAATTCTCGACCATGATTCCGGCGTATGGGTTCTGGAGGCGGAAAAGTAAATGGGTATCAAGTCTTTCGATAGCGCAAGCAAGGGCAAAACCTTTACTCATGCCAAGGTTTTAGGGGCCGCCGCCGTCCGTGAAATGCTCAAAGACGCACCCGACATCGAAACCCGCTTCGTTAAGCAGGAGATGAAGCGTTTCGGAAAGCGAGTCAGGGCAAAAGTCGTAAGAAATCGCGTGAAAGGAAGGCCTGGCATTAAATGGCGCGGCCCCACAGGAGGCGGAAAAGGAGCAGACTCAATCCAGGGTGTCGGCGGCAAAAAGAGACTCGGAAAAAACATCAAAAGCTGGGCATCCGGGAAAGACACAGGAAACATTATAGCAAACGTCAAGATCTCCAGGCTATTGAGGGTTCATGAAGATGGCTTAACCATTAACGCAAAAGCCGGGAAGTGGCTGACAATTATCGATAGGAAAAAGCCCCTTATCGATGGCAAGCCTCAAATTATTGCGTTAGTGAAAAAAGTAAGGATACCGCCACGCCTTAAATTCCGAGAGACATTTAAAGCACTTGAACCAGACGCGAGGGTGAAGATAGAAAAAGCTATGGATCGGGCTGCAACAATTCTCGAAAAAAGAGCGGCGCAGAAATTCAAAAAAAGCTCCGGCACGGGCTTCGGAATTGGGGCGGCTGGGTTTTAGATGGACTCCATTAAAGAAAAAATACTAAAAAATATTAAAACGACCTTGGAAACCATCACAACGACCAACGGCTACGACAACACCATCGCCAGCGTTCAACGCCACCAAATCGGAGGGCAGGACACCGTAAGCACTCCATATATCATTGTCGTTCAGGGTGACGAAACCACCGTCAAGGAAGGCCCAGACCCCTATGTAACGAAGCGCATGGAAATTCATTTCGACGTAATTACCAGGCAAGACACCGCCACCGACACCCGGAATGCCGACGAGGTAATGAACAGCATTGAAGCAGATATAGAAAAATCCATGCAACTTGATTCAAGCCGAGGGGGGAACGCCTTTGATACTGGAACATTGGAGGTCATCCCACTGGCAGTCGAAGAGGGGAGCGTGGACATCAACGCGATTATGAGCCTCAACATAGAGTATCGGCAACGAAGAGACGATCCAAAATTAAAGTAGGAGCGACGATATGAAGGAATTTAAACCCCCTTGGGGAGGTAGTTGGGCAGTAAAAAACGGCATCATTCAAAGTTTAGACGGCAAGCCGATAGGTGGGAAAGACCGGGAAACATTAAAATCTTTAGGATACTCAGTGAAGGAAACGCCCAAAAAGAAGGAGGAAAAATAAATGTCAATTCTCAAACGAAAACAAACCGTAGGGGCGAAAATTGAGGTCACCGAGGGGACGGCGATAGCGATTGCTGGAGCAGATATTTTCCCGTGCTACGACGTGCAATTCAGCGGGGACACGCCATCGATTGAAAATGAAAATCTTTCCTCGTCGATGTCGAAATCTCAGGATATTCCAGGCCGAACATTCGGGACCCTAACATTTAAATGTTATCAGTATGGAGCATCGGCAGCTGGCTCAGCCCCTTTCTGGGGGAAATTACTTCAAGCGTGTGCCTACAGCGAGACAATCAGTGCTGGGGTAAGCGTGACTTATGGACGTATTTCTTCGGGCATAAAATCACTCACGATGAAACGTTTTATGGACGGGAAAAGCTGGCAGATTGTCGGTGCGCGTGGAAACGTGAGCAGAGATGTTGAAGCAGGTGGGCTCCCAGTTCTATCTTTTTCATTCCAGGGCATCTGGGACCCTATAAACGATGTGGACGCGACGAAAGACGAGGCCTTACTAGTAGGTACGGCACTTCCGACATTCGATCCAAAGCCGTTTAAAAATGCCAACCTAACCATCGGCGGGTCATTCCTAGCGGTAACAAATTCCCTGAATTGGGACGCAGGTAACTCACTCGCCAACGTGCCGGACGCAAACACCACAGCATATAAGCGGGTGGATATCACCGACCGGTCACCATCAGGCAGCTTCGACACAGAATCTGTTTTGAAAGCCGCGCACGACTTTGAGGACGAAGTGGGGCAGAAAACACCGATAGAAATAAAATCATTTATAGGGTCGGAAGCATCCGGCAATGGGACGGGAACACTTAACACCATGACCGACACAGGGAAAAATTGGCCAGCCAGTAAATGGGCGAGCGGGTTCAAAGTCATCGACTCAGCTGGGGCTATTTTCACCCCTACAGCATCGACGGCGACAACATTGACCGTATCAGGAACGCCCGCATCTGGCAATTATTCTGTCTACCAGGACGGAAGGCTGATCACAGAAACCATCCCCAAGGCGCAGTTCCAGTCGCAGGACGAGGGCGACTCCGACGGAAGGGCGACCGACAGCTATCCATTCATGATGAAGAAAAACGCCGCAGTAGGCGATGACGAGCAAACAATCGTCGTCCAGTAAAGGGGGAACGATGGACTCAAATATTACAAGCGCAGCAGGGTGGGCGAAGAAAAACACTGGGATAGTCGAAGAGGTCAGACTTCCGTCTGGAGCCATCATTAAAGTACGCAGAACGCCGATATCGGCTTTGCTGATGGCAGATTTAATGCCGCTATCCCTGCTGTCATCCCAGCCGGAGAAAGAAGCTGATACAGCAATGAGCCAGAGCGATAATATGGCCGTTGTTAAAGGGTTCAAAAAGATAACACGCCTTATCGTGAAGTCGGTTATTAGCCCGAAAATTGTATTTGACCGTGAGCCAGAAAATCACGAAATATCCGCAGACGACATACCAGCGGAAGATATGGAGTTCTTGATGGGGTTTGTGCTTCGGACGGAGGAGGCCGAAGCCTTGAAGGACTTTCGTGAAGAGCGACCAGTCATTGATGCTGGACAGCCTATGCAAACGCTACAGCCAGTCGCCAGCACAAATGGTGGGCCTGTATGACGAGGTCCTAGCCTATAATTTCAATATGGCGATCATGATGCGTGGTTTTCAGTCTGAAAAAGAAGCGCGGGACGAGGCAGAAAAGCCCAGGCATCAGAAATTGAAAGACCGAATCGAATCAGGCAAGATTCAGTTAATCGACAAAGAAGGGCAACCGGTAGGACAATAAAATGGCCGCATCCCTCACGCTAAAACTTATAGCGCAGACAGCAGGGTTTCAGTCCCAGCTTGCCGCCGCCCAAAAGTCATTCGCCACACAGACAAAAAAAATGCTAGGCGATTCACGCGCCTTCCAAAAGATCGGGAGAGAGATGAAGTCCCTTGGGGCATCAATGACGGTAGCCATCACCGCCCCAGTTGTTGCCACAGGGGGGGCTTTGCTCAAAATGGCCGCCGATGCAGAGGAAAGCGAAAATCTTTTTGAAGTGTCTATGGATGGGATGGCAATTTCGGCGCGGGCTTGGTCTGAAAGGCTGAGAGAAGATTTGGGCCTGAATGCCTTTGAAGTCAGAAAGCAGGTCTCAACGTTTAATCTGATGTTTCAGGGCATGGGCGTTGGAGAAGAGCAAGCATTCGACATGGCTAAGGGGATGACGGAGTTGACGGCAGACATGGCCTCGTTCCGAAACCTAGCCCCAGACGAGATTTTCACAAAACTATCGTCGGCATTATCTGGGGAAGTCGAGCCATTGAAGCGTCTAGGCATCATCATCAACGAAACCACCATCAAGGCACACGCACTGACGGTCGGAATCGGTGACGGAACCGGAAAACTCACGGAACAAGAAAAAGTCCTGGCACGATACAGCCTCATCATGAAACAAACCACCAACGACCAGGGCGATCTTGCTCGGACAATGGGCAGCCTCACAAATCAAGTCCGCATCATGGGAACGCAGGTAAAAAATATGGCTGTGGATTTAGGCGTGGAACTCATACCCGCCGCGCAGAGGTTCAATGAGCAAGTCTTAAAGCCCATGATTGAGAAAATCAAGGAAGCGATTAAGTGGTTCAAGGGCTTGTCTACAGAATCAAAAGACACATTCATCAAAATGGCCGCAGGGCTAGCCGTCTCAGGGCCGATTATTGTCGGTCTCGGAATTCTCATTGCATCGCTACAGAAAATCATACCCCTGATTATAGCCATCAACGGGGCAATCCTTCTAAACCCGGTAATTCTGGCAATAACAGCAGCAACCGTCGGAGTAATTGGCCTTCTTGCCGCGACAATCGTACTCACAGGGCAGACGAAGGAAGTCAAGGACGAGCTGGCATCAGCCTTCGAATTTGTCAAAGAAAAAGCCTTAGAACTTAAAACCGAATTGTTAGGGGTAGCAGAGGCAAATAAGGTAATCACAAAAAGCGCAGCGGGCGCATCGGTGGAAACGGTCACAGTGACAAGCCTTCAAGACGATTTACGCGCTAAATTTCAGGAGATTGCTAGAGGAAAAGAACAAGAAAAGTTAGGAAAGCATATAGCAAAAGTAGCGCAACAGCAATACAAATTGACAAGAGCTGCAAAGGCCCATGGAAAGTCTCAAGAATTATTAGGCCGGGCGATACTCAGAAACGCTCAAAAGAATTCCAAGGGCGAAGTCAAAGCATTTATCACGACAACAGATTTAAAGGAAAAGGCTGTCAAAGGCGTGGCCGACACAATAAAACTTTTATGGGCCGATACTGCCTTCTCCTTCGATGAAGCATGGAAAAACGCCCTTAATGTCTTTGTCGATGTCATGGCACAGATGATAGTACAGTCGATGCTCACAGGCGCAACCATACAATGGCAAATGGCCCTTGCCACCGCCGGAATAACCCTCGTTATAGGCCTTCTGGCTTCTGTGTTTGGTGGGGG
>Ga0255048_10002200_pt1 | contig 12660 bp, 15 predicted proteins | sample JV7_2_2_MG_FD_183619 | JGI IMG/M metagenome (GOLD analysis project Ga0255048, IMG submission 183619) | Seawater microbial communities from Jervis Inlet, British Columbia, Canada - JV7_2_2 | ecosystem: Environmental > Aquatic > Marine > Inlet | place: Canada: British Columbia | collected 2016-10-06
AGTACCACTCGCCGTGCCGCTCAGAATAACCTCGGCGCTCTCTTCCAGATTATTAGCCGCCGCCGTACTAGTTGAGATCGCTAGAACATCTGCTTTCATGTTTCCGCTAGATAGTGCCGCCGGTAATCTCGATTGGATATCGGCGGTATCTATAATGATATCGTCTACGATACCATCGATAACGTCCACTTTGTTGCTTAGAGTTGTTAGACTTCCTGGGATATTGTCTACTTGCAATTCGTTAGTGTCAGCAAGGATGAGAACCGTTTCGGCTTTCACCGTGTCTACTACGGCGTCTAAGGTTGCAATCAATCCAGGGATATCATCTGATTGTAATTCGTTAGTGTCTGCGAGTATAAGGACCGTCTCAGCTTTCACAGTATCCACAACAGCATCTAACGTGACAAGCTTGCCTGGAATGTCATCCAATTGCAATTCGTTGGTATCCACTAAGATAGCAGCGGTATCAACTTTTACTGTATCTACTACAGCGTCCAAGGTTGCAATTAGCCCTGGAACATCATCTCCTTGAAGTTCGTTAGTGTCTGCAACAATCGTTGCCGTCTCGGCTTTGAGAGCAATGATATCTGCGGCAACATCTACACCGGCAGCGTTAGTAATGACAGCAGCCTGGATAGCATCCAACTCGGCTTGCAGTGTGGTGCTAGTATCTACTAATATAGCGGCCAGATCAGTCCCCGCTGCTGCTGACGCAGCGTACCACGCAACATAAACATTTTCTTCTACGACTTGCGCTCGGACAAAAACTGGTAAGCACTCGTCAGTATCTTGGACGACGAAAACTACCTCGCCTACGGTATCTACATCTCCGGAGGCAACTGTGTAATCGTACCAGCCGTCGCATTCACTGACGGCGGCAAACGCTCCCCCCATTGTAACGGTTCCAGCCCCATTAGCTTTCAGAACTTCGGCCTGAGTCGCTCCACTTAAAGATAGACCAGTCTCTGGGGTTACCCCATCAGTTTTGTCAACGAACGGACCCATTCTGATATCGATTGAGGTTGACTGTTTAAGTATAAGGGTCATTGGCTTCTCATCTGATTTAGATGGTGAACGGCGATAGGTGCTATAGACGCACTGGCGGCGGCTTTATCCGCATCAGAACGGAGGCGTAGATCAGTATCAACAGAGACTTCTCCTTTGTTAACATCCGACCGTAATTTTAGATCACTATCGGCCATTAGGCTGGAGCCAACACATGATCTGTGCAGTCGAAAACATTCGGGCTGCCATCCTTAAACGAGTACACAAAGAATAGCGCGTCCGTATCGTTAGCCACTGTAAATGAATACGCGCCAGTGCCTGAATGGCTAGTGGTCTTGGCGACAAACATCACTTCGTCGCCCGCCGCGTTTTCTTTCATCAAGTACGTTTCACATGAGCCTAAAACACTGCCATCGTTATCCTTAGTAACACCGCTAATGGTCGCATTAGAGATTGTTGGAGCGATCACGCAGTAGAATGAAGTGCAGGTTGTGTTGTGGTTTCCGAACTCTCCTATCTCTATGCTCATATGCTCCTTATGTGGATAAGGATAATCATCTGCACCAAACGCCCGACGGAATAGTGCTAAAGTCCCATAAAACCCATCGTCGTTTATAATAAGTGTATGACCCTTTGGTGTCAGGCTATCTAAGTAAGTCTGGCTAGTTCCGTCGCTCATCACCGCGTAAATTCCCATAGCGCCTCGTTCTGGGATTACCACTTCGCCTACGGCGGTAAATGAGCCAATAATGCTCTCAGAGACATCAATAGGTACTGATCCATGCTGGCCCGAGAAGCGCAGGATCATCGCTACCCAGCCTTCGACATTAGTGAAGCCAAATGTAAATTCCCTGGCGCCCGTTTGGTCCTCAACAGCCCAAGCGGTGTACCCACGGCTATCATCAGCCGTCGCAGTATCATGGGCTATAATAGTCGTCCAAGTTAAAGCCCCATCTGAATTACTAAATGCCCCGTCCGACCAATCATCATGGAACATGAACGCAATAAGAAGGTCGCCGACTGACCCTGCGGGGCTGCTCACCTCGACACTGTTATCAGTTCCTCGGGCTATCGCACCATTACCAACAAACGAAACAGCCATTACTGATTATCCCGTTCTATCTTTGCCAACTCAACATATTGGAAGGCCATAAAGTCATCCTCAAAATCACTCAGCATATCGAACTCTACTTCAAACACAACGTCAGCATCAAATAGCTTACTGAATGCCGCTAATTGCGACTGAAGATCAGCGAGCTTATCTTGGATTATCTTACGGTTGCTACTATTTACGCGCATTATTCTACGTACCCTTACTTAATCTATACGAAATGGTTCCTGATCCATACGTACTACATGTAAGCCTATATAAGACAGCCCCTTCTCCAACATCTTCTATCGATCCATTGAAATCAGATGTGGTGGAATAAGACGCATCAGCGCCATCGGCATCTTTACTTATTATATTATAATTACTTCCACCATCGAGCATGGTTATACCGGCTCCACTCCAACAATATCCCCGGCGTCATCCCGAACAACTCGCTTCGGGGTATTAATCCCCTCGACAACCGCCTGGAGTGTCTCCGCAAACTGCCCGCCAACGTCCGAAACCCGCGCCTCGGCATCTCCGCGCATCTCCCGAAGCCCGCGCTCCATGTCTTCACGCATGATTTTGGCTTGCTCAATCTGGCCCTGTTGCTCCAGCTTCATAATCTCGATTTCCATCTTTGACTGGAGTTCGGCGGCAGATTTCTCGCGCTGGAATATTATCTGGTTTTGCATTTCCTGTTGCCGAAGCGCAAAATCCGCCTGAATCTTCTCTGACTCCATTTGGAGTTTCGCGCCTTCGAGTTGCTGTTGCCCCTGGAATTTGGCTTGGTCGATTTGCATTTGTTGTTGGGCCTTCACCATCTCTGGACTCGGCCCAGCCTCCTGACCAGTCTGTGGCGCGATGGCTTCCAGGCGCTTGGCGATTTCATCAGCGCCCGGCCAATCCAGATTGCGGGCCAGAATATCGCCAACATATGGAGCAGCCGCTGGGAACGCACGCAACAGTTCCATCATCTGGGTGGCCGCTTCTTCGCGCTTCGTCGAGAAATTCGGCCCCGCTTTTACTGTCACATCATACCGCCCAGCCGTTAGATCGTATATTTTATCGGTTACACCCTCTGGCGTTTGCATCTGGAATTGCTGGTTCACCTGAACATTTTGGGCGGTCTCATCCTCTCCAAGAATGCGAACCATGCGCGCCTCGGAATAAACTTTAGGGATTAAATCGACGAGAATGCGCCCGGTGTGGCGAATGGCCCGAATTACGTTGTCGGGGAAATGGAAAGTGGACATATCACCTTGGCGCTGCCGGGCGGTGATGGCTATCCCGGACGTTTCGTTAGACCGGGCGCCGAGGCTGGCGTCATAGATACCCAGTATGGTCTTCATTTCATCAGCGGCGTTCAAAGCCTCTTGGAGCGCGCCGGACGGAACTCCCGCAAACGGTTGACGCTGTGGCGGCGGCGCCCCACCAACCGGATCGTATTCCAGGGTGGCATGATTTTCAGTGTTCGCCGTGTTCCACCGTGAGCTATCGGTTTCAAAGCTCCCCGTCGGGCCGATGAATGGTGCCTTCGGCTGCAACGCAATTAGCTCCGTTGCAGTCGTCCTGAAATAATTATAAAGCCGCTGTGCATCGTGCGAATGGTGCGTGAGATTGTAAAATCTCCTCTCGCTTTCCTGCGAGAAATCGATGATTTCCTCCCCATAAACCGGCACCAGTGGAATATAGCGGCCAGCCCATTCGGATTTCTCAAGAATCTCGGTGGCGTTGATTATGCACTGATGCACCTTATGCGTGGTTGTTGGGCGGGTTTCTATTATTTGGGCATCTTGCAGATCAAACCGTAGAGCCTCATCTTTTTCAAACTGGTCCTTCAGGATTGAAATCGTTGACCCATCAATGAGTTGGAACTTTAGCAACTCGGTTTTTACAGGCTCGCGTGTCCAATATTCGGCCACCCGGACAGAGTCTTCCGTTATCCAGTCGCCGTGGTTCGATTCTTTTGAATCAGAGGACCAATCCACTTTTTCAGCGTCTGGATATTGCAATTCGAATTCGTCGTGCGCTATGTGATCAATAACAAAGGCGCTGTTCCAATCTGATGAATCCGTTTCTATTGACCGTGGGTCGCCGTACACCGAAAGCGGGTTTAGAACGCGGCGGATGAATATATCTTTTTCGAAACTGTCGTCTGTCGTCCAATCGATGTCGATGCGCCAGAATCCCCATCCGCCTGATGCTGCCATATCCGCCGCCCAATCGTAAGCGGCGTCAGCGTTGGATGTATATTCAACATTGCGAATGAGACCGTCTAGAATCTCCGCGACTTCCGGGTCTGCATTGCTATCGACCGGGTGAACTTTGATTGATGGTCGGTTGAGGCGGATGTCATTCGTGACTTGCCGGATGAAACTCGGCATACGGTTAAACGTCAACGCCGGGCGGTTCTTCCCCCGCTGTTCTTTGGCCTCCGTCGGCCATTGGTCACCAGACCGGGTAAAGGCATAGTCCGCCTTAAATTGCTGGCGATTCTTATCCTCGGCCTCAACAGCGAGTTCGAACGCCTCTTTCGCGCCCTCTATGTAGTCATCATCTTGTTTTGACATCTGCTACCTATGACATCCAAGAAACTTGTGGCATTTCTCTGTATGGCTTGCGTTTTGCGGGCCGCATCATAATTGAAAATAATTCTGTGAAAGCCCACACCAGCGCATCAACCCGATCCGGTGAGCCATCACCTTCAAAACCCGCTGCCGTCATCTGGCACATCTGGCTCTCTAATTCTGGGAACGTGCCAACGTGTGAGACGCGGCCCAGTGAATAAAGCGCGCTTATCGGCTCGGCTCGGACGTGTTTTCCTCTCGTAGCCCTGACCTCGGTAATCGGGAGACCGGGCCGTATGGATTGCAACGTATGGCGCACCATATCGCCGCCCTGATTAGTTTCTATTGCGACTGAATCGGCTTCGTGCTTGTCATACGCTGCAATTGCTTTTGACGCCCATTGGTGCGGCGTGCCATGACAGGAGAAATCCTCCAGCACATAACCGCGCCGGTCTTCACCAACACCGGCAACGATGATGCCGGTTTCATTTGGGTCTTTCCCGGTTTCCGCCGTTGTAACCGCCGGGTCAACGGCAACCACGATGCGCTTTAATTCCGGCGCCTCACTGCGCCGGTTTTCGTGTAGCGTCTGACGATCAAAAATCGCACCAGTCAAAGATGGCTCGTATTCGCCTAGCCAGATATGGCTGTATCGATCCGGCGCATTCTTGTGATCAAATACCCGCTCCTGCTCCAGAACGTCGGGGAAAAACGGGTTCTTGTCATAATTAACTTTCTGAACTACCGCGTCCTTTGGCGTTACCTCACCGCGAAACATCTGGTCAACTGGATCAGACGAATGGCGAGGATTCCAGCTAAACCATATCTCTGAATCAGGTTCACGAATCGTTGGGCGCAATATCTCCAGCGAACGCGCACTGATGGTCTGCGCTTCTTCCACCCAACAACGGTTGATCCCAGCCATCGATTTCAACTGATCCGCCGTCATTTTCCCCAGGCCAGAGAAAATGAACAGCGTCCCGTTCTTCCCGCGTATTTCATTTTGGATCGATTCATAAAAGCTGCCCAAGTTCATGGCGGCAATCTTGTCATCGAGTAATTGCTTGACGGAATCCTTGATCGAGTTCTGGACCTCGCGCGCGCACAAAATACGCAATGGTTCCTTACCACCGGCAATCAACAGGGATGTAGCGAAGCTGTGGCTTTTGGCGCTCCCGCGCCCGCCGTAAAACGCCTTATATCTGGATGGCTTGAAAAGCCCGGCGAACGCCTCGGGCAGATCAACCTTAGTCCGGTTTAATGAGGTTGACATCAAACATAAATGAAAGCGGGCTATCAGGATCGCCCATGATCATCTGCACTGCCTTGCCATCTGTACGGTCGAAGACTTCCTTAATGGCCTGGATATCACCATCTGATGCTTTGATCGCAAGTTGATTTGCAATGATGTTAAGCCGTTTAGTGGGTTTCCCGCCTTCGATGTTGTCCACTTCCCGTTTAAGCGCAGTTAACAGCGCATCCGTCATTATTTGACGGCGCCCTCTAGCCTTACCGGCCACCGCTTGGTCCCCCCGTCGCTGTGGTTGGTAGTCCTTTGAAAATTCACCCATTTTCCCGAAGTCCTTCCGGCTTGTTTCGGGCCAACAAAAAGCCCGCCGGGATTGCTCCGGGCGGGCGGCTTAAAGAAATAGTGACTTTATACACCTGACAATATTCGATTTTTCCGTGGATGTCAACAACCAATCTGCCCTCCACAAAGAAACGCGCCCCGCCCTGCAAGGCGAAGCGCGCTGTAATTCTTTGGGCGTCGATTTCCCAACCATAAGGAAACAACATCGTGAATATAAACAAATCCACATCTCACGCAACTTTTTTTTCAGCCCGGACATACCACTTTGCAAGGGCTTCCAGGCCACGGAAGAACGCCGTCTTGCGTGGCCGCTTGCCCCCGATGTCACGGGAACGGATGCCGGTTTGATAGCAAGCCACGTTATCGACCGCGTTTTTACATTCACGCGATATCCCCAGCAAAATTGCGGTTGCCGCCTCTATAAATTCGCGGGCGCGGATTAGCTGGCTTTCAGTGATTTCACGGCCCGCCTCACGCCGTGTTGAATAACCCGCACCAAATCGAATGCGGTGGCAACGCGCGTATTCTGCCGCCACGTTATATTCGTCCTGGCTAATCATCCGCCTAGCCCAGAGCCGATCCAGCGGGGTGGTCGATAGGGTAACGTCGCCGCCTTTGACCGCCTCGAGGCGTTTCCTTTCATGTTCTGGGGTTGGCCCGTCGCGGTCCCGCTTCCGCGTTATGCGCCCGTTTGGTTCACGATTTCCGGTTTTTCTCTTCGCCATCAATCCAACATCTCCGCTATTTCCTTTATCAATTTCAAAAGAAGCCCACGAGGCGCCGGGATTTTCAGCATCTCCACACCGCCCCGATAAATTTTTATTTGCGCCAGTTTATGGGCCTCGCTCCTAGTGATCGTGACATAGATCAAATCAGCCATCATTCGCCCATTACAGAATTTTGACTGACCCAAGAATCTTGCGATTTGCACGCCGTGCAGATTCTATTTCCGCGCCAATCGGACGTAAAAAACTCGCGGCATTTAAGGCAGCGCCTTTGCTCAAAGTCCGCCTTGGCGGTCGGCTTCCGGTGATCCTGACGCTGGTCATAAATGCCATTTATTGAAAGCCACTTAACTGCCACAGAAGATCTACTGCGGCCTAACCTCTTGGCCGCGTCAGCGTAACTAAATCCGAGTTGGCCAATCAATACTTCCAACTTTGCGACATCATCAGTTTTCCATGGTTTCATGCCAGCGCCCCTAATTTATTGTGATAATTTCCGCGCCGCCGAACACCCCGCGCACTTCTGACACTGGCGTCTTGCTCTCAAAATACCCCACTATGCGAGACACTTCCTTGAGCGTAATCACGCGCACACCATCACCGTCTTCAGATTTGGAATAAGCAATTGCTTCAGCGGTATCCTGAAATAGCGCATATGGATTGCCGTCATCATCACGCCAGGACGCCAATGGCTTGGGGTCAACTGGCGCTGCCCCCATTTCCTCCGCCTCGGCATCCATAGCCCGCCATCCCAGGATTAAAATCTTGGCGCGCTTTTCCACTTCCTTGTGATCGTCACTGTCGATGGCATTGTTCAGACGGTTCAGAGCCGACCCAAATCTGGTTGCCGTTTTCACCGATACCAACCTGGGCAATCTATCAGCGCCCCATTTGCTATCCATCTGGGATGCCACTTCATCAAGCGGCTGCAACGAATAATATTGTGCCATTTTTCGCATCACTCCAAAGTCATCTGGATTGGTTAAACGATCTGGTTTATTGACCCTTCTCACAACGCCGGGCCTATGAGTCCGATGGACTGCGCGCACACAAGTGCGCTGTCCTTTTAGGACCGCGTTTGTGTGTAAGTGTTAAGTTGTTGTTTTTATTCATGTTTTTCCGTGGTTGTGTAAATGGCTTACACAAGTTGTATGTAAGGCCATATTTGTTTAATGTTTTCATAGACTTAGCTCCATTCCGGTCTTTCTATGACTTGATAGCCCTTACGCTCTATTACCGCGATAAAACCTTCATCGATTAAATCCCTGATTGCAGTTGAAATGACTGATAATTTGAATTCCGGGTGCCGCTTTTGAATGACTTTATGCGCCTGACGGTCTTGGGATTTCATGGTTCGAAGCGGCACATTGTCACACCACGCGGATTCTATTTCGTCCAATATAATTTTCTTGACGGCCCGCTTTTCTATCCGGTCAATGGCATCTGGTGACGTTGGTTGGACCAATACGCCATCTTCCCAAATCAACTTAATTGCGGTTGAATCTGCAATGCTGGAATAGTTGGATTTCTTGCGGGATAGGATGCGGATTTCATCATCATCATCATCCGCCCAGGACAGATATGCGCGGCTGCGAACCCCGTTTTCCCACGCCGTCGAACCTGACAATCCATCCTTGTTTGCCATGCCCGCGCGTGATGGGTGCGCCAGGATAAGCACCGTGGCGCCTAGTTGGGTGCATAGCGCGCCTATGTAGTATTTCAGGAAACTGTTGACCTCGCGCCGGATGTTTTCATTGCCGCCGAACATATCCGCCGCCGTGTCTAGAATAATAAATATATCTTCAGCGTCACCTTTGTGCTTTTCCACAGCTGCATAGAGCTTGGAATAGAACGCACTGGCTTGGCCTTCCCCTTGGTTTGGGAACGTCACCAGCGTGTTGTCATGGCCTACACGGGGCCACAGATAGCAATCCTTGGGCGCCTTTCCGGTGAAATCATGAAGCCCGCGCCATTCATTTATATCAAGCTGGCGCCGGTCTATTTCCAGGCGGTCATCCTCACATAATACGGCCAAGACCGGCATTTTCATGGTTGGCATATCCATAAAATCCTCGCCTTCAGCCACGCAATTTGCGAGTTGGTGAACCAACAATGTTTTGCCAACGCCGCCTTGGCCGAACAGCATGGCGGTGGTGCGGTGAGCAATCCAATTCTCTAGCAGCCATTGCCGCTGTTCTGCCGGGCCGTTAATATCAGCGGCGCTTATTATTTCACCGTCATTTTCTTCCAATTCCCCTGTGTGGCCCGTGGTGGGCGCTACAGCCAGATCACTTGGCCCTGGATGGTTCACAGGCTCCGGGGCGTTAAATTTGCTCCTGGCGCCCTGTATGGCCTTGCCAACTTCCCTGTCGGTGTCCTCTTTGGAATAACCCGGCTGGGTGAAGTTCCGCGCCATCAGAATGATCTCAGAATCCGTTAAGCCGCGCGATACCCAATGCGCCACCACCCGGATCATCTTATTGTGCCATTCGCCTTCCCCGGCCATGATGGATTTTGTGTACTCATCGACAGGCACATTCTGGTAGGTTGCGAGGCTGAGGCCGTTGCTCACACCAGCCCCAACCTCGCGCCCCGCGCTTGGGGAAGGAACCAAACCCAGCGCAGGGAAAGATTTGTATAGTTCGACGGCCCCGTATGGCTCGCGGTCTGTGTCGTATTCAGTGCGGATTGTCACCAATTCGGGAACGTACCCGCGCTCGATCTTTTTTGGTGACGGGTAACTAACTGTCCCAGCCAGCCGCATAATCCGGCGGGGATCGATCACCCGGTCGGAGCCGAAGAAATCAGCCATACCGGATTGAACGTCGGACCATGCTTTTAGATTTATGGCAACGTCTTCGCGCTCCCAATAGCAATGGGCGCGGGTGTTGGGCGTCTTGCCGGTGGTGACGCTGAACGTGTGCGGCAGCGGTGATGATTTCAGATTGTCGATCGCCTGTTGCGTGTCATGGTCAGTGAAGTTGAAGTAAGCGCAAAGTATGTCAGCATCCGTCGCAGCGGTGCCTGGAAAGATATCCGGGCTGCGCGGGTTGACGCCAACGTAAATGTTGTTGGTTTCGGCGTTGCGTTTCTTCGCGAAGTCAGCGGCGTCTTTCAGTTTGGTGATCTTGAAATATTCCCAAGCCCACGGCCTCACGCCAGCCGGGTCTCCGATATCTATTTGAACATAGGCGTCAGGATGATCAATGGCCGCACGGCTAAAGAGCCGGTCCAAATGTTTTAATATATCCGCCTTGTTTGCGTGAAGCCGGTTGTCGTTTATCATTGTATCCATCGTTCCGCGTCCTGTTGATTTTGGGGCTGGGGCGGTAACGAGGGGGGCGGATGGCCGTCCGCTCCCCCTCACCCCGATCATGTTAGCGGCTAAACAAATTCATCCTCTAACTCGCCAACATCGTCGGACGCGGAATTTGTTACCGGCGCTGGTGCCGGGGTTGAGGCGCCACCGCTCAATATCGGCAAATCGTCCTCGGGCGGTCGTTTCATCCATTTGACAATTTCCAGGACGGGTTCAAAATTGGTGCCATGCTTGCCGGTTATGGCGTTGGTGCCGGTGCATTTGACAACCGGAACTTGGCCGATTCCACGATGATCAAGCTGGGCGCCCTTGCCGGATTCTTCATATTCGGCATAGAGCTTTTTGATGGCGCCGCCAGCCATCTGGCTGCTTGACATGAATTCACGCGCGCCGCCGAGCTGCTTTTTGGCGTAAACGTGAATTTTAAAACCCCGTTTGAAATCACCGCCCGGCGAATCCGTCGCGGTTGACAGGTCGGGATCAGGGCGCCAATCAGGGCCGGTCGGCCCGAAGTGAAGCCACCCGGTCTGGATGTTTTCAAAATCAAACATGGCGGTCATGCCATCGACTTCAACATCTTCATCGTCCTCACGGACGTACCAACGTCCGGCTTTGGCGTTATATTTCAAAATTGGCAGGAAATCCCCGCCGCTGTTTCCAAGATTTAAAGGCATCGTTCTATTCTCCGTTACAAATTCAGCCCTTTATTTAACGTCCGGGGCCGTTGTGGGACGTTGTTAAATCGCCCCCAATTCTATTTGTAGTGGGTTCAATACGGGTTTGGGGTTGCGCTGGTAATCCTCAAATGGGGCTTTCTTCCAAATCCATCCATTTGTCCACCGCGCCATATCCACCAATTTCCCCCGCGTCCAATCGTGGCGAACGTGGTATTTTTTTTCTAGCGCGTTCAATTTAATGAATGGTTGAACGTGTGGGTCACCACCCCATTCAATAACCTTATTAATGCGGGCAAGGCATTCGGCCATTGGTTCGTTGCCGATTAAAACATAAACCCGCTTCTTGCTTCGGGGTACAGCATGGAGCATCCGCATAACCCGGCGCACATAAGGCTCATCGCCTTGGTCGTCATAGGCAAAGCGCCACGGGCCTTTGTTTATTTGCGCCCAACGCCGATAAACCTCATTATTAAAAGTGCGAGGCTCAAAGCCGGAATTGGCATCCAGCAACGGCACCCCTTCGGCCTGATATCGCCCGATAATGTGATCCTGATATTCGGCTGGCAAGGCTGACAGGTTGTTGTCACATAGCACCGGGCGCACCGGGAAATCCGGTATCAGGGTAAATTCCTTGCCTTCCATTTTCGGCACGATGCAGAACCAGCACCCAACCGGGCAACCTCGGCTTGCCATCGTCGCCATTGGGTTATGGTGCGCCACAGCGTCGGGGTAATCGCCGCCGATCTGCGCTACGTCTGCAAGGTAATGTTTGCGAGTAAATACGCCCGGCCCCCCCGCTCGGACATTGTAACCCTCGGCATTCAAATAGACGGCGCGCTGGTAGGCATCATCCAACCGCCAAGAGAATGCAACAGACAAAAAGGCCGTGTCGCCTTCAATCCATTCAGCCAAGCCGCCCACCCATTTTCCGGTTGCTTTCATTTATGGTTAATACCCAAAAACCTTCCGGCCCTGTTCGCGCGTGGCCGGTGAATTCCAGTAAAACGAATCGTAATTAGGGATTACGAAGGAGCGCAGGACTTCAGGATCATCTGAAAGCGATAAAAACCTCTCGACGCGAATGGCGGTCTGGCGCACCTCTTCGAGGTCTTGCTGGCAATTCTCCAATTCGTAGAAGCCCACTTTTTTGGGAGTCACATAAAGGAACTTCATGGCGTGGTTGTGTTTGGCCTTTTTATATATGGCGCCCTGGCGTCTATGCGGCGCGGTGATGCAAGACGGCAAGCGTGTTGTGGATTTAATGTCGATGGTTTCCCCGCGATTATCCCAGCCGAAATCCGTAAACCCGATTATTGGCAATTCCACGCCGTCTAATTTGATTTCGATTTTCTCTTGTGCTGTATCTGGCGGGCCATAATCCTCTAGGGCTTCCAGGCCGTTCTTGACCATGCCTTCGATGTGGGCGCGTTCCTTGTCCCGGCTTTCACCATCGACACCCAACGCGGTGCGCGCGTTGAAATCCTTGATGGCTTCTTCAACGGGATCAACAAATTCATCACCGCGCAAGCCAGCGCCAATGCCATGCTCTACCGCGTGGCCGCGCGCCATTGCGGCGTTGGTTTCCTCGCGGTAACGCGGCGAAAGATATGACAGGCACCAAAGTGCCATGTCATTGGTGGCCTTGTTTAGTGACGAATGGCTGTGGTGGTCTATATCGTGGAA
>Ga0255048_10002201_pt1 | contig 12660 bp, 20 predicted proteins | sample JV7_2_2_MG_FD_183619 | JGI IMG/M metagenome (GOLD analysis project Ga0255048, IMG submission 183619) | Seawater microbial communities from Jervis Inlet, British Columbia, Canada - JV7_2_2 | ecosystem: Environmental > Aquatic > Marine > Inlet | place: Canada: British Columbia | collected 2016-10-06
ACTACAAGGCGATACGATTGCTTGGACTAATCGCCGGGATATGTTCCAAGAATTGGACATAGATAAAGTGTACGTCTCGTGTGTGTTCACGGAGAACAAAGCAAAGGCGGAGGAATGGGAAGGTCTTGCTATGATAGGTGGCAGTGGTTACAGTCTTGAAGCAGAGCTTGACCAGGCAGTAGAACAGACATTGCCACATATTAATCTGGGTTTCACGACGCGTGGATGTATAAGGCAGTGCGACTTTTGCATTGTTCCTGAAAAGGAAGGGGGGATCCGTATTGTTGGGGATTTGCTTGACCTATGGGATGGTTGCTCTGAGCGCAAGGTAACTGTCTTGGACAACAATATTCTTGCGCTACCTGAGCATTTTAAGATGATATGCCAACAGGCGCGAGACAATAAATTGTTCGTGGATTTTAATCAAGGCCTTGACCATAGATTGCTGACGCCCGAACTAGTAGCGGAGATGGTATCTATCAGGCATAGAGAGTACCGCTTTTCCTACGATAGGGTGTTCTATGAAGGGACAGTTATCCGGGCGTTGAAGCTGTTGAAAAAGCATGGGCTTCGATCATTCTGGTATATCTTGGTTGGCTATGATACTGCTTTTGAAGAGGATATGTACCGCTTGGAATTATTGCGTAGTTGGGGCCAAACAGTATTCGTACAGCGATATATTAAGACACGCGGAAATCTTCTGCTTTCGCGTTGGGCGAATCAACATGCTATTTTCAAGGGGATGACGTTTCTTGAGTTCCTTGAGGTTCCACGCAACGCCGCGTACCGAATGAAGTATAGCGCCGAGGTGGAGTCGTACCTAACAGGCGGTGCGGAATGAAACTAACCGGGTATACCAGATACAGCGACAGCGTATTAAAGAAGAATATGAAACGCTATATACGGGGGAGAGGTGGCGTGGCTACGATATCTACATTTGGCAACCCGCTATGCGATGTTGACTCGCGACGATGTAGCCAAAGGGGGGAGCTCAAAAAAGGGTCATGCGCTAACGCATACGCTTCCCTGGTGAAGGCTGGCCCTTGCCGAAGGGTTGAAGTTGAGTATTTTGAAACCGTTATTGTTAAAACGATAGAGCCAGGCGGTGGCAAGTGAGGGGGAAATGGGTAAAATAGTTCTTGACTTTTTGTGCAAACTATGTTAAATTATTATTGTATAACAGTAATCCAACACGAGAGGAGGCTCAGAAATGTTTGACTTGAGCAAGGTACTATTGTGGAGAACGAAACAAAATCTGACGCAGGCGGAATTGTCTAAGCGGTCAGGGCTGACTATCCAGACTATCTCTAAGATCGAAAACGGTCAGTGTGGGAACGTGGACACGAAGACCATAGAAAAGCTGGCGGTAGGTTTCGGCGTGGAGCCAGAGGCGTTCCTAAAGAAATGAGGGCAGCATGGCGGACGGACGAATAACCTTGATAGACGTTATGCGGGGAGTAAGAAAACACGGACTTATTGATCGTATGTCTGAGGAATGCTTCACGTTTCTGATAGGTATTATCCTTGAGGCAAATGAGTTAGGCTTTAAGAATCCGATAGGCTTGACTGTCTCCCAGGCTCTCCCAGTAGGCGGCGGACACAACCGCCAAACTCTTAATGGTCGGCGGAAATCTTTGGCGAAGGTTAAAATTGATGGGAAGCAGCTTGTGAAAATTAAGGCAGGAAACAAGGGCCAAAACAGTGTTGCGACATATGAAATTGACTATAATTTACTGTGTTCGCAGAACGGGGCGTGGCAAGGGCTAGAGACTCCACCGTCAAATAAACTTGACAACTCTCCGTCAATTCATACTACTTCTCAACCACACGTCAACACACAACCGGCTTACCATCCTAAGATTAGATCAGAAGAGAAGAGAGAAGAAAACCCCCCTAACCCCCCAAATGATGTTACTACCTCAGACGAGCCAGAAAACGAAAAAGAGGAGGGGGGTGTAGCTCCGCTGGATCAGGATGAGGATTTGGATAGAACCGTCCAGAAGGTGAAGTACATCCAGGAGCTTATACTCCGCAAGTGGAAACACCAGCTAAAGAAAGCCCCGGACATAGGAGCGGTGAAGGATGCGCTCAGAGAGTTCAACGGAGATCACAAGGGTATCGTAATGGCAATCACCAAAGCGACAAGGGATCTGCATACTGCCACACCAACAGCCGCGTTGAATCTGGTACTGAAGATTGCCAGGAATGAGGGCGGCGATAACGGGGGTATCTCTCAGGAGCAGATAAGCGAACGCGAACGGGAGATCCAAGGATATGAGGCTGGACTGGCAACGGCTACACAAGAGGGTGATGAGGCGGCAATATCTCAACTGAGCTACTTGATTGAGCAGAAAAAAGAATCTTTGATACGCTTACAGCAGGAATAGAGGGACGGCGGTAGGTTCAAGTGCTCAGACGTGGGTGCATGGTAGAAACGCGTGGTTGCGGGTTCGACTCCCGCCCGCCGTCCCTTCTATAAAAAGGAGAAGCATGAAAGCATTTGAAGTATTCCAGAAAATGTCTGATAGCAACGCCGATATTAAGCTGGCTCCGCTCAAGAATATCATTAAGATCAACATCTTCGGACAGAATGGCGAGGTCACTTTTGGCGTTCCGAGGGAAGTTGCTCAGGAACTTATGGATGATACGGAAGGCACAAAACACGTCGGTGGTTTTCTTATAGCCAATAAAGAGCAATTCGAGACTTTGCAGGCTCATTATGCGGATCAGGAGAGCGACGAACCGGATTGATGCACAGAAACCACCGGCGGAAATGGACGTTTGGCATAGGGCGTTGGTTGATAGTGATTAGGTGGGTGTAATATGAAAAAGCGCAGACAGATCAGCCAACAAGCCAAAGATAGAAAAATACTGGACAGGGATATACGCAGAGCGCACACCCTGGAATGTAACGAAACCAGAGTGAGCGGATTCAAGGCTAACAACGAAACGCTCTTGGCTATACTGGAAGCTAAGTACGATGCCGGGGAAATCTCCCTGGCGCAATACAACTGGGGAATGGAGTTCTTGGGGAAAAAGGAACTCCCCGACGATGCGGATCTCGGATTCTGAAAGGAATGCAATGTCTGAAATAGAAAGCAAACCGGAGGAACTGTCAATTATAAGGTCGCCGACGAATTCAGAAGGCGATTATCAAAACGAATGGCAACTCTGCAAAGGCAGGAAACTTCTCCGCATACATTCGCTGGACATTGATCTGATCGAAAAGTTGTGCGGGGAACTAAGAGAAGAGGCAGGGCTTGCTGTTCAGCGTGGCGAGACTCAGCCGGATCTTGCGATCATGGACAAAGAGGAAAACGTGCAGGTGTTCACCAGGGCAAACCAACGCGGGGAGGCGAAGTGAAAAAGAAACTAAAACGCAAACGGAAGAAACGACAGCAGGAAAGGAGAAAGAAAAATCATGTTAAGCCAATGGATAAACAGCTTGTCAGATAGGGGGCTGTATCTCTTGATAGGCTCTTTGATAGCAGGCGGGATCATTCTGGGAGTATGGTGTGTTTGGGAGGGTTTGCGATGAACGATCTCAAACAGCGCAGACTGAGAATGCGACTAACTCAAACACAACTTGGCAAACGGGTGGGATGTTCAAAATCATATATATCTGCTCTGGAAAACGGAAAAGAAAAAGGATCCACGGCTCTGCTGAATAAAATCGATCTTGCACTTGACGGCTTTAGCTATCAGCCGCCTGATGTGCCATTCAAGAACGAGGCAGAGCGAAAAGAACTGCATGAGATCTGGTGCGAGAACTATAAATTTTTTGACAAATGAAATGCCCAAAACAGGGACAAGGTGAAACCACTACACAAACGATAAGGAGAGAGAAATGAGCGAAAAGCCGCGGGTCTTACACAGGGAAATTCATGGCTGTACGAGTTGTCCATTTATGGCAATCGCTGGCGACACTAAAGAGACTTTTATCGCTTGCAAGAACCGAGAAGCCGCGCCAGGCGGTAACGAGTTCAATGCGTGTGTAATTCTCAGACAACCGGTAGACCATGTGGTTGCTGATATAGCTATCCCTGAATGGTGTCCATTGCCATTTGTTACATATGGGAAAATGCGGCATATCGAGCGGATCATAATACACCATACGGCCGGCGGGATTCATGAGACTATGGAATCTATAAGAGAACTGCATGTAAACGGGCGCGGCTGGTCAGACATAGGCTATCACTATGTTATTGACCGCACTGGTGGGCTGAACTTGGCGCGACCTAACTGGCGTGTAGGCGCGCATTGCCGAGGGTATAACTCAACTAGCATTGGCATCGCCGTTATGGGGAACTTTGAGGAAAACGAGTTTGAGCATGTAACCGAGTTGGGGAATCTGTTGAGAGAAATGAAACGCCGCTTTCCTGACGCTGTAATCCGTAAACATAACGACTATGGAGCCACGCTATGCCCTGGGAAGCATCTGGTGAAATGGCTGACTGACTTCGAGAAGGGGTGATGGTATGCGACTGTTCAGGCTTCGCAAAGCGTTAGGGATAATTTTATTCATGGGCATAGGGTATGCGGCAATAAAATTTACAAGTGAGTTTCTGACCTCCCTGGCGATAGTGATACTTGTCCTCTGTTCCCTGGGTATTATCGCTCATGAGATATGCCCCAAGTGGGATCCCTGGGATTACCGCGCCAAACGAAGGGAAAAGAAACGTCGGAAAGAAGAAGACGAAATAATGGAGTTCACGAATTCGCGGGAACGTCCGTGAGAGAGGGAGAAGATGCTTAATAATCTGGCGGAAGAATTTGACCAAATGTTTGATGCGATGCGGGTTTTCTTGGACAAAATGATCGAAAAGGCTTGCCAGCCATTGCGAGATAGAATCAAGGAACTGGAGTCCGGGGAGCCAGAAGCCCAGGCGCACGACGACATCAAGCAACAGATACGAGATGCGTGTTCTGGTGGCTACCAGGTCAAGATAGTATTCAGGGGGTGTGTGCGATCTGGCGTTGTGACTTCAGCGCATGACAATCATTTCTTTCTGCAACACGAAAGCAAGCGTGCGGCTAATATGCACAGTTACCAGCCAGTTCAGTCAGTGGAGCGTATCGTTCCTGATGTGGCTAAGGAGCGGTGTGAGTCGGAAAAAGAGGAGGGCGGCGCTCCTGAGATGCCGGATGTGTTGGAGCGAACAGTAACCGTTTTAGACGAAGAGTACGCGCATCCATAAAGCGAGGGGAGAAAATGGATAGATTTCACATACTGCAAGTGACGGACGGAGAAGGAGCATTCAGGGAAGTTGAGGGTGAAGAGGTCAATATCTGCGAGGATGCTACTGCGTTTGTAACCGTGGAGAAGACGGATGTCCTGGAATACTGGAACATCTACGACATGCAGACCGGGGCGAACATCCTGGGGGCAGGCTCAAAAGCAGAGGCGGTCCGGCTTGCAACGAAAAAGATGGAGTCTATGGGGAATGACAAATACAACGACAGAGCGCGACGCTTGATTGAACTATATGGCCGCTCCCCATCCGCTCCCGACATCGAAGTCATCCAGGAGCCGAAAGAACCAGGGGAGATCAAGACGTGCGAGGCTGACTGCGTGGGGAGGGTGTGATGGCAGTAACATCAGAAAGCATCGATAAAGCATATGGAAAAGCGGATGAATTGATGAAGGCGACTAATGGTCATCTATTTATGACTATACTGAAAACTCGGTGTATTCATTGCGGTAGATCGCCAAAGATAAAAACTAAGTGCGGCGGTTGGTTCCAGACATATTTACACCATCTTAGACATACCCTTCTGGACCAAGAGTCATAACGAAAGGAGCGATATGATAGCATGTATGGGAGTGTTCAGATCAACAGCGTTAGTGTGTGACCGATGTGGATGGCGAAATATGTGTCCAACTGATAAGGTGACGTGTTCACCCGTATGGATTGACGAGGTTTATACGGACATAACCCAGGGTGAGTGTCAGGTTGCTGAAGAAGCTGAAGAAGAGGTCAGGAAGCCGAAGAAAGTCGTATACCAATATCCACAGGCTCCAGTACAGCTTAACAGGGATGTCCGCAGATACGTGAAGATATATGCTCCGCGCAGACTACAACGGGGGCGAAACCAGTGAGGGGTAATATGAGGTTTCAGAGTGACACAAACCGGCATAAATATCTTGACATTACCGCCGGGGTGTGATAGTATTCCAATATGATGTACTTGTTCTGAGTACTCCTTTGCTGATTTCCTGAATCGTTTTGTCCATGAGCCGGCCGCGTTCCATCTCCCAAAATAGCCGCACAATTCGCGGCTGGCTCTTTTTCATTCATTGAGGTTTTCTGATGACGCAAGACACAGAAAACACAGCGAACAACATGGAAGTCGCAGAACTGGAAACACAGCGACTCCCGTTGTCCAGCGTATCACCTCACGAAGCCAACCCCCGTACACATTCAGATAGACAAATAAAGGAACTCCAGGCCAGCTTGACAGAGCATGGCTATGCCGCCGGCTCTATGACCGTACAGCGTTCAACTATGCGCCTGGTGAAAGGACACGGCATATACGAGGCACTCCAGGGCTTAGGCTGCGTCGAGGCGGACTTTGTTATCGCTGACATGACCGATGCTGAGGCTCTCCTGTTCCTGGCACGTGATAACAGACTCAGCGACCTCTCAGCATTCGACGTGCCGAAACTGAAAGCGATAACCGTGGGACTCCAGAAGATTGACGTGCCGCTGGAGCGCATAGGATTCGACGAGGGGGAATTCAAGTCCCTGGAATCCGACTGGGCAAAGAGCGAGCGGGATAATCGCGTCATAGAAGAAGACGACCCGCCAGAGGTATCAGAGGATGAACCGATAACGCAGACTGGCGATCTGTGGCATTTAGGCGCGCATAGGGTCTTGTGTGGCGATAGCACGAAGGCTGAGGACGTGGAGCGGGTTATGGGGGGCGAGAAGGCGGATATGGGACTGGCTTCGCCGCCGTATGCAGTTGGCAAAGAATACGAAGTAGGCGTTTCGTTTGAACAACACCTTGAACTTTTGCAAGGGGTTGCGGATAGGTCATTGGAAGCTATAAAACCCGGGGGCTTTTTCGTTGTGAACTTCGGTGAAATTGGATCGCAAAAATACGCAAGCGAACTAACCGGAAGCGAGCGGCAGTGCTTATATCCGATCTCCAAAGACTATTGGCAAATATTCCATACAGAGCACAAGATGGACTTATATGCACAGCGGATATGGTATAAGCCGTTTAATCGCCTACAGCAACCATTCTGGACATACAAGACAAGCATACCGCACTATCAGGAATGGGAGCATATCTGGACATGGCGACTCCCGGGTGGGGAAGGTGACCAAGTTCACGATTGGGATATTAGTTCCAGGGCGATATGGGACACAAGAGACGAATCGACAGATGACAAGCCATTGACGCGACACGTTGCCGCCTTCCCGGTATGCCTACCGGGAAGGGCGTTAAAGGCGCACTCGGAAGCAGGGCATATCGTATGGGAGCCGTTCCTCGGCTCAGGCACAACACTGATAGCCGCCGACCAGCTTGACAGAAAATGTGTAGGCTTGGAGATCTCCGAGAAGTATTGCGACGTGATAGTCCAGAGATACATCAACCACAAAGGCGCATCAGAGGACGTGTGGGTCGAGCGCGGAACTGACCGCATAACCTGGGAGCAGATAACCAGATCGGTGAAGGTGGTATGATGAATGCGAACAGCGTACATATAGGTGATACAGTCCAGGTTACTTCCGGGTGGTTTAGCGGAACACAACAGGGACAAGTGATCTTCAAGAAAGAAAAGAGGGCACTCGTTTATGGTGATGATGGCTCCCTGGGTAGCTATAAATATTCAAAGATGACCTTGATCGAACGCGCCAACGGTAATGAAGTCTTGGAAGCGGCGCGGGAGTTTGTGGAGAAAATTAAAATATTTCTTTGAAGATGATATGATGTGGAGATGCGGCGGAGTGAGATATTATGCCCCGCTATCTGGTGGATGTTGTTTTTGCTTGACAGGACATATAGTTTGTAGATATTATCTGAAAGCGAGAGATCATGGGTCGGCTCACTAAACAGCTAAATCGCATAATATGGAAAGATGAAAAGACCTTTGTGAAATTCCCACACGGTGCGACTCAAGGGCTAATCGGCGAGGCTTTTGCTGAACACATACCAGCGGATTCAATTCGGGATGGCACTGTCTTCGATATTAACGTGCTGGTATCAGGAAGTCACGAACTGACAGAGATTCATCTGAAGATGCGCATTGATTCTGGATTGTGTGTGCAAATGATGGAGTGGCCAGGAAATGCCAAAAGCTAAGAAAACCATAGAACTCGACGTGTTAAAGCTCTACATGGAAATGGGCGGCATGTCTCAGGAGTTTGTGGCCGAAGTTGGCCGGAAATTTGGCAAAAGTGGCCGGACGCTCAGACGATGGGAAAAAGAGGGCGATTGGAAGGCGAAAGCCGAGGAACCGAAAGCCACTGCCATACAGGAACTAGAAGCAGAAAAGAAGTTGGACGCACAGGAATTGATCGGCGGCTTTCTGGATCTCTGCGATACGCGCATAGCAGATATTGGTACTCGCAAAGGGTACATAGACGCCATATACTCAACAGCGTTTGATAGGATTCCGAACAAGGAGAATCCTAAGCCGGAGAATCCTATCGTAGTTGACACTATAGAGGACATGGAACGACTAGTCAAGATGCAAGTATCGTTGATGAAGGAAGAACAGAACTGGGCAAAACTGGCGTTGCTCTTGGTGGGCGAACCTGACCACAGGACAGAAACTAATATCAACATAGCGCAGGCAGCAATGGATGGCACATATTACAAAGAAAGCTAAAATCATCGAATTCCTGGAACGGGAATACATCGTGCCGGATAGCCGACAACTTATTGACTTTTCTGATTGGGAATGGCAACTAAAGATATTGACTGAGCTATTTCAAACCATGATGGGTGACAAACGGATGTATACTGGGGCAGTTATAACAACACCAAGACAGCAGGGTAAGTCGCTGATACTACAATGTATTGGGCTGTTCATGTTGGTGATGTGCGGTATGGGGTTAAACATTTACTCCATAGCCTGCGATAAAGATCAAGCCGCCCTGGTCCCTGACCGTGTTAAGAAAGCGATAAAATTCAATCCGAGACTCGCGAAGATTGTCAAGGTTACGAAGGATGTAATCACATGCCCTACCAGGGATAACACCTGGACCATCATGAGTTCTGACAAAGCATCAGCGCCAGGCATAACGGCTGATGTTATTCTATGGGACGAATTGGGGCAACTTCCTGAGTATTTATGGAGCCTCGTTTATCTACTTCTCCCTTCTCAATCGGCACGCTCACAGCCCTTGATGATAATAGCTTCTACAATGGGTGAAGCAGAAGAGGGGCCTTTCAATGATTTCCTGAAGATCGCCAGAGATGAAACCGAAAAGCAGACCTACCTTTACGAAACACAAGAGATGAAATCGCCACTCACAAACCAGGCGCTAGTAGAACGTGACAGGAAGGTCATGCCGCCTGCCGTATTCGCACGACACTACAAAAACACTATAATGCGCGGGGCGTCCTTCCTGTCGGATGATGATATAGAGGCTATAATCCGCCCAGTTTGGGCGAAGCCCGACAGTCTCAAATATGCTGGAGATTACATCGGTTGTGATTACGGTCTAACGAAAGACAAGTGCGCCATATCTAAGATTACTAAAGCATCAGACGATCTCTATATCGTGGATGCCATTAAGATATTCAGGGGGAGCAAGGAAGAGCCTGTGGATCTCAATGAGGCCGCTGACACAGCCGAAGAGATGCGCGATAAGCAAACGAAAATGATGCTGTTCGATAAATGGCAAGCCGTAGCCACGATACAGAAGTTCCAAAAGAAATGGGGCAAAGATAAAGTCGATGGCTATAACTTCACAGGCACAGGCAGAAAGCATCTGTTTCAGAATCTACTTCCCATCATCAAAAACAGATGGCTGGCAATATACAGCGATACTTTGCAATTTTGCTGGAAAGAAAGCTGCGGCACTTGCTCACAAAACATGACATGCCAGGAGCAGGCAGAACATGAATTATTGAGAGAGCTTCAGGGCTTACAGTGTGACGCTGATTTCAATGTCACTCATGGCAGTCGTGGAGATGACGTTACAGTTGGTACAGCATTGGCGTTGATACCAGCAGCCGAGGGCAAGACACCCGATACGAAAGAATACAAAGGCCATATAGTATGAAATTTCCTTGGACCCAAAAAGAAGAGCAACCACAATTCAGAACTGAGCCACGCAAAGGCAAGGCTTATATCATCAGCACTGAGGATGATATTGTCTCTTTAGAAACGCTTGAGAAATACCAGATTGAAAAGTTCAAGATCCCTGGGCTGAATGTTGACCCCGTGGTTATCAGCCAGGAGGACATGAAGCTCAAGGATCTGGGACTGATAGCCCACCCGTTTGATATGCCGCCGTTGATGGACTTGTGCGAGTCTAACGTCACCCTGGGGGCTATCATAGGACAAATCGCCACGGATACTGCGGCGGATCATACACTACCGCTCAATACTGGCGCGTCTGAAAATACCGCAGAACTGGCCAAGATAGAGGCATTTCTTGAGATGCCGAATACGGAACGGCTCTCTTTGCGTTATATACTGAAAGCAATGGCGGATGACTGGGGATGCGTGGGCAATTACGCCCTAGAAGCCATATGGAATGCCGGCGCCGAAGTCGGTGAAATGCGACATCTACCTGTTCATAATATCTGGGTGCATAAAGATGGCAATAAATATGCCCGGCTGACCATGAAAAAGCAGAGCGTAATCCAGAGATGGTATAGACGGTTTGGATATGAACCGCAGATCAGGCAGTCAGACGGTAGCGAAGGAACGGAAAGCGAGATAGGGTTCAAGGAACGAGCCACAGATATTATCTACAAGCACGACTACTACAGAAAGTCAAAACACTATGGCGTCCCTAAGTCCATCACATCTTTGGGTGAGGTGATTTCGCTTATAGGTATACGAGATTTCCATCTGGGATTCCTACGAAATAACGGCGTCCCTGCTTACATGGTGGAAGCGCGAGGCGAATGGGATTCCAGCAATGTCCTCAAGACGATCAAAGAGTTTATGAATAAAGGAGTGTTGCGCGGCGGAGAGGCTTATGCTACACTTATGGTCGAAGTACCAGAAGAGGGCAGCCTGAAATTTGAGCCATTGACCATCAAGGAGGGAGAAACGGGAAACACATTCAGGGTATACAAAAAGAGCCTCCAGGAAGATGTTTTGAGCGCCTATTCCATGCCGCCTTACAGGATAGGAATAGCTGAAGTGGGCAAGCTAGGCGGAACCAACATCATACCAGCGACGAAGATATATAAGAACGCCGTGATCAGTCCATTGCAGACCAGCCTAGAAGATGTGATCAACATGGTTTTGCGGGAAGGGCTGGGCGTGGAGTCATACAGATTCGACCTGAACGAAATAGACGCCAGCGACGCGATCACAGCGAAGGATATAGATGCCCTGGTGCGTGACGGAACACTGAACAATAACGAGGGGCGGCTACTTCTGGAGCAGAAGACTCCGGTTAAACTTCCACCATATGAAGGTGGCGGCGTATTCCGTATTGATGCTAATTTAATTGATGTGGGCGAGGTTGAACCTTCCACGGATGGATCAGGGGGTTGAGATGGGCGGAATTGACAGCAAGAAAATCGTTATAAAGCAAATTAAAGCGTATAGAGAAATGGAGAAATCAGTACGGTTAATTGATCTAGTGAAGATGATGGAGCAGATGACCGAGGTTGAAGTAATACCGCACGAACAAGGCTGTCTTTGTAATTTGTGTTCCTACAAGGACATACCTGATTTGTCGGTGGCAGGAAAGCCAAAAACAGGATAAATAAATGTTAGACCATTCGTCAGATACAGGATCATGCGGTTGTTCGGATTCAATGCTAGATCCGTCACTTGCATATGATCCAGAACGAGGGACACAAGTGCAGGTTTCGGTACTCTCCGCGCACATGCAGAAAGCTGAACAAACGGACGAGGTGCGCGACCTGAAGCGGAAGATCCGCCGCAAGATGATCGAGATGGAACGCCTGTTGCTCTTGGCAGTCAATAAGTGGATGCGTTTCCAGACTGAGACGATCATGGATGATTACGAAGCCGCTGAGGACATCCAAACGTTCACTAAAGCGGATGCGGTGGACAACTTCGTTGATAGCTTCACTGACTGGGAATTGCTGGTCACTGGTGGGATAGCAATAACGCGACCGGCTATATCTGAAGCATTCGGGGCTGGTGGAACCATCGCCTTTGAGTTGGTGGAATTCGTACCGTTTCCCTTTGATCCTCTCAAGGTATCATCCGCTGCTGTTGTTGATGAAATCTGTTCTAACATGGTTACGGCGGTAACTGACGAGACTCGCAGGGCGATCAATGTAGTTATCAGGAACGGCATAGAAAAGGGCAAAGGATATAAGGCCATAGGGCGGGAACTCAGACCAAAGGTAGGACTCAGCGAACAGATGATTGGATGGTCTGCGAACCGCGAAGAGCAACTATTGATTGACGGCTTTTCCCGCGCGCAAGTCGATAAAAAGATCGCCGCCTACGAGCGCAAACTGCACCGCATTCGGAATGAC
>Ga0255048_10002202_pt1 | contig 12657 bp, 8 predicted proteins | sample JV7_2_2_MG_FD_183619 | JGI IMG/M metagenome (GOLD analysis project Ga0255048, IMG submission 183619) | Seawater microbial communities from Jervis Inlet, British Columbia, Canada - JV7_2_2 | ecosystem: Environmental > Aquatic > Marine > Inlet | place: Canada: British Columbia | collected 2016-10-06
GGGGTTCAACGGGTGGGGTGTCGGTTGGTGGGGTCTCGGCGGTTGGGGGTTCAACGGGTGGGGTGTCGGTTGGTGGGGTCTCGGCGGTTGGGGGTTCAACGGGTGGGGTGTCGGTTGGTGGGGCTTCGGCGGTTGGTGGAGCCTCGGTTGGCGGAACCTCGACAGACGGAGGCTCGGTTGGCACCTCGCCGGGCGGAACTTCGGCTGCCGCAGTTCCCGTTTCGGATGCGGTCCCAAGATCCTGCTTCTCAACCACGCGGTCAAACGTTCCGTCGGCATCTGAATCGACGGCGAACTCGTCCGCTAAGCCGTCACCGGTCGTGTCCACCCCGACAGCGTCGACCACACCATCGGCGTTAACGTCTAGCGCAACGGCGTCGGCGATGCCGTCGTGGTCGAGGTCAACCAGCATGCTGCTCAAGTCTGTAAGCATGCGTCCACCTTCGACCAGCGTGCTCACGGAAACGCCGAGCAGGCCAACGACGCCGATAGCGGCGGCACCTGCTGCCACCTGACCGACGACTGTATCCATCGGGTTCTGGTCGACATTGAACAGCAGCCCGAAGGTGCAGTTCTGACCATTCGCCAGAACCCCTCCACCACGGACCTCGTACAACCCGCCGGAGTACTGGAATAGCTCATTGACGGGCAGCTCGAACGTGTAGGTGCCGCCTCCTCCATCAGGATCGTCCTCGACCTCGCCGTCGCCAAACCCGTAGCTGAAACCTGCGTAGAAGAACCGAAGCTCGAAGGACGCGAAATCCGACGAAGACCGCAAGAAACCGGTGAGGGACTCCTCAGACGCCACGTCGATCGCGTCCGAGGCAGACATCCTGAGGCCGCGCACGTCCTGGCCGTTGACTACAAGATCGCAGGTGCCATCAACTTCCGCCGAAGCGGGGCCGGTACCGGATACTGCGAACGTGGCGAGGAGAATCATGAAGAGCAGGACGGCGCCGAGGCCGCCGGCTGCGGCCGGGCCCCTGCCAGATCGGCCCCGAGCCTCTGCCAGTTTGCGGTTGTACCTGCGGACGACGAATGCAAATATCAGTGAGGGCAGGATCACACCGCTGAGAGCTCCCCCAATGAGCCCTCGCAACGTCAGCGCTCTGGTGAGCGGGGCGATTCCATACTGTTGGACAAGTACGGCGGTTCCAAGCCCCCCGAGCGCTCCGCTGATGATCCCGAAGATCCGCACACGCGGCCGCCATTTGAGTGGTTGCGGCATTCCATCGGGGCCGAGGTTGGCTAACTGTCGCCGCCTCCGCCTCCGCCTCCTGCCCATCCGAACCACCTTCTGGCTGAGAGTCGACTCACTCTACCTATCGGACCCTCGAGGCGTCCCGGTCGAGATCCCGATTCAGCCTGCTACCGGGTCGTCGCCTCCGGTCCTTTGCGTTGCCGTCAGATGTAGATTGGTCAGCAGGCTGACCGCGGGAGAGACCGTGACTCACGACATCTTCATTTGCCATGCCACGGAGGACGGCGTAGTAGCCAACGCTCTAGTGGCCAGTCTCGAGGAGTCCGGCATCACCTGTTGGGTTGCCCCCCGCGATGTCATGCCTGGAGCCGACTACTCCCAGGCAATCGTGGCCGGGATCTCCCGGGCCAAGGCCATGGTGCTCGTGTTCTCAGAGCACTCGAATGCCTCACAGCACACAGGACGGGAGGTGGAGCGGGCCGTATCTCGCGGCATCGACATTATCCCGTTTCGCATTGACGAGATCGAGCCGGCCCCCTCGCTCGAATACTTCATCAGCACGTCTCAGTGGCTCGACGCCACCGTGGGCCCTGCCGAAGATCATGTCGGCGAGCTGATCAGGACCATCCGGGTACTTGTGTACGGCCAGGAAGGTGACGTGACCCGACAGGCCGCCGGGGAGACCCTCCGCCAGATCATCGACCAGTACGGCCCGGCCATGGCCGAAGATCCCCGCCGCGTTCGGGCTCTGCTCCGGGACATGGCCGGGGAAAACCGGGCCGAGGTCGCCGCCCTGGTGGCAGCCGCCGAGGAAGGGGTCGGCGCCGCTCTCCTGCAGTCGTCGCGGGGTCTGACCCCCGAAACCGTCAAACGGCTGACCCGGAAGCTCCAGGAGAATCGGGCCATCACCGAGGAAGCTTCCCGGTGGGCGGTGGCCGCCTGGTCCCACGCGCTGAGAATGGATGGGCCTGAGCCGCAAGATCAGGCGACGTCGGTGACTGGAGGACTACCCGAGACCGTGGCGGCGGTGGCGGCACGGCATCCCTCCAATCAACCGCCCGAGCCTGCGGTCGAAGTCGAGGTAACGCCCGCCGAGGTCGGAGTAAGCCCCGCCGACGCAACGGTCCCGGCCCGGACCCCGGAGAAGCAAGCGGCCGCGCACGGTGATACGGCACCAGCCACTGTCCCGGCAACCCCTGCCACTCCGGGCCGCGTCGCACCGACGGTGCCCGCCGCGCCAGCGGCCTCGCCACCAACCCGGTCGCGGCGCCCCTGGCTGGCCATCGCGGCCGTGGCCGCACTCGCCGCGGCGGGCACCGTCGGTGCGATCTCCCTTTTCGGAGGCGATGGCTCCGACACCGAAGGCAACAGCGCGACGAGCCAGCCGCCCCCGACCACGACCGCTGCCCAGCAAACGACAACCGTCGGGGCGCAGTTCTTCGCCTTTGACGGGCTGACGGTCGGCGACGTAGTGAGCCGCTGGCCGGCCCAGGCAGCATCGGTCGGCCTTCCGGTTGGTTGCTCAACGCTTGTCGACCTCGATTCTGTGGAGGTTGCCACCGATCGCCTTCAACCCGGCGAGACGTTCGTGTGGGGGCGATTCGCGGAACCCTTCTGCGACACGGAAATCTGGGGTATCACCGAACCAGCGGGGGCCCTGCGTGAGTTGACGGTCCAGGTTGCCGAGATATCCGATCAGACGGTTCAGCAGATGATGGACGTTGCGTCGGCCCTGGTTAGAACGGTTGGCTTTCCGGAGTCGGGCGACTCCTTTGCGAGTTCGGCCCTCGGCTCATTCGGCTGGCTGAGCGCATCGGACCCCACCTCCCACCAGAACGATGCCGTCGTTGGGGGCATACAGCTGGGTACCTTCCTCCATGATGGGGGATTCACCTTCTACATGGTGCCTTCCGCTTAGCGATCAGCAGGGAACATCTCTTCCCCTGATCACCCGGTGACGAAGATCTCGACCCGACGGTTCTGGCTACGGCCGGCCGGATTGTCGGTGCCGTCCAGGTTGGCGTTGGGGGCTTTCGGGTTGGTCTCACCCAGTCCGAAGGCGGTCAGCGCTGCGTCGGGAAGGCGTCCGGCGAGGCCCGAGCTGACCGCCGCAGCCCGGCGTTCGGATAGCTCGAGGTTGGATTCGGCCGAGCCAATGGAATCAGTGTGCCCGATGACCTTGATGGTTTGACTGGTCAGACCCTGTTCAGAGATGGCCGCGACAACGGTGTCGAGGGTATCGGACGCTGCGGGGGTCAGAGCGGCGGAACCAAACTCGAAAAGCACAGTCTCGTCGAGGGTGTAGACGGACAATTCGCCGGCCTCCCCAACTCCGATGCCCTCTTCGATTGGCTCGATCGGGAGATCGACGACCGAGTTGGAGAGACAGAAGGCATCGAGATTGATGTCGAGGCCGCCGAAATCAGGGGCCACACCGATGAAGATCGCACCGTCGCAGCCCTCGGCGGCAAGGCCCCCACCGGCCGTGACCGCCACCTGCCAACGGCCCGATTCATCACCATCGACCCAATCGCCGGAACCGGTGCAGGTCGTCCATCGGAAAGTGCCGCTCATCTCCGCTGCGCTTCCGGCATCCGGCTGGATTGTCCCACCGGCGGTCACCGAGCCGATAGGTGCCAGGCTGATTTCGATGTTTCCCAGGCGAGCTCCGCCGGGACCGACCGAGAGTGCTCCAGGTGCGATCTCGATGCCGGCGGAGCTGAGGATGACGTCTTGGCCAAGCACAAGCCCGATCTGATCGAGCAACCCAGAGAGGGACGCCACGTTCGAGAGGTCGATGTCGAGGGCTTCCGGGCCAACGAAGGCCGCCGATAGCGATCCGTCCTCGCCGAGGCCGAGAACCAGGGGGCCCGACCGATCCCCTCCAAACGTTCCCAGGAAGATGCCGGCACAGTCGACCAAACCGGTCTCGCGGCCTGATTCCTCCTCGCTACCTCCGCAGGCAGCGGCGATGAACAGGAGGGCGATCAGCAACACCATCCATGGCCGTGTTTCCCTCACCGTCGTCTCCCGTCGGTCGGCGCGCGAATTCTGGCACATCATCCGGCAACCGGGTCGGCGGTGGCAGCTGATGAATGGTCCGGACACGCGTAGGGCAATTCGCCTCTGATCGTGCGCAGACACAACCCATACTGTGCCTACAGGACATCCTGTCCGTGACACGCGCAGGGAGGGCCCAGAGGTGCGGGATATCTTCATTTGCCATTCGTCGGAAGATCAAGCCGTCGCCAACGGGCTAGTGAAGAGTCTCGAGGCCCGGGGGATTGCCTGCTGGATCGCCCCGCGGGATATCCATCCCGGTGCCGACTACGCCGAGGCCATCGTGGGCGGCATCTCGGAAGCCAGAGCGCTGGTGATGGTGTTTTCCCGGCACGCCAACGTATCGGCTCATGTCGGCCGCGAGGTGGAGCGGGCCGTCTCCCGCAACCTTCCGATCGTTCCCTATCGAATCGAGGACGTTGAGCCGACCTCCTCGCTTGCTTACCTCATCAGCAGCGCTCAATGGGTCGATGGCACCGCCGGCGATCCAGCCGCGTCGGCGTCCCAACTGGTGCGGACCATTCGCGCTCTGGTGTATCCGCAGGCAAACGACAACCCTCGGGAGGCCACCAGGGGGATCCTGCGGGATTTGATCCAACGGTACGGTACCGGCCTGGCAGATGACCCTCGCCGCCTTCAGGCGCTGTTGCGGGACGTTGCCGGAGAACATCGGGCCGAAGTTGCGGTCCTCGTGGCTGCGGCCGAGGAAGGGGTGGGGGCGACCCTTCTACAGAGCTCAGAAGGTCTGACCCCGCAGGCACGCGAACGTCTCGTACGCCGAATGCAGCAGAACCGGGCACTGGCCGAGGACGCTGCTCGTTGGGCGGTCGACTCCTGGGCACATGGCCTGGGCCTGGCGCAGCCGCTTTCGGCGGGACCCGACGCGGTCGCCGAACCCATCGGTGTGACTCCGGTCGAGGCGGGGTCGCGGGAGTCGCCGATCCAGTTGCCGGAGACTGTCGGAATGGTGGTCGACGCCGAACGGCTGCCCGCGGTGGCCCGGCCTGCGACCCCAGCGCGGGAGGTTGGCAGACCCAAGCGAATGCCCGTTTTCGTCGGGAGCGCCGCCGCCGTGGTTCTGCTGATCGGGGGAGTCGCCGCCTGGATGGCTACCCGGGGTTCCCCAGACGCCGCGGCCTTCTCGCCAAATGAAGTGTTCCTCGAGCCCGTTGGCGTTGTCGAGCACCCGTTCACATCGAGCCTGCTGGCAACGGGAACGAACCCGGTCACCGGACCGCCCACCACCCAGATTGCGGGCGACACCATCAGCCTGGTACTGGTCGAGGGCTCGCACGAGATGAGCTATGCGGCCGACCGGGGACGTTCAGCCTGCGACGCAGCCCTTCTTCTCAGCGATCTGAACGCCGACCCGGCCGCCGCCGGTGCCTGGGCGGAGGCCCAGGGCATCGCGGCGACATCGGTTGCCGACTTCGTCGCTGAGTTGACGCCGGCGTTCCTCACGCAGGACGCCCGCGTCACCTCGCACGTGCTCGACCAGGGGCAGGCCGTCCCCCGCCAGGCCCTCATGCAACAGGGAACCGCCGTTCTGGTGGGACCGACCGGTGAGCCCCGGGTGCGCTGCGCCTCGGGCAGCCCGCTGAGTCTGCCGGCGGTTACGGCGACACCAACCTACGTCGGCGTCGCCTGGCCGGAGTTCGACCCGGCCTCCGTCGTCGAGATCGAGCCCTGTGATGAGCCCATCACCGAATTCATCCTCCAGGACGTCGCCACCGGTGAGCCGTTCGTCCGACAGGTCGGTTCCGACGTCACCGGCGACTCGGAAGTAACCACCACGACCATCCCACCCACTACCACCACGCTTGCGCCGACGACGACGACGACGAGCAGTACTACAACAACCACGACTCTGCCTGTTGCCGACTATGACGCCACCGGGGAGGGCACGGTCAGCGCGTCTTCCCGGCTGTGTGGTTCGTATGCGGCCACCAGGGCAACCGACGGCAACATCACGACCTCATGGATCTCAGGGAGCGCCGACGCCCGGTCGGCCACCTTCGCCTGGACGGGAGCAGGGGATGAGTACATCGGTGGGGTCGCCATCATCTCAAACGCCGCCAACGCCACCGCCGGTCGCCGCACCAATCACGGCTTCGCCTCGGTCACCGTCCAGGTCCTCGACGGGTCGGGCGCTGTGGAGTACGAGGAGGTGGTTGAGCTGGTGGGCACACCTGATCCCGACGTCCTCGTCCACCCCAACGTTGTCGGACGCTCCGTGCGGCTCCTACTCGGGGGGCCCGAGAATCCGTCCGGTTCTGGGTTTGCCGAGCTCACCGTATGGGTGGCTCGTTAGATTATCCGCCCAGCTGAGTCACTTGTGACAGCTCATCGGCGTTCAGGCACTCGGCCAGCAGTAGGCCGATCGAGAGCCGGCCGGCCGGGCTATCGATGACACGTGCATCCCCGTCATTGTCGAGTACCACAGACACGAAGAGATCCCGGAACGTGTCTGAATTCAGCCCGCCGGCCAGACAGCTAATCGACTGCTCGGCGATCTCGAGCCCCTCCGGGAGGAACTCCAGCATCTCCTGGTCGAACTCCAGGCAGTCGAACGCCATGTCAAAGGCTCGCTCCGCCTGTTGGCGGGTGACAAACACTCGCCCGAGGTCGAGATTCGGGTTGTCGGAATTAACGCCCAGTTCAGCCAACTCGTCTACCCCGAACTCGGACACGACCCCTTCCGCCAGGCATGTAGTGGTTTCCCGATCCAGCGGGTTATCAGGATTGGCCGCACCCTGTTGGGAGATGGCAGCAACCAGAACTTGCTCGTTGGAGGATTCATCGTCTTCTCCACCCCCACAGCCGCTCGCCACCAGAGCGAGAGCCGCCAGCAACAGAACCGACCGGCGCATGAGTTTCGTCCCCTCTCGTACTCCCGGCTGATCCTACGCCTCCCGCCGTCCCCCGGCCGGGCGCAAACCAGCGACCGACGCAAGGGTCGTGGCCTAGTGTCGGGTCATGAATAGGACGGTCCCCGTGGGTGGCGGACGGCGATTGAGATGTCCCTCCGAGACCGGCTGACCGGACCCGGCCCGAAACGGATCCTGGCGCTGGACGGCGGTGGAGTACGGGGCGCCCTTTCGCTGGGCTTCCTGGAACGCATTGAAACGCTGCTGCGGGATCGCTACCAGAATCCAGAATTTCGTCTCCGGGACTATTTCGACCTCATCGGCGGAACCAGCACCGGCTCGATCATTGCGGCGGCGCTGGCGGTTGGTATGGAGGTCGCCGAATTGCAGAACGTCTACCGGACCCTGGGACCGGCGGTGTTCAGCCGCCGGAGTCGTCACGTTCACAAGCTGGAATCCTGGTTCGACGCCGGACGCCTCGAGAAGGAGCTCCATGACCACCTTGGCGAAATGACCCTGGGCGACGAAGCGATCAGCACTGGACTGTGCATCGTGACCAAGCGGGCCGATACTCGCAGCACCTGGCCGCTCATCAACCATCCCGACGGGCAGTTCTACGCGGGCAACTGCGATATCCCGTTGCGTAAAGCGGTCAGGGCGAGCACCGCAGCTCCCGCCCTGTTTCGGCCGGAGGCGTTGGATGTTGGGCAGGCCGAGATCGGCGCCTTCGTCGACGGCGGAGTCAGCATGGCCAACAATCCCTCAATGCTGCTGCTGCTGGTAGCCACCCTCCGGGGCTTCCCATTCCACTGGGAGACGGGCGAAGATCGGCTCCTGTTGACCTCGGTGGGAACCGGCATCTGGTCACAAGCGCTCCCGGCCTCGATGGTTCTCAATCGGAAGGTGTGGAGCTGGGCACTCGAGGTCCCATCGATGCTCATTGCCGACGCCAGCTTGCAAGTGCAGTTGCTGCTGCAGGCACTGTCCCGGTCTCCGACCCCATGGCCGATCGACGCCGAGATAGGCGATCTCACCGAGGATGTCATCAGCGGGACCCCCTTGCTCCACTACCTCAGGTTCGATGGGTTGCTCGAGCCGGACCAGCTGCGGAAGCTCGAGCTGGGCCGCCTGGCCCCCAAGATCGACCAGCTTCGTGACATGGCCAACGGAGACAGTGTGGCCGACCTGATCGCGATCGGGTCGGCCGCTGCCCGAGTGCAGGTCGAGGAGTCTCACTTCCCCGCCTCCTTCGACGTCTCTGTGCCGTAGCGATCCAGGCCGGTCTCACTCCTCCCCAACCAGCAGTCCGACTGACACGTCGTCCCCGGATCCGAGCTCCGAGACCTCCCCGAGCCACCCTTCGAGTTGAGCGTTCACCTCATCGAGCCCATTGGCGCGGATCATGGCCAGCAGGTCGGAGCCGACCTTGAGGAAGCCGGCGTCGTCCTCGAAGGAGTTGGCGTAACCGTCGGTGGCGGCCAGGACCAGGACGGGTGCTTCGGCGTCGCCCGGCAAAGACCAGGTGCGGGCGTCCTGTCCGGCGGACGCAAGAGCGAGCGAGGCGGTGGCGTTGCCTACCGATCTGGGATCGGGGGGCAGGGGACGTGTCACTGCACCGTGGCTCGAGACCGTGAGTATGTCACCGTCACCGACCTGGTAGACAACGACGCCTCGATGATCGGCACCCGCCACCAGCAGGGTGGTGCCGTAGGCGAGGGCCGGTCCCTCCAGTACCTCCAGCCGAGCTTCGTCACCTTCTTTCTCCTTGAGCTGCTTCAGCTCCGGTTCGGTGAACGGTTTACGCTGGAGGTCGGTGGTCACCGCCTCCCTCCACATCTCAGCGAGCAGGTGGGCCAGCTGATCTCGTTCCGCGGTGTCGCGAGCGGATCCGGCCCCGGCCATGAGTTCTGACATGAGAGTGAGTCCGACCTCGACTGCGATCCGGGCACCGGTCTCGCTCCGGAAACACCGGTTGCTTCCGTGGCCGTCGGCGACCGCGGTTGCTGCGTACGGTGCCGTCCCGGTCGGCGGGCTCCATAGCACCGCATCTTGATTGGGTATGCCGTGACGCACGTGCAGCGCCCCCCGCACTGAAGCACCGGTGGCTCGCCAGGATGGGCTCACCACACCGGAAGCGCTTCGGGATCATTTACCGGCGGGGGAGCCGGCACCGATACCGTGTGCCCTGCAGCAGGGCTCGATGATGCTCGCAATCCAGCCGTCGATGCCCACCGCATCCGTTCGACCAGCGCCTCCGGATTGCTGGCCGAGACCGGGCGATACTCGAGGTGATCTATGAACTTCTGCAGCACGTCCTGGTCGGCGTCGCGTCCGATGGCTATCGCCATCCGGATGGCCTTTCTGCCCCAAGGCTGGTCGAGGAGATCGCGCAGGCCGCCCTGGAAGTCATCGGTCGGCTGACCATCCGAAACCAATACCAGTACCGGCGGAAGCGCCCGGTCGGGCATCGGTGGCTGTTGAAGCTCTGCCGCCACCAGGCGAAGAGCGGCTCCCATGTCGGTAACTCCGCCGGCCTCGACGTCACTCCACGTGAAATCGTGAACCGGAGTCGGCTCCGCCACGTGCCAGGCGGCGTCGTCGGAGAAGCGCACCACCCGCACAAAGACGTCGGCGTTGGCGTTGTCGTCGGCGGCCCGTCGCATGTGGGGGATAGCCTCGCGGATCGATGTGTTGAGGGCCTGGATCTTGCCGTCCAACCGCATCGACCCCGAGCAATCGACCAGGAAGTAGAAGTAGAGGGGCCGCTTCGCAAGTTGGCCGCCAGGGCGTACCGTCATGATTCCCTGGAGACTAACTGGCCTGGGATCCCGGAATCTCAGCCATGAGTAGAGTCCGCACCGTGAGTGGGCCACGAAACACGTGGTCAGGGCTAACCGTTGGAACTGCTCTCAGGCCCGAGTTCGGGACAACTGAGTACCGGACAGTCGAATTGCTGGGGGAGGGCGGCCAGGGTCAGGTCTGGCGGGTGACGCCGAGCCGCGGCGCCGGGCCCGACTACGCCCTCAAATGGTATTTCCCCGACACTGCCACAGACGAGCAATGGCAGGCGCTATCGCGTCTGGTAGAAGGCGGTGCGCCCGACGCCCGTTTCCTGTGGCCGCTCGAGTTGGCCCGTGCCCCTGGTAAGGAGGGTTTCGGGTACCTCATGGGTCTGCGGAGCGACACCTTCAGCAGCATGGTGGATGTGATGCGCCGGGCGGTTGAGCCCAATTTCCGGACCCTGGCCACAGCCGGTTTCGAGCTGGCGGACGGGTTTCTCCAGCTTCACTCTCGCGGCCTGTGCTATTTGGACATCAGCTTCGGAAACATGTTCGTCCAGCCCGAGGACGGGCGGATCCTGATCTGCGACACCGATAACGTTCGCGTCGACGGGCAGGCGGCCAGCATTGCCGGCACTCCCAAATTCATGGCACCGGAAGTGATCCGCGATCTTCTGGCCAACCGGATCCCCCGGCCCAACCGCAAGACGGATCTGTTCTCGCTCTCGGTCCTACTGTTCTACATGTTCATGATGCATCACCCCTTCGAGGGAAGGCGTGAAGCGGAGATTGCGTGTCTCGATGCCGACGCTCAGAACCAGTTGTACGGTGCCGATCCCGTGTTCATCTTCAGCCCGGAGGATCAGTCCAACCGGCCCGATCCCGGCCTCCACCCCAACCCGCTCGCGTTCTGGCCGATCTATCCCCAATTCCTGCGGGATCTGTTCATCCGGGCCTTCACGATGGGGGTCGATAACCCCGATGACGGCCGGGTGCAGGAGAGCGAGTGGCGCAAAGCGATGGCCAACCTCCGCGATGCCATCACCAACTGTTCGGGTTGCGGCCTCGAGAACTTCCTCGACCCGATGGATCCGGACGGTCGGGAGGCCAGGACATGCTGGAACTGCGGCGCGGGGCTTGTCAACCAGGCCCGTCTGACGGTGGAAGGAATCCGGGGGCGGGTCGTCGCCCTCAATGCCGACACCTACCTCTTCCCTCATCACATCGAGGGCGATCGCTACAACTTCCGCCAGCCGCTGGCGGTGGTAGACCGCCATCCTCACAATCCGGAAATCTGGGGTCTGAAGAACCTGTCGACCACCACCTGGAAGGCCATCATGCCGGATGACAAACGCTGGGATGTCCCCCCCGGGCGCAGCGTGACCCTGACGCCCGACGTGCGGATCGAATTTGGTTCCAAAACGGGAGTCATCGGTGGACGGGTAGTGGCGGCCGGAAACCTTTCCCGAACCGGCGGTAGCCTGGATCACGAGCAATAGCCGAGGGGAGTGTTGGTGACATCCCTGCACATCAAGGTGGACGGGACCGATCACATCGTCACCGACGGCGATATCGCATCGATTGGACGAGACCCGGCCTCAACGATCCTCGTCGAAGCCGACGGGGTGTCTCGTCGCCACGCCCGGGTTCGGTTCGCCGAAGGCAGCTGGGTGCTCGAAGACGATGGCAGTCGCTTTGGCATCTTTCACAACGGGTCGCGGGTTGACCGGCTCGTCATAGACGGCCCCACCACCGTCCGCCTCGGTGATGCCCTTAGTGGTCTGGAGGTTGTGCTCACGCCCGCCATGCCGGCGCCGGCCGGTCGACCACGACCGGTCAGTGTTCCGGTTGAAACCGGGGGACCCGATGCTCTCAGCGTCGGCACGTTGCGTAACGCCCGGAGCGTCCACGTCACCAGCGCCGTGGTCCGCATCGGCCGCGCTCCCGACAACGACGTCGTCCTCGACGATCTCGTCGTGTCCCGCTATCACGCGGAGCTTCGCGGAACCCCGGACACGGGTTTCGAACTGACCGATCTCGGGAGTTTCAACGGCACATTCGTCAACGGGGTGCTCGCCGACCGTGCCCGACTGAGCGAGGGTGATGTGGTGAGCGTGGGCCATCACCGGCTGCGATTGGTTGGTGGGACCCTCGAGGAGTATGTCGAAACCGGTGATGTCTACCTGGAGGTGCACAACCTCGGTGTTAGCACCCCGGCCGGGCAGCGGATTCTCGACGGAGTGAGTTTCGCGCTTCCGGAACGAAGTCTGCTGGCAGTGGTCGGCCCGAGCGGGGCAGGCAAATCGACGCTGCTCAATGCTCTGACGGGGTTCCGCCCGGCCCACGACGGGACGGTGCTGTACGACGGGCGCGATCTGTATCGCTCCTATGCCGATCTGCGCCAACGCATCGGATACGTTCCGCAAGATGACATTCTCCATACCGAACTCACGGCTCGCCAGGCCCTCGATTACGCCGCACGGTTGCGATTCCCCCCCGATGTGACACGGGAGCAGAGACTCACGCGGGTCGATGAAGTGCTGGCGGAACTTGGCCTCAGCCACCGGGCAGATCTGGCGATCTCGAGGATGTCAGGCGGGCAGCGCAAGCGCTGCAGTGTGGCAATTGAACTTCTCACCAAGCCGTCGCTCCTGTTTCTCGATGAGCCGACCTCGGGTCTGGATCCGGGATACGAGCGCTCGCTCACCAAGCTGCTTCGAGATCTGGCCGACGGTGGCCGGACCGTGAT
>Ga0255048_10002203_pt1 | contig 12657 bp, 11 predicted proteins | sample JV7_2_2_MG_FD_183619 | JGI IMG/M metagenome (GOLD analysis project Ga0255048, IMG submission 183619) | Seawater microbial communities from Jervis Inlet, British Columbia, Canada - JV7_2_2 | ecosystem: Environmental > Aquatic > Marine > Inlet | place: Canada: British Columbia | collected 2016-10-06
CACCAGGCGACCTCGAAGAGGGCCGATGTCGGCGACCAGGAGAAGAAGATCAGCCAGCCCATCCAGGGCCGGCCCAGCTCTATCATCAGAACCACCACATAGCCCTGATAGAAGAGCAGCCCCATCACGATCGCAGGCCGCAGCAGCGGGTAGTAGCGCTGGATGCCCAGGATGTCGACGATGAGCGCGAGCGTGAAGCCCGTCGCGCCAAAGGCGATGAACGAGAGCACGCCGAATCCGACCCACCAGCCCCAGGGGTACGCGTTGTTGATGTTGGCGATCGAGCCAATCCCGAACGCGAAACGGATGATCATATAGACGACGCCAACCGCCAGAATGGCCAGCAGCACAGACCGGGAAGCCATACTCAGCGCTCCTCGAGCGTGCCGTGCCACCGCATGCGCCGACGGATGATCCACGCCAGGAAGCTGAACAGGGCGACGAGCGAGACGAAGATTCGCGGGACGAAACGCAGCGACTTGTCGGTAAGGTCGGGAAGCGGCGCCTTCGGTAGGCCCGTGGGGTAGCCGAGTCGCTCAAAGGGCACGGCGGAGAGGTGGAAGACGTTGGTCCCGCCCACCTCTTCCTTGCCGTAGATATGCGGCACGTAATGGCCCGGAGCCGCGGCGATGCGCCGCTCGGCTTCGGCCAGCATCTCATTACGCTCTCCGAAGCTGATTGCGTGGGTGGGGCAGACCTGGGCGCACGCGGGTGTGAGGTCCGCCTCGATGCGATCCGCGCAGAACGTACACTTGTGGATCTTGGGAATTACGCTGTCGTAGTTGAACTTCGGGATCACGAAGGGGCAGGCCTGCATGCAGTAGCGGCAGCCGATGCAACGCCAGTCGGTGAGGTCGACGGATCCCGTCTCCTGGTTTTTCTTCAGGGCTCCGGTCGGGCAGGCCGAGGCGCAGGCCGGCTCCGCACAGTGCATGCACAGATCCCGGCCGAAGACCCACTCGCGGTGCTCCACGTTCTCGGTGAACGTGATAATCGTGTAGTTGTTCTCATCCAGGTCCCTGGGATTCTGGTAGCCCGCGCCCGCGAAGAACTGGGTGTCATCGGCCGGCAGGTCATTCCACTCCTTGCAGGCGACCATGCAGGCGCGGCAGCCGATGCAGCGCGTGTTGTCCTGGATCATCGCCTTCTGGCCCATCTCAGCCGCGCTCCTTCTTCTGGAGGTTGCAGAGGAACGCCTTGTACTCCGGGATCATCGTGTTCGCGTCTCCCACGTTAGGCGTGAGCACGTTGGCGCTGTCCCCGGTTGCGAGGCCGGCATATCCCCAGTGCCAGGTCAGCCCAATCTCATCGATGCGCCGGCCGTCCACCCAGAAGGGCTGCCAGCGCTGGGTCACGAGCGCATACGCCTCCATCTTTCCGCGGGCCGTCGTGACCACGATGCGGTCCCCATCCGAGATCTCCTTGCGACGCGCGAGGTCGGTGCCGATCTCCACGAAGACGTCCGGAGTGAGGCCCACGAGCCACGGCATGTTCCGGCTCATTGCACCCGTCTGCCAGTGTTCCGATACGCGATAGGTCGTCGCCACGATCGGAAACTGATCGGGAGTTCCGTAGCGGTCGAACTCCGAGTTCCGCCAGATCCGGATCACCGGGTTGTACTCCTGGGAGGACATCTGGTTCCGGACCGGGCTCTCGACCGGCTCGTAGTGCTCTGGGAAGGGCCCGTCGAGCAGGTCCGGGCTGAAGAGCTGTCCCACGCCCCCGGGCAGCATGATGAAGGGCAGCGCCTCACCCGGTGGCCATCCACCGTCGGGGACGTCGCCCTCCCACTTGCGCTCCGCCTCGTTCCAGCGGATCACCCACTTGCGGGGGTTGTACGGACGACCCTGCGGGTCGACCGAGGCACGGTTGTAGAGTATGCGGCGGTTGAGCGGCCAGACCCAGGCCCAATTCGGGTGCAGCCTGATGCCGTTGGGTGCGTCGGTTGGATCGCGGCGCGCGGCGAGGTTGCCCGCCTCCGTGTAGCTTCCGCAGTAGAGCCAGTTCCCGGACGCCGTGCTGCCATCATCCCGCAGCTCCGCGAAGCTCGGGACCTGGCTTCCGGCGGCAAAACGTTCGCCATTTGCACCGAGCGTGGCGCGCACGAAGCTTCCGTTGATCTCCTTCGCGATCCGGTGCGGATCGACGTGTCCGTTGCCGTAATCCCAGGCGAGGTGGCGGATCGGCTCGGGGAAGACGCCGCCGTCACGGTACTGCTCCTTCAGGGCGCGCACGATGCCGTCCAGGATGTCCAGGTCGGGCTCCGAGTCGCCCACGGAGTCGACCGCCTTGTAGCGCCACTGCTGCCAGCGTCCGCTGTTGACGATGCTGCCCTCCTTCTCGATCGACGCTGCAGCGGGAAGCAGAAAGACCTCCGTCTGGATCTTCGACGGCTCCGCTCCCGGACGCTTCCAGTAGCTCGCTGTCTCGTGCTCGAAAAGATCAGCCACCACGAGCCAGTCGAGCTTCTCGAGCGCGCGGCGTGCCATCTCTGCATTCGGACTACCGACCGCCGGGTTCTGGCCGAAGCAGAACGCCCCCTTGATCTGGCCCGCGAGCATGGCCTGGAACAGCGGGATGTGCGAGTAGCCGCCGCCGTCGTAGCCGGCGCCGATCTTCGGGAGGTAGTCGAAGGCGAAGTCGTTGGCGGCGCTGGCGTGCTCTCCCCACCAGGCCTTGAGCAGGCTCACGATGTACTTGCCCCGGTTCTGGTTCCAGTTCGCGCTCTTCGGATCCAGGGCCTTCGGAGTGATTCGGTCCACATATGCCGAGAGGCTTGCATCCGCTTCGCTAGGGATCGACAGGTAGCCGGGAAGCAGGTGAAAGAGCAGGCCCTGATCGGTGGAGCCCTGCACGTTGGACTCTCCCCGCATGGCATTGACGCCGCCCCCGGCAATTCCGATGTTGCCGAGCAGAAGCTGTAGCATCGCGTACGAGCGCACGTTCTGCGTGCCGTGGGAGTGCTGAGCTGCGCCCATGGCATAGAGCCAGTTCCCCGCGCGATCCGGCGCGAAGCTGGACGTGTAGTAGTCGCAAACCTTCAGGTAGACGTCCTTGGGGGTACCGGTGATCGAGCATGCCGTGTCCGGGTCGTAGCGTGAGTAGTGCTTCTTGAGCATCTGGAACACACAGCGAGGATGCTCGAGCGTCTTGTCCTTGCGCGCGTAGCCCTGCTCGTCGAGCTCGAAGGCCCACGAGCTGCGGTCATAGCTGCGGGTCTCGGGGTCGTAACCCGAGAACAGGCCGTCCTTGAAGTCGAAATCTGAGCGCACGATCCAGGACGCGTTGGTGTACTCCCGCACGTACTCCCAGTGGATGCGGTTGTTCTCGAGCGCGTAGCGGATCATCCCACCGGCAAACGCGATATCGGTACCGGAGCGCATCTTGGCGTAGAAGTCACAGATCTGGGAGCTGCGGTTATAGCGCGGATCCACGTGCAGCAGGATCGCCCCCGCCTCTTTTGTGCGACGCAGCCAGTTCATCGCGATGGGATGGTTCTCGGCCGGGTTCCCGCCCATGATCATCACGACGTCGGCGTTCGCCATGTCGGCCCAGTGGTTCGTCATGGCTCCGCGGCCGTAGGTGGGCGCCAGACCGGCGACCGTTGAGCTGTGTCATATGCGGGCCTGGTGCTCGATGTAGGTAAGCCCCAGAGTGCGCATCGCCTTCACCAGCAGATAGCACTCCTCGTTGTCGAGCGCGGATCCGCCCAGGCAGGCGATGGCCTCGGTGCGGTTGACGGTTCGGCCTCCCGCCTCCTTCTGGAAGGTTGCGTCACGCGTCTCGCGCACGCGCTGGGCGATGCGCTTGTACGCCCACTCCCATGACCGCTCTTCGAACTGGGCGCTGCCAGGCGCGCGGTACATTACCTTGCTGAGACGGCGCGGGTTGTTGGTGACCTGACTGAGCGCGGCGCCCTTCGAGCAGAGGGTCCCCTCTGAGATCGGGTGCATGCGGTCGCCCTCGATGTGGAGCAGCTCGCCATCCTTGGCGTAGGCGACCTGTCCACACCCGACACCGCAGAACGGACAGACCGTGGTCGTTTCGGTGGCGCCCAGCGTCTTGGGCGGCGGAACCGACGCGGCCGCTTCATCGGGCAGGCCCAGTGCCCCACCCGCCGCTCCGGCGCCGAGCCCCTGCAAGAATTCCCGACGTGTCGTCGTCGGCCCCGCTCGGTCGGAGCCGCGCCCCCCACCAGACTTTGCCATTGGTGGGACAATCATAGGCAGATCACCATTCGCAGGTCAATTTGCGAGGGAGGGTAAACATGATTCCGCGATCAAGAACTTGGCTCGTGCTGCTGATCGGACTCCTTGTGGTTGGGCCCGCAAGTGCGGAGACCTCGGAGGAACTGATCCGCGACCTACGGGACGAGAACCAGGCGCTGCGCGATCAGCTGGAGGACCAGGAACAGCGCATCGCTGCCCTGGAAACGGGGCCCCGGAACACGCCTGTCGCGGCCGGGAGTTCGAACGCTGCGGTGCGCAGCAAGATCCCGATCCGGATCGGGGGATTCATAAAGGTGGACAGCTTCTACCAGTCCGCTCGCATGAACAGCACCGACGCGCCCCGCTTCGTCTCTTCGGACCCAGATCGGAACGACGGACAATTCGGCTCCACGGTCCAGCACTCGCGGCTCACCCTGAGTCTGGACCCGGTGGATGTGAGATCCGCAAAGCTCAGTGGTCTGGTGGAGCTGGACTTCTTCTCGCTCGGCGATCTCGGCGACAGCAAATTCAACAATAATCAGCTCCGCACCCGGCAGCTCTACCTCAACCTGGAACAGGATGGCTGGAGCCTCCTCATGGGGCAGACCTGGGACCTGTTCTCGCCCCTCAATCCCACCACCCTCAACACCAACGGTTTCTTCTGGTTCGGCGGGAACGCGGGCTTTCGACGTCCCCAGCTCCGGATCACCAAGCGTTTCGAGGGAGAGGACAGCGCCCTGGTGGCCGCCGCGAGCCTCAACTCGAATATTGGTCAGACCATTACGGTCGGTGGCACCACACGGAACACCGGTGAGGACGCGGGCACGCCAGTGCTGGAGGGCCTGCTGACCTACGAGTTCAGGCTGGGCCAGAGCTCGGGCCAGATCGGCTTCTCGGCCCTCGCCGGTGAGGAGGAGGACGACGTGATCGACGAGGAGATCGCGCAGTACGGGTTCGGCGTCCACGCGCAGTTCAAGCCGCTCGACTGGGTCTCGCTCCAGGGGGAGTGGCAGATCGGCAAGAACCTGGACGCCTTCCTGGCGGGCGCCGGGTATCGCAGCGCTGCGGGCCCCGGGGCCGGAAAGGAGATCAAGAGCACCTCCGGATGGCTCCAGCTGGCGCTGCGTCCGTTCGAACGAGTCCGCGTCAACCTGCACTATTCGCTGGAGAACCTGTACGACCCGGACCCCGCCACCGGCCGTTCGAACAACCGCATCATCGGTGGGAACGCCTACTACGACTTTGGGGAGGGCCTCGAGTTCGGTGTGGAGTGGGACTACTTCGCGACCCGCTTCAGCGGCTCGGAGAACGCCGACGGGAATCTGGTCTGGCTCTCGGCGATCTACGGGTTCTGAGCGGATGTAGGCAGGTCATCGCCCAGATCGCGAATCGCTTCCGTGCGGAGATAGCCCTCGGCCGTCCAGCCTCGGGCGAGGTTGTAGGAGCGGACCATTCGCTCCAGGCGCTGCCGCGTCAGGCGGGCACCGCGGCCGGCTCCCTCGGCGATCGGCTCCTCCAACAAGCGCCGCGGCAGTGTGTCGTCGGGGGGCTCCCAGCCCTCCCGAATGTTGAAGGCCTTCTTCAGGTTCGTGATGCGCCCCGCCGTGGCCCGCAGCTCCGCGGCATCGACGTCCCAGCCGACGACCTCCCGCAGCATGTCCGCCGACTCTTCGAAGAGGTCGTCCACGGCATGCCGCAGGAACTTGCACAGGATGAGAGAGTCCATGAGCGCCGCTCGTGCCTCGGGCTCGATCGCCAGCCGCGCAGCTCGTTCGTCGCCGTGCAGGCGGTCGACGCGGTCCGAGAAGTCGAGCTCGTAGGCACCGCTGCGGTTGTGGTCCGCGCCGCGCGTGCTCACAGCCAAGCCGAGCGCCATGGTCTGCAGCGTGCGCGGCTCGTAGCCGGGGATCTCGAGCCCCTTGACCTGGGGCGCGAAGTCGAGAGAGCCCCGTCCGATTACCTGTGCGGCGCGGCGCGAGCCGAGACTGAGGAGCTTTCCGACGCCGCGCTGGTGCGCGATGTCGGCAAGCAGCGCCAGCAGGCCCGCGGCATCGCCGAAGCACGGCGCGTCCGCCAGGTAGCCGCGCTCTGCGCACTCCATCGCGAACGCGATCGTACCTCCTGCCGAGACCGTATCCAGGCCGAACTCATCACAGAGGCGCGAGGCCTCCAGAACGTCCTCGGGATTCGAGATGCCGCACAGCGGCCCGAGTGCGAAGAGATTCTCGTACTCCACGCGCACGCTCGCACCTTGCCCGACGCGATAGAGGTGCTCACACCCGATGTTGCAGGACGCGCAGGACTTGCGTCGCTCCTGGCGCACCGGCTGCAGGTTCTCGGCCGCCAGCCGCTCGACGCCCTCGAGGCGCTCGCCCCGAAAATTCCGGGTGGGCAGGGTGCCGAGGCGCGAGAAGGCGAGCAGGTTGCCTGCGGTGCCGAGCTCACGGTATTTCGCCGTAGCTGGACCCTGTGCGCGCCGCGACAGATCACGGGCCCGGCGCGTCACGGCCCCCGGGTCGGCGAGGGTCGGGCGCTGAGTGCCCCTCACGACGATGGCCTTGAGCTTCTTCGCGCCCATCACGGTGCCCAGTCCACCTCGACCGGCATGGCGTCCGTCATTCGAGATGGTCGCGAACAGAACCCCGTTCTCACCGGCAACCCCGATGCTGGCCACGCGGCCGTGCTGGGAGAGCGCGCTCTCCGTCTGCGCAGGAGTGCTTCCCCAGAGATCGGTCGGAACCAGCTCTCCCGCGATCCAGACGCAGGGCTGGGCGCAGCGTCCCGTGAACACCAGCGCGTCGAAGCCGCTGCGCTTGCCTTCTATCGCGAAGTGAGAGCTGGAGAGCGCGTCGCACAGGAGTCCCGTCAGCGGGGACTTCGCAACCACGGCGAACTTGGCGGAGGTCGTCAGTGGCGTGCCGACCAGCGGAGAAAAGCAGAAGACGAGTGGCGCCTCAGGTGCGAGTGGATCGACACCCACCGGCGCCTCCCGGTGCAGGATCCAGCTGGCGAGGCCGACGCCGCCGATGTAGCGCCGCAGAACGGCGTCGGGGATCGGCACGCGTGTTCCCCTCCCCGTGGTCAGGTCGAAGCGCAGGTAGCACCCGTGGTACCCGTGCAGCATCGTCAGCCTCCCACCGCGGAGTCCATGACGATGATGTGGTCGCCCGGGCCCACGGGCATGCTCGCGTTGCGGACAAACGCGCGGGCGTTCAGCGAGACAAGGTACTGCTTCGGGATCTCGCCATCGGCGCTGGCGAAGAGCTCTGGCTCAGCACTCCGGAGGATCTCGCCGAGGGTGCCGGCCTGAACCTCGATCCGCGAGAGTCGGGCCTGCTGGCCGGCATGGCCCAGGAACTCGAGAATCGCAGGGCCGTCCGTGGCGCGCAGCGCAGCGAGATACTCCTTGGGCGTATTGAAGCCCCGAATCGAGTCCGCAGCGGGGACCTCGTCGGGTAGAACACGCCGATAGCCGGATCCTTCCAGCAGGAAGAGCGGGCGCATGCGCTTCTCTCGAATCAGTGCGTCCGCGACCTCGCAGTAGCGCCGGTCGTATACCGCGCAAAGCGTCTGTACGTGGCCATCAAACTCGCACGCTGCAGCGCCGCCGAACCCGAGCATCGCCTTCACGAAGGAGGCCGAGAGAAAGGGAGCATCGGTGCTCGCGACGAAGGCCAGGTCCGATCCGACAACGGCCAGCCCGTCCCGGATACCGCCTAGCGGGCCGAGCCTCGGCTCGCGGTCCTGGATGACGTGCGCGTCGACTGCGGGGAGCTCGAACTCCCCCGAGGTGACTGCCACGACCTCATCCGCAACACTGCGCAAGACATCGATCACGACCTCCAGGACCGTGCGGCCCTGCCAGGGCAACAGTGCCTTGGGCCGGCCCATGCGGGATGACATCCCACCGCAGAGCACGATCCCCGCAGCCGGCACCGGAGCTCAGTCCTTGCTCGCAGCTGCCACTACCTGCTCAGCCTGCATAACGGTCCCGGCTGATCCGAGCAGGAAGGCCAGCGCGATCGTGATTCGACTCGGCATTGAAAAGTACAATACCATCCCCACGTCTACTCGATATAGCCCAGGGCGCGCAGGTAGTCCTCGATCTCGGGAGTGAGCTCCAGCTGGTCACTGCCCCGAGCTCGAAGCGCGGCGCGACAAAATCTCGCGCCGCCGAGATGCCTGTCAGTAGTTGACCGTCGGCATGGCTTCATGGCAGGCTCGCCTCAGTGCCGGGGGGATGTTCAGAGGTAGGCAGGGTGACGAGAACGTAGATGCAGCGAGTCTGTGGAGTGACAACTGTGTCTACGATACTTCTGCTCTACCTGCTCTTCACAGCGGCTGACGCGAGCGCCCAGGAGGAGAAGGCCGCCGCCGAGGGCTATGTCGGCGATGAGGTGTGCGCGGCGTGCCACCAGGATCTGCTCGCCCACTACGAGAAGACTCCGCACGCGAAGGTCTTTACGAGCAAGAACGCGCGCACTCCGCTCATGCAGCGCGGCTGCGAGGCCTGCCACGGGCCCGGAGCCGCACACGTCCAGGCGGGCGGTGCCAAGGGAGCCAAGGGCCTGCTCCACCTCCGCGCCGATCGGACTGAGGAGTCGGCGAAGCAGAACGCAGCGTGTCTCAGCTGTCACAAAGGCGACGAGCGCCTCTATTGGCACGGAAGCACTCACGAATCGCTCGATTTGAGCTGCTCGAGCTGTCACACCGTCATGCAGGCGGTCTCGCGCGCGGGCCTGCTCTCGGCTCGCACCGAGATGGAGACCTGCTCGAGCTGCCACCTGATCGCGCGCTCCCAGCAGTTCCAGAATTACCACATGCCCGTGCGCGAGGGGAAGATGTCGTGCGGCTCATGTCACAACGCGCATGGTACGATCGCGGACAAGCTGATCAGCGATCACACGATCAACGACAACTGCTACCGCTGTCACGCCGAAAAGCGCGGACCCTTCCTGTGGGAGCACGCGCCCGTCTACGAGAACTGTTTGAACTGCCATCAGCCGCACGGCTCGCCCCGGGCGGCCATGCTCAAGCTCTCGCTGCCGCGTCTGTGCCAGCAGTGCCACCCCTCGGGCCACGCCGGCAGCCCTCGCGCTCCCGACGACCGCTTCGTGATCGGCTCGTCGTGCCTGCAGTGTCATCCCAATATTCACGGCTCGAACCACCCGTCGGGCAACCGTTTCCAGCGCTGAGGAGACCGTGTCGATGCACCGCACGCCTCACCTCCGACTCCCCCGAGCGACCCTGGCCGCGGCCCTCTCGGCGTGCCTTCCGCTCGGCGGCCTGGCGCTGGCCGATACGCAACTCGGTCCCGTGATTGCCTCCGGCGAGGTCTCGCTCGGCTACCAGGGCGTGAGCGATGACTTTCGCTCGGCGAAGTACCAGCAGTATCGAGATGAGGATCCAGGCGTGAGCGCTGCTAGCCGTTTCCTGTTCGAGGACCCGGAAGGAGAGCACTTCTTCCAGGGTTGGCTCGACGACCTCACCGGCGACAGTCAGGAATACCAGCTCGGGGCCGGGCGCTATGGTCGCTACCGGATCGAGGGAGGTCTCTCACAGTTCTGGCAGGTGTTCAGTAACAACGGCTTCACACCCTACTTGGGCACGGGCAGCGAAAGCTTGAGCCTGCCCGCCGGCTACGTGCCGACGGACGACGGTGCGGTCATGGAGGCGCAGCTGGAAGCGTTATCACGCAACTCCGATCTGAAGTTCCGCCAGCGCAACTACACCGCTGGGGTCACGTTCTGGCCGCAGGAGGAGCTGCTCCTGAAGGCAAACTACGCCCTGCGGGATCGCGACGGGACCCGACCCTCCGCGCTCAACTTCGGAAGCCCGGGGGGACGCTTCGTGAACTTCACCGCGCCCGTTGACGATCTCACGCACAGCTGGACCGGCAGCGCCGTGATGCTACGCGACTGGTGGAACCTGAAGTTCGGCTACAATGGATCGAGCTACGACAACGACGCTGACTCCGTGAGCGTCGAGAACCCGACGCTCACGGGCACCACGACCGTCGGCCGTCTCTCGCGGGAGCCCGACAATAGGGCGCATCAGTTCAGCCTGTCCGCAGCGGCTCAGCTACCCGGCGAGATCCCCGCCCGGATCGCGACAACCCTGGCCTACGGCCTGCTGCGGCAGGATGAGAGCTTTCTGCCCCACTCGGCCAACCCCGCGGGTGCGAACCCCGCGCTGCCCCAGAACGACCTGGACGGTGAGGTCCGCACCCTGCTGGCCAATCTGGTGGTGACGGCCAGACCCCGTCCCGACCTCAACGTCAAGGGTCGCTATCGCTACTACGACTACAACAACGAAACCGACTCCGTCGTGTTCACCTCGCGGGTGCGAAACGACCAGGCAGCCGCGACGGCAGGGCTCTTCGTGGCGAAGCAGCTGAACTATCGCCGTCAGAACGCGTCGCTCGAGGCCAGCTACCGGCTGGCACCTACGACGAAGGTCACGGCCGAGTACGAGTGGGTCAACTGGTATCGGGAGGACCGCAACGCCACGCACACGAACGACCACGTGCTCCGGCTCGCAGCCGACTACCGGCCCCAGCCATGGACGTGGGTGCGCGCGAGCTACCAGTTTCGCACGCGCAATTACAATGGCTATGACCCTGGGTCGGCCGATCCCGCCCTACGGAACTTCGACATGGCCGATCGCGTCCGCAACCAGCTCGACGTGGTCGCAACCCTGCTGCCGCGCGAGGACGTTACCCTCACGCTCACAGGTGGATACGATAATTCGAACTACGACAATAAGTCCTTCGGGTTGGACGATGAAGTGAGCTGGATGGCCGGGATCGATGCTGCATATAACGCGACCGAGTGGCTGACCCTCAACAGCTTCTACACCTTCGACCGCACGCGCTGGGACCAGGACGGATCCACCAGCGGCGGCTGGGTGGGACGCAACACGAACAAAACACACGACGTGGGCATCGGCGCCAATCTGGTGCTCATCCCGGGTAAGCTTGACGCCCGACTGAGCTACCACTACCACTGGGCCAAGGCCCAAACCGAAGCAAGCGGGGCGGCCGGCGCCGCAGAAGACTACCCGAGCATCAAAGACAACCTGCAGGTGCTGTCCGCCATGTTCGACCACCGGCTGCGTGATAATATGCGCCTGGAGTGGGGCTATCGCTTTGAGCGCTTCAACGGCACCGACTTCAAGTTCGACGAGCTGGGCTTGATTCCACCCGGCGGAACCGCTGACGTCGAGATGTCAAACAACGTGGACGACTACAAAGCACACATCTTCCTCGCGACTGTGACCTATGAGTTCTAATCCCGCCGAGGAGCTCGGTCCCCTCTTCGTCCATCCGCAGACGGTCTCGGAGCCGGTCCTCTGGCTCCTCCCCGCCCTGTTCGCGCTGGCGGCGCTCATCCTCTGCGCCATCGGCCTGGTGCGAGGTCGCCTGCCCGAGGTCTGGCTCACGACCGGACTGGTGACGCTGCCCGCGGTGGCGTTCACGCTCGCGAGCCTTGTACTGATGGAACGCTCCAAGAAGACGGAGTTCTGCGGTTCGTGTCACGTGATGCAGCCCATCGTGGCGAGCCTCCAGCAGGAGAACGGCGCGCTCGCATCGGCCCACGTCCACAAGTGGGGTGCTGTTCCCGTCGGCGGGGCCTGCTATACCTGCCACAGCGGCTACGGTATCTGGGGGAACGTTGGCGCCAAGTACTCGGGCATCTGGCACATGGTGCACACCGTGACCGGTCGTTATGAGCTTCCCCTCAAGACGTGGAGGCCCTTCGACATCAGCCCCTGTCTCGCGTGCCACGCGGAGTCGACACGCTTCCGCGCCGTCGAGGCGCATCGTGTTGCCGACATCCAGAACGCGCTCATTGCCCGCGAGATGGGGTGCACAGGGGTCTGCCATCCCGCCGCCCATCCGGCCGAGGCGCTCTCCGGGGAGCATCTGCAGTGATCCGGGCTGCCTGCGCGCTCATGCTCATCGCACTCGCCCTGCTGCTCCTGATGCTGTATCGGACGGAAGCGGGCACGGCGATCCCGTTCTTCTTCCTGGCGCAGCCAGCCGCCATCGCGGCGATTGCGCTCTGGGCCATTCACGAGTGGCGAAACAGGAATCCGAGAGGCGATCAAAACTGAGGAGAACGACCATGCGATTCAGCTTACTGGCTACCCTGGCAGCTCTGGTTATGGCCGCGCCGTTGCCCGCACTTGCCGCGGACGGCGAGGCCGTCTACGCCGAGAAGTGCGCTAGCTGCCACGCTGCCGACGGCAGCAGCGACACCCCCGTCGGGAAAGTGATGGGGGCGAAGTCGCTGGTCACCCCCAAGTGGGCCGCCGAAGACAACCTCGATGCCTTGCGTGCCAAGCTCGCCGAGCATAAGCCGCCCCAGGAGCTCAAGCCCGAAGAGCTGGAAGCGGTCGCTGGCCACCTGCGCAAGCTGGCGTCCCAGTAGCAACAGCCATCTAGCCT
>Ga0255048_10002204_pt1 | contig 12654 bp, 10 predicted proteins | sample JV7_2_2_MG_FD_183619 | JGI IMG/M metagenome (GOLD analysis project Ga0255048, IMG submission 183619) | Seawater microbial communities from Jervis Inlet, British Columbia, Canada - JV7_2_2 | ecosystem: Environmental > Aquatic > Marine > Inlet | place: Canada: British Columbia | collected 2016-10-06
CCTCACACGATTTGCTTTTCAGTGTCTCCTTTAGAGAAAACAGACACTCGGAATTGATTTTTCAGAGGCGGGAAAGTGCCCTATATAGCGGACCCTCAGAATTTATTACTAATGGCAGTTAACGACTCAAGAGGTAAGTTCTTCCGGCTTGATATCGTATTTATCAATAACGGGGTTGATCTCACACTGCGTGGAGCTTTCGTCAAATTCGTGTGGCGCAAACGGCATCGTAACCTGCCTGTAGGCGAGAATGGCCGCTACTAGCTGTTTTCGTTCGTCGGAAGTCAAACCGTCGACCTTGTCGGTGGCTGCGATTTGGCGAATGGTAGCGCGTGCGTATTCCTTAGTTAACAAATGATCCATGTCGATGTTCTTCAAACAAATCCCCCAGGTGCCATCGGTCATGTACTTCCAGGCATAATCCGAGCCACCAGGCCACGGTGGAGGATTATCATTCAACGCTTCTACAAAATGCTTATCGAACTCCGCGCGCACAACCTTTGCGACCTCGCTGAGTTTGCGTGTCTGCGATAGCGATAATGCCCTGGCAACCCATCCTTCGATTGACGGATGATAGTAGCGTTCCGGTGTTACCGGCAGATGATAGGTACCGAAGCTGCTCGTGACAGCCATTTCACCTTCGACGACATACGAAGCTGCCGGTATGCATTGTGCTTCTTCTAACGCCAGAATTTGATCAGGCGTCGTGCCTGTGCGCTTAGCCAGTTCATTCGGTTTCAGGAAATCTTGTTCAAGCAGGTATTGCTGAACCGTTTGGGCGGAAATATGGCTCATATTGAATCCTCCTTAATACCCCATGTTAGAACGATAAATAGCAAATTAATAGGAGCAGGAAAGATTATACGCCTAACTGATACCAGTGTCCGAAAGGTGCTGTCAGCTCAACCGATCGACGCAACACATGAATTAAATCGTTCCGCTGGTGTATCAAAGCCTAATGTCTTGCGGGGTCGTTCATTTAATGGATGACCGCTTACTGGCAAATAGTAAGGGGACGAGGCCTTTAAGAAAGGAATCAAAGCTGTCGGTTTCGATTGATTTCTCTGCGAACTCAATAGACACTGACGTCTCAATTTTCCGGGGCAGAACTCAACAGGGGGAATAATATGTATCAATTATATTGGGCTAAAGATTCGGGCGCGCTGGCGCCCCATATATTACTGGAGGAAATCGGTGCCAAGTACGAGCCCCATTTTTTCGATCTCGAAAAAGGCGACCACAACACTGCAGAATTTCTCGCGATAAACCCTCGCGGACAGATCCCCGCGATGGCGCTCGCGGACGGAACCATCATCACCGAATCGGCGGCCATTTCGCTACATCTGGCGGATAACCATCCTGACGCCGGCCTGCTCCCACCCGTCGCCAGTTCTGAACGCGGGCGTGTCTACCGCTGGTTGTTTTATGCATCAGCCAATATCTATGAAGCCGTTTTGCGCCTTTACTACACGGATGGTTTCACCACTGATGCCGGTCAGTTAGATCAGGTACAGGATTCGGCCAGAGCCCATATGGACAATGCCTGGGAGCTTCTCGAAAACGAACTGGGTGAGGGCCCCTATCTGCTCGGAAGCAACTACAGCGTCGTCGATCCCTATCTTTTGATGCTGACCAACTGGCACGAAAATCCGGATGTGTTGTTTGAACGGAATCCCAAATTGAAACGCCTGTGCGAAACCGTACGCGCCAGATCTGCGGTCGAACGAATCTGGTCGCAGCACTTTGATTAATTCGAGATCACGCGTGTGGGGTCAGAACACAATACCATTAGCGGTATAGAGATTTCCGCGTAAGCGGGTATGACCGGCCCTCTAACGCTCTGGTAAGCGGTCGAAGCGAAGGTCTAAGCGCGCGGGTAAATGGGTCCGAGCGCCCATAGGGCGCGACTCGAAGCGGATGTTAGGCTGCGTTACCCAAGGTGGGTGTTCGGTCTGGGGTCCGGGCTTCTGTCCAACCAATGGGGTCCACATCTATAAGGCGGCGTTTCCCAGTGGGTGAGAGACCCACCCGGCAACCATCTTTCCAGCCGGATATTTACAGGCAGTGCGCCAATGCTCTATGACCGCAATGTGCCGATTCGAGCCAAATAGCCGCCAAGCTTGTACGACCGCTTTGGTGCGTTTGCAGAAGTTCTAGTTCGTGAATCGAACAGCAGCTAACGAGAAAGCCGACCTTCAGCTTTAGGCTGGAAACTTCGGCTTCGTGCCCATTGCTGCCGTTAGGCATTAAAAAGTGATCGGCTCCTCACGACCCAACTGCGACGCTTGGCTAATGGAAATCCGATAGGTATCAATCTGTCAGGTCGATGGTTGTGAATCGATTCACCATCGAGATAAATTCAATTCTCCCATTTTGATGGCTTGTTGTTACGGCACCGGTTAGTGGCGGTGCTTCAGAGCCTTCCATGCTAGAACAGTTCGCTAGAGTATCCATACGCCCCTGTCATAAGGGCAAGGTTTGTTTTCGGCATTGGCGCTTATCTTCGCAGCAGATCTGTCTTATTCGCGGGCGTTTCAGAATCCCAGCGCGAGCAGCAGGTAAGCCGCCGCCAGCGTGCACAACAGCGCCAGCCCGTTGCCGATAAGCGCACTCGCAGGTCCGGCGCGGATTCCGAAATCGTGTAGCAGCAGCAGAATTCGCAGAGTCGCGTGCCACAAAAACAGCGCAATGACGGCAAAGATGACAAGCTTGCCGAACCAGTGCTGGGCGAACGCCAGCATGTTCGGGTAGCTCATCAGTTCCGGAGAGAGCAGCAACGCCAGAGGCACGCCGATACCTGTGACAAACACAAGCGCGACTCCGGTCAGCGCCGACAGCATGCCGCCCGCGCCGAACAGTACCCAGAATACCGGCTCGTTGGAGCGTTTCATGACTGCAATCCGGTAAACAGGATAATGACCAGCAGGTTAACAATCACCGCGGCGGACACGCCGATCCGAGTGATCACCGGCTGGGGTAGCTTCGCACCGCGCCAGTAAATTGCCGGCAGGGTTTTCGGCATCACCTTGAACCAGCTGTAGCTGTGATAAGCGAATACCAGCAACAACAGGCTGTGCAGCGCAACGGACGGGGGGCTCCGCAGGGTTTCGAGCCAGCCGTTAAAAGCGGCCTCACCTTGTCCCAGGCGCAGCAACCCGAACAGCAGTATCAGCGCGTACAGCGCGATCAGTATCGAGGTCGCCTCCATCGCCAGGTAGCGGATATAGTACCGGTCTCGCTTCCACCATCCGCGTATTGGCCGCAGGTAAGGATGGCGCTTGTCGGTTTGCGCACTCATTGGCTTGCTCCCCGGGGTTTGACGAATCTGAGAAAGTAATCGATCGCGCTGCCCATCTTGTTCTGGTTTATCGCATGGGCCGGGTCGACGTCCTTGGGGCAGACCTCGGAGCAGTAGCCCACCGCGGTGCATCCCCACACGCCCGCATCGGCATGACCGAGTTCCATCCGCTGCGCGCGGCCGTCGTCGCGCGAATCGGCATTGTAGCGGTGCATCAGCGCCAGGATTCCGGGCCCGGTGAAGTCCGCATTCATGCCGTATTGCGGGCACGCCGCGTAACACAGCATGCAATTGATACAAGTGCTGAACTGCCGGTATTGTTCGAGCTGCTGTGGTGTCTGCAGGTATTCACCCTGGTCAAGTCCCCGCACCTGCTTCGGGATCAGGTAAGGCTTGATCTGCGCAAGCTTGTTCATGAAGTCGTCGACCACTACCACCAGGTCGCGCTCGATTGGGAAGTGCTCGAGCGCAGCCACGCGCAGTTTTCCCGGATGGTAATTGCGCAGGAAGTTTTGGCAGCCCAGTCCGGGGACACCGTTGATCATCATGCCGCAACTGCCGCAGATCGCCATGCGACACGACCACCTGAAGCTGAGCGTGCCGTCGAGGTCATCCTTGATGTACTGCAGTCCCTGTAACACCGACCAGTCGTCCAGGAAGGGAACTTCATAGCTCTGGTAAAAGGGTTCCTGGTCCAGTTCGGGCCGATAGCGCAGCACTTCCATTTCGATTATCTTGTTGCCGTTAGTCATGAACCGGCTCCGGCGGGGCCTGTTTGTCCTCGACCACACCGGCCGCGCCATAGGCGCGTGTGCCGGGCTGAGAGCGGGTGATGACCACGTCCTGGTATTCGATGCGCGGCGGACCGTCCGCTGTATGGTAGGCCAGCGTGTGCTTCAGATAGTTGGCGTCGTCACGCTGCTCGAAGCCGTCGAGCCGCTGGTGGGCGCCGCGCGATTCCTTGCGATTCAGCGCCGAGTGGGCGACTGCTTCGGCCACCTCCAGCAGGTAGCCGACTTCGAGGGCGCCGAGCCAGTCGCTGTTCCAGACACTGGACTTATCCTCTACATTGATGTTGCAGTAGCGCTCGCGCAGCTCGGCCAGCTTGTCGCAGGTGGATTGCATTTCGTCAGCCGTGCGGTAAATACCGCAGCCGCTCTCCATGCTCTGGCCCATATCCCGACGCAGTACCGAGTGCTTCTCGCTGCCGTCGGTCCGATTGACGACGGCCAGCGCCCGTTGCTCGGCGTCAGCGGCCAGTTTAGCCAGCGTCGTCGGATCGCTGTTTTGTGCCCCGCGGGCGTACTCCGCCGCCTGTTCCCCCGCGAGCTTGCCGAACACGATGATGTCGACCAGCGAATTGGAGCCGAGGCGGTTGGCGCCATGGATACCATTGCTGGCGCATTCACCCGCCGCATAGAGGCCTGGCAACGGTGTTTCGGTCTCGAGGTTGGCGCAAATGCCGCCCATCGTGTAGTGGATGCCGGGGCGTACCGGTATGCATTCCTGCGCCGGGTCGATGCCCATGTATTCTTCCGCCAGCTCGCAGATCAAAGGCAATCGCTCATGAAGTTTTTTACGGCCGAGATGACGCAGATCGAGGTTCACCGCCGCGCCGTAGGGCGTGTCGATGGTCCTGCCTTTTCTTTCCTCGTGCCAGATCGCCTGGCTCAGGCGATCGCGGGGGCCCAGCTCCATGAACTTGTTGCGCGGCTGTTCCTCGGCCGGACCAAGCCCGTAATCCTGCAAGAAGCGATAACCATCCTTGTTGAGCAGGAATCCACCTTCGCCTCGGCAGGCTTCGGTAAACAGTAACCCGGGGCCAGGCATGCAGGTTGGGTGAAACTGCATGAATTCCATGTCGCGCAACGGGGCGCCCTGGCGGTAGGCCATCGACATGCCGTCGCCGGTGACAATGCCCCCATTGGTGTTCTCGCGGTAGACCCGGCCTGCGCCGCCGGTGGCGAGAATGACCGTCTTTGCCTGGATAAACGTGAACCTGCCGGTCGCGACTTCGATAGCGACCACGCCCTGGCAGCGGCCGTCCTCGACCACCAGATCGGTACAGAAGTATTCGTCGAAACGCCGGATCGAGGGGTACTTGATCGAAGTTTGAAACAGAGTATGCAGCATGTGGAAACCGCTGCGATCGGCCGCGAACCAGGTACGATCCACCTTCATGCCGCCGAAAGCCCGCACATTGACATGCCCGTCCGGTTTACGGCTCCAGGGGCAGCCCCAGTGCTCGAGCTGGGTCAGGCTTGAAGCGCAATGGGCGACGAAATACTCAACCACGTTCTGGTCGCACAACCAGTCACCCCCGGCGACCGTGTCGTGGAAGTGGTAATCCAGGCTGTCGTCATCGCGCACCACGCCCGCGGCTCCGCCCTCGGCGGCCACCGTATGGCTGCGCATCGGGTAGACTTTCGAGATCAACGCCACGGATAGCGACGGATCGGCCTCGCCCGCCGCGATCGCCGCACGCAACCCGGCACCCCCGGCACCCACGATCGCCACATCGGTTTTGAATATTTCCAATTAAGCACCCCTGATAAGAGTTCGAGCCGCCAGCCCGAATTTTTCATTTATAGCAATAACCATATCTACTGGCGTCGCCATTAACATGACACGTATCAACTGGGAGGGCAAAAGTTGAAACCGCATCATAACAAATCGGACTCCTCGCCGGGATCTGCGACCCGTGGGCTCGCCGGCAATAAGGATCACAAGAAATTCACGTTCTGTCCGGCTAGCAAAGGCACAGTTGCGCGCCACCGCAGACCTCGCAACCTGCACTGCTGCACCGCGAAGACTCCCCGGGTCCTTTGCCGCTAGACTGGGAAATGTGGCTGCAGGCGGCCGATCTGCGGCTCCACAATCGAGGCTTCGAACGCCGGCGGGCGCAAGATGTATTATTGCCCCGGTTGTCAACCAGCTCCGACCTGAGCGGCAGTCCACTTAAACCGCCAGGGATATCAATGCGGGCGTAAATAGTTGAATGAATTGCTAAAGTTCCCGGCGCCGGAACAGCAGCAGGGTGGCTACCAGCGGCAGGATGATCCACAGCAGCAGGGAACTGGCTAGCAGCATGCCGCTCATGCCCGCTTCGCTGGCGACGCCGGCGATGCCAGCGGCCTCGCTCACCCCTTCGAACAGGCTCAGGTTGAGAACCCGATAGGCATCGGTTGGACTGACCAGCATCAACATCGAAAACAGCTGCTGGCTGATTTTCTGATCCTCGTCCATCGTCAATGCGCCAAACAGCAGTAAATCGTATAACACCACAAAAACCAGCCACAGGCCGATGGCCGCACCGGCGGCGGTCGCCCTTTCCCTGACGATCACGCTGATCAGGTATCCCAATGCGATGAACACGGCCCCCAGTACCAGCGTACTCGCCATCATCGTGGCATAGGCCTGCCAGCCCTCGGTGCCGCTATCGGTAACCAGGGTGAGGACGACGACGGTACCGCCGTAACCGACCACGATGGCAATCAACAAAATCATAAGGTGTCCCAGGAACTTGCCGACGATGATCTGCCAACGCGTCACCGGGTAAGCCAGCAGCAACATCATGGTGCCGCGCTCAAACTCTCCCACGAGCGCGTCGTATGACAACATCAGCGCAATCAGCGGGATCAGGTAAACGCTCAGACTGGCGAGACTGATGACACTGATATCGAGCTCGCTGACGCGCACCGAGCCCGTCGGCGCCGAACCCAGCACCGATAACACCAGCGCCAGTATGGCGAGCACGATGATGGCCGCGGCCACCCAGCGGTTGCGAAAGCCGTCACGCAGTTCTTTTAGCGCCAGTATCCACAGCATCTTCATGACATTTCCCGATTCATAAAATGACTGTAAACCTCATCCAGTTTGGGCAGTTTGATCTGCAAATCTTCGACCAGGTCGCCGAGATCGCCGATGCGGCGAATGACCGACATCTTGTCGCCGTTGAAACAGGACAGGCTCAGCGTCGTCTCGCTGATATTGCTGATACTGATTTCAGATCCGAGGCGCTCGGCGACGCTGGAAGCGGTGCCGGAAGCTACCGCAATATTCAGGCGCACCGGCAGCGCGGCCTGCAGGAAAAGTTCGTCGAGCGTACCGCTGGCAATCATGACTCCGGATTTCATGATGATAAATCGATTGGCCCTGGCTTCTACCTCGCTGAGGGCATGCGACGAGATCAGCGAGGTGGCGCCGGTTTTATGCAGGTCTTCGATCAATTCGTAAAATTGATGGCGCAAACCGGGATCGAGACCGGTGGTGGGCTCGTCGAGGAACAGCAGCCGCGGGTTTCCCAACATCGCCTGCGCCAGGCCGAGGCGTTGACGCATACCCTTCGAATAGGTGCCGACGCGCCTGTTGGCCGCATCGGCGAGGCCGACGACATCCAGTAGCCGATCACATTCGCCAACCGCAACGCCTTTGAGCCGGGCAAAGAATGCCAGGATCTCGCGCCCGCTCATGGCTTCGTAAAATGCCACGCTTTCCGGCAGGTAACCGAGACTCTTGTGCTGAGCTACCGAGCTGCTGAAGGCCGGGTTCGCGCCGAGAACCTCGACACTGCCCGTGGTCGGACGGGTAAGACCCAGCATCAATTTCATCAAGGTGGTCTTGCCGGCGCCATTGTGCCCGACCAGCACCACGCACTCGCCCGCCTGAATGTTCAAACTGACATCGGAGACCACGGTTTCGCTGCCGTAAGACTTGCTGACGGCGTTCAGTGACACGGCGGGCTGGTTGCTGGTATTTTTCATCGCTTTACTCTTCCGCCGCACTAAGTCGGGCGAGCTCGGTGGGTTCATCGTTCAAATCGGGTTGGCGCTGCGCCGGCATCATCAACGGTTTGCTGTCGGTCACCCCGCCCGGATGCAACGTCGGGAATTCAGCCTGTACCCATTTCAACAGCTGCATGGAAGGGCTGTTCAACAGTAACTTGGCAAGCGGATGGCGCCAGACGATCTGGTCGACCAGGTCGTTGGGTTTGTATATCTGGTCGGCAATGCCGTCTCTATCGATATCGAAAGCCGCATTGTCGCTCCAGTAGTTGCCGCGGCCATCCTTCGACCACTCGATGTAACGGGTGCCGACATACTTGACCTGGGTGCGGTTATCGATAAACGCGTTCGCATAGATTTCATTCTTCTCGGAACCGGCGGTGAAGTGAATGCCGATCTGACATTGCTCGAACGAGTTGTTGCTGATCTGGTTGAAGTTGGCGTTATAGATAAAAACACATTTCTCGGAGCCAACGACGCGGTTACCGGCGATTTCCGAGTAATTGGTGGCGTTGAAAAACAGGCCGCGCTCGATATCGCCCGACGAGTAATTGTTTTTTGCAATGATGCGATCCGAAAACATGATCGCAAAACCGCTGCGATTATTGACTGAAATGTTGTTGCTGACTTCACTGTCGTTAGCGTACATGTAATGTACCGCGAAACGTAAGTCAGACATGTGGTTGCCGCTGAAGACATTGTCGCGACTGCCGTTTACAAAGATACCGTCGCGACCGTATCGAATCACGTTATCCCTGATAATCGAACCGGGGGTATCCCACAGGTAAATCCCGTTACCGCGATCGTTCATGCGGTAAAACTTGCTGCCGATGATCACGTTGTTGCGCACCACCGCGGCTTGCGGGCCCTTCAGGTACACGCCAATCAGATTATCCTGCAGATGGTTAGCCTGGATAAGCGCGCGATCGCCCTTGGCGGTGATGAAAATCCCGCTGTCTTCATCCTCCGCGACCTCGCCCGAATGGCGCACGTTCAACCCGCTGATGGTCACGTCGGGCGCCGTCACCAGAATGACATGCGAGGAACCTTCGCCATCGACGATGCTGGCGCCGTCACCCGTACCCGACACAACCAGGCTACGATGGACATCAACCGACCCGCTATAGGTTCCCGCGCCCAGCAACAGGGAGTCGCCGTCGCTCGCCGCATCGATGGCGCTTTGCAGCGTACCTTTGCCCGCTTGCACCTGCCATTCCCTGGCATGCACCGCGGTCGCAAGTATCAACAGGCAATAAAACAGCCCACCAGCCAGCCCGCGGAACACCCGCGGGCTGGCTGACGAAGCTGCTTTATGCCGTATCGATATCACGCGAGACCTAGGCCGGCTCGACAAACATCCGGCCGCGCATCTCCATATGCAAGGCGTGACAGAACCACTGGCAATAGAACCAGTGAACTCCCGGACGATCAGCCGTAAAGGTGATCGACGATGTTTGCTGCGGACCTATTTCCATCGCCACGCCGTAATTAGCCATGGTGAGACCGTGCGTCAGATCGTCTATCGAGTCAATGTTGCTGACGATAATGGTCACTTCATCACCCTGCTTTACCGTGAATGTCTCCATGCTGAAGGTAGGCGCAATCGAGAACATGTAGACACGAACTTTATTGCCATCCCGTATCACCTCGGATGCCGCGCCCAGTTCGACACCGTCTTTCTCGGCCTGCGCGCTGGTTTCGGCCCAGAAAGAATCGCCCTTGGTCCAGGTAGAATCCGGGTTGACCACGTCAGCACGTACGATGATACAGTCGTGCGGCTCGGCATAAGTCGGGCCGTCGTGCATCAGCTGCATCTTGTCCCCGGTAATATCGATCAACTGCTCGTTCTCCGGCTTGAGGGGACCGACGTTGATGAAACGGTCCTTGGAGAACTTGTTGAGGGATACCAGCCACTTGCCGTCGGCCTCTTTGGTTTCACCCATACTGGTATGGTTGTGCCCCGGCTGGTAATGCACATCGAGCTTGTCGATAATCGGATTGGCGTTCTTGCCATTATAAGCATCGATGGCTTTCTGAATGTTCCACTTCACCGCCTGGCTATCGAGGAACAGCGTGGTGTAAGCATTGCCCTTGCCGTCGAAAGCGGTATGCAGCGGACCGAGGCCGAGTTCGGGTTCGGCGACGACCGTGTCCCGCGGTTTGATCTTGTCCGCGAACAGATCAGGCAATTTCCGCACGTCGATTACCGTTACGGTTGGCGACAACTTGCCGGCGAAGAGAACGTGTATGCCATCCGGAGCGGTGTTACAACCGTGGGGGCTGTTGGGCACTGGAATGTAGCGCGTGTACCTGGATCCCTTGCGGCCATCGAGAACCGGCACTCCACTGATTTCCTTGAAGTCTCCGGCCTTGACGCCGGCTTCGATCGCCTTGATATCGAATACCACCGCCCAGTCACGCTCGTTGGCGATCATGCCGGCCAGGTTGGTCGCTTCCTCGCTGTTGTAACAGGTCGAGAAGGCATAGAGCCCCTGGTAGTCGGCGTCACAGTTGTCGAGGTTGCCATCGACCATTACCTGCCAGGCAATCTTCATTTCGTCGCCGTCGATGGCGGTAAAGATGGCATGGTATTTTTCCGGCTCGTCCAGGATGCTGCCGTCATTAGGAATCGGCACGCGATGCTCGCCGTTAGCGAAGACATAGCCGGTGCGCGGATATTTTTGAGGCCGCAAGCCATGGATATCGGCGGTATTCGGTATTTCGATCATCTTGTCACACTTCATGATATCGCAGCGCACCCGGGCGACCCGGGTATTGGCCTTGTCGTTCATGAACAGGTAACGACCGTCATAGGTGCCATCGGTAAACGACATGTGCGGGTGGTGCAAATCGCCGTTGGTCCAGACGCCGCCACGTCCACCCGAATCCAGGTACTTTTTGGTTTCGGGTAACATGCCGTCGCGCATGATTTTGCGACTTTCGTTGGTCGAACCCCAGCCCGACGCACTGCAGCGATTGAATACCGGCACGCGCATCAATTCACGCATCGAGGGCATACCCAGAATGCGCATTTCACCCGCCTGACCACTACTCCAGAAACCGTAGTACTCATCCAGGTCTCCGGGTGCGACTTCGGCCTTGTTTGCGGCGGCATGGGCGGTTTCAGGCGTCATCACCGCGAATCCCGCGACCGCGCCCACGCCCGCAAGCGCAGTCAGTTTCATCGAGCCGCCCAGCAGATCGCGCCGGGTCAGGCCTTCCTTCTCTGTTTTATCCTTTTCATCTTTCATTTTACTTTCCTCATCAAAATGCCCGCCACATGGCAGGCGGATTATTTAAGCCCCGAATCTCGCGAGGGGCGAAACCTTGGTTGAACCCTGTAAAAAGCACCGTTATCGGGCAATGCCTGAAGACCTCGGTTCATTTGAAAACTGTTCAAATTGCAAAATCCTCCAGGCCTTTACCCTTGCTATAAAGCGCCTCGCGGCGTTCGCGTTTCAGTCTTTTCTGAATCAACACCGGACAGACCTGATCGTCTGAATAAACCACCTGGCAGTGCAGACAATAGAGACATTCATTCACATTGATGTTGCCTTCGGGGTGGATCGCCTGAACCATGCATTCATTGGCGCAGCGCTGACAGGGGCTACCGCACTCCTTGTATCGCTTGAGCCAGGCAAACATGCGCATTCTTCCCGGAATCGCCAGGGCCGCACCCAGCGGACACAGGTAACGGCAGTAAAACCGCTCGATAAAAATACCCGGCAGCAGTACCGCCAGTGCAAAAAGCACGTAGGGCCAGCCGCGTACGAACTTCAAAATAATGGCGGTCTTGAACGGTTCGACTTCGGCCAGGCGCTCGGCCCATTCCAGCGAGTACAGCGACAGGCCGAACAGCAGCAGGAAAATCAGGTACTTCAAGGTCCAGACGCGTTCGTGAATCGCCCACGGCACCTCGACCTGCTTTATTTCGAATAGTTTCGCGACCCGGTTGAGCAATTCCTGTAGCGCGCCAAACGGACATAACCATCCGCAATAGGGCCCACGCCCCCAGAACAGCAACGCGGCAGCAACCGAAGCCCAGAGGATGAATATCAACGGCTCCATGAGGAAATATTCCCAGTCGAAACCGCTCACCAGGGCGTTGAACATAAACAGGATATTGACGACCGACAGCTGGGCATTGAAATACCAGCCGATTCCGAACAGCGTAAAGATGAGAAAACCGATACGAACGCGATCAGCGTGCAGGGGGCGCTTGACCAGCCAGTCCTGAAAAAAGAAGACAAAGGTAAGCACCGCCAGCGCCAGGCCGAGGACCACGATTTCGGCAACCTTCAACTGCCACATCTTTTTCCAGATCGGCTCTTCCCCTTGCGCCTGACCGGTTGACGTGACATCCGCATCGACCGGCGCCACTACTTCGGTAAAACTCAGGTACTTGTGCGGCGGGCTGTAGGCAAGATCGAAGGTCAGAAAGGTCTTTTCCGTCGGGCCGATATTACGGCCCACCAGCAACTCCAGCTTCCACGAGGCGGCTGCATCGAATTTGAGGTCGGCCGGGGTTCGGAACAGGCCCACCTCCTTCAGTTCAGGCGCGCCCGCGGCGGT
>Ga0255048_10002205_pt1 | contig 12649 bp, 11 predicted proteins | sample JV7_2_2_MG_FD_183619 | JGI IMG/M metagenome (GOLD analysis project Ga0255048, IMG submission 183619) | Seawater microbial communities from Jervis Inlet, British Columbia, Canada - JV7_2_2 | ecosystem: Environmental > Aquatic > Marine > Inlet | place: Canada: British Columbia | collected 2016-10-06
TGGCATCACCTCGAACCCCAGTATAGATGAGTGAATCTTTTCGTAAGTCTTAAGCGGAACCCTGTCCCCCATGTGTTTACGTATGAAATTTACGTACCTGTCTGTGGTCTCACTCCATGTTTCCCTACGGTTCTCCTCGTCTCTCCACCTCGAGTATGTACGCATATATACGAATTCCGCCGCGTCGTTTGAGAAGCCTGTGTCTAGTTCGTCCTTAGTAAGCATACCTCATGCCCTTGTCTATCTGGGGTCTCCAGAAAATTAGTGTGAACGATCCATCGTAGTACATCTCTGAGGGTATTGCAAATGGGTAAAACGCCATTCAGGAGAGTTTTTTTCTGTGAAAAATTTTAAGGAGTTTACCCCCCAGGGTTTATGTCTGAAAAATATTATTTAGGCATTCATATTGGGCCTTAAAAATATGAATTCGGCTCGCTGTATAGTTTTATTATATGAGCTTTAGGGTGTCTTGGCGATTCATGCCCACCCCCCCTGCTCATTCCTCGAAGCAATCCGCAGCATTGCATTGAGGATTTTTCTAATTCGCTGCATTGATTGAAAGGAGTCTACCATGTCGGTAGCTCTCATTTCTCTTGTGGTACTAGTGTACCTCGTTCTTTGTTTCATGTTGTCCAAAAGGAGTCGCTGTGTCATGACCACCATGGTTGTGGCCCCGATTGATGCGTACGGGAGGCTCTGTGACGTAGTGCTCGACATGCCGTACTACCTGTTCGACGGAGTACGCAAGTTAGGGTGGCTCGTGCGGGTGCATTGGAGGTACGGACTAGCGATGACATTCGTATTTGTGTGTTCGCTGGGTGTGCACCTATGGAATGCCATTGCTGGCATGGCCATAGGTGCCATTGCTGGTGCAAGAGGTCGACGTGTATACTCCGTCAACCATGGAGACATCACTGTCTCTGATGGTGGTGACGATGATGGTGACGATGATGGTGACGATGATGGTGACGATGATGGTGACGATGGTGCGAGTGCATTGGACAAGCCACGGGAAGAGAAGGTTCATTCTCTGAGGCTCATAGCCTCTTAACCCCCACCTACCTGTAACCCATAGCCCGCCGTTTGCCATAGGGGCGTAAAAACCCTATATGAACAAGCGGCGGGTTTTGGATTAGCGACTTGGGTCAAGCACTACGCCCATGTTGTTTACTAATAGTAGTGTAATCATTGACGCTTCTTGAAAGGAGCACGACATGTTGAATGCAGTGATTGAAGGAGCGACCTTCAGCCTCGTGTGTTGTTTGACCGGAGATGTGGTTGCCGAGATCACCCGCAGAACAGACGCCCAATTGAGGTCCCTGGCCATTGCAGCCAGGCAGGGATGCTTCGAGGGAGTTGACTCGATCCACAATAGTGTGGGACTCACTCTCAATGATCTCTTAGAGATCTACGGTGGAGACCCCTGCGTTGACGCTCGTTGGATTGACGTGCGGGTCCCTCTGCGTTGACTGGTGCGTTGACTTGCGGGTGCGTTGACTGGTGCGTTGACTTGCGGGTGCGTTGACTGGTGCGTTGACTTGTGGGTGCGTTGACTGGTGCGTTGACTTGCGGGTGCGTTGACTTGACTTCGACTTTGACCAGCCAGGACATGCGCTTCTGCGTGTGCGGCCTGGTACGCCCTTAGTCCATTTGGGGCTGGGTTAACATCACCCTAGACGAGAGGATGGTACTTGAAGATTCATGTCTTCAATCTACCTTCCGAAGTGAGAGATCGTCTCTCTGGTTGGTTCACTCATCTGGACACAGATGGTGAACCACTCCTCATCGGAGGAGTAGCCAGGGAGGCCCTCAAGGTAGTGCTTCTAGGCGAGGAATTCGCCTGGAACGCTATTAATGATCGTGATTTCACGGTTATTGGAGGGTCCTCCTACCAGAGAGATCTATCACCTCATGGTCGTCGTCGAATCGAAGTAGAGTACGGTGCCCACCATAAGACTATCCGGTCTTATATGGCGACCCGCGACCTGTCGATCAACCAAATTGCGGTTGATCGCCACGGTCGGGTGTTCGCCAGCGGTGGTGCAGTCAAGGCCTACCGAGCGAAGACGATCGAGGCGATAGAGAGTCCTACTTCCCGAATGTTAGTTCGGGCTTTGCGATTCCGCAAAGAATTAGGATTCCGTCTCTCGAAGCCTCTCTGGAAAAGCGTTATTGCTGCTGGTGAAACACTTCGGTGGGAGCCAGTTGCAGATCGCTATATTTCAGAGGGGCTTCTGAGTATGGAGGATTTCCAATGAGAGATCCTCCATAGCTTCGGACGGAGATACATCGCCCATGGCGCAGCGGGCGGGTGGTCTTCGTGAGCTTAGAGGTGCATCAAATTCATACGATGCATTGAGCTAAGTGATATATTTGCTGCACTTCCCTGGCGAGGGAAACAGTACGCCTTGACGTGCGTTGACTTCGACGTTCGTTGACTTGACGACCTTCGACTTGATTAGGCACAAGGTGTGCCTATGTCTAGTTTGACTTTTACGGAAAGGAGCGGTCATGTTGACTGCTCTCTTGATGGCAATCCTCGCCATCCTTACTCCGATGGTGGTAGACGCGGCTCCGGCTGCTGACACCACCATCGTGGCGGTAGTGGTAGACGCGGCTCCGGCTGCTGACATCGCTGCTGTTCCCGCCTTTGAGGTGGACACCGTTTACGGTGTGCTTCCACCCAACCCACCGCGATTTTCGAGAATGGTCTCCGGCATACACCGGGGGCCACCGCCGAAGGAGATCGGAATCTCCCGTAGGCGTGTCCGTAAGGGGCAATCGACTATTGGAATGTTCCACTCCTTCGCTGAGACAGGGGTCAATCCCTTGGCTCAGTTAGCCAGGGAACTGATGGCCATGGCCATGCTTGAGCAGTTGGCAAAAGATGCCATCTGCTTGGGATTTGTGTCTCTCGTGGCATTTGCCTGCGTCTTCGGAGATGCAAGTGCTGGTGAAGCCACTGCCATGGTTGCCACCTTCACGGTCAACGCCGTGAAGTACGGACAAGGCGAACTGGAGGGCAAGACAGCCAGAATCCGGCTGAAGGGCTTCTCCCTCTTGGCAGCCAAGGTCGCAATCGCAATTGCAACCCTTCTGGGATATGTAATCGTCCCGGATCGGTATACCCGTGAGCAGATCTCGGTGGGCACCTGTCCACCAAGAATGGCTGACACGATAGGACTCAAGCGTGAGTTCTTGTCAGTCAAGTTCACAGGTAACCTCCACGACGGGTTAAGGTTGACAGCGGCAGAACTTCAAGGGGTTCTTGATACCTTCCCCGACCCCTTCTTAGTCGAAGTAGGGCCAAAGGTCGAAGACCAATTTCAGGTGCGCGACAAGCAGTACCCTGAGGCGCTTGAAGAAGCTGGACTGTCGATAACAGACAGTTCGAAAGTACTCAAGCGACTCGGAACACTGAACGCGACACCCACGGCAATCTTGGATAGCAACATCCAAATTGAGTGGGACGCTGACGGAGCTGGATGTGAGGATGACGGTGACGCTATCAGGTACGACTCAACACTTGAGCCTGGGCAGTGCTACTTCGCTCAAGGCCGTACCTACGGTGACTACGGAATGGGCAAGATGCTTTGGATGGTGGTTCATGGAACAGTCGACAAGGTTGTTTCAGGAATCGCTAACTTAAAGAAGGGTTTGTACTCGAAAAAGCCCTTTGCTTTCGAAATGGATCGCATTGTTGGTCCACGAGAAGCGCAGATCCAGGGAAAGAACCCTGGAAAGGGGCATGCAACGTGCTCCTGGATGTTACTGAACCAGTTCGTCTGGACACCGGAAATGATCAGCTATGTCAAAGAGCTTATCCGGTGGACGGCGGATGCTGCTTACTGGCGTATGAAGTATGCGATAAGGCACGGCGACCTGCTCCTTCTGATGGGATCTTCGGAAGACCCAGATGAGGATGAGCAGTACGAAGAGTCTGGGCCTGGCCAGACACGGGTAGATCGCGACATCGCTATCAGGCGGCTGAAAGAAGCCGGAGTGTCGACCACCGGATTCCTATGTTTAATGTCTCTTATCAAGAACATGGTGGAGTCGTGGCAGAAGCCGAATTGGGAAGGTGTGGATGTCTCGAAAGGCATCTTCGCCTTGAACGCCGCCCTGAAGAAGGTTGGGGCAGTCTTCTCCTACTCATGCCGCGGGAAATTCTTCTCCATGCGCAAGTTCGTTCTAGTGCATGGTACTACAGCCATAGAAGCGGCCATTCGAGAGGCATGGCCTGCCATCGAGGAGATTGAGTACGACAAGAAGCTCAACTTCTTCCGGGTTGCTAGCATGAACAAAAGGACGGGCAAGCTCCACTACTGGGGCATCCATAAAGTCCATACGGACTGCTTACCAGGCTTCCCAAGGGGAGTAAAGCTGGTCAGTGATTCGTACATCAAGTACATCCTCAAGGAAGAGGGTGGTGCAGACCTTGACGGAGACGAAGAATCTTCCGTCAAGACTCAGGGCACCGGCTACGGCTGGAAGGCAATGAAGGATGGCAGCTTCCAGTGGGCGGAGCTGACGAACCCGACGCTCTGTTTCAGGCATCCCATCGGCCCCGGTGAAGGTATTCTCATCGAGGCGAGGTGTATGCTTGTGAAGTATAAACCGTTGAAAAAGACGGTAGGCATCAACAAGAATGGTAAGCGGGATCGTAAGAACATTCCGCCGATGCCAACCCCAACATTCCGTGAATTCTCGATTGTTGATGTGCCAGAAGGTCTGCAGGAGGTCTATAACGATCTCCCGTGGGTCAGCGAGAGAGGGCTTAATCCAAAAAGCTCTTCGGAGAGACTCTCTGACAAAAGAGAGCTCATGGATACCCTGGGCGAAAAGTTCCATTCTAACATGGGACAATTCATGTTTGGGAAGAACCCGAGAATGCTGGGAGCCGAGATCACTGTTGATGTATATCAGCAGGAGATCGGAAAGGCAGAGTTCTTTGCTTGGGCAGCTGCGATGGCAGACGAGCTCAAGGCAACGATCCAGCAGCAGGGTATTTCGCCTGCAGGTATTGTCTTGTTTGGCTGGGATCCAGATGATTGCCCCAACATCATCGATGGCCATTGGTTTGACGAGATCAACGCCTACAAGGCGGGGGTCTATCTAGAATACAGAGACAAGCTCTGTAAGTCTTTTGTTTCTTATGAAGGTTTGATCGAAGGAAGACTTGAGGAGTTTGAAAGACTTCTTAAGGAATCCAAGACGCTAACCTACTTAACAAACCTATTCGACACCGTAATGATTGAGAAGGAGGAGAAGCTGAAAGAAGATCTCCTCTCTGACAAAGGCTGGAGAGCCCTCGCCACCTTTATGGACGCTGCAAAGCGCTTCGTGGCGAACTACTTGCCGGGGCATATCGATGCCATTCGTAGAGAGTTCAGGCCCGAACTGGGCACTATCTGCCTGTGGATCGCCCTCAACAAAGCAGCGATCATCGCAAAGTCGGTGGGGAAGCAGGACGTTGCCTACGGCAATGCGATGCAGGTCTTGAACGACTTGCATTTACCTGATCCGCCAGCAAGCGGGGGCTTCGATGATACGCATCCACTGCCCGGTGCGTTCGAGTGGCTCATGAGTACAGATGTCGATCCTGAGGATCCGAATCCCGAAGGGGATGGACCTCAGGATGAACCTGACACTGACGACAGTGCTCCGGAGGGACCTGTTGAAGATCTGCCCCAGGAGCAGGAACCTGACACTGACGACAGTGCCCCCGGAGACAAGCTAACCGTGGTGATGGGACCACATGGAGAATACTGTACAGTTGACGAGCTGGCCGACTACACGGCTCCTCCGCCTGCTCCAGAGAAAGAGCCAGAAGTAGATTCAGCCAATCCGTTGGTTGCTGCTGGTGTAAAACCCGACGACAAGAGTGGCCACTGTGCGAAGGATATCGCAATGGCCGAGATGGCTACTCAATTCATTGGAATGGAAGTAGCACACTCGAATAACTCCATGACCAAGAAGTATCGTTTGGCATGGGGAGCTCGAGCGAACACGACCTATCACCGGACAGATGACATCGTAATGGTGTCTGGCTCTGGCAATTGGGGCCGTGTCACGATAGAAGACTGTAAGAAGGTCTTCATCGAGCATTACGTCATGCATCTCATGGCGGCCTGTATCGCCAAATGCAGGTTTGTAGTGGGGAATGCATCCGGCGTCGACGAGATGGTGCGAACCTTCTTGTTGTCGCAAGGGTACATCGAACACCCGAGGGACGGTTTCGGCCTGTTCTCCCTCAGGACGATGTTCGATCCCAAGGGATCGGACATTGTTGTTGATATCGATCACCTCAATGAGAAAGTTGAGAATGAGATCGTCATCAATGAGGGTTCTGATTCTGATCCTCACGGTCTTGGAGATTCTGACCCAGTAAGTGTCTCAGACACGAATCCTGAAGAGGATGTGTCTGAAGCTGTGTCTGATCCAGAGGAGCTCGTCGAAGAGTTCTTCCAAGAGGCCCTGCTCATGCAGAAGGCCCAAGGTCTTGGCATTCCGAAGGACCAGTATGATGCCTTGACAGGTATTGTGTTAGGTTTTCTTGCGGGGAAGACGGAGTTGATTCTAAATGGTGCCGCTGGTTGTGGCAAAACGTTTCTGGTAAAGCTGATTGTTGACTGTCTGAAGCATGTCGCAAAGGGAGGGCATCGAGTATTCAACAGCGTTGACCTGTGTTCGTTTACCGGAACTGCACAATTAAACCTACGCAAGGCGACAGGGATGGACGCTTGTACTATTCACACCTTGATCGGTGTGGAAGATGTACAGGGACATCTCTGCCTCAAGAAGCAGGTTGATCCTGCATACCGAGCGTTGATTGTAAACGACGAGGCGACAATGACCTCACCCCTGCTCGGCCAGAAGCTTCGGAAACTGGCAAGTGGACAAGGGAGTGCTATTTTGTGGGTCGGTGATATGGCCCAGTTGCCACCGGTGTTGCCTGAGTTCAAGGGCAAGGAGATCCACCGCTGGCTTCATGATCGGGAAGTGGGTCCGGAAGGTCCTGCTCCAATAATGGAGTCAGGAATTGAGCGGTTTCATCTCACGACAAACTTCCGTCAGGCAAAAGGCGGAACAATTCTCGCTATTGCCAAAATCTTCCGGTCGATATTCATGGCCGGATGGGACGATAATGATGACTCACGAAACGGAAGGACGTCGTGGGTCATCCAGGGCGATGATGAGGCAGGTCGAGTGATCACCAATCTGATCAATGGATCAGATCAAGTTGAACGTGGAACAATTGACATCGAGAGACTGGTAGAAGACCCAGCTAATAATGCTGCGGTATTTCCAACGAACAATGCTGCAACGAGGACAAATGACCAATGTGTGAACCACCTGGGATGCAAGAGCACTGATCGGGATCCAATTCCGGTTGGCGCTACCATGATGATCTCGGTGAACAAGCTCGCACACTGCGAGTACATTGAGGATGGTGTCGTGGCCGGGGTTGATCCACTCTACTTGGCTAACGGGTCAAGGGTGAAGGTGGTTGCAGTGGAAAACCACGGGGCGCTCAACCACCAGCCAGAGGATCCGTGGAGAACCTACAACTGTCTGCGATTGGATGTCGTCGAGATTAACGGTGACGGCAAGGTGTGGCGGATATACACCGACGTCGACTTTGGCAATAGATATGAGCAGTTCTTCAACGATGTCAATCCACTAGTATTGACATCTTGGAGCAGGTTATACAATTGGAGTGCTAGCCTCTCCGAAGAGCAGATCGAGAAGAGGGTCCAGTGTAGTTTCAAAATGAAGTATGGGTGGGCGATGACCATCCACAAGTCCCAGGGGCTTGGTTTCGACAGGGTCTACACCACTGCAGATGTCCTGTACGGCAGGTACAGTAACGTGCAAATGAAAAACAATGTGAACCTGTCTTATACCGCGATCACTCGTGCCAAGGCCAAGATCATCTTGGTTGCCGGCATGCTCCTGATGGGTCTTCTGACCATGTTCGCTGGATTCGAAGGAGTGGAGGGGGTCGCTTATGCGGCCTCCTCCATCGTTCTGCCTGCTCCTGTTCAGGGGCTAGTAGAAAAGTTGAAGTCTGCCGGCGCTAAAGCCTATCTCGTAGGCGGCGCTGTCTTGGATATAATCCAAGGCAACACACCCAAAGACTGGGACATCGAGGTGCATGGTGTCTCAATGTCCCAGTTGGAGGGGATCCTTGGAGTCTATGACCCCAAGGAATGTGGACAAAGCTTCGGTATCTTCAAAATACCCGCTGCGAACTGTGGTGGGTATGATGTAGACGTTAGTGTTCCCAGGAGAGAAAGTCGAGTCGGTATTAGTCATACTGATTTTCTGTGTGACTTTGACCCAAACATGACACCCGAAGAGGCTGCTCTTAGACGTGACTTCACCATCAACGCGATGTTCTATGATATGGACAGTGGTGAGATCATTGACCCATACAATGGGATGGAAGATCTAAAGAACGGTGTCCTTCGCATGACGTGTCTGGAGAAGTTTATTGAAGACCCGCTTCGGGCTCTGCGTGCCATGCAACTGGTGGCACGTAAGTGTAAGACTATTGACATCACCACGCTGAGAGTTATTAGAGAAATGAGGGATAGCTTCTCCTCACTAGCTCCCGAAAGAGTTTATGAGGAGTTTAAGAAACTTCTGCTGATGGCCGACAAGCCATCAGTAGGGTTAGAGTTCTTGAGGGACTCGGGATGGCTGGCCTGCTTCCCTCAGCTCCATGATCTGGCTTACTGGCCAGGCTGGGATGAGGAGAGTAACGAGAGTTTCTTTGAGCAATTTGGTGATGCAGGGTGTCCGCACAATCCGGAGTGGCATCCGGAGGGAAGTGTGTGGATCCATACGCTGATGGTCGTAGATAATGCGGCCAGCGTGCGTCATCACGTTCCGGAAGAGGATCGCATGGCATTCATGCTGGGAGCACTCTGCCATGACCTCGGTAAGGCAGTCACAACCGTATTACCGGAGTGCCGTGCTCATGGTCATGAGGAAGAGGGTGTGGCCCTTACGGAAGACTTCTTGTCATTAATGACGAATGAGAAGAAAGTTATCAAACTGGCGTCGAATATGGTGCGCTGGCATATGACCCCCTTCAGTCTAATAGAGGCAGGGGATGGAGCTTGGAAGCGGCTCCATGGTGAGAAGAGAATGGATGGACGTCTGGACTTGCTCGGGTGGCTCAGTCGCTGTGATTGGGCGGGCAGACCAAACAGAACCCCATGGCCCACCACAATCGAGGGAGTCGACTTCGACCATGTTCCCTCCAAGCTCTGCCTTCAATGGCATGAGGATCTGGGTGTGGAGCAGATCAAGCCCGTCATTGGCGGACAAGATCTCCTTGACGAGGGTCTCCCAGAGGGACCCTGGATCGGAGAGGGTCTTGCGGCCGCTTTTGCAGCCCAGATCGAGGATACAAACTTGACAGAGTCTGAACTATTGGATATTGCCAGAAAGACCGCAGGCTTTGCCTGGTTCATGGCATTGGCAGAAAAAGGAGAGGGAAAAAGCATGGGAATCATTACCTTCGTAACCGAGATGCTCAACTGCGTAATCGCAGGAGCATTAGAGAAGTTCGTTAAGTCTTTCCCCAGTGGTAAGCCGGAGGTCAAACTCCGTAGGGGGAACATCGGGGCATTTGAGGGTGTGACGTACTGGTGTCTGGAGGTCGCAAAATCTGACTACAGTCAGGTTGAGCATGAGGTCGAGACTCTGCTCCAGGAGCGGAGTCATGGGGGTTCCTACCTCATCGACCATCACGGTGTTGAATTGTACTCTTTCTGGGCATCGAATCTGCCCAAAACAAATCCTCACTACTCCAATGACGACATTGTCGTATACGTCGGGCTGATGCACCTGGGAGACTGCGGAATGCACCAGGGACTTGGCTGTGAAGCAGAAGTGGCCGCAATTCTGGTTCTGGAGTTTGAAGATTTTGCGGATATGGATCACAAGTGGTCTGACACTCCTCGTCCCCCAGTGCGTGGCCTCCCAAGCCCACACTGCTTTGACTAGTTGATTAGTGTCCCGAGCAGGACGTTAAAAGGCTCCGTCTTGAGCAGGACGTTAAGCTGCTCGACCAGCGCCTTGGGTAAGGGCGCTATACAAATACTTACCTCAAACCCCATATACGTATGTCACTATGGCTACCACGTGACCCCGAGGTAGACATCCTCGCTTAAGGCCTCACGGCCTGTTAGAGGGTGTTTGCCTCAGAGATAGACATCCTCGTTTAAGGCCTCACGGCCTGTTAGAGGGTGTTTGTCTCATCTGGGTCATGTGAATTGTCATCGGAGATATAGGGCCGCCCAGGTCTTGGGGGGCTTCGCCCCTTGACAACACACGACTCCCGTAACGACACAGGTATAGGGCCGTACCAAATAGGTATAGGAAAGACAAAGTCGTTTTCTGTGCTTAGGAGCGCTACGTAGCTCCAAATAGGTATAGGAAAGACTTCGGTCTATCTAGTGCCTAGGGGTGTCGCCACTCCAAATAGGTATAGGAAGAATCTCTTCCGCCCCGTGCTTGGGTTATGCACACGGAAACTCGTGAAAGGAGTCCGATATGTCGGATGCCACGACTTTGAGCCCGGAGATGCTTGCTGCGATTGAGTTGGCAGCACAGTCTGTCGTCACTGCTCCCGCACCTGCAACGAACGTCCCTGAGGATGTGCAGACTTGCTCGTTCGGTGGTGCGACTGTCAAGCGGACCATTTGGCCTGCCAAGACGCAGAAGAACGGCGTGCCCTCCAAGGGTGAGTCGATCGCCTTCACCACGAAGGGTGCCGATGGCAAGTTCGTAGACTTGACCTTCGAGGACCTGTCCGTGGGTCAACAGGCCGTCTTCCTCGCCTGGATCACCAGGGGTTAGTCCCGGCTCGAACCCTACCTCTCTCTCTGCTTCGGCAGGGGGAGAGGCTTTCTCTTTTTTTGATTTGATAACGCCGGACCCCATGAGGGTTTTTGGCTAGAAGGAGTTGTTATGCCGTACTTCGACCAGAGTGGGGTCCTGATCTCTGACGCAGACCTGCCCCAGGCTTTCCAGGAGAGAACGACTGCTAATCGTAGCGATACGATTGAGACGATCAATCTCTTGCAGTCAGACATTGAGGGACCTCAGAACTGTCAGCAGCACGACGCTGACTGATAGTTCGATACGCTATCTATATCTAGAAATAGGTATAGGTAGCGTATTTTTTTTCCCCGGAACGAACGGAGTGTTGCATGCACGACCTTGGAACGATCATTGCCTTGAATAAGAAGGCACAGGATAAGTTTGACGGAAAGCGTAAGGACGACGACCAGGATAAGCCGCAAGGCGGTACTGGTGGTATTACGCTGCACCTGGCTGACGGTCGAAGTCGGCAGATTTCGGCGATTCGTCTGTCAGGAATGACTGACGAGGACAGAGAGAAACAGGGTCTCATTCCTTTGGAGCGTGAACGCCCGATCTCAGTGAGGATTCCGCAGTGAATGGTGGACAGATGTATACCTGGGGTGATCAGTTTAACAACGGTGTTACCGGTGATATGCTGTTCACCCCAGCAGGAATGATGGTATGTACCTTGGTTATCTTGGTACTTATCGCCGGAAGAGCAGTACAGCGTTCTACGGCAAGAGCAATCGACGATTTCATAGATACTTTACCCTAACGAAAGGAGATCCCTGTCATGGGTTTTCTAGTAAAGAGTGCGGAACTGGTTGAGAAAGGTGTGACAGCCGGCCAAGAATCCGGTATTGTCAGCAAGACAAGAGACTTCATTGGTGGGGCTCTCAACATGGTTGGGAACTTCATACAAACAACCCCAGAACCAACAGAAGAGGACCAAGATGTCACATGAACAGTTACAGTGGGTATTCCTCGGAGTACTCAGCATGATCACATGGTTCTCAGCCTCTCTGGTACTTCAGTATCAGGAAGAGAAGGAGTCATGGACGCGCCGTTGTGGAGCGACCATGCAAAGGTTAGGGACAGCGGCCATGTCGCTACCTGGTGTCGTTCTTTTGGCTTTCGTATCGGCCATTGTATCATTTTTCTCTACAAGCGTAGAGGCAGTAGAAAGTAGACTATAATGAGTATCATACTTGGTATTGCGGCAACCATTGCTTCTTTCGGCATTCTACTCTTAGGAGTAAGTGCCGCTAGGTTCATTAGTGCTTACAGTGCCCTGGTCGAACAAGTCCAGGAAATGCTGAAAGGGGCTGTCCAGGAAATGTCCAAGTCGACAGGACAGGTCCCAGACTTCTTGCCGGATTGGCTCAAGGAGTAAAATAGGTAACGGAATCTATACTGCTGTAGTTCAATAGGACTGGCCCAACGCTTGCAGGCGGAGGCTGGGGTCTAGTAGGTCTTCTCCTGCAAGAGGAGACTGAACGGCTAGAATGTCGTCTTTAAAGGCGAAGATCCTGGTTCGAATCCAGGCGGCGGTACCTAAATATAATGATTATGACTAGGCGAGTCAGATCGCGACTTTGCAGAAGGACTCGGGTCCAAATGCATAACGGTTAGTGGGGCTCAAGCGTCCCGACCGAGATCCCTCCCGAGAGGAGTATCGGTCCTCTGACTTTTAGGAGAATACCTTGGGAGGAAATGCCCGTGGTCAGCAGGTTCGAGTCCTGCCCTAGTCACTAAGTATAGGTCAGGG
>Ga0255048_10002206_pt1 | contig 12647 bp, 9 predicted proteins | sample JV7_2_2_MG_FD_183619 | JGI IMG/M metagenome (GOLD analysis project Ga0255048, IMG submission 183619) | Seawater microbial communities from Jervis Inlet, British Columbia, Canada - JV7_2_2 | ecosystem: Environmental > Aquatic > Marine > Inlet | place: Canada: British Columbia | collected 2016-10-06
CTACTTTTACTGGAGATGTGAGCGTTCCGAACCTTTATTCCTCCGGTGTGGTTACGGCGTCCTTAGGATTAAGCGGTTCACTAACCCGTCTTATTGATGGCACTTCATACCTGATCGCCGGCACGGGCGTTACATTAGCTTCAGCATCAAATGGTGCCGTAACGATCAGTGCACCTGATATCGGTGATATCACTGCAGTAACTGCAGGAATAGGCTTAACGGGTGGGGGCACGTCTGGAGATGTTACGCTTGATATTAATGATAGTGTGGTGGCCACAATATCTGGCTCAACATTCACAGGTGATGTCAGCGTTCCGAATCTTTATTCTTCCGGTGTTGTAACCGCGTCGCTTGGTTTAAGTGGTTCGCTGACAAGGTTAACGAATGATACCTCTTATCTTGTAGGTGGTGCTGGTATTGCGGTCACCTCTGCTTCAAATGGACAGGTAACAATTACTAATGATGGAACAATTGGAGATATTACAGAGGTAATTGCTGGCGTGGGTTTAACGGGTGGTGGAACAAGCGGCGCAGTTACACTGGATATCAATGATTCAGTTGTTGCAACCATTTCAGGATCAACATTCACGGGTGATGTTCGTGTTCCGAATCTTTATTCCTCCGGTGTAGTTACAGCTTCATTGGGGCTGAGTGGGTCTCTTACACGGCTTACAGATGGAACATCATATCTGGTTGCCGGTGATAATACCACCATTGTGTCGGCATCTAACGGGCAGGTCATTGTAACTAGTATTCCTGCAGGATCAAACGCTGAGCTACAGTTTAATGATGGCGGCGCATTTGGTGCTAGCGCCGATTTAACATTTGATGGTACATTGTTGGCCTTAACAGGCACACTTAATCATGTCCGTCATTATCCATCCTCAACAACAGATCCAACCTCCCCCGCACCTTCAGCCGGTGATAGGTATTATAATACAACATTGAATATGGAAATGAGATATGACGGGAGTAGAACCAAGTGGCTTAGCGTTGATAGTGATATGATGAATACAGGCCGTAGGGGTACAACTGCAGCAGGATCATATTATCGAGGAGTTGCAAACACTAACATGTCCGCCACAAGTGGTTATTATGCATTATATGCAGGTACTGTAACCGCATTTGGGTATACGCGGGCCGATACCGACGCTGCCACATTTGCAATACGGGCTGATGGTGTTGATATAGCAACGCTGGCATCAACTGCTCTTGCAGGTTCAACCACAGTGTTGGATGCTGATTTTAGTGCAGGTGATATTTTGGCACTTTTTAATGATGGCGCAGGCAATACAACTTCTAGCGTTATTGCATGGATTAAGATACACTGGAGAGTATCATGAACAGAATTGATGCAATTAATCAAACGGGGGGCATATTATCTTTTGTAGATCTATCAATTTCCGGTAGCGCCATTACGGGTAGCCAGACGGTAACGCTTACAGATACCAATACGATAAACGATATTCAAGAATCAACCGAGCTATTAACTTACATCCAGGGTGATTCAATTCTTTTAAGCGATGGCGTAACATTCTTTGATAAAACAGGCTCCTTAAATGTTATAACGGCACTAGCAAGCATTAACACTTATGGCGCTAATACTATTTTAACCGGCTCAACAACAGTAACCGGGACACTTTTAATAAGTGGAAGTTCCCCAGCGTTGATAGCGACCGGCGATATCATTGTTACAGGCAGCGGTATATTTACTGAACCTTTAACATTTTTAGGCGGATTATCAGGATCACTAACCAGACTTCCTGATGGTACTTCTTATATTCTTGCCGGTGAAAATGTAACCATTTCCTCAGCATCAAATGGTGCAGTAACCATTAATGCTGCCGCTGGCGGCGGCAGCGGTCCAGGTGATCCAAATGCCTCATATCTTGTTTTAACAACAACTGCATCACTTAGCAATGAGCGGGCATTTGTACCTAGCACAGGATTATTTGCTGTAGACGCTGGAGCTAATTCTAGCTATACTCTTAGCATTAATGATTCGATTGTTGCCACTGTTTCCGGAACAACATTCACAGGAGACGTTAGTGTACCAAATCTTTATTCATCCGGTGCCGTCACTGCGTCTTTAGGTTTAAGCGGTTCATTAACACGGCTAGCTGACGGAACTTCTTATCTGGTTGCTGGCACGGGTGTTACAATAGTTTCAGCATCTAATGGTTCAATAACGATTAATGCACCAGATGTTGGAGATATTACTGAGGTAATCGCGGGCACAGGATTAACAGGTGGTGGAACATCAGGAGCTGTCACACTAGATATCAACGATTCTGTGGTTGCTACAGTAAGTGGCACCGCGTTTACCGGTGATATTAGGGTTCCGAACCTTTACTCCTCAGGCGTTGTTACTGCATCACTAGGATTAAGCGGATCACTTACAAGACTTGTTGATGGTAGTTCTTATCTGGCTGCAGGTAGTAATGTGACAATTACTTCTGCGTCAAACGGTCAGGTCGTTATAACGTCAACCGGTGGCGGGGGCGGCGCCCCAACTGACGCACAATACCTTGCACTGGCAACCGACGCAACACTCACCGATGAGCGGGTATTTACGCCAGGCACGGGCTTATCTGCGGTCGATGCCGGAGCAAATGCAGCCTATACTCTGGGTATTAATGATTCAGTCGTCGCGACCGTGAGCGGTACAGCATTCACAGGTGATGTCAGTGTTCCGAACCTTTATTCATCTGGTGTTGTAACAGCCTCCTTAGGATTAAGTGGCTCATTAACTAGGCTTACGGATGGAACGTCATACCTAATTGCAGATGATGGTATTACAATAGCATCAGCATCAAACGGTTCAGTAACAATTAGGGCTGATCATCTTGGTGATATTACAGCGGTTACAGCCGGTACAGGGCTTACAGGTGGTGGAACATCAGGAGATGTTACCCTGGATATTAATGACTCTGTTGTTGCAACGATATCTGGCTCAACATTCACTGGCGACGTTAGGGTGCCAAACCTTTACTCCTCTGGTGTTGTTACAGCATCACTTGGTTTAAGTGGATCATTAACTAGGCTGGCTGATGGTAGCTCTTATATTACAGCGGGTAATAATGTAACTGTTATTTCGGCTTCCAATGGCGGAGTTACAATATCCTCAACGGATACGGGCGCACCAGATGACGCACAGTATCTTACATTGGCAACTGATGCATCACTTAGCGATGAGCGGGTATTTACACCGGGCACGGGTCTGTCCGCTGTAGACGCTGGAGCAAATGCAGCTTACACGCTAAACATTAATGATTCAGTTGTCGCGACAGTGAGTGGTACATCATTTACAGGCGATATTAGAGTTCCGAACCTATATTCTTCAGGTGTTATTACAGCCTCCCTTGGGCTAAGTGGTTCATTAACCAGGCTTGTAGATGGTACATCTTATCTGATCGCAGGAACAGGCGTTACATTAGCTTCAGCGTCAAACGGAGCTATAACAATCAGTGCACCAGATGTTGGAGACATTACAGCTGTAACTGCAGGAACAGGACTTATAGGGGGTGGAGCGTCAGGAGACGTTACACTGGATATCGATGACTCTGTTGTCGCGACAATATCTGGCTCAACATTCACCGGTGACGTCAGCGTTCCGAACCTTTATTCATCCGGTGTAGTTACTGCATCACTAGGATTAAGCGGGTCGCTTACAAGGCTTGCTGATGGCACATCATATATTATTGCTGGCTCAAGCATAACAGTTGCCTCAGCCTCTAATGGTGCGGTTACCATATCCTCAACTGCTGCTGGTGGCGGTGGTGATCCTGATGCAAGTTATCTTGTTTTGTCAACAACAGCATCACTCAGTAATGAAAGAGCTTTTACTCCAAGTACTGGCTTATCTGCTGTTGATGGCGGCGCAGATGGCGCTTATACATTAAGCATTAATGACTCTGTTGTTGCAACAATATCCGGCTCAACATTCACCGGTGCAGCATCATTTGATCAGGGATTAAGCGGTTCGTTGACCAGGCTTGTTGATGGAACTTCGTACCTTGCAGCTGGAACAGGGGTAACTATAGCCTCAGCATCAAATGGTCAGGTTATAATAAGTGCTCCAGATATCGGTGATATTACCAGTGTAACCGCCGGAACAGGTTTAACTGGGGGTGGAACATCTGGTGACGTTACACTTGATATAGATGACTCTGTTGTTGCAACAGTATCTGGAACAACATTCACAGGTGATGTCAGTGTTCCGAACCTTTATTCCCCGGGCGTGGTTACTGCATCATTAGGATTAAGTGGTTCGCTGACCCAGTTAACTGATGGTAGTTCTTACATTGTCGGCGGTAATAGTATAACAGTTGCTTCGGCTTCTAATGGCGCAGTTACAATATCTGCGACCGGTATTGATGTCGCCGCCTTACAGAATGTGAATTCTAGGCCGAGCGGCAACGCCCAAACAATGACGGCGACCATACCAATTGATAATACAATACCTCAAAATACTGAGGGTACACAAATTATGAGTGCGTCCATTACGCCACTCAATCCTGACAGTAAGCTGCTTGTTAGCGTTAATGTTATATGTGAAGTTAATACAAATAATACCGCTCAGGTAGCATTATTCCGCGATTCTACTGCGGACGCAATTGCCACGACCTTTATGGCAAATGATGCAGGGTCAAATAGCGTTATAACGCTAACACATGTTGCAGATAGTGTTGCAGCAGCCTTAACAGAGTTTAAAGTTCGAATAGGACCTTCTGGTGGCACATTAACTTTCCAAGGTAACGCCGGCAGCAGTTTTTATGGCGGTACATTAGCCAGCAATATTAATGTCACAGAGATTTTAGATGGTGGGGTTCAAACAGGCGCTGATCGTAATGCCAGCTATCTTGTTCTTAGCGCAACATCCTCACTCAGTAACGAACGGGTAATTACACCTGGCACCGGTTTATCTGCAGTTGACGCTGGCGCCAATGCAGCTTATACTTTAAGCATTAATGATTCAGTGGTTGCAACGATATCTGGCTCAACATTTACAGGCCCTGTATTATTCAACCAGGGATTAAGTGGTTCATTAACCAGGCTTGTAGATGGAACATCTTATCTGATCGCAGGAGCGGGTGTCACATTAGCCTCAGCATCCAACGGCGCCGTAACTATCAGTGCTCCTGATGTGGGCGATATAACTGGGGTTACTGCAGGAATGGGCTTGACAGGTGGCGGAACGTCAGGAGATGTCACCCTGGATATTGATGACTCTGTTGTTGCAACGATATCTGGCTCAACATTCACTGGTGCAGTATCATTTGATCAGGGATTAAGCGGTTCTTTAACTAGACTTACAGACGGGACTTCATACCTGGCTGCTGGCCAGGGTGTGACAATTACTTCAGCATCAAACGGTCAGGTAACAATCAATGCACCAGATATTGGAGACATTACTGAAGTAATTGCAGGCACAGGATTAACGGGCGGCGGCTCCACTGGAGCTGTTACATTAGATATTAACGACTCAGTGGTTGCCACCATATCCGGCTCAGCATTCACCGGTGATGTTAGCGTTCCGAATCTATATTCTTCTGGTGTCGTGACAGCTTCATTAGGGCTTAGTGGATCACTTACAAGACTTGTTGATGGTAGTTCTTATCTGGCTGCAGGTAGTAATGTGACGATCACGTCTGCATCAAATGGTCAGGTCGTTATAGCGTCAACAGGAGGCGGAGGCGGTGCTCCAACTGATGCGCAGTACCTTGCATTGGCTACCGATGCAACACTTACTGATGAACGTGTGTTCACGCCTGGAACCGGTTTATCTGCGGTTGATGCCGGAGCAAACGCAGCCTATACTCTGAGCATCAATGATTCAGTTGTCGCGACCGTAAGTGGCACAGCGTTTACAGGCGATGTTCGGGTGCCAAATCTTTATTCTTCAGGGGTTGTTACAGCCTCTTTAGGATTAAGCGGCTCCCTGACCAGACTTACAGATGGAACTTCGTATCTGATCGCTGGAACAGGTGTTACATTAGCTTCGGCTTCAAATGGTTCAGTAACCATAAGCGCTCCTGATATTGGTGATATTACCGAGGTAATTGCCGGCACAGGTCTTACAGGTGGCGGCACAAGCGGCGCAGTAACACTCGATATCAATGATTCAGTGGTTGCAACTATTTCTGGCTCAACATTTACGGGCCCGGTTTTATTTAGCCAAGGCTTAAGTGGATCATTAACCAGGCTTACAGATAGCACTTCTTATCTCGTGGGTGGTGCGGGTATTGCAGTAACCTCTGCCTCTAATGGCCAGGTTACGATTACTAATGATGGAACAGTCGGTGATATTACGGCTGTAACTGCCGGTACAGGGTTAACTGGGGGTGGAACATCTGGTGACGTTACACTTGATATTGATGATTCAGTGGTCGCAACAGTTTCTGGAACAGCCTTTACGGGAGATATCAGAGTTCCAAATCTTTATTCTTCTGGAGTGGTAACGGCCTCACTAGGATTAAGTGGTTCATTAACTAGATTAATTGACGGAACATCATATCTGGCTGCAGGTACAAACATAACAATTACATCAGCCTCGAACGGACAGGTTGTTATAGACGGCGGCGCTCCTAATAATGCACAGTATCTTACGTTGGCAACTGATGCAACACTCAGCGATGAGCGGGTGTTTACGCCTGGAACAGGATTATCAGCGGTCGATGCCGGAGCGAATGCAGCATATACACTGAGTATTAACGACTCTGTGGTTGCCACAATATCCGGTTCAACATTTAGTGGTGATGTCAGTGTTCCGAACCTTTATTCTTCCGGTGTTGTAACCGCCTCCTTAGGATTAAGCGGTTCATTGACCCGCCTCGTTGATGGTACATCTTATATTGTTGCCGGATCCGCCATGTCTGTTGTTTCTGCGTCAAATGGTAACGTTACATTAGGTGCTAAGAATAATACAGGCAATATTTTATGGGTTGATGTAGTTAACGGTAATGACAGTACCGCGGTGGCGGGAGACGGCAATTTGCCCTGGCTTACTATAGGTACTGCCCTTGGGGCGGCGTCTAGCGGAGATACTGTTGTTGTTAGGCCCGGCACTTATGCAGAGTCTGGGCTAACTGTCTCGGCCGGCATTTCATTAACCTCTACTGGCGTCGCCGGCGTAACTTTCATTACAGGAGCGGCGGCAACAGGTACTCGTATCACCGTTGCTGCTTCTGCGTTCTTGGACGGGTTTACAATCACTGTGCCCACCGACGCAACACCTGCCGTGGCTTGTACCCTCGCATCTGGAGTGGCAACAGTTAACTACATTACCTTCGTCGGAGCAGGAGGTTCAGGGATAGGACTCCAACTTTCCGGTGCTGGGAAGGTCATTTGTGCTGAGATCAGAATGGGAGCTGGTACCGGATGTGATGCGATTGTCGAGGGTACGGATGGAATTCTTGCAATGGACTCAATGCATGTACCAGGAGGTGTCGGAAATATTGCAGTAGGGATACGCTTAAGTGGAGGTTGCCGCGGCCAAGTCATTCACCCGAATATGGGAGCGCCGACCCTCACTACAGGGGTACAGGTTTTAGATGCAATTTTTATCGGCATTGGTGTGAACCTGTTCAATATGACGAATGCGCTTCGCATCAGTGACAACACTGCAGACGTTCGTGTAACTAGCGGTCTGCTCGAGGCTGGCACATACAATATATTAGTCGATTCAGGCCTGACAGGAGTCGGTGGCGTCGTGCGCCTTTCGGCTCATATGGAACGTAAGTTTTCTGTCCCTGATACGTGGTTTGATTCTGATCATGCTTGGACGTTTTTTACAAAGAGTGATGAGTTTGATGATGCATCATGGCAACTGTGGGGAGCAAAGCAGGTAATCGGTCATCCAGAATTCGGATCAGGCTATTCCGCCGGTGAGGGGAGTTCATACTCAACAGCAAACACCGTATACCGAACCAATGCCGATGCAAGTCCATCAAGTAATGGCACAGGGTTTGTTGATATTTCCGTAGAGGCAGCGTCAAAAGCTAACTCGACATTTAGTTTTCTTAGCACGGCAACAGGATGTTCAATCTTATGGTGTACCAATAGAACGGACAACACCGCATCGAAACTCAAATATTATGGTATAGAAATGGATCAGGTTACTGCGGGTGTGGCCGGAACATACATATGGGAAATCCAGACAGCTGCAGATACTTGGGTAGAGATTGGTGTAATGAGTGTTTCACTAGACGAAAGTTATAGATACGCTAGTAATGTCTTCTTAAGAGCGAGCAGCAGTGAGCAGATATTCGCTGGGATCGATTCAGACACAGCCTGGGCTTCTACAACTATTAATTCTGTTACCGGGCATTGGATGAGGGTTCGGGTAACATCTACTCTAACAACGGCACCAACATTTGAACGGCTGCGGTTGATGCCATCTCATACCAGCGTGGACACCAAGGGACGGCGTCTTGCTAAGGGTCTTGCAATGTGGAAAGAGAAGGTTTCATTGGGCGGTCTTAGATGGAGCGGAAGCAAGCTGGGGAATGCCTCTTTTACCGTAGGAACTAGTACAACATTTACACAGGATCTCGATGGTTCTGTCCTAAACGACGCCGCCGACTTTGCCAACACTCAATTCATAATACCCACAGGCCTGTGTACAGCGTTTCCCGTACAAATTAAATTCTATTATACATACAGATCGCCCGCGACAGGTGGCACCACCTCATTAGATATCGGTCATTATGTTGCTCAAGTTCAGGGAAATTTAATTTCAGATTCAGCGGGGGGCATCACCCCAATTGAACGCACCGCCGCAAATACTGAGACATTTATAACAAACGCAGCCATTATTGATTCACAAACTTCAGAGACCCCAGTATTAAACAAGATATTAACAATAGTGAAAACTACAGCAGCAGATATCACCGCGAACTATGAAGGAGATGTTGTCTTTATTAATTTTGAAACCACCAGCAATAATAATAACGCCGAGATCATTTTACTGGGAATGGAACTTGAGGGTGTTGGATTCTCTGATGGGCCCGCGCTGTAATGTTGGTTCAAAAAGATCCTTCTCGTTCTTGCGGAGAGTGTAGCGAATGCTGTACGGTTGTGAGTGTGACTTCCGATTCAGTATTCAAACCTGAAAACCCTGGGGTTCCAATTTGGCACAAACCTGAGAGACAAACTTGCCAATTTGTAAACAATGGTGGTTGTAGTATATACGAATGTCGTCCCAAAGTATGCCGAGGCTTTGAATGTGAGTGGTTAAAAGGGGAACAAGTAAGGAAGCCAAGTGAAAGTGGAGCTGTTTTTTTTCTTAACAAGAGCGGTCCTAACAGAGTAAACATTATGGTTGGTGCCCGAACAGATAATGTTTATAAAGATGAAAAAGTAAAAGAAGAAATACAACATTATCGCAAGAGAGGGTTTCCTGTCATGTTAATACATAATAACGGAGAGAGAACTTTGGTAGAATAAACAGATAATTATCTGTTTATAAGTTTGATATTATCAGGACTTACATTCCATATGACACCATCAGGAAATAACACGTCAACAGATTCTATAGGATCTTCTTTATGTTTAACAACAATACAAAACTGATTATCCATATGCCTATACCAGCGTTGATAAAGTGATAATTGTATTTCATGATATTGAACCAAATCACCAGGCATAAATTTTGATATCATTTTACGTTACGTAACTATTTATAGATAAATAACTTTAATAATGAATATTTCTTCACATTTTCAAATTCATACTAAATTAAATCCTACTCTTTGGGAAAACGGTATTCTTAAACCCGACGTTGCAAAACGTCTATTAACAATTGCAAATGATTTTCTTGAGTATGTGGGTATTCCACTTAAAATCCAAGATATTGTTATTACCGGTTCAATGGCAAACTTTAATTATACTAAGTATAGTGATATTGATTTGCACATTATTCTAGATTTTTCACTCGTTAATCAAAATCTAGATTTAGTTTCAGAATTTTTATTAGCTAAACGATCGTTATGGAATGATAAGCATAAAATTATGATCGGAGAACATGAAGTTGAAGTATATCCTGAAAACGCAGGTGAAGTTCATCACTCAACTGGTATATACAGTTTAATACAAAATGATTGGATACGAAAGCCGGGCAGTCGCAGACGTTTGACTCGTCAACAATCACCACGGTCTGGCCCGCAGGCACTTTCTTTAAAGGCGACTTCGGGCCTTATGACATCAGCGGTTATTATGCAGAAGATATGGTACTTATCCGGCTAGAGCTGAATGATGACGGCACACCTAATCAAGATGTGGGGGTGTGGTCCACAAAGTCAATCGGATTGGAGCAGCCTTGTCAGCATGGATACACTAGGCTTGGTTACCTATCCATTCCGGGCGTGGACATTTGATGAGCGTGATCACTACAATATTGTTGATAGTGCGGATTTAGCCGCTATCGTTGCTACCGTTTCTGTTGCCGTGTTGACCGAAAGAACTTTGGCGCAGAGTTATGTGGACGCGGTATTAGCTGCCACGAACGAAGCTAACGCAGAGACCGCGGCCCAACCATATTTTGATCTATAAAAACTATATTTTTTTTATAGCAGAGAATTACTTTTTGCTTTGTTTTTCTATACGCTTAAGTGCTTTAGGAAACAGGGCAGCCAGGACCCGCGTGTAATGTTGTTTCGGCGCTGTATAATAATTGCAGCTTCGGAGTCTATGCGAGGCCACGTGCGGGTAGCCCTTTGAGAAGTATGGCAGTGCACCTGAACATACCACTTTAAGGTGCGTCCAGTAGGCCACCGCACCTTCGTGGAACGATTTATGGGAGATAAATTTAGAACCACCTAGGATAAAGAAAGGTAGCTTCTGGCCAAATCTAGGGCCCACGTTACCAAGGTTGTGATTATACACTTTTTTGCCATGAGCATTTTCAAGGTTGACCTGAGCCAATGACATTGCTAATGTGTTATTGTTCGGCGGTTTATTAAACACTTGTATATATCCGCTTTTTAAAGCTGTGATAAGTGTTACCTTATCAGTGGGCGTTAATGCACGCTTTTCGCGCTTTTCTGCCGCAACAGATAGATTACTTAAGCATAGTACTGTGAGAAAGATTATAAGGGTTATTTTTTTGACCATAATGAAATCTATACAATTTTTTTTGTAATATTAACCGTTGTGTCCGTTTGGGTAGCCAAATCACGCCACGAGGACATATTTATAGGGGTCATATGGCTGATGCTTTAAGTAAATTAAAGATACATTCACAATTAAATCAAAAGATTTGGGATGGTGATGTATTACGCCCTACCGTACGAAAGCGTATGCTTACTATTGCTCGCGGCTTTTTGGAAGAATTGGAACTTCCTTTTAAACTCGAAGATATCGTGTTTACGGGTTCGTTGGCTAACTTTAATTATTCAAGCCATAGCGATATCGATTTACACGCAATACTTGATTTTGCAGCGACGGATGAAAACGAAGAACTAGTGCGTAAGTTTTTGATAGCGAGAAAGTCCGTATGGAATGATATTCATAAGATCATGCTTAGAGGGCATGAGGTAGAGATATACGCTGAAAATATCGGTGATCCACACCATTCAACGGGTGTGTATAGTGTGCTTAATAATAAGTGGATCAAAAAACCCCGTCCTGACAAGGGAGAACAGATCATAGATTATTATGCCGTTATACATAAGGCTGATGACCTGATCGGAAAGATCGAGAGAACTGTTAATCTATCAACACTTGATAAGCTTGATAAAATTCAAACATTAAAAGAAAAGATCAGGCATATGAGACAATGTGGTCTTGAGACCGGTGGTGAGTATTCGATTGAGAACCTTGCCTTTAAAATCTTGAGAAACGAAGGCCATATCGAGCGATTATGGGATGAGGCTGTTAAAGTAGAAGATGATATGCTTTCGCTCGAGATTGTTAATCACTGATACGTTTTATGTGCACATCATATGGGGTTCTTTTGCCGCCAATTGTAACGCAGGTGTCATACCACCAACCGCGCTTACCATATGGCTCCATTATATTAAACCACTGTGCTTTACATAGCCTAGTGCGCTTATACCCCTGAAACGTTTCAACCACAAGATAAAATGCTTCGCTTGATACGTAGAATGCGATATCTTTATCGTCAATGAAGCTTGTGGTTGTCCAGATAGATCCATCTTTGAAAAATCCTTCAGGGCTTTCAAAGACAATAAGATCTCCCTTTTTGATCACATAATAAATATGGAGGCTAACACTGCATATTGTTTAAATTATTGGAACCACTTAGGAATTTATCATATACCGCTATAGCTTCTTCAAATTCTTGGTCGTTCATCCGACCACCATGCTCGTTGGCAACCTTTACATCATAGGGCCCGTCTTCTAGATTTGCTGTCATGACATAGACCCATGGTTTGGGTTTAAGGTCAAAAATTAGCCTAGAGCGTAATTCGTTTGCAATATCAAGTTCATCAAAAGATGCAACGAATCTATCTGTTTCTTTTTTTTCTGATTTCTTTGACATGTTAGTTTACCTCAACAATGTTTAGTGCTTCTATACCAGTGTTATTTTGTCTACCTGTTTTTACACATAAATTATCAAGCGGTTCATGTTCTATATCGGTGTGAACTAAGCCGGCTGTAACAATGAGCTGCTTTTTGCTATGCTG
>Ga0255048_10002207_pt1 | contig 12645 bp, 22 predicted proteins | sample JV7_2_2_MG_FD_183619 | JGI IMG/M metagenome (GOLD analysis project Ga0255048, IMG submission 183619) | Seawater microbial communities from Jervis Inlet, British Columbia, Canada - JV7_2_2 | ecosystem: Environmental > Aquatic > Marine > Inlet | place: Canada: British Columbia | collected 2016-10-06
CTCCCTGTCTAGTAATTCAAAAGCTATGACTACGGCTTTGTTCCATGTGGATCCTGTCCTTAGTTTTATTCTCTTGATTCTTTTGAAATCCTTATCCCTAAACATTATTCTTAGTTCTTTCATAGTGATATCACACAATCACTCTTTATATATCTTTCGGTTTGTTACGTTCTACCTTAAAATCCATATAATCTAGTATTGTTGCTTTCATAATGTTATCAATCTCTAGTAACACTTGTTCTTTGGTTGTTGTCCCATCCACGTCGAATGTGAACTCTTCTTCTGTAGTGTCACTATACTTAATGACAGTTATCATTAATTTTCTAGGATCTTTTGATGGTACTACATCATGTATTTTATATTTCATTATGAGGGTGTAAAGACTGCACTCCATCCAGTCGCTGCACTTGCACAAGTTCCAAACTCTAAAAACCTAACTGCTACATGGTCTCCTGCTGAAACAGTTAAAGTATTTGATGTGTCTGCCGCGTTTTTATTTGCCGAGGTAATTGTAGCAATAGGATCAGACCCTCCACTTTTCAAACTACCATTAACAAAATATTGACAAGCCCAAGCATCACTCCCTGTTCCAGGTTGAGTATCACAACGAACATATAAATCACTTAATACCCCAGCTACTGGAATACGCACATTCTCTACATTTATTAGAGAAGAGCTATTAGCTCCACCTAAACCATGATAATGTGTTGAAGCTCTATTAGTTTCAGAAGTACCGAAGACTACACTTGTGTTATCGCCACCTGCTGCTTGAAAAGTAGGAGCTGCCCCTGCCCCATTACTGGTTAAAACATGAGTAGCTGTTCCAACTCCAACAGTTGCAGGAACTCCCGAACTATCCCAAGTAATTAATTCTCCATCCGTTCCATTTGATAAATCTGCCACATCTATATTAGATATACTATTTCCAGTACCATTTGCGTCTATTGTTTTATTTGTAAATGTTGTTGTACTACTAGCTGTTGCATTATTAGCATCAAAGGCTTGTACATCTGTCCCTATTACTACTCCTAAATTTGTTCTTGCATCTCCTGCATTACTTGCAGCTGTTCCCCCATGTGCTACTGCCAAATCAGTTGTTAATGTTAAAGAGTTTGCTACAAATCCATCATCAGTTTTTAGAGTATCTGCAGCACTACGATATAAATTAGTATCTTTACTAGCACCAAAGACTACCCCTCCAGATTCAGTAGTTGTATCTCCTCCACTAGCTAACCATAAAGCATTGGTCTTAGCCCCTTCAATAACCACTCCATAACCATTAGTACATGAAGTCATGTCCTCAATATATGCCCCGTACAAATTAGTAAGGTTTGAGTCTGCAAATAGTAAAGTCGGGTTAGTCATAAAAAATCCATACTTATTTACTATATTGGATCCGTCTACAGTAGTACAATTACCACTAAGAAAAGCCGTATCTGCATTAACTTGTAGATCTCCACCATTTGCTATATTAAATACTGGCTGGTGTAAGACACCTGTATTATTTGTCTGAATAGAATTTGTATCTCCTGTATGAGTTTGTGCAGATAATAAACTAATATTACTCCCAAGAAATGTTGATGCACTTGAAGGGTTTTTAACTGTTGGCTGTACTGCTACACCTGCAAAAGGTATAACTTGAGCTGCTTGATCTACGCTTAATGTAGGTGCTAAGTTTACTCCAATAGTTGAAGCGTTATTCAGATCATTTGTTATAGTTGGATTAAATGTAATAGCACTTAAACTTTGACTATAAGTTGTATTTGCGTCTAGTATAGTTAATGTTGAATCTCCTGTTACTGCCCCACTAACAGTTAATGCTCCAGATAAAGTAACATCATCCCCACTATTTACAGTGGTTATATCTGTACCTACTCTTTGGAATGGACTAATTGGAGTGCTAATAGTATCTGGAGTTATCCCTCCCTCAAGATCAGCTGCACTGGTGAATTGTGTTCCATCAGCATCAATTCTAAATGCTCTAATAAATGCTGTAAAGGTAGTAGCATCAAATACAACAAACGCCTTTCTTGTATCGCTAGACAGATAAACTAAATTCTCAAACCCACTATCATCAGTATATTTTAATTCAAACCCCTCAGCTGGTAGAGTCCCATCTGTATATGTCCAAGTAAATTCTACTAATTGTATCTTATCAGAAATTTGTATATCTTCTCCAACTTGTGTGGCTACTGCTATTGGCTGGTTTGATCCAAGAGTTAAATCTGTAGGTGCATTAGTTGGTGATCCTAATTTTTTCCCAACTCTACCTTTATTTATATCATCTCTTATACCAGAATAATTTGGGATAACTAAACCTTCTTTTCCTGCAGCTGCTACATTAGCATGAGTTTCTATAAACCTCTTCGCCTCATCTGGTTTTCTTCCACTCCCTTGTCCTCCCATTATAATTTACCTACCCTTGTTATACTTAATGTTACATCTTCAAATAATACATTCCTATCCTGGCCGCTATCAGTAATAGCCCATAGTTCCACAGTATCCCCAACATCAAAGTTACATATCCCTGACATATGAGCGTTACCAACTGTTGATGCTGTTGTTAATCCTCTACCTGCATGGACATTATTAAATGGATCTTCTCCATTATTTACAAATAATCCAACACTAACGACATGGCCTTGTCCTGCTGTATTGCTCATAGACATAGCGACATTAACCATATATTTCCCTGCTTTTTTTATCTCTATATGTCCCTCTTCAAATTCAGGCTTACTCCCTTCTGCATCTCCATCATCAGTAAATACTAATATTTGTGCCTTTGCTGCACTATTTAGAGTTGTTTCTGTAGTATTATCCTTAACCCATATCTCTCCGTAAACTTGCATTTCATTTAGAAATCTAGAATTGTTTTCCATACCACTTTGATTAGGTAATACAAAATTTGTGGGATGTGCGTTAGCTGCTAATCCAGGTACCATTATGAAATCTCCAGATCTTTATCTTCCCAGGTAATAGTTGTACCAGCGACAAGACCACCACTATTAGGATAATCAGTTTCTATAAATCTAGTACCTATTGTTCCTGTTCCTACTTCTACCATTAGAATTATACGTATTACTTCTTTTTAATTTTTTCTTTTTCTTCTACAACTTCTTCTACTACTACTTTCTTCTTTGTTGCAAAGTCAGGGTACTTATTAAGCATGTTAGTAGCTGCTTTGATGTTACCACTTTCTAAGTAAAAATCGTATAACTTTTTAGAATTTTCTTTTGTCATTATGTATCTGTATCAGTAATTAAATAACATGCCTTAGGATCTGTTAAAATAGCTTCTCCAATTTCCCATACTCTTACCTTACTTCCGAGTCCAGGATCTTCAATAACTCTTGCTGTTGTTCCTGTGAATGTTTTCCAAGTTGCAGCTTTAGCAGGTAATCCTACATAAACTGAATCTGCTACAACGTTATTACTTACTACCACTCGACAACCTAATAGGTTCATAACTATACCAGTTTGTACCTTCTCACTTGAGAAACTTGGGATACTAGATCCTTTTACTGTTATTAAATAGTTAAGTAAATCCTTATGGTTCTTAGGGTTCATAGCTACAATACAAGATGCTAAGTCATAATCATTCTCAGCTATGTTTTGCTTTGCTGCCATAATATCTAATACTGGGTTTCCATTAGTTGTATCATCCCATCCTGTTCCTGTAGCAGCTGCTGTTCCAATATCACTTGGTGATTGAGATTCAGTTAATACGTTATAAATTCTAGTATCTACTTGCTTTACTACTGCCCTAGTTAATCTAAGTAGAGTTCTAGCTAATACATCAATATCTGCTGACTTCATATCTTCCATAGATAAGAATCCTTCAGCTGCATATTTTCTTACATAACTAGTATTTCTTGTCCAAGATACTTCAAGAGTTGGGAATGTACTTAATGGTGAGATGTTAGCAATAACACTTGGTGCTGTTGCTGTTAAGTCTGCTGCTGTTTCCTTGTACCATCTAATAGAATCTCCTGATGTTGTACCTTGTGAAACTAAGTTCTTAAAAATATATTCTGTTAAAGCAAATCCTTTTACAGCTTTATCTATATCTAATCCCCTTATGTCTGCCTGTTCTACTGTATCTGCCATTATTCTTCTTCCTCCTCTTTATTTTCTTCTTCTTCTGTAGGTGTTACTTCTTCGTCATTCATTTTATTTCTGCGGAGATCCACTTCCTATGTTAAATAAAATTTGAACTACTTCACCATCAGATGCTGTTTCAAGTGAGTGTCCTATAACTGCTGCTCCTGAAATAGCACTCTCTAAAGCAACTCTAACTGTGTTTGGGTAGTTTGCGTCTGCTGCTGTTGTTACAGGTTCTCCAACTGTAATTGCACCACTAGCTACCATATCAAAAATACCCTTTCTGTGAAATGCAAGTCTAGTTATTGTATTATTTGCTATCTTTTCTCTAGCTGCAATACCTGCAATAGGTTCTCCTAGTGTGTCAGAAAGTGCTGCTGTTCTAGGATCTGTTAATTTGCATAAAGCTCCTTTTTCAATCCCTGTACCGTCTGCAACAGTAAAATCTATAGGAGTTTCTCCCAAGTTATCTCTCCAAATCGCCTCATTTGCCATGTTAGGACTACACAGTACTATTATTTAAATCTTTCCTTAATAAAGACTTGATAAGATTTTATTAGAATCATGCCTAAAGCACCTATTCTAAAGAACCATAAGTCAAAGTTGCTCAACTCCATCCTTGCTAAACATGTCCTCCTTTATACCTATTGGGACTATTGCAACTGATTTTTGAGTTGGTTCTGGCTGCATTAACATATTAGGTGCCTTTGGTATAGGTACATCCTTTAGTCCAAAACTCTTTCGCAGAGCCTTAGCACTATAGTTTAGAATAGGATAACGATCTAGTATATAATCTCCAGTACCAACGACATTCATAACATAATCAAGATGTTCTTTTGGGAATCCTATCTCAAATAGTTGTACTGGTCTTACTGCTAATTGTACGAACATTTGTCTATTTCCTTCTTCTATTACTGGTTTTCCATCCCTCATGAGTGGTAACTTTTGGGCTAATAGTTCATTCTGCCATGTTTCAAGATGGGGCTTTATCCCCTTAGCCATTACATATAAGTGCATTATAACGTACCTCCTAGAACTTGTTTTGCATAATCCTCAGCGCTGACTTCTTCATCCTTCTTAGGAACTGTAATATCTGCTTTTCCTCCAAGTCTACCTCTAGCCTCTAGTTCAAGATTAGCTTTAAGAATTTCCTCAGCCTTTTTGTTAGCCGCCTCAAGACGAGTTGCCGCTTCCTGTGCTGTTTGGACAAGTGGGTGTTCTTCTTTCTCTTCATTATCTTTTATCTCTTTGGTTTCTTTTTCGTTCATTTTAACCTCCTTACACTTTCTTTAAAAGTTTCTTATATCTCTCAATCTTCATAGCTATCCTTTCTGGGTCTGGGTTTGTCCCAACACTTACTTCAAATATGTCCCCTCTTGCCCCTTGTATTTCCTCTAATAATTCTAAGGCATCCACTTCTAAGTCTTCTAGTTCAGAAGTTCTTAAGGAAGGGCTTAAGATTACTTGCGTTCTTATTTCTTCTAGATATTCGTTTACTCTTTTCTCATGTTCATTTAATGCCCTAAAACCATCTGCTGCTAACATATCTTCCTGTAAGACATCTACAGCAACATTGGCTACTAATTGGTTTCTTGCTTCAAAACTCCCTTTTATTTCATTAACATCTTTTTGGGGGTCACGAGTAAGTGTTTGAACTGCCCCTCCAACGAAAGGAACTGATCCAGGTATTTCCTTTGCTGCATTTACTAAAGCTATTCTCCTACCTGCCCCATCAAAAATTAAGTCTATCATCTTTCTTTGTCCTTCAAATAATATTCTAAGTGGCGTATCTTCGCCTTCTGGTATAACTCCCTTTAGTTGTTTTCTTAATCCGTTTAAAGGGTTAGTCGCTTGTGCTGCTGCTTCTGCTTCTCTAATTCCTTTTGCTGTAAAAATAGATTGTGCTTCTAATTGAGGTTGTGTTACATCTTTGAAAACTCCTTGTTCTTCTCCTAGTCTTGCTGCTTCTTCATCTGTAGTTGGTAACCCTTCTGCTTTTCTTTGTGCTAGTGCTTCGCCTTGTGCCACTCCACTTATAACTCCTTTACCCTCACCTAAATCATCATCAAACCTTTGAGTTAATTTTGCTACATCTGCTTTACTAAGTCCAAGTAATGTCCTTCCATCTGGTAATACTAAACCTGTTGTTTGTCCTCCTTTTTCAGGATCACTTAAGGATATTGCTTTTCCTCCAGGATCAGGTTGAGTAGTGAATCCTGTTCCTTTATTAGGTGTTGAATCTTGAGTTTCTTTATTACCTCTGGCTAAGTCAAACGGAGTAGCTGGAGTTTGATTAAAAATTTGCTTCTTCTTCTTCTTAGTTACCATAGTTCCTCCTTTCTACCCCAGTATTTAGCAAACTCCAACATAACACCTAGTAGTAAAGACCCGTATCCTTCCCAATTACTCATAGTTATTTGTTGAACTCCAAACGCTGTTAAGGCTAAGGCAGATGTATTAATTATAGTTTCAATTAAGGGTTTATGGGTTTGTTTCTTCTTTGTCATTATTCCGTCCTCCCTACACCGACTTGGCTTTCATTTTGTTGAAATCCAGTTTGTCCTGTGTTCTTTTCTTCATTGTCTTGTGCTACCCCACTTAGACTAGGAGGTCTAGTAAATGTAACTTTTATTGCTGCTTGTAACCAAAGGTCACTTTCTAACTCTACTTGTTCACTTGTGTATATAGGTTCAAAAGTTAGGAATCCAATCTTAGAGGCAGCTTCGGTAAAGTTTTCAGAGGTTGCAATAACTCGTGGTACTCCTACCGCCTGGTAGAAATAGTTCTCTAAGTATTGGATCCATTGAAGATGGTTTTGTATTGGCGGTAGATCTAAATCTTGGAACTCAGCCTCTCCTTTCTTAGCTGGTATAAGCATTAGTTCTCCTTTGTCAATAGCACTTGCATACTCAGTCTTTATTGAATTAAGTTTGGTTGTATTATCTGCATCAATATACATTAGTCTAATTGTTGATCTATGGGAGAGTCTTCTCCAATCGTTCATTGCTTCTGCTCTTGAATCTATAACCCACTTAACAGCATCAACAACACTTACGCCATGAATCTCATTACCTATTCTATTGTTTGCTAAATGTAGTATTTCATTTGGTGCAAATACTTTTGGTTTGCTTTTTTTATTACTACTTAGCTGTTCATATCTTTTTATTATCCCCTTACCATCAACAACTACTTTCATATCTCCAGTATATAGTGGTTTAATATTAATTATAGAATTATTATCTCCCCTTATTATTTCTGCGAAAGCATCTCCGAATATCTTCTTTTGAGTTATTAGGTTTCTAACTATACTAGTAAAACTATCTTCTCCCCATCCAGTTAAAGAGTCTAGAGTTGATTTTGTTCTTGCGTCTGATTTAAATCCTTGTGCAACACTCCAAATAGCTAGGCTATCTATTGCCTTTTTTAATTCAGGTATAGACTTGTAGTAACCTAATTGTTCTGCTGCTTTATCAAAAGTATAAGTTGTTTCATCTTGTTGTTCTCCTGGAGAGTCTAAGGTTTGTGTGTTTACTTTGAAGTCGTCCACAGTTCCACTTAGGTCTGTTACTGTTGTTTTGTTTAAGTCAAATTCTCCCATTATGAGTCTATCCTAAACGGCATATACACCGTCGATTTACTTCCTTCTGAAATATCATCAATTCTATTTTGAGGGTCATTTCCAAATTTAATTGTTCCTTGATTTGATGGATCTGTATTTTTAGCCCAGACTTCCACAGTTAATCTGATAGTATCTCCCTTTTTAAAATGTGTATCACTAACTAAAACTTGAACTGCACTAATTTGTTCCACTCCTGCTTGAGTTGAAGTTACAGTTTCAGATTGAACAGAAGTAACTTCAGTTTCAGTAGTTCCATCCCATTTCCTTAACTTTAGTATAATGTATCCCTGGCAAACAAATCCAGTTGCTTTTTGAATACTCCAGAATAAATTAGATGATAAAGTACCTCTTATGTTTCTTGGTAGGTTTAATACTGAAGTGTCAAAATCAAAATCTCCAAATTTAGTAAAACTTGATGTATCTATTGCTAAAGATACTGTTTCAATTTGATCATTACTATATATCTCATTACCTGTTAGTAAATAACTAGTAGTTGTATCTTCTTTTGTATTAGCTAAGAAGAAGGTTTGAATACCAGTTCCTTCTGCAACATCAGTAAAAGAGAAAGTAATCAAAGGGCTTTCTGCTTGTTGGGGGATTGTTGTTGGTAATATTCCCATCAGCTACCTCCAAGATAAGTTTTTGAATTATCTTCTTTTAATACTCTCAAAGCATCAGTAAAACTTGCCCATAATACATTTAACATGGTTATTGCTTCTGCTCGACTGGTGTATCCTGACATATCATAGCTTATTGCATATATCCCTGCTTTATCACTACAGGCTGCCTCTAGTATAAGTTTGTTTTCTGCGTCCAGACTACTGTATAGATTTACCCAGTCTATACGGGTTGAAGCCATTATATCCGCCTCAGCTTGGTTTATTAATTGTGTATATTGTGATCCTGTTAAAGTAGCCACGTTTGCCCCTGCTTTTAGCTTAACTGCCCCCGAATCACATAAAGTTTCTGCCATTTTAGTTGTTTTTTAGTGTTTTTTACCTATTTTCTTGCTAAATATAGTCAATCCATATATTTAAGCTTTTGTCTTTAACACACCAAGCCGCTCTAATCAGCCCTTCTGCTATATGAGTGTATTTTCCATAGATCCTTATATCCCCATCATTAGTATATTCATATTGAACGCTTTTTAGAGATTGGAATATCTCTGAATCATCTAGTAAGTCTATCTTACCTTGTTCCATTAACCGTAATAAGTTAGTGTATAGTTCTTCCTTGTTTAACTTACGTTTTTTTGGCCTACTTGAGTCATATGTTAAGTCTTTAGCTGCATTATCTATTGGAACTATATTACGCTTAAGGTCATTATCCTCCAAACATTGATCAAGGACTCCAGCTCCAACTCCCCTACTATCTATATATATCTTCTTTAGGTTAAACTTCTCTTTAAACACTTTAATTAATCTTGTTGTGTTAGTGGTTAGCGTCTTCTTAGTTATGTGATTGTCTACTTGGTATATTCTATCCTTCTTCTTGTAAACAACTTCAAACGTGGATTCGTCACTTCCCATTCTAGCTATATCTACTCCCATATAGTAGTGAAATTCTGGGTTGTAAGGTTGTCTTTGCCTCTTCATAACACTTTTAATAAGCTTATCTGGGAAGAACTGATCTAAGTCATCTATAAAGTGTCCCAAATACTCTTGTGCGTACTCCTTTTTAGTCATCATATCCTTTTGTGTGTTTAAGAATTCTATATCATGTCTTTCACATTCTTCACTACTGATTCTAAACTGTTTAAAGTCAGTTCTATTACTTGCTTCGTAAAGGAATCCCTTCCTTCCGTGTGGAGTACTCAGTAGTATAAGGTCTCCTTTGGTTGTACTGAGCATAGGTAGTATAGCAGTAAATACGTCATCATTAACAAAAGCTGCTTCATCAACGTAAAGTTGATTAACTGTGTAACCTCTAATCCCATAACCTGATAGTCCAACTGGTAAACAATGTATAGTACTTCCGTTTCTTAAGTTAAGTCTTGTCTTTGTTGGTCTAAACTTCCCCTTCTTAATCGCTTTGCTGTCATTTTGTTCTATAAAAGCAAGTGTCTTCTCGAATAGTAGATATGCTTGTCTTTCAGTAGCTGCTACAATCATTATAGTCTGTCTTGGTTTACTTAATGCTGCTATTGCTGCTTTAATGGAGATTATGAAACTCTTTCCTACTTGTCTTCCGCTAACTAGACATATATTACCCTTCGTGTCTAGTACATCTTGTTGCCATTGATCTAGTTTAACCATTTTCTCTTAATGGGAGGGAAAGAGATAACCCCCCCATATTATTAAGATATTAGACTTTTTAATCTTTTTTAAAAAATAAAAATAATAATTTTCTCCAGTCTTCTGCCCAGCTACAAATACAGCCTTTTTTGAACGTCGGTCTTTTGAGTTGTTCGGTTAGCCGAATAACTAGTATATCCCCATACTTGGAGGGGTTTTTAGGCGGGAAAAACCCCGAATTTGGCCTTTAGAGCCCCTGTACGCCCGTTTCGAGATAGGTCCGTTCGCACATTAAATAGTCAGCGAACGTATAGCTTTGCTATAGTGAGCGATCTATATAATAGTGCCGGTTTATCATCGAAACAATGTTATTACCCCACAATGCACATACAACCTATATTAACCCCTAAATCCACTAAATAACCAATCGGTTATTATTAGGCCATACTATACTCAAAAGATGTTTACATCAGAGGACTAGGTTCAGGTGGCCTAGATTGTCGACGCTGTCTCCAAACGGCCAAAGTTGTTTATACTTATATAAGCTAGGTCCCCACCTCTGGTGGGAATACTAAATTGTATCCAAGTATATAATCAAGAGAAAGATAAATCTTAGTTAGTAGAGCATTATATACAGCCTTTTTAATAGAATCTCGTAGCTGGTGGTTTGGCTTAGAAACCTTTATATATGAGTAAGTAAACAGATATGTATGAAGGGAGAGTTTCAGGCAGCAAACAGAAGAGAAAAGGTAAACATCATTCTTAACTCAATAAGATTAGCGACGTCAAAAGGTGTTGGTGTTGATGAGAATAAACTAACAGCGTTACAATCAATAGAGTGGGGAGTTAGAACAATTAAGATTAGAGAGTATATTAAGGATCTAGTTACTGCAGAGCTAATTGAGTATAGGGAGGGATTGCTATGGGCTACGGACCAATAAGAGAGAGAATTCTTGAATCACGTAAAGAGGATTTAAGGCAAAGTATGGGTAAAGAGAATTATGACAAACTTATGAAAGAGGCTAAATCCTTTTGGAAATCACCAGCAGGTAAAGCAGCTATTCGGGATGCTGTTCCAAAGTATCAGGATCCTTAATAAATATATTCAGTATAGCCCCCGTAAGCCTTTTTAGAGCGTGTTCAGATTGGAGCAGGTTAAACTTACCTTTTAGCTTTAACTCATTTAACCTTAATACTTCATCCTCAAGAGCTCTTATCGCTAGTTGTATCGCTACTTCGTTTTGCTTCTTCATGAATTACCTTATCCTGTGCCATTAACCTAACAGCACAATGTAGCTTCATCATCTTTTCTAGTCCCTCTATCTCTATACACTCTGAATCCACTACATCTTGCCAAAAGGATTCCTCTTTACTACCAATCTTTATCCCCAGATCTTCTTTTACCATTAATCCCACCTCCTCTCAAGATAATACCATATCGCTGCAGGCCAAAAGAAAACTAACCAAATAAATACAACAGCGGCACTACCTTTCTTCTTCTGCTTCATCTTTAATGCCCTCCCTGATATATTGCTCAAATCTAATAACATAATCAAATAATAACTCTTCCTTCTTACATATAGCTATAGCACTAGTTAAGGCATTACTTCTAATTGCTTCTTCTGTTAAATGAAACTCTGGTTTATTACTCATATTACTGTCTGGTTTAGATGTAGATACTTTCATATTTAGTAACTTCTTATACTTGCCGTCTTGTTCAAGAGTAACTTCAACGTTATCCCCCATAGCATACAAACGCCCTACATCTGCATCAAAAGTACTAAACTTAGCCCCATTAACTTGGAATGTCCACATCTCATAAGGCTTACCAGTTGCCTTAGCATTACCGCTCTTATGCTGCTTATCTGTTATTATTCCTATTATTGTTTCCATTATATTAATTTATCTCCTGCTAGTTTATCTATTATTTCATCAATTAACTCATTATAGTGTAAATTACTTCCACCTTCTTCATTAGCTACATCCCACACAAATACGTTCATCTCTTCCTTTAACAATTTAATAAATTCTTTGACATCTTTTATTTCGAATCCATCAAATCCACAAGAGGGACAGTTAGTTTTCCCACAAGATAAACAATGCTCCTTATCACTTAAAGTTATTATTCCTATTTTTGTTTCCATTTTAATTTATTATGATAATGTCAAAATCACAAATAGGACATTGAATCTCCTCCTTATCTTTTCTTATCCCGTTGGAATCCCATTCTACCATAAAAATGGTATTGCATTTTGTACAAGTTATTTCCATTTTAATTATGAATCAAAGGGGGGAAGAGAATGCCAGATTTTTATGAGGAAATCAAGCAAGTATTTGGTGATAAAACCCCCCTATGAATATTATACGATAATATCCCCCCATTTTTCCTGCATCTTTGAATCTATCTCTTCTAAGTTCTTCATTATTACTTGAAATGTAGGCATATTCATATCTTCAAAGTATTTGATCTCCCAATTATACCCTTTAGACATCTTCATTAGTTTAATATAACCAGTTTCATATCTTGCTATTGTTTCCTTTTCAACCATTGTTTAACTCCCTGTCTAGTAATTCAAAAGCTATGACTACGGCTTTGTTCCATGTGGATCCTGTCCTTAGTTTTATTCTCTTGATTCTTTTGAAATCCTTATCCCTAAACATTATTCTTAGTTCTTTCATAGTCATATCACAC
>Ga0255048_10002208_pt1 | contig 12644 bp, 7 predicted proteins | sample JV7_2_2_MG_FD_183619 | JGI IMG/M metagenome (GOLD analysis project Ga0255048, IMG submission 183619) | Seawater microbial communities from Jervis Inlet, British Columbia, Canada - JV7_2_2 | ecosystem: Environmental > Aquatic > Marine > Inlet | place: Canada: British Columbia | collected 2016-10-06
CTGAAAAAGAATGGTGTTCAAGAGCTACTGTATTGGCAGAGACGAGCAGACCAAAAAGTTAAGGTGTGGCGAGACGACATAGTAGGATACACCGTAGAGTGGTATTTTAGAACCGAAGAACATACAGTAGAAGTCATTCATAATGTAACTTCTATAAATTTGTCGAGCAGAATAGCTTGGAGCGACAGTGCAGTTAGTCCTCCTACTGGCCAAAGTCCAGAAACAGCAGGTAGCGTGATGGGGCCATTCGGAGATAGGTTTGCAACAATTTTTGATGCTTTTCATGACGCAAGTGGAAATTACTTGTATGGAGACTACAGCGTAATAGACCAGAGATTTACAGATACAGGTTAATGGAGGTAAGAAAAAATGGTAAGTGGAATTACGAATACTGACAGTCTACCAACTGTCAATGTTACTATCAATGATTTTGGACTCAGGATTGCTCCGCCTAATCCTGGACCCAAGTTAACTATTATTGGTGGTTTCGAAGGTGCAACTCCGGGAATAATCCCGATGAACGAGCCGTTGCTGATAGATAATGTTGGCGTGGCTATGCGCAATTTGAGGAATCAAACCGATGGTTCGCCATCTGAAATCACTCTTGCGATAGAAGAGGCAATAGCTGCCGGCACTACTAATATCGAAGTAGTAGTAACCGACACTGGTGTCGTTACACCCTACTCCGGTTCAGATGTAGGTGACCACATGTCTGGGCTGTATACCAAGCTAGCATCTACCTATAGCAAGCTACAGCATCATGAAGTAGATATAGTATATGTCGCTGGAGCATATGCCGATGGAGCTTTCTCTGGTACAACTGATGCTGCAGCTACCGATAGTCTTGTTGGTAATAGTTTTGTTGCTCAACTTGGAGAGTTTTGCTATCAGTTGACAAAAGAGAGCAATAGCGCATTTGGTGTTATTGGTGTTACTCCGTTAGCACATGTAGCCAAACAGCTCACGTGGAAAGACGCCGGCGCTACCGCTGTCTCAGACTTCACTTCAACTACAGGTGCCTGGTTCATGACGCCTAGTCTTACTCTTGTTAATGAATATGTAAAATATCTTATACAGGATGCCGGCGATACTTCAGTATACGGAGGAGCTTCTAATGCCAGCTATACTGGTGAATCATTCACTGGATCTAGTTGGGTGAAGTATCTTAAGGGATCAGTTCTAAACTCCACTGATGCATCTGCGCCTGATACAGACTACATAGGCTTAATGCAGCCGAATGATACCGATACTACTGCTGCTACTGATGGTGATGGAAACAAAGTAGACGCTGGTGCATATGTTAGTGTAGTCGGAGGTATAGCAAGAGCATTTGGTACTGAGGCGAAGAAGTTTGCTGTAGCAAAAGGCGCTGGTACCGTTTCTTATGTTAACAGCAATGGTGCTGCTTCGTACGCTGCAATGCTTACTGTAGTTCAGCCCCATATCGGTGTAACGAATAGGCCTCTTGCTGGTCTTGGGCAAGCTAGAACTCTCAGCGGAGTTCAGGCTAGGTCTCTGCTTCAACATAGAATAGTAGCACTACTTCAAAAAGCAGCTGGCTATGTAATTACTTCTGGGATAACTGGAGCATTTAATGCTGGAATCAACTCGAGATCCGATTATACTAGAGTGACTACGATAAGAACCACTCAAGCAATGGGTGAAATAATAAGAGATGCCGGTGAGGCGTTTATCGGCAAACCGATTAGCGGACCGTTCCTCGCAGCACTGGAAAGTGCGATAGATACAAATCTTCAGAGAGCACTAAAGAGGGGTGCAATAAAGTCTTATGACTTTGCAATATCATCTACTCCAGATCAGCAGGTTCTAGGAGAAGTGACGATTGACTTGAGCATGGTACCTGCATTCGAGTTGGTTACGATTAATACTACGATATCTCTAGCTAAGGGAGAGGGGATAGGCTAATGCCAGGATCAGCAGTAACACAAACATACAATTCATTTAGCGGTGTTGACATGATTGTCACATTCGGAAATGTGACCGTAGGAGAGGTTCAAGGAGTCTCTTACACGGTTACAAGGGAGAAAGCGCCGCTTTACACAATGGGATCCGCAAACCCGCGCTCCTTCTCTAGGGGCAAGCGAGGTATCGCAGGATCGCTAATCTTCTTGGTCTTTGATAGGTCGGCTTTGCTCGATGTTTCTCGGCAAGATATAACTGGTGAGTCTAGAGTCATAATGAAGAAGACTGAGCTGACTAAATCCCAAATGGGTTCTCAATCTCGGGTTGGTACAGCTAACATAACAGACCCGGTGCTCGGATCAACAACAGGAAATAATCCTAATGATGTAGTTGCCCTCAGGGAATTCCTAGGATTAGAATCTGTTGGCGCGACATATCATGACCAATTACCGCCGTTCAACATTACCATATCTGCTGCTAACGAATATGGACATGTATGCAGGATGCAGATTAAAAATGTTGAGATAATGAACGCTGGTAGTGGTATGTCTATCGACGATATTACTACAGATGAAAGCTGTACCTTCGTTGCTACGGAAGTCGAACCTTGGAACGCCCAGGCCAATCTGCGGTTCAATGTACCGATTGTAAATAAAGATAATCCTACTGGTTAACTAGCTTTAGAATTGAGAGGTGGGGGAGAGGTTGGTTAATCCGACCTCTCCCTAATTCTTAGCCATGACTGATATTTTAAGTAACATGCGTGCATATGCAATTTCTCAACATGAGAAGATTCAAGTAGATGAAGCTAAACGCGTAAGGCGCTTAGCTCAGGCTGCATCAAATGTAGATTTGATGGGGACATCTCCAGTTGTCCAAAGAGATGTTCTGTCTTATGCTGGGTCTGATATTCTATGCTTAATAACTATTCCAGCTCTTCATAATGAAACTACGGATGATCCAGGATTTTCAGAAATTGAGAATAAGCTACAGACTGTCACAGTCTCATCTGCTAGAAGCGTTATGCCGGTCAGGAGATTAGGAGAAACAAATCCTGTTGCTTATGCTCGTGGGTCTAGGACTATAGCTGGATCAATGGTATTTACGGCAGGCCTCAGAGATGCATTTGTTAACATGCTTTCTAAGTCTTATTCGGATGGAGAACCGATAAGAGAGCCTACTATATTTGTTGATCAGATACCTAAATTTAGTATGGTGTTTCAGGCCTCCAATGAACTTGGAGGTATATCAAGTGCGATTTTACATAATATTACACTGACTAATTTCGGCACCACCTTCTCTATAGACGATATATATACAGAGTCTACTTACACATATGTAGCTGAGCAGTATTTCCCATTATCTGCCGCAGGCTGGGAAAGCGATAAAGACAGATTAAGAAAAGAGATAATGGCAATATTCAAACTGGAGAGTGATTCTGATCTTGAAGCATTAATTGAAGAGACTCCAGATATAATTTCTAACCCACATTATACCTGGAGAAGGCAGTTAAGAGAAAATGCCAGATAAATATTACACTCCTTGTAACGTTGGTATCTATATCGGAGGGTATAGACTATCCGATGCATTTAGAGTTGACTGGGATGCAAGGGATTCCAAGACTCCACTATATGGATGGGCTGATGATACCTTCTCTGCAGTTAGTAATGGCAGAAAGATAATCACGGGGAGATTAGTTATAAATTATAGATATCCTGGATATCTAGCCACTGCAATAAAAGAGTTCACTAAGCAAAAACAAACAGATCTTAAGGAGCATAGACAAGCAGTTAACGATGCGGAAGAATTCTTCTCTAAAGATTCTACTCAAAAAGTAAAGTTTTTAGCTCAAATAGCCGCCAAAAATTATGGGGAGGATGTACTAGGTGGAGCTGCTATGTCCGATCAAAGACGTATGGCAACATACGGAAATGCTGAATTTGCAAGGTGGGTAAACCTGTTACAATCCAACCCTAAACTACAAGCGAGGTACGCTGGACTTCTTGATCATACTAAAGAAGCATATAAACAAAAACGTACATTTGATATACTTGTAGCGTATGGTAATATAACGTCTGAAGATCATATAGAAACTACTATAAAAGATGCATATATAGTCGGGCAATCCCAAGTAATATCTGCTTCAGCTACTGGTGGTGGGGATGTATCTTCTTCTGGATCTCCTATCTATGAGATTTATAGCTTTTTCGCAAAAGAAATAGTTGAAAGGAATGCTCCAGCACGTAGAATGGCTGATGGCCCTCAAGCAAATAACACACTGAGCAATAGTGTCTCAGGTGGTTAGATTAAGGAGAGACATTGGAAACTGTAGTAGAGAAAAAGAGTAAGGCTGAACCCAAGCTCAAAAATATGGAAGACAAAATTCCAGGGTTAGAGATTACGTGGCAGCAAGCTAAGGAGCTTGAATGGGATGAAGAGTTTATCTCGATCATCCAAGCCGCCAAAAAACAATTCAGCAATGTCAATGTTGTTAATTGTGCTGATGAATGGTTCATCATTAGAAGCTTAAACCGCCGAGAGTACCGTAACTTGGTCCAAACACAGGCAGAGGCCATGGCTAAAGAAGTTGAAGCTTCTGCAGATTCTGCGAATCCTGAAGGAGTTAGAGCTACACTCAACATGATGAGTGAAGAAGCTATTGCTGCCCAGGGCACTGTTCATCCTCCGCTAGAACTAGATGAATTAAGGAACAAGGCCTCAGGTGTAGCTACTACGCTTCATGATTCCATTCTTGCGATTTCAGGATACCAAAGTGCACCTACTCCAATTAAGGTTTAGGATGTGTTTCTCGATCCACGACTTAAAGAAGAGATACCTAGGCTAAGGAGAGCCTGCAAAGAAATCTTCCTAATTGATCTCTCTGGTCAGCCTGGTGAGTCTAAGGTGTCTAATATATTGATTAGACCTATGACTCGCCAGGAGTTTTTATTTCTGCAGCAAGACATCGATTTAGGATGTGATCCTACAGAGCAGATACTGCAATCTTGTATAATCTGGCCAGAATTTAACTGGATTAATATAGATAAGAATCCGCTATACGATTTACCATGTATGTGTTTTGAGATGCTAAGTAAATGTATAATAGATATATCTGGATTTAGCTCCAATGAGGGGATAGCGGACTATTTCAATGAGGCTAGAGTAGCAATTAACTCGTTAGATTCAGTGATGATGACTGTCATAACCCGGCATTTTCATGCGATTAAACCATGTGAGCTAGAGGACATGACATTAGCCGAATTGACTAAGCTTTTTGCGATTGCAGAAACTTCATTAGAACAGCCGATAGATTTAAGAATGTTTCTAGATGAAGAGTATGCTCAAAAACAAGTTGCTAAAGAAGTAAGAAAACAGAAAAAGCAGATGCATAGGGGGTTACCGGGCAAAATGATGCCGGATTCCTACCGAGTACCGCAATCCCCTGAAGGTTGGAATTCAGCACAATCTACGGAGTAGACAATGCCATCAGAAAGAAATAAGTCCAACCTACCTAGAGATTATAGTTTCCATAGGGATCTTATCCAAGATCCTGAGCGGCTTAGAGATAGAATTGCATCATCTAGAGATGACGAGCCCGCCTTTAACGAAGAGCGTATACTAAGAGAGAACTATGCGCTTTCTAGCAATATATCAAAGATAGCATTAATTGGTGCAGCAGTAAATTTAATATCTAAAAGACCGTTAGGCAACCTAGGTATGGAGGTGGCTGGTAAGCTCACCAGTATGCTTAATAGGGGCCAGCGGGCGGCATCTAAAACTTATCTAAATATTGCTGCTACCGCCGGAGGATTGTCCGGTAAGATTGATGAAGCAGCGGCTGCCAATCTCAGGATGACAGCCGAAGGTACACCTCTAATATCACATCTTCAAATACTAGAAGATACGAAGAGAAATCTTGATACATTGCATCAGGCAGACATTCATGGCACGTTCTTTAGCGGTGTTGAAGGAACAAGATCAATATCTCAGGACGCCCAAGATATTGTCACTAGAATGCGTGAGTCGATTAGAGAAAGGTATACCCGACAGTTTAATTCAGCTGAAGGCGTAGAAGATCTTACCGTCGATAAACTTATCGCTATGTCTACAGACAGTATCCAGCATAAACAAATTGTTGATCTGTTTGGTAAAGATCAGATAGATGGCTTAGTGAATGCGAAAAGATGGGGATTGCTTGCGGGTGATCAAAGAATAGATGAAAGAATATTCTTAGATACAGCTACAAAAAAGGTCATAGACACAAGAATATTAAGTGGCCAACATGTCGGTGGTATACTAAAAAGACTGACAGATGAAATTCAGTTACCGTTTGTGAATCTGCGTGTTAGTGATATTTTTGCTGGGCCCATTAGGCACCTCTTCGGTAAAGGTGAAGCTTCCGCAATAGTTCGTGCGCCTGAGGTATCTGATCCTGCTGCACACAGGCTCGTAATAGGTGAAGACTTATTCAAAATAGCCCCCAGAGGAGACGGTAGTACTGCTGCTAAGCTTGAATTTGTTGATTCTGGATATAGAGCAAGCGGAAAGAACAAGATAGGTGAAGCAGTACTTGCCAGCAGGGGGCAACTTAAAAGCCAGACTCGAATGTCCTCTGAGGAAATAGAATCTACATCTAGGAATCCTGTACTAAAATGGTTTAATGCGCTATTAGACGACATAGGAATAGGAAGGAAGTATGCGACACAAGAGTCTTTCCTTAAAAGAGCTACAACCGATCTTGTTAAAAGGAGGACCAAGGGAACACCTGTAGTAAAAGAAACTACTCGAATAGATGAGACGGCGAAAGAAGTAGCAAGAAGGACTGGAACTTCTGAGGTTGATGGATCTAAGTTAGACTTAATTGATCAATCTAGGCAGAGAGTACAGAGGCAATCTAGGCCAGACCCCAGGGATCGTGGATACTTCGAGGAGACTAAGCGAGATGTACTTGCTGCATTAGGAGATGAAACTTCTATTGAGTATGTGCAGAGAGAACAAAGAAGTGGAACACTCAAGAAAGTAGTCAAGCCAGTAAAGGGTGTTAGCCAATCTGATTACGGCGTACGCCCTGCTACTGCCATCGAGAATGTATCTGCCGGACCAGTTGGTGGATTCGAGAGAAGACAAACTCGCCCCCTAGATTCATTCGCATTCAAGTCCGACATCTCTAGTAGGCTAGCAGATGTAGCTAACTTTATGACTACTAGGCTCAATGACTTGATTGGAGCGACTACAGGTCTTGGCTTCAGAGCTACTCCAGGAATGTTTGGCTTTGTAGGAAACACGGCAAAAATATTTGGTATGGCAGCGGGAGGAGCTTTAGCTCTAGAGGGGGTAAAATATGCAGATTATTTATCTGGTATTCCTACTGGTGGGTACAAGGCCTCTAACTTACTGTTAGATGCCTATAGTGTAGCTAAAATCTCTGCACAGTTCTTGAGAGAGTTTACTGGTGTATCTCCTGCAGCGAGATATATGGAAGACTTGATGCCAGGATCTGTGGAAAGTTCAGCCTCAGATTTTATACGGACAATAGCACCGTTTGCAATCGCGCTAAAAATGCTACCAAACAAAAGTGGCCTACTCATAGCCGGAGGAATATCTGCAGCTATCGGAGAACTTCCGTTCCCAGGCATAACAGAAACCCCTAAGGAAACTAGAGATATATTATCTGGTGAGCAACCGGTTCCTATGAGGTCCGGTAGATATTGGATGCTTGGTAAGCAACCTTTTAGTGGTGGAAAAATAAGTTATTTTGCTCCTGGCATGTTTGCCAGGATGCGATCTGAGTACAAGTATACTGATACACTATATGGTTCCCAGGCAGAATATTTTAGAAGCGTAAGTTTTCTACCGACCCCAAGCAATCTGTTTAGAGTACCAGAGCTTGCGGGAAATATATTAAACCCACTGACTGATATTCCTGCCGTTGGATCTCTTCTAGAGCACATGCCTCTAGTCGGAGCTATGTTCGATCCTACCGGAGATGAATATCTAGCAGAGAAACATAGATTTGATAGACCCTACCCTACTGCGTTTTCTATAGAAAAATTATCGAATAGGACCATAGGAAGCATGGGCGTACCGGGAGGTAACGCAACTGGGTTAAGAGCATACCAAACTCCAGGTGAGTCAGTAGTAGAGATGGGAATGAATCCGTATCCCGCAAGGGCGGAATTATCTCCTGCTAAAAAGAGCGCGACTTTGTCTACTAGCATCGCTCATATGAGTGAGCTTTCTGGTATCTATAAATTCGGACTATGGGACATGCCATTTAAGTCCACTAATCCATCTGCGCCTCAGCTAGCAGATGCTGGGTTTATGAATTCTACGACTAGAGCTTTCTATGATGAAAGCGTTGGTGGCCTGATGGGGCACACTGAGCTTCTTCGTAGATTTGTCATGTCTGATTATCTTCAAGCACAGCGACAAGCTACAAATACTATTCCTAATACGATGCCATCCTGGTTACCTGGATCCAGATCCAGCTTTACTGGGAATACAGCAATGGGGGTTTTCCCGGGAGACACAAACTACCACATAGATTTCAGTACGGGTGACCCATACTCAAAGATACCCCATGGCGAACTAAGGTTGCCTGGCACAGCTAAAGAAATTGCCTTTAGACTGCATAGTGGATCTCCTGGGATATATGACGCTGTAGATAGATTCATGGTGTTAGCGGATGTTGCTCCCCATTCTGAATCCTATAAGCATTACAGTATACTTGTAGACTCTATGCTTAAGTCTGGAACAGTAGATGAATATTGGACAGATAAGTTAGTAAAAACAAAAGAAGGCGTTAAGCAAAAGTTAAACAGGTACGCTACATATTCTAGAAAATTTACTTCGATAGGAGAACAATTCTCCGGACTAGTCGAGCAAAAAACCAATGAAGAAAACCAGGAGGGCATAGACGCCTATTACACTATTCCGGAGCAAGCAGTTGGTGCTGCATGGGAAGTGTTCTCGCATGACATAGTAGCTAGATTGGGTATAACAATACCTATACTCGGTCCAATGTTGTCGAACAAGATGCTGCCAGTTAGAGACGAGCTTGACGCATATATTAAAAGAGAAGTATACGATACAGATGAGTATGATTGGACTAAGCCATATACTACTATGCTAAGACCAATGGCAGAGCAGCTCAAAGCAACAGATCCGTTTACTGCAACTATCGGTGGGTTCACTACCGGAGTTCTCATGGGTGCGAATCCCATCTCTCGTATAGTGATGTCCACTGCCGGAGCGATTCACTTTGGGGGTAGTTCGTCTATACGGGCGATGAATACTGGTCAGCTAGCTGGAGGCTACGTCCCCGAGTATGTCACCGATAGAAGAAGAATGGATGAATATTTTGATTCACTAGAATACATAAAGCTACGGCGTCTAGAGAAAAAGGCGAAGGTAGAAGGACTACATAAAGTAGCAGCGCACTTTATAGATCTTAAAAAACGGACAGTAGCATCACTGGACTATTCTTTAGGGGCTAAGCAGTTTGTGCGAGACTCCCTAATCGCTTTGCCAACAAGGGAAAAGCAGCTGTTCATGAGGTCCCTCGACTTCACTACGTCTAAACGTAAAGAAGTATTGCAGTATGTTCCTGAGTACTTAAAACCGGTATATCAGGCAGCCTGGGCAAAGCAAGGAGATACTTCATTTGACTATAGCAATATAAGAAGACATCCTGATGCCAGAGCCGCACAAAGCATGATGGCACATGGAATGCCAGGAGCAGATTGGGCTGGGTTCCATCCAGATGTTCCAATGAATGCTGTTCGGGTCAGAACAATGGATTCTGTTTGGGGGTCAGTCTCTAATGATGCTCACAGGTCGGGGGTGTTTGCAAGAACTGCAAATAGGTTAAGAACAGAATTCCCAGAACCAGATCTAGATATCTATCACTTTTATACCAGATCTGGACTAGATGCTGCAGCTAGACAGCAGTTGGAAGCAGAGTTAATGCAATCAGGTATAACTGATTATGATATAAACGAGGATCTCGGATCCGGGCTAGAAAATATAGTCAACTATGATATGACTTCGAGAAAAGAACTTGACGATTACTTTAGAATAGCATCAGAAATACTAAGGAGCTAAGATGGCCAGCACCCACACACCTGGATCCGCCTCAAATGAGGGACAAGATGCAATAAAAGTATTTCAAAGAGATGTAGTCGATATTCATTTCGGTGAAACCCCTCCTCTGCGTGGTGCAATTAGCCACACCGCTAAAGCAAACCTAGCAGCAGCACTGGCCATAGGAGCCCCGACAGGCACCACTCAAGAAGATCTGTTCTCCAAGGTCAAGTTGAGTCTACCTGGGAAAACAATTAGTAGTATAGATGATTTACCAAATATATATAAGACTGGCTCCCAGAGCGAGGGACTTAGCCAGTTAATAACAGGTATAGCAGGTAGCAATGAAGGCACGCTAGTTCACAGGGGTGGCTCACTTGTGTTTACTCCTCATGGCCAAGGTAAAAAGGCTGTGCACATACCTCTATTCGCAGATGATATGAATCCGGGTTTTTCTGGGAGAGTTAGCCAGAGCGCGAATGAGTATATGTTCAAAGGAGGTAGTACATATAGCGTTCCTGCTGGTGTTGGAACTATCGGAGGAAACGATCGTCTGACAAAACCTACAAGTTTTTCTGAAACAGTATATCGAGAAATCAATACAGCAATGAAGGATCAGTCTGATTTTAGCAAATTAAATAAGACTATAGATCAAGTGGTTGGGGCTACAGAGGACTTATTCGACAATAGACTCTCGTTCGAGATGCGTACTAAAAATAGCGCAGGAATGATTGACCCCATGTCGTACTCTGGCCAGCCTAAGCTAGGTAGGCATCTTCTCGGGGCCAGAAACCAAATAATGCTAGAAGTGAGTCAGGATTCCGACCTGTTCAAACTCATGCTAGAGGAAGACAGACTAAGGCAGATACTGATTACTGGATATGATCCTCATACCCATGCAGAAAGATTTAATTCGGGAGAAATGCGCAGAGAGCTGAATACTGCGCAACAAGCCGTAACAGATCATATAGAGAGGATTACTAAACGTGGAGTCCCCGAAGGATCATCTGCGCTAGGTATTGATCCTCTTAGTGAAAGACTCAAGAATTTCAATTTTGCATGGACTCCACAAAGCGCAGAATCTGCATTCAGGCCCAACCTCGCAGATGGTAGTAGGGGTAAGCAGAGAGTATATATCAAAGGAACTATTGAGGATGTTAAAAACCTTACTGTATTACCCGGACAGGAAACGTTCGAAAAAGGCAGGCAATTTCATCTGTCCAGGGCCCCGATTGTCCTAAGAGATATTAAAGAATTGCCTACAGCTGTAGCAGAGATAATGGGTTTCAGTAGTGAGACTAACGAATTATTAAAGCACGAAATCAGAAGTGCACGTGGGGGTGCGAGCATCTCTGACGACGTAGCTTTTGGAATAAGGGCGCTAGGACTACAGTTTGCAGACCCCGTATTAAACAAAGCAATTTTTGGCGACTCTGGTGTAGTGATGTCTAGCGAGCTAGTGAAGCAGCTAGATCTTGATCCTATGACTGGTATGTCTAGACGTACCGTATCCCATAAAATCAATCTCAAAGAGCTCCAGATTTTAGAGGATGGGACTCAAGAATTTTTAGGATTCCTGCGTAATGATTTAGTCGATGCAATTGGACAGCATCAACAGTCGATGACCAGCAAAGTCGCAGGCGATCAAAAGGTAAATTTTGGTAGTCCGATCCAGCTAAAAGCTCTTGAATATGACTTGCAGGTTACAGCAGACCGTAAAGTTAGAAGATCTATTTCCGCGGTAGGGTTCGACGTACAACCTGCTGGTATAGATAAAGCAGTAATTGGACAAGGGGTGGCTCGATCTGAAGATGTGATGGTGAAAGACCTCAGGCATGCTAACGATATGATGAATATTGTTAAGCAGCGAGGAATGGATCCGGATCATACATATGTCACCGGATATAGATTAATTCCTGGAACTGGGCAGCTGGAACTAATCATGGCGGAAGGGCCGCATAGGACTACAGGGGCACCCGCACGTACTAGTGTTAGTGCAGGACATATGGTAGGTAGCCAGAGGGTTAGTACATCTCAGGTTGTTGGACCTACCGCAGTGCAAGCTATCGTAGGACAGCTCACAGGAATAGATTCATCTGGGGGACAACATTTTGTAATGGGAGATCTAGGAATTTCCGTTAAGGGAATTAAGGATATGGATAGGACGAAAACCGGTTCTGGCCGGTGGAGTTCAGACGCAATGAAGGGAGTTGCAGAGGGATTTGACTTCGGCTTTAACGAAACACTGCTCAGGAACCTTGCACATATTATCACAGAGACTGGGAGCGAAGTTGCTACTCAGCGATTAGTAGACGTAATGGGCGGAACTTCTAACCAAGAGATAATAGGTAGTGGGATAACTACACAGATCCGCGGCCTGGGGAGCAACTTAGAACGTGTAACCAACGAGCAGTTCATGAAGCACTTACATGAGGCCGCCGGAGGAAAAGATTCTCTTCTATTCAAGGAACTAATAGAGAAGACATTCCATGAAGTTGATGTCCACGAGATACTAAAACAGCTACCAGCTCATCAGCAAGAAGAAGTCGCGGGTGTGTTAAAGTCACAAGCAGGCTCGCTTAATGAGTCACTTGCAAGAGTAGGGCTCATCGGTATTAAACCTACCGCTCCACATATGC
>Ga0255048_10002211_pt1 | contig 12633 bp, 12 predicted proteins | sample JV7_2_2_MG_FD_183619 | JGI IMG/M metagenome (GOLD analysis project Ga0255048, IMG submission 183619) | Seawater microbial communities from Jervis Inlet, British Columbia, Canada - JV7_2_2 | ecosystem: Environmental > Aquatic > Marine > Inlet | place: Canada: British Columbia | collected 2016-10-06
CATTGACTCGACCATCACGACCGCGCCGGTCTTTGAGCGACAGCGACTCTCGCCCTCTGCCTGGAATAGCAACGCGGGAGGCCAAGTCTCCGCTAAAGGTCTGGCTCAGTGGCGCAGTCAATTGTTCGGCGTAGGCAATGTCTGGGGCGAGATCGGCGGCGGTGGGGTCGCCGACGCGAACGTTGCCGTGGGGTCAGGTGGAGCCCCGACAGGCTGGACAAGCAAGATCAAGAAGGCGCTATTTAACGGGGCCGGCGACTCGATCTCGTTTCAATTCGCCCTACCAGACGGCTTATGCACGGCTTTCCCGCTGACCTTCGACCTGACCTACTCGCTCGTCGGCGCAGCGCCAATTACGGTTGCCCCTAGCGTGATCCTGTCTGCGCTGGTGTTGGGATCAGGTGGTGTCTTGATCGCTGACTCTGGAGGCGCGGTCGTGCCCGTAGCTAGGGCGGATACAGCGGCTGAAACCTTCACGAGCAAGGCAGCCACTACTTTCGCAGTTTCAACAGCCACAGGAACAGTTCAGGATCGCCAGCTCAAGATGCAGTTCGGGCCGCTGGACATCTCAGACTATTACGAAGGCGACGGCGTCGTCATGGCCCTGGAGCTTGACAGTGACGGTACGCCTGCACAGGACTTAGTTATTTGGACCCTGGCGGTCTCCGGGGTCCGCTTCACCACAGGCGGGAGGCTGTGACCCCTGCCCGCGAGTGTGGCCCCTGCTCCGAGTGCGCGGCTGCGGTCGTAGCGGCTGCACCCTACCTGGCTAGTGGCAACGTAGCGCAGGCTCTAGAAGAGAGCCCCGAGGGCTAGTGTCCTACCGACTTCAACAACTTCTCGCTGAAAGGATCTCCGCCGGTTTGAAGAGGAAGACCATTACTTCTTGTTCGAAATGGGCTGAGGAATACCGCGTCATGGGACAACCGTTCCCTGGGAAGTGGAGCTTTAAGCGACACCCTTGGGCTCGCGGTATGCATGACTGCGATGCTGAGAAGATGGTTGGTCAGAAGGGTGCACAGCTCTGCTTCACCGAGGTCGCTCTGAATAAGAGCTACTTCAATATCGACGTGCACGGCAACAGCGTCCTCTATGTGATGCCGACATCGAACGACGCTAGTGATTTCTCCACTGCCCGGTTCGATCCCGCTCTGGAGCTGTCGCCACATTTAAGCAAACTGTTCAGTGACGTTAAGAACATCGGCCACAAACGAGCCGGTTCAGCTAACATGTTCCTTCGCGGCAGTCGTTCGCGCAGTCAGCTCAAGAGTATTCCGGTCTCAGCCGTCTTCATTGACGAGCTGGACGAAATGGTGCAAGAGAACATTGCCCTCATCTTCGAGCGCATGAGTGGCCAGATGGAGAAGCAAGCCTTCCTCCTGAGCACGCCGACGATCGAGGACTACGGCATCAACAAGGAGTTCAAGGCGTCCAGCCAGGACCACTTCTTCTTCAACTGCCCCTGCTGCTCGCGACTGACACAGCTCACTTTCCCCGATTGCCTGGTCATTACGGCTGATAGCTATGCTGATGAGGGCATCCGAGGTAGTTACCTTAGGTGTAAGGAGTGCAAGGGTACTCTGAATCATCAAACCAAGCAGGACTGGCTCTCTACCGGTCGCTGGGTCTCTGAGTACACTGACCGAATCGTCCGGGGCTTCCACGTCAATCAGCTCTACTCCTGCACCGTGCGGCCCTATGAGATTGCGATCTCCTACCTCAGAGGCCAAGAGAATCCTGGTGACGAGCAGGAGTTCTGGAACTCAAAGATGGGCCTGCCCCACGAGCCTGACGGGGCTCGTATCTCCGATGCGGACATCACGTCCTGTATCAGTAGCTACAAGATGGCTGACATCGGTCCGCCCAACTCTCTCGTCACGATGGGTGTTGACGTTGGTAAGTGGATCCACTATGAGATCACTGAGTATCGCATGGCCTATCGTGGTGGGGACATCAATGACTCCACAGTCGCGAAGGTTCTTTCCGCTGGGAAGGTCAAGAACTTTGAGGAACTTGACAAGAAGATGCGGCGCTATAAAATTAACTTCTGTGTTATCGATGCCAATCCGGAACGCCGTAAAGCTCTTGAATTTGCTCAAAGGTTCTGGGGCCATATCAAGTGCTGCTTCTACGCTCGTGGGATCAGTAACAAGGTAATCACAATCCATCCTGCTGATCAACATACTGTCAGTGTGGACCGGACTAATTGGCTTGATCTTTCGCTAGGTCGGGTGCGAAACAATCGCATCACTCTGCCTGTCGATATTCCGCTTGAGTACAAAACTCAGTTGAAAAATTTGGTACGCATTACGAAGCTTGATAAAGATGGGAACCCTGTCGCGTCTTACATGAAGACTGGCGAGGACCACTACGCTCACGCTCGTAACTATAGTGAGATTGCCCTGCAACTCTCCGCAACTTTCGCTCAGACCCATGATATTTCGAGGGCTCCCTAGTGCCTGCTCTGATCGACCTACACAAGATTCGTCATCCACAGCACACTTTGATGAGCATGGAGTGGCAGAAGTACCGCCTCGCCTTTGAAGGCGGCATCTTCTTCAAGAGCAAGTATCTTGAGAAGTTCAGTACTCGTGAAGACACTGATGACTTCAACCAGCGGAAGAGAATCTCGCATGTTCCCGCTCATGCCAAGGCTGCGATCCTGGACATTCGGAACGCTATCTTCAAGCGGATGGTTGACATCACTCGTAAAGACGGCCCCGATTCCTACACCAAGGCTGTAACTGGTCTTGAGCGTGGCGTCGATGGTAAGGGTAATAGCATGAACAGCTTCCTCGGGCAAGTCATTTTGCCTGAGCTGCTGGTTCTGGGGAGAGTTGGCGTCTACGTTGACAAGCCGCAGATCCTGACAGAGCGTCTCAGTCTAGCAGACGCGCGGAAGTTCAAGCCTTACCTGTACCACTACCAGGCTGAGGACATCTTCTCCTGGCACTACGATGATTGGAACCGCCTTGACGTTGTGCTCCTCCGCGACCACGACTTCACAACTCACGAGGAGACTGGGCTCATCGATGGTGAGGAGGAAAACTTCCGGCTCATGCAGCTGATCACTGTCGACGGGAAGCCTCAGGTGAAGCTAACACGCTTTGGACTGACTAAACGTGGGGCTGGCTCCGCCTCGGCAGGGCCGATGGTTCATCAAGGTGCACAGCCGACGCTTGCACTCCTCGAGGATCCGATTGTCTTGGACCTCCCAGAGATCCCGTTCGTGTTGCTTGAGCTTGAGACCTCGCTCATGACCGACGTGGCTGACTACCAGATCGGGCTCCTGAATCTAGCCAGTAGTGATGTCAACTACGCGATCAAGAGCAACTTCCCCTTCTACACTGAGCAGTACCATCCAGCTATGGAACTGTCTCACCTTCGCCAGGCTGACGAGGATGGCACGGCATCTGATGCGGCATCGGCAAACTCTAAGCAGGCCAAGACCGGCGTATCACAAGGTCGTCGCTACCCGATGGGTGCTGATCAGCCTGGGTTCATCCATCCCTCGCCTGAGCCGTTGCTTGCAAGTATGCAACTCCAAGGCTCGATGCGTGGTGAGATCCGGCAGCTTGTCAATTTGAGCCTGACGAATCTGGGCTCTACTCGAGCAAGTGCAGAGAGTAAGGATCGAGATAACCAGGGTCTTGAGGGTGGGCTGGCGAACATTGGCCTGGAGCTGGAGTTCGGTGAGAGGAACATCGGCCGTATCTGGTGGGCCTACGAGAAGAATGGCGGCGGTGAAGTAACTGTCAAGTACCCGGATAACTATTCCATGCGGACTGATGAGGACCGTCGGAAAGAGGCTGAAGAACTCCGGAAGATTCTCCCCACTGTCCCGAGTAAGACGTTCCAGAAGGTTACAACTAAGGATATTATCACCATCATGCAGGGCCACAAGGTCTCGCTCAGTGAGTTGCAGACAATGCATGGTGAAATTGATAAGGCTGTCGTGATCATCACAGACCCTGAGATTATTCGCTCTGACCACGAGGCCGGTTTCGTGGGAGATGACCTGGCATCCCAGCTTCGTGGTTACCCGAAGGGTGAATCTGAGCGGGCTGCTAAGGATCACGCACAGCGTGCGGCACGTATTGTTGTCGCTCAGACGGCACAGGCTCGTGGCGTCCCGGCCCTGGGGAATAATCCTCAGGAAGGCCGCCAAGAACGCGCTCAAGCGAACGACACGACGACTGAGATGAGCGAGACAGATCGGACACGCGGAAATGCCTAGCTACGCCTCACAATCCGAAGCCGATGTCTACTTCCTTACTCGCCTAAACAGCGAAGCGTGGGATGATGCGACATCTGCCGACAAGGACAAAGCCCTCGGGCAGGCGACGAACATCATTGATCGTTTGAATTTTCTTGGCTGCAAGACGGTCGATACTCAGGAGAATCAATTTCCACGTGCGACGGATACCGTTGTTCCGAAGGACGTGAAGGACGCATCTATTGAAATCGCACTGGCTCTTCTGGATGGAGTAAATCCGGAGCTGGAATTCGAAAATGTCTTTATGACTTCTCAGGGATATGGTGGGGTCCGATCGTCATTTGATCGGTCAGTGAAGCCTCCTCATCTCCTGGCAGGTGTCCCTAGCTTTACGGCCTGGACTTACCTTAAGCCGTATCTGCGAGACCCCTGGAACGTTGAACTCCATAGGACATCTTAGAATGATTGAACCCACTACTGACACCATGAGTCGTAAGGAGGTGGTTGGTTGGACCTTGCAAGTTGCTTCAACCCTTGCACTTCTGATCGGGGCCTGGTTCTTTGGCTCCCTCATTACGAAACTTGAAGACCTTTCAAAAGCTGTGAATGAACTCAAAGTCAACGTGGCAGTGATGGGGAAGAACGAGGAGCGCCTTGGGCGCTTGGAGAGTAAACTTATTCAGCTTGAAAAGGACCAGCATGGACACGAAAGGGCAAGCGGTCATCCTGTTCTAGTGGCGCGCGTGGCAGCACTGGAGAAGAAATGAGCCCAGAAGCTATTGCACTCATTACTGGAGCTATTGGCGCAGCAATCAAGATGTATCTTGATTACCGCAAAGCTCGTGACGAGAAAGAGCGTGCCGATCGTGCCGAAGAGAGGTCTCACGAACTGGAGCTGATTCAGGTGAAAAGTGATGCTGCCATCAGGGCAACAATCGTAGGCATTGAGCGCCATAAGAAAACCCTGACTGCTGAAGAGCAAAGCCGTTTGGCGGCCTCAATCCGTGAGGCTGCTGTTGAAGAGAGTGCTGAGGACCATCTTAATAGTCGTGTTCTCGAAGTGACAAAGCGCCGTGGAACGCGCTACTACAAGGCCGTGTCTGAGGAAGACAAATAACCAATCGTGCCATCTATGGCACAACAATTACCCGGTAAGACGGGGTGGAGTTTTAACGTGATCGGTGATTATAACAACCATGTCCGAATTTGGACATCCGTATTCGAAGGTGACGATGACGCATCATCCGGAGAAGCTGGAGCAGCCGCTGGTGGCAACGAAGCCGCAGCAGCCACAGCCTCCAAGGATGATGGGGCATCGAATGGTAAGGTGACATTCGACGACGCGCAGCAAAAGGAACTCAACAGGATCCTTGCGACGGAGAAGAAGAAGCACCAACAGCTCACGCAACGAGCGATCGATGAGGCGACGGCGATCCGGCAGAAGGCTAGCCTTACTGCTAAGGAGAACCAAGAGTACGATGCCCGCATCGATCAGCTCCGCACGGAGCTATTGACTAAAGAGGAGCAGGGCAAGCGCGCTGCTGATAAAGCTCGAAAGAAACACAAAGAAGAGAAAGACGCGCTCTCAACAGATCGCGACTACTGGAAAAGTCAATTCACCGATTCAACTATTGAGCGTTCCCTAACGGACGCTGCGGCTTCCAACAATGCGTTTTCTCCCAGACAAATTGTTGCTATTCTTGGCCCGAATACTCAGCTCGCTGAGGTGCTGGACGACGAAGGTAAACCGACTGGACGACTCGAGCCCAAGGTACGGTACCGTACTCGAGACAAAGAAGGAAAGCCAAAGACTCTTGAGCTGACCCCTGCGGACGCGATCAAGAGGATGAAAGATGAGGAAGAGTACCTGAACCTCTTTCGAGGTGAAGGTGCCGGTGGGGCTGGGTTGCGGTCGCAACCTGGAGGGCGTAAGCCTGACCTCGCCAATTTGGCCAAGGACCCTGCCGCGTACCGTAAGGCTCGCAAGGCAGGGGACGTAAAGTTCAACTAGGAGAAAACATGTTTACATTTGGAAAAGTTTGGGTCCCGGTCTTCGCGAATGACCTGGATGCCTTCATCCCGGAACTATGGGCTCAGGAAGGGCTCATGCTCCTGGAGAACAACATGGTGGCGGGTAACCTCGTCCACCGTGACTTCGAGAACCAGATCGCTCAGTTCGGTGACATCGTCAACACTCGTCTGCCCGCCAACTTCGTTGGTAAGCGCAAGACGGATGCCGACAGCGTCACGGTCCAGGATGCGGTGACTCCGAACGTCGCCGTGCCCCTGAACCAGCACCTCCACACTTCCTTCCTCGTGAAGGACGGTGAGGAGTCCAAGGGCTTCCAGTCGCTGCGGGACAACCTCCTCGCGCCGGCCATGCTCTCGCTGGGTCAGATGGTGGATGAGGTCGTCATGACCCAAGCCTACCAGTTCCTTTCGAACTCGGTGGGTGGTCTCGGCGTCACTCCGACGAAGGAGACGGTGATCGCGGTTCGCAACAAGCTGAACCAGAACAAGGTCCCCATGCAGGGCCGTAACCTCATCATCACGCCTCAGACTGAGGCTGACTTGCTGGCCATCGACTCGTTCGTGACGGCTGACAAGGTTGGTGACGAGGGTTCGGCTCTTCGTGAGGGTTCGCTCGGGCGCAAGTACGGCATCCTTCACTGGATGAGCCAGAACACTCCCAGCGTTCCGGGTGGTGTCAGTGGCAACACGATCCTCACGGATCTGGCCATCAACCTCGGGGCCGGTTACCCCAAGGGTACGACTGTCATGACCATCGACGGTCGCGTCGCTGGTACTGCGATTCAGAGCGGCTCGTGGATCACTATCGCTGGCGACGACACTCCCCAGCGGGTTGTCTCGTCGGTTGGTGCTGGTACTCCGACGTCGATCACCGTCACGCCTGGTCTCGCCTCGGCGGTTGCGGACGATGCCGCCATCACCGAGTACGTTCCCGGGCAGGTCAACTTCGGTGCTGGCTACGCCCTCGGGTACGCCAAGGACCTGGTCATCGACGGCTTCGCCATCGCGCCCAACACGGGTCAGCTCATGAGTATCGCTCCGGCGGTTGCGACTGGTGCTGAGCCGACCTACGGTGCCATGTCGACTCCGACGACCACGGCTCTGCTGCTCAACCGGCCCCTCGAGGTCGCGGCGGTGGATGATCACTTCGTGGCTCCCGGCCCCGCCGGGAACTACAACTTCGCGTTCCACCGTCAGGCGCTTGCGCTCGTGACTCGTCCGTTGGCAGCTCCGGCTGCTGGTACGGGGGCTCTGTCCTTCGTTGCCAACTTCAACGGCCTGTCGATGCGCGTCGTCATGACGTACGACGGCGAGAAGCAGGGCCACTTGGTCACCTGCGACCTCCTCTGTGGCGTGAAGGTTCTCGATGTGGCTCTCGGCGCGGTGATGCTCGCGTAAACGGTGAAGGGTAAGGGTGGGCCCCTTCGGGGGCCTGCCCGAACCTCTCTGGAGCTCTAATGGCATTTCAAAACGTACTAAGGCAGATCACGGTCATCCTTTACCGTCTGAAGCGCCAGTATGGGTTGAGGGCGACAATCTATCAGCCTGCTAGTCCTATTAACGATGTCGAAACGGGAGATATTACACTAACGTATACTACCTTTGCTATTAGACGAGCAATCGTCTTACCCGATAAAGCTGATCGTAGTTTTATCTATGACCTTACCTTCATTGCGGCGAATAACAACTTTGTTGGTGGCGCACTCTTTGATAGGAAGAAGCGGACCATCATTGTTGACGCAAAGGATGTCCCTAAAACTTTTGAACCGACTATGAACGACCACATCGAATTTGACGGCAAGCGATACGAGTTGGAGTCTATCGACTCTTTGGAGCAACAAAAAGGTTTCCTGTTCCGAGTTCAGGAAATTGACAACAGCACACCTGTTGGACCGTAGCTATGAAAGACAAGAATTGGCCAAGATGGATCTTCGCATCAGTTAGTAAGCACTTTCTTGATGCAGCATCAGCGGAAAGTATTCCGTTGTTTATTGAAGGCCAGCATCGTGACACACGCTTGGAGAAAGACTTCTTCGAGTTGCGGACCGATGGTCCTACCTTACGTGAGGTCAGTAAGGGCTGCTTTGTATTCGGGTTAGAGATCAATATCATTGTTCAGTCTGCGATGAACGATACGAACTATCACAGAATTCACCAAAATGTTGGTGTAGCGGCGGCCGCCTTCGACAAGGGTATTCCCGTGTATAAGAAGGGCTCCGGCCCCGATGATGATCAGTCTTTTGTGGGGTGTCTCCAGTTGTTGCAAAACAGGGAGACACGAGATTTCGTTGAAATCAATCACTTCGGACAAATTGACAAGCAAACCAAATTGATGCAGGCATCAGTCGAGGGACATTACAGAATGTACCTCCAGACCTCCTAAGGAAACACAAACATGTTTACGAAACTTTGGGTTCCGGTGTTCGCCCAAATCGACATCAAGAACACTGAACTGAAGATGCAGGATGGCACGACGCCGACTGCAAATGAAATTGTCATCAAGGTCGGTGAGGGAAACCTTACCTACAGCGAGAACCGCACCATCGAGTACACGCTCGATCGCGGTCGAATCGATGAGGTTCGTGAGGGCGACGAAGTCCCTATGGACGTCTCGTTCGATCTCCTGTGGGAGTTCATCACTGGCAACACGGATTCAGCGGGTGTTCCGCCGACCGTTGAGGATGTCCTCAAGAACCAGAACAACGCTGCGACTTGGATCAGCAGCGATCCCGACACTTGCCGCCCGTTTGCGGTGGATGTCATTGCGGAGAATGTTCCCGTGTGCGGTGCTGGCGCACCCACCCAGGAGCAGGAGTTCATCACTCTGCCGGATTTCCGGTACGAGACGCTGGACCACGATCTCCGTGCCGGAACCATCGCGGTTTCCGGTCGCTGTAACTCCAAGGTTGCCAGCATCGTTCGGTCGCTTCAGCCTAGCACCTAGTAGTTAGGATGCTGGCATCTCTTTGAAAGGGTATTATGAAGATCAATGGTAAGAAGCTCGACGGCCCCAATATCGAGGTTGTGGTTATTCCACGGCAAAGCGGGGACTTGGTGTTTAAGGCACAGGCTGTCTTGGACTATACGGATTGTGACAAACTCAACCCAATGCCTCAACCTCCCAAGCGGTTGATGCGAGGCGGCGGGACCCAAGAGAATGTTGACGATCCCAAGTACAAGAAGGCAGTAGACGAGTGGGCCCTCCGCAAGTTCTACTGGATGTTCGTTATGTCTCTCAAGGCCACTGAGGGCCTGGAGTGGGAAACCATCAAGATGGATGACCCATCCACTTGGGAGAACTACAAGAAAGAGATGCAGACGGGTGGCCTCTCTCCGGGTGAGGTGGCTCGTATCGAGACCTGCGTGACGGATGCCTGTGGTCTGAACCAAGCTAAAATCGATGAGGCAACTCAGCGTTTTTTAGCTGGTCAGGCTCAGGCAGCCAGCGCCGGGTCATCCCAAAATTCCGGACAACCGAGTACACCGTCTGGCGTGCCTGCGAACGCTGGCGCATAACGCCTCCTGGCGTTGAGAACAAGTGGGAAGATAACAGTGTCGTTGCACAAGCAGAACTCATCGCGTACAGCCAGCTTCGTCAGTACGAAGAGGCTGAGCTACGTAATGAGCACTACAAAATGCTCGGGGCTGTGAGGAAGTAATGGTTCAGGTTAAGATCGTTGGGTTGCAGGCTCTCCGAGCTAGGATCAATGGGATCGGAAAGAAACTTCCTACGATCTCGCTGACTATTCATACCCATCTTTCAAACGCCTGGAGAGCCGCTGCTGCCGAGTTCGTGAAGGCTGCTGTCCAAGAGGTTCTCGTGGAAACGGGGATGTCAGCAGCTACTTTCTTTCCACTTGCACGGTTAGTTAAACGAGGGAGTGTCGGTCAGGTTAGGACGTTTATTCGTTCTCACGGACCAATCGGCGCCCGCAGGGATCGGCCAGAGTTCCCTGGCGGGCGTCGTGCCTCCCCTCCCCGTATCCGTAGTATTAAAGAAGGCGAAAGAGAAGGGGAGCGGGCGTTCACATTGACCTTCGGATCTCATCGACGCCCTGTCTTTGCCTTCTCCTTCTCGACGGTAGTATTCCAATTCGCGTTTCATGAAGAGTCTCAATCGGCGCTCCCCGAGGGTGAGCTAGCTTTCCGAGAGACTGTTCAGAGACTATTTGTTAGCAGGGTTGAATTCTTTTTACGTCAGTTCTTTAGGACTGGTCGTATCCTGCTCGTACTTCCTGAGAACCTAGGCTAACGATGGCTGACATCAATCTAACTGGTGACGCGTCTCAACTAGTTAGCGCTATCAATCAGGCTACGACTGCGTTCATTGGTTTCGAGCAGGCAACTGCTCGAGTCCAGAGGGACCAGGCAAAGTTCAATAAAGACGGTCAGATTGTTGCCCGGACTCTTACGGCTATTGATGCCGCCGGTAACAAGGTTGTCACGACTTTCAAGGAAGTCAAAGGCGTCTTAACTCAGACCTCGACCGTCTCCAAAGGCGCCGCCGCTAATCTCCGAGCATACTCGATTCAAGCGCGCCAGACGGCTGCGGCTCAGGAGCTACTCGCCCAGGCAACGGCGACTGGTGTTGACGCTCAACTTGCCCAGGCGGATGCTCTCCGCCAGACCGCTGCGTCTGCACGTACTGATGCTCGCGTTCTTATCCAGCAAGCCGAGCAGCATGGTCGTAATGCTGCCGGTGCTAAGAATAGTGCGAATGCACTACGGGCCCTTGAAGCTGATTCGCGAAAGACAACTCGAGCTATTGAGCTTCTTACTGTTGCGAATGAAGCCGAGACGCTCTCTGCTGAACTTGCGGCTGCTGCCAATGTACGTGCCGCTGAAGCTGTCGACCTTCGGGCGCGTGCTGCTAGCATCCAGGCGGGGATTCCCGGTCTTGCCGCGAGGGCTCCGGAGGTTCAGAAGCAAAGCGCTCAGCGGATTGCTGACGAGAAGCGCGTTGCCGAAGAGTTTAAGAAGCAGACGACTCAACGTATTACGGACGAGGAGGCACTAGCTGCTCTAAGGATCAAGGGGATCCTTCAAGTAACTCAGCTTGAGCGTGAGCGAGTTACTGCAACTGCCGCGCAACGCGTCACGGATGAGAACCGTGTCGCCGCGCTGTTCAAGGCACAGGCTGCGGCCCGCATCGTTGAAGACGATAAGGTCGTTGCGGCAAGGGTAGCCTCTCAGCTTGCAGCTGCCACCGAACGACGCGCCCAGATCAAGGGGACCACAGCTCAGCGTCTTGCAGCAGAGCAACGTGTTGCCGCAGCATTCAAAACACAGGCTGCCGCTCGGGTTCTTGCTGAAGAGGGGGCAATTGCTGCACGAATCCAGGGCGTCTTAGAGGCGTCTCAGATTGAGCGAGAGCGAGTTACCGCTGTTGCGGCACAGCGTGTTGGAGATGAACGGCGAGTTGCCGCAGCATTCAAAGCCCAGATTGCTACTCGAACTGCTGAGGAAGAGAAGGCAATCGGGCTTCGGATTGCTGCGGAGTTGAAGGTTGGGGACGCACGTCGGAATCAGATCCGACGAGCAACGGTCCAGCAGCTCTCTGACGAGCAGCGTGTCGCAGCGGCATTTAAGTCGCAGGTTGCTGAGCGGATCGCAGACGAAGAAAGGGTTATTGCTGCCCGCGTCCGAGGCCAGCTAGAAGCCAACACGGCACGACTTAGGCAACTCAAGCAGGCAACGGCCCAGCGCCTTGCCGACGAACGGCGTGTTGCTGCTGAATTTATAAGGCTCGAGAACCAACGACGTGCTGCTGCCATCCAGACTCGTACTCCACGCGTCGAGCAGCGTCTTGCAACTGGGGGTGCAGGTCGGGCTGAGACCAGTGCATTCCTCCAGGCCGAGGAAGCGGTCCGGCGCTTTGGCGCCACAGGCGTTACAGCCGCTCAACAAGTTGATGCCGCCATCGCTCAGGCTCGGGCTGGTCTTCTCCGGTTCACCGGAAATCTCACGCAGGCCGAGCTCGCAGCTTTACGGCTTGTCGAAGCCGAGAACCGTGTTGCCGCAGGGATGGATGCTGCGGCGGCTTCCTCGAATGGTCTCCTTGCCTCGGTTGCTAGTCTCGGTAAGCTCATCGGAATCAGTCTCCTCATCGGTGCAACCTTCAGGCTTGTTACGGCCTTCACGGATGCGGCACGTGCGGCTGGTGAACTCAGCATTAAGATCGCTGAGATCCAGACAATTTCAAGTGACGCTGCTGCCACTACTGAGTCTTGGGCAAGTAATCTTCGCGACCTCTCTAGTGAATTCGGTATTGACACTCTCAAACAAGCTGAGGGTGCCTACCAGATTCTGTCGAACCAGATCAAAGATGTGGAAGGTGCGACGGTTAGCACCGCACAGGCCCTCAAGGTCTTGGAGGTTGCAAACCG
>Ga0255048_10002212_pt1 | contig 12633 bp, 37 predicted proteins | sample JV7_2_2_MG_FD_183619 | JGI IMG/M metagenome (GOLD analysis project Ga0255048, IMG submission 183619) | Seawater microbial communities from Jervis Inlet, British Columbia, Canada - JV7_2_2 | ecosystem: Environmental > Aquatic > Marine > Inlet | place: Canada: British Columbia | collected 2016-10-06
GCGCAATATATGATGAGAGATTATAAGACTCCGCAAGATTTTATAGATGATTTACAGGATAAGTGATGTCTAAGTATACAAAAGTAGAACGCGATAAGCTGATTAAGAAGTTTAAAATACAGCCGACAAAATATATGCGTGAGTGTTTGTTTGGCGACAGTTGTTTTGGCTTGCATGACTTTTATAATCGACTTAAGGATGTGCAAAAGCAACACAAAGGTATTGATATAAAGAATGCTATTATAGAAATTGAATGTAGTGGCGATGATTATTACTTTGGTGGTGGCGGATTTGATGGTATGTATTTGCAATTCTGGCAAAATAAATCAGTCGTCGAATTAGAACAAGAGATTGATGCCAATAAAGCTAATGTAGAGCAGACAAAAATTATGCGAAAAGAAAATAGAAAGCGGCAACGAGAAATGGAGAAGGAGACGTGGGAGAGGTTAAACAAAAAGTTCGGAAAATCAACGAAGTAATTAGAGTTATGTATATTGAGGCTTTAGTTAATAAGCGCCGCATTAAAGATATTTCAATTGGACTTATGCCTGATGGATGGAGAGTTGTTAATCGTTGGAGTTATAGTCTTGATTCAATGTCGCCTAAAAATTATTTTAACCTTATGAAGAGTATGAGTAGTGATGAATAATGTGTCCCGTCGTATGGTAAATGCCATCGAAGTCACTGAAGATAAGACGCTGTATGTAAGTGATATATATCGAGACATATTGAAAAGCAAATGGAGTGTAAGAAAATTATACTCTTTGTATAATTGCTATCACATATTAACTTATAGACACGATGTAAAATTTGACTTCAATCAAAGAGTTAAGTATATTGTAAAAGGTATAACAGGACATATTCGAGGCCGCCGAGTCAGAAAATATATGCTGGTTCCGATGAAAGATAAAAAGTATGATGTTTAAAATGCACCACTATATAGAACAATATTTATATAAAACTATCTTAGATCCTGAGTTTACTTTAGAAACTATTTCTATACATAAGCTTGCCGCTGGACAATATGCAGGTGGGATTACTGGCGGACTTCCACATGCAACTATACAGCATAAATACAATGCAGATTTTATATCTTTGCATGAATATTTTGCACAGATGGGAAGTAGTATAGAATGTCTAAAATAGATAGGGGCTCGGAATATTATTTATACAGTGTTCTTTTAGATCCTCAACTTAATATAGCGACTACTTTAATTCACGATAGAGATGGTGATATGATAGGCGGTGGACCTCGTAGACCAGTAGTTACAATAAATTCATGTTGGATGAGTATAGAAGAGTGGTTTAAGTCGTTGGGAAGTAGTATAGAATATTAAGCAACAGAGGTGTGGTGTAATCTGGGAACACACTAGCTTTGGAAGCTTGAGTTGCGGTTCAAATCCGACATCTCTGACCAGTCGAAGAGGGAGTTTATGGGTAAGTGGAAAGCAGGAGCCAAGCCTAAGGCAGCTCGTAGGTGGAGAGTTAAGACTTTAATAAAGAAATACGATGGCAAGTGTGCTCATTGCAACGTGAGTGTTATATTCGATCACAGACATCCTAAGCAGGCAAGCGTTGATCATATTGTTCCGTTGAGTAAATCCGGCACTGAAGATTTTAAGAACTTGCAATTGTTGTGTAGAAAGTGTAATAACATAAAGGGCGATACTATTTTAGATGACGATGGAGAGGTGTTGTGTGAAGAGTAAAACGACAGGAGCAACCTATGAAGTATGACGGTATAGATTTTCCGTTTGTTGAATACGAGCGTGATGGAAGAGATGGAGTCTCGTTAGTAGTAGGCACAGATGAGATGATACGATTCGATACAAACGGTGAAGTATATGTGCGCGGCCAGTTGGTAGACGATAATAAAGAAGTATATCAAGCGTTTAAGGATTGGCTTGCAGCATCAGCACCAAAGGGAGCGTAACTCAGCGGCCAGAGTGTTTGGCTTTTAACCAAGTGGTCGGGGATTCGATTTCCTCCGCTCCCACCATACGAAAGAATAATTATGATTACTAAAACAGAATGGCAAGCGTTTCGTGATGCTAATAAGATTAAGGCCAAGGCAGAAGAACATATAACAGAAGCCCTTAAAGAAATATTTATAATATACGGTGGCAAGTTAAGCTGTTGGTATTATCCCGGCGCCGATGAAGGTGGCATGGGAGAAATGCAAATATATAGTGATTCAATACAGACGGTAGTCGAGGGAACGGGATCATTTGAGGCTACATACGAAGATCAAAGTGAAGATTATTACGGCTCTCTTACTAATGATTTCCCAGTTCACTTTTTGTTTCTTAGCATACCAGAAATAAAGAAAAGAGTTAAGGCGTTTAAAGCCAAGGAAGAGAAACGAGAGGCGGCCGCGGAAGCAAAGAAAACAAAAGCTACACAGGCTCGCAAAGCAAAGAAAGATAAGTTAGTTAAGGCGGCCACTAAAAAATTATCGACGGAAGAAAGAAAGGCGTTGGGAATATGAAGTTAAAATTAGATAAAGATTTAGCTCGGTTGATATTACAATGTATCAAGTCATCTATTCGACATATGGAATCAGACTCCAGACACGATGATGATATTGCTGAACTGAAGCCGGTTGTTTATCAACTGGAAGGCTTTGTTAAGGATAGAGGATAATGAAGTGTGTTTGTGGCAGTGATACTCCTTGTGGCGGAGATGTTGAGGAGCGCTCTTTATATATGGGCCAACTTCAATTGCCGCTGTGTGAAGTGCATTATAAAGAGATGGAGTCTGTGAAAATTCCAGAAGGTTCTTAGTGATGGAAATTGGAAAAGCTCAACAATATTGTTATAAAAAATCTTTGATAAGTGGCAAGCGTTTGGACGAAATAGATAATGAAAGTATAAAAACTTACATTAATATAGAGCGTCGGTATAAATATCATACCTTTTTAGAAATATTAAAGTCATCTATAAAGGATAAAGAGGCGTGTAATAATTTATTTTTTATTAAAGAGTTAAGTTTCGCGCTTCGTAAAAGAAAAGGCGGAATTAAAGGTATAGAAGATGAGCTTTCTAAGTTTCTTGTTAAACTTCCTGACATTTTAAGACTTAGGTTTTTAGAATCGCAAACATTGCAAACACTTGAAAGTATGCATAAAACATATCACTTTCATTCTATTACAAAAAGTGCTATGAAAATTGTAGATAAGGTTGAACGACATGATAAAAGTTGGACAAATTTGTGGCGATGAGGTTAAGATCAAGATTGATTCTATAACAGATGATAAGATATGCGCCACCGTAGTAGAAGTGAATGAGTTTTGGAGTAGTCTTGGTGATAGGCCCGCTTATTGTGGCGATGGAACTAAAATTACGAAAATAACTTTTAAAGTCGGAATGGAATTAGAAATATCGGCCCGCATAATAAAAGAGCCCAAGTGGTTGCCGTGGTTTGTTTTAGATTCTGACACTGGAAGATTCGAACATTATAGATAGGAGATACGATGACAGACATACAAGATCCTGTTATGAAGGTAAACTATACGCTGAATACAATTAGACCATCGTATCCTACACTGGCTGATGGTAAGTTTCAAATCGCTATTGATAAAAATGAGATTGATGTATTTTTTGTTCATAATAAAATAGAGTATGAACTAAAGCTGCCTAAAAGTTATGTGGAGCAAGATGGAGACGGGGCGTATTTCGTTCAAGTAGATCATTGGCTTAAATCAATTGAGGAAATGCTGGATGAACCTGCTTGATAATGAAATTATATATGCCTCTCCTGAAATTTCGGCGGGCTCTGTTAAATGGCTGTGGCACTCTAATTATTGGGACGGCCCTTTAAATGGAATGGTAAAGATAAAAGACAATGAGTATTGGGTTGAGTATTTTGATGAGACGACTTCTCACGTAGTAGAGCCGCTTAGAAAATATGCTGTGTTCAAACTTACGCCAGAACAGCAGGAGTCAGAAGAATTTTGGCATGAGTTGTTCAGAGTGTGTGTTGGGCATCATTCTACTTATGATGATAATGGCCGTAGATATTCATTTGCTTCATCCGGCACAAAATTCTCTATGAGTTTTTTTTACGGACGACATAGAAAAGACAAGAAAGAATTAGATTTTAGTAAGGCAGAATTAATTGGATGGTTTAAGTAATAGCTTCTATACTGTGAGGTTGGTGGGAATAAAATTTGCCTATCGCTGACACATTTGCAACGATAGGGGAACAGTAAGAAGCTTATGCTCTTGTCGTCTATTGGTAGGATACAGTTTTTTCAAATCTGTGAAAGGGGTTCGATCCCCCCCTCAAGAGTACCAATCAAATAAAGGATACACAATGAAAATTTTAAATGATATAGTCGACAAAGTTCTAAGCACACCAGAGGCAGCAGCTTATCTTAGGAAAGCATTTATCAATAGAGATCTGGCTATTGAGATTGACGGAAAGCGCTATCAGCTTACCAGGCGCCGGCCCGATGAAACAGAAAAAAATGTTAAAGAGCTAAAGGAACAACGCGTAAATGTGCGCAGAGCCTTAAAAAATCTTATTATGGCCTGTGAAGAAAGCTCTGTTGACCTGGATCAATGGATTATTGATGAAGCCGCAGAGGCTCGAAAGGTATTAGGAGATAATTAATGGGGGCCGGAGTAATGAATTCGCTATATGTTATTCTTTTGCGGTGGAATGTATCACTGGTAAAATATAATGGAAGCACATATGTAACTGACAAGAGTGGCGATACTAATAAAATAGATAAGTTTGCTAATATTTATATTAATAATGCTCTTACTAAATATTCAATAAATGAATTGCCTTATACTGATCAAAAGTTTGGATGGATGTGATGACATCAGATGATTGTAAAAAGATTTTAGCAGGCTATTGTGTCAATAATAAATATAAAGTTGTAAAGAAATGGACTGCGACTCCTCCGCCACCAACTGACAATGAGTATAATAATTTTTGTAAGCCTAAAAGTTGGAAAAGAAAATATAGAAGAAAAAATAAGGATGGCGATACAGTTCGTTGCTTTATCAGCTGTTGTTCTATATGGTATGATAAAAATGATACTGGGTTCCCGTTAATGTTAAGAGGCACAGTCACCGAAAGAAATGGCAAAATCTATAAAATAAGTGTTAGAAAGTGGTAAGGGGCGATAGCTCAGTTGGTAGAGCATCGGTTTGAAGAATCGAGTGTCATCAGTTCAATTCTGATTCGTCCCACCAATCGAGGTAGATATGAAGTCAGATAGAAAGAAATTAAAGAAGCTGCTCAACAAAGTAAACCTGGGATATCGAATGAATCTTGGAGAAACTCTATTGATTATTACTGCTGATGATGATAATGTGAATGGCGAGGGATGCTTTTGTCAGTTTGTTTTTAACAACGACGGAGCGTTTGTTAGATTAGAGATTGGTGATAGCTAATGTCATCATATAGATTAATGGGCAAGCCTGATCCGGGGGAAGACTACGAGCGAGAGGCCTATTTAAAACGACAGCACGAAGTTTTAGATATTATGCGAAAGAAAAGAGTTGCTTCAGAAAGAGCCAGAAAATTATTGTATAAGAAACACGATGAAGAAATATCTATGGTGGCTCATTATTTATATTACTTGGTAGAGGTTAATAATGAATATTGAAACTAAATTTAGCTTAGGCGACACGGTATGGTATACTTCCAATGAACGAGATGTAATGTTAGAATGTCCAGTGTGTGAAGGGGATAAGAGGTTGTATACCAAGTCCAGCGCTGCGATCAAATGTCATAATTGTTGGGGCGAAGGAAAGATAGAGCAAGATCGATTTGTAGTAAAAAGTGGCAAAATAACATTTATAGAAGTTAAGACTTTTGATGTTAAGGCGCATAAAAAAGAAATGCCTCGTATTGATTCCCAGTTTGAAAGATATGGAATTGACGGATGCTCTACTCTTATTCGAAACTACTACTCAACCAAAGAAGAGGCCGAGCAAATTATTAGCGACTTTAATAAATACGGCTATTGGAATGGATAATGATAAAAGACTTACAAAAAAATAACCAGTCAGTTATAGAATATTTTTTAGATGACCTGGTACATTATTATACTGGTCGAGCAACTCCAGTACTCTTGGACAATATTAGAGTCAAGTATTACGATGAGCTTGTTCCATTGGATCACTGCGCCTCTGTGACAGTCAAGTCAGCAGAGATGTTATTGGTTATGCCTTACGAGAGAAGTCTGGCCAAGGATATAGAGCGAGCTATTCACCAAGCTAATACTGGATTGAACCCACAAGCTGACGGTGATTCGATTAAAGTATATTTGCCAAGGCGAACCAAAGAGAGCGATCAAAAGATATTCAAGCTAATAAAAGAACGAGCGGAGAAGGCGAGAGTTTCCATCAGACACAACAGACAGAAGGCACGAGATAAGATTTCGGGCGACACCAAGGATGAGCAGCGCAGATTAGAAAAGCAGATCCAAGACGATACGGATAAATCTATTGCTCGGATTAATGAAATATTAGAAAACAAAAGAAAAGAGCTTAGAGTATAATGTTCAAGATTGAAATGATTAGAGATATATATACAGAGGTATTGAAATTAAATCATTCAATTGACCACCTTGTAGAAGAGCTGGCGTATGAAATAAATGGACCGGCTGGCGAAGATCCTAATGATGAGGAATGGTATGACTCATATATGTGTAATTTAGAATTATATGAGATTAAATAATGTTCGATAATCGTATGATTAAGGATGTATATCGAAATTTTTTATATCTTGAGGGCTCTGCTGAAAAGTTAATTGCAAAAGTAGATTCTAATCGCAGGTCATCGTACTATAATGTAACATGGTTATCATTATACCAGTCGCTGTTAAAACAGTATAGGATAAATAAGTGAAAAAGATATATTTTATAGTGGATCTCAAGGGACCTATATATTATAAGGAAGTTTCAGATGATTGGAGTAGTAATGCTCTCAGAGTAGGCTATAACGATTCATATGAAATGCGCTCTACCTATGTGCATAAACCTGATTTGTCGGAAAACTTTGAAGATATTAAAACAAGACTTGACAAATCTAATAAAATACGTATAAAGAAACTATATAAGCAATTAGCCGAGGCATTAAGTGAAAAATACAAAGAAGAAGATTGCGTTAAATATGATGAAAGATATACACCATGAGTAAAGAAATCATTAAAATCTACTATCATATATTAAAACTGGGCAAGCAGGCTGATCGATGTGATTGCCTGAAGTGTAAATCACTAAATAGAGTTTCTTTAAATCTCAGTGGAGACTATGTATCGCTGTGGGAATAAAAAGAATTTATGTATGGGCATTAAAGCATAAGAAAAAAATTATGCTTTGTGGTTGTGATACGTGTGATGAGAAGAGTGAGCCTGTGATTGTAGTTAATGATAAAGGAATAATGCTGGCCGAATTAAAAGCCGAAGTGGCGGAATTGGCAGACGCGCGAGTCTCAAAAACTTGTGTCCAATAGAGGCGTGTGAGTTCGAATCTCACCTTCGGCACCAACAAGGAAAATGAAATGAGTAGTGATTATTTTAGTGCTGACCTACACTGGTGGCACAGAAACATAATGAAATATTGTAAGCGTCCGTTTAAGGATGTTCACGAAATGAATAAGACGCTGATACACCGTCATAATAAGGTGGTCGGTAAGAACGATCGAGTATATTTGTTAGGAGATGTTTGCTTTGGTAGTGCTGGAAAGACTAAGGGACTACTGGAGCAGATGAATGGAATAAAGTATTTGGTTTATGGAAACCATGATGGAGTTATACGGAAGAACCCAGAGCTTCAAGAGTATTTTGAGTGGTGTAAAGACTACGCAGAGATAACCATACAGGACAAGGTAACTAAGAAGCCGCAGTTTATAATTCTATCTCACTATGCTATGCGAGTATGGAATCGAAGACATCACGGATCATGGCAACTGTATGGACATTCACATGGCACACTACCTGATGATCCTGATGCATTACAGATTGATGTAGGTGTGGATTCACACGACTATTATCCAATATCATATGAAGATATTAAGGAAATTATGTCTATGAAGAATAATATTCCAATTGATCATCACAAAAAAGGAGGAGGATAACATGATACTTAGACCTACTTTACGAGCGGGAGATGTTGTAAGGCTCTCTAAGAAAGGTAAGGAGGCAAGTTATCCGTGGCCTAATGACATAACGCTGGTCGTTACTAAGGTTGAGGGAGATGGAGTAGAGAGAAGATCCGTAATACATTGCAGAGCGATAATTAACGACATTGCCTATGAGTTTAAGGCGTATAGGCATCACCTATGGAAGACTGGAACTAATGTTTTTGAAAAAACATCGCGAGTTATAAACTCAAGTGATTTTTAAAATTAGTGTTGCCCAGTTATAAATGAGATTATTTTAGTATTAAATGATAAAAATGTTATATATTTTAATGGCGCGAGCCCCAGGTTAAATAAAATTATATTAAATGAGTATAAAAATATATTGCAATGCGACACTAATTTTGAAAGTTAAATATGAATGAGTATATTGAATTGATAAGACTAGAGATTAAAAAACAAGGCTACTTAAACGCAACACAAATCAAGTTAAGGCTGAGCAAAGCTGGCGTTGATGAGGCAAACTGTAAAAATATTTTGGATAAGTTGGTCAATAATGAGATTAAAAAGATTAAATACACCAATTTCTTTGTCTCCGACTTGGTTAAAAGAGATTTATTTTACTATAGACCTCCAATAAAAAGGAAAAAATGAAAACTCAAACGTTAGATATTTTATCAAAAGGTACTTTGGCTGATGCTATCTGCTTTACTTCCAATGGTGTGTTGAAAAAGAATGGCGCCTTGGTAATGGGAGCTGGTGTAGCAAAGGCATTTAGAGATCGTATAGTTGGGGTAGACATTGCGGCAGGCGTAGCAGTAAAAGCAAACGGTAATATATGTCAACCTGTTCTTACACTATCTAATATAGACTTTGGAACAGTGACGATAGTAGCATTTCCCACCAAGCACCACTGGAGAAATGATTCCAGTATAGATTTGATCAAGAGGTCTGCCGAACAATTAGTTGAGCTGGCCGATAAGAATGATTGGAAGAAGATTTTGCTTCCTCCACCGGGATGCGGTATGGGTAATCTTAGTTTCGAGAAAGATGTAAGGCCCGTGTTAGAAAAAATATTAGATGATAGGTTTATCGTATCATTTTTACAGAGAGGATAACGTGAAAGAAGACTTAATTGAGACAGAAGGCGAAGTAATAGACACACTGAAGAACGCAATGTTCAAGGTAAAGTTAGATAATGGGTATGAAATTATATGCCACCCCTCTGGTAAAATCAGAAAACACTCTATAAATATTCTACAAGGTGATAGAGTAAAGATAGAGATGTCGCCGTACGATTTGACCAAAGGAAGAATAACATATAGGATGAGAAAGTAAATGCGAAAAGTTAGATTACAGTTTACATTGGCTGGACAGTCTGCTATTTTTATGCGAGGTATGCCTAAACATACTGCGAGTGAAATTAAGAATTCAGAAATCTTTGATTATGTTAGAGGCGTAGTAGCCAACCGATTTGGTGACCGCGCTATTCATATGGTAGATGAAAAGTCATTGAAGTTTAATCCTACTAAGTATCCAAAATATTTTTCTGCTGGGTGGTTTGTCAGTGATGACGCCGAGAACGTATCTGAGTTGGTAGTTGTTGCCCATTCAGATAACTTTGAACATGCAAATAGAAAAATGATGGATGCAGTGTGTAATGTTGAATGGGATCTATTAGCAGTTAATGTGGAGATGTAAATGAGTGATACTATATATTGGGCGGTTAAGTTAGATAGTGACAGTGTGGCTAGATTGTTTTCAGCCTTTCCACCTAAGCACCCAAATGTATATGCTGAGCATATGACTATCGTGTTTAGACCATCTGAGGATCAAGAGCAGGGCCTAGTGCCCTTGTGTGGGTCCAATATAGAGCTAGCCGTAATTGGTTACGCTGAAGATGATAAGGGTCAGGCAGTAGTAGTTAGTGGCCAGGAACGCTTAGGCGGCGGGATGCCACACATTACTATAAGCTGTGCTGATGGAACTAAGCCATTTTATTCGAATACACTATTGGGTAGTGGGTATGACACTACGCCCAATGTTACACTACAAGGCGTCGTCGCCAGGTTTACAGGGAAAGGCTGGGATACGACATGCGAGTCTCTACAGTCTCCATAAAAGATTGCCCTTCTCGTTTGTATAGACAACTCAATTCTTTAAATTTTAGAAAGCGTGGCCAAATGCGAAGCACCTTACGAAGTGCTCGTAAAGGTTTTTACAAAGATGCCGTAGCTCATTATATTAGAGAAGATAACAAAATACTTGCGTGGACTTTGTCGTTTAGATACAAAACATGGGACAGCTATCGCTCTTACTTTTATACCAGAAGATACTCTAGAAGAAAAGGATTAGGATCTAAACTAGCTGTAGCCGTTGGTAAGTATTGTAATCAAAAGTCTAGTGAGCGACCTTTAGTATACCCTCATGATGTTGCGTCTAGAAAATTTTTTGGTAAGTGTATAAACAAAAATAATATAAAGTTGAAGCAATGCGGATATTAAATTGGATTAAAAGTTTATTTGACAAAGATACAGAGCATCTTCTAATAAGAATAGAGGAGTTGGAAGAAAATGTCAACGAATTGATTTTTGAATTGGGCGAGCTGTCATCGTATTGTGATAAGTGTAATGGTGAAGGTGGCGCGTGCTTTAAATGCAAAGGTAGTGGTATAATGCAAAGGAAACAAGGACACCGGTGGCAGTGGTGATAGCGGCCATATCAACGGCTTTAGTTATAGCGTTAACCCCTGCTGGCAATTTATATGCTGCTGATCTCGCTATGGAAAGAGGCTATTGGGGTGAAGCAATTAAATATTTCAATCAGGCGCTAGACTCTAAACAGTTGAACGATCCAGCAAAAATAATAGTATATTGGAACCTTCACATGGCGTATGAGAATATGAGCGATATAAATAATTCAGCCGAAGCATTGCTGTCTTACATAGTATATAGCACTGATTTTCTAAACTCTTTGGCTGGGCCGCCGCTAAGTATGAATTTAGAATTACTTGACTGGGCTAAGAGAGAGAAAGTAAGTAAACGACTAGACGCCGCTAAAGAAAAAATTGATCGCTATTGGAGCACAAGAAGAAGCCAAATTAAAAAGTTATGAGGTTGTGATGCCATTCTCTAAAAACTATTTACATCCTTCTGGATATGAAGGCGTAGGCTCCGATATTAAATGGTGCGGCCGGCATCAAGGCGGAAAGCGTTGTTTGCTGTGCAAACATCATGCAAAGTTCGATGAGTGGTCTGACCAATGGCACTGGTACTATTTGTTTGAATGGTACGACAATAATTACTATTGGCCCTACTGGAGCAATAGAAGTTATCATGCTGTGCATTGGAGATACAGACAAAAGCATCCTGGTAAAATAAGGCGATATGAATCAACCGGCCTTACAAAAAATACTATTGAATCTGTTTTGAAAAGAGGTTGTAGGAAAAAAAGAAAGTGCAAATGTATAAATATTGTGCAGCGTGGAAATTGGTATTGTGCAGATTGTTATCCTTTAATAAAAGCTATGGCGTTACATACTGGACAACATATACACGATCTCATGATTTCCGACAGAGATGAATTGAAGAGAGAAATTTTGATTATGTCTTTGTCAGGTGCACTTTAAGGAGGTGAATGACTTCAGTACGCATAAAGTGAGTCCATCGTAGGTCGCTAAACTTGGGAGCCGAATGTGGAATAGGCTCCCTCAATTTAAGGAAAGCCAATGAGCAAGTATATTCAGTCGATGTCAAAATTTGTTAGAAGCGTCAGGATGCCTTCCGCGTTTAAACTATCCCAGCCATCAAAAATAAGTAAAAAATCTAAAAGTGCTTTTAGCATACCAGCAGGACCCAAGTTCGCTTGTCCTGGTGCCACTAAGGCTTGTGATGGATGCTATGCAATGAAGGGCAGACATCATTTTGGAAATGTTCAGTCAGCATTCGCTAGGAATTGGAAGCTGTTGAGGAAGTTCGAGAAGAAGAATGATGCAGTCGGTGCAGCTAAACTGATAGCAGAGTCCATATCAAAGACGCATTCTATTTTTAGAATTCATGAGTCTGGAGATTTTCATTCTCAATGGGCAGCAGATATGTGGGCCGAGGTTGTAAAGAAGCGGCAAGATATACAATTTTGGACATATACTCGAAGCTTTGAGTTAAACTTTAATAGCTTAACTAGGCAAAAGAACTTTGCTTTATGGGCATCTACTGACGATTATAACTTAGCGGAAGCCAGAAAATTTGTTCGCAAGCATCGTAAGAGTGGAGTGAAACATGCTTATGGCCCTTGGGATCTTAATAAAAAACTTCCTAAGAAGAGTTTTGTGTGTCCGGTGACTAATGGAAAAATGAATGTAGAGGGAGCATGCGAGAAATGTATGCTGTGTGTTGCTAATAAGCGTACCAAAAACAATGTAGTGTTCATAGCACACTAAGGAATTATTATGAGTAAACCACTATTAGGATACTATGTAGATGAGTGGAATAAGAAAATATATCGTGACGATGACGGTAATGCTGTAGAAGGTGCG
>Ga0255048_10002213_pt1 | contig 12631 bp, 13 predicted proteins | sample JV7_2_2_MG_FD_183619 | JGI IMG/M metagenome (GOLD analysis project Ga0255048, IMG submission 183619) | Seawater microbial communities from Jervis Inlet, British Columbia, Canada - JV7_2_2 | ecosystem: Environmental > Aquatic > Marine > Inlet | place: Canada: British Columbia | collected 2016-10-06
TATATAACGCCCACCACCCTTCTGTAGGTCAGCCTCTCTGACTATGTAAACTGGATCGGGAGTGCCGCCACCAATGGGCTGATTGGTGTTGAGTGCGCCGGAGTGCAGCCCCTCCACCGGCAGTGCGATACGGCCACGAAGAACGTACTTGCCACCATTGGCCTCCAGGTCTTCATCTCGGACAACGAATACGGGTTTTACGGCTCCGCCCTTGCTCATTAAAATTCCTCTGCCAGCGCGGCTATGATCTGGGCCGCACTATTTGACGGCTCGATCCTCTTCCCTGCTGGCACTACCCAAGCTCTCGGCTCGCCCTCAGCGTCCATTAAAATATGGACGGTGACAATAGCTACGCCGTTCTGCTTATTGTTTGCTAGTAATGTTCGAGCCTCGTTTTTGAGTCTCAGGGAGAGATTCTCCCACTGCATACTTCGTTCCGAAGTCATATGTATTATCCTATTAGCGGGATAGTCGCAGACCCTCTTCCTGGCCCTGGCATCCCACCCGTTCCTGGTACTGCGACAATTTTCCTAGCGCCCCTGAAAACAATCGGCGCTATCTTACGGCCAAACTTTTTATCACGACTCTTGGCAACCTTCTCGTCAAACTTTCTGGCGGTGATAGGCCGCTTCCTTGCCGCACCGCGCCCTCTCTTTATAACCCTGCCCTGACGGGGATATGACGACAAGCGTCCTGGGTGTGTCATGGGACGATAATCCTTAGAGAACGTAGCCCTCGACCATCCAGGCACACCAGCAGATACGAACACGTAAGGTGTTGATTTGGTGGTGAACTCCCCTTCGAGAACGCCCGTTGCCGAGAACGCAGAGAAGGCCGCCGTCGGGTTGGACTTCTCCCAGAATGGCTTTGATTCTGGTGACCAGTTGGCATAGCTTTTCTTAAACTGCGTCTCTAGTGCGCCAAACTCCCTGTCGATAGCTTTGGCAAGGGGCGTTATGTAGTGCCTGAATATTCCGGCAGGCTTACTCGTCCCCCGTGGAATCTTCACCGCCACCTTTAGGTTTATCGGCATTACGCTCCCCCAACCTGTGGAACGTTCTCGTCTTGCACAGCAGTTGCCTGGGCAGCAGATTGCTCCCCAGGCTCCGTTGATTGCTCGACTGGCGTAACTCGAATGTCTGTACGCTGGCGACGTTGCTGCATCGGTACTGGTGGCAGGATTCTTCCGGCAGCGAATTGATATTGCTGCTCGAGCCAGTCCAGCGCATGATACGCTTGCTTCACCTTGTCGGCCTTCCGGCGAGACCTAGTAGCTTCCCACTCTACCAGGATGACGGCTCGTTGATCCTGAATGGAGTTGAGCACCGCGCTCAACTTCTCGTCGTCTACCATCTCGCCACCAAGGATTTCATCCTCGCCCATAATATTCTCGTTGATGGATAGTGGGTTCTCCATGAAACCGCCGAGCAATCGCTGATATGCCGGGTCTCTGGAGAAGTACAGGATGGAGATTGGCGTGCCATCGGCAAGGCGGCCATCGTTGAGTTCCATCTGAATGTAAGTTGGACGGTCTATATCGCCAACCTCCAACATGCGCTGTCGAGCGCCCCGGACATTGATTGCTCCGGTAGACAAGTCGCGCTCTCTATTACGAGCTCGAATGTCTTGGATGTTCGCGCGCTGCATATCCTCTTCGTCGTCCTTGAAATCGAACTTGAGCTTAAGGTGCTGCGGGAGAACCTTGTAGTTGAAGTGAGAGGTCATCTCGCTAGTCACCTGGGCTGGCAGACGGCCACGACTTCGCATACGACGAATGTTAGCCTCTTGCTTCCCGGCGCTCTTGCCCCCAACGGGCCAAATCTCGTCAGCGTCCATACCAAAGGCTGCGGAGATAGCGTACATGCCCAGGTTCATCGAAATCTCTTCGTCGAAAGGCTCCATATGATTGAGGTCGATAACCTCTAGGCCCAAGTCGGTATTCTCCGACCCCATTGCAACTGTCTTGGAGTAGCGCCTGAATCCACGAGAGCTTAAATTATCCTCGACTTGGCGGAAGGCGTTCATGATCTGCTCGCCCGTGATACCCTTGCCCAAGAGTACCTGATTATGAGGACGAGAGCCAAGACGCTCTTGCTTGTAGCGGGTGATGTCCACTAGGGTCTGGGCAATCTCCAAGCTACGACTCACGGCACAGAAACCGACTCCGTTCATCTCCTTCACGGCAGATGACATCTGGCTCATGTAAACGATACGGGTCCAATGGATGCTGAACTTCTTACCATCATCATCCATGTATGTGACAGGCCATTCGGGATGGCCGGTTCGTGTGCAACGCGAGCTGTCTAGTTGGCGTATGGCGATAGGAGAGCCAATGATTGGTCCAAGCGGGTCGCCCTCGCCGATAATCTCGAGAAACGCCCCATTATCTTGTGTGATAAGCGCCTCGATGAAACGAGAGTACTCAACCTCCCATCCTCGTCCGAATCCAGCAGAGGTAAAAAGTCTCTGGCTGAGTATCTCCGCCTCCTCTACATGCTCGTCCACAGTTGGATCAGCAGCAATGATTGTGGGGGGAATACCGACGATCTTGGCTTGAGTGTTATACACTGCAATGCTGAGATGATTCGACTCCTTCCAAATAGATGCGAGCTTCTGATCTCGCTTCGTGCTCCACCACGGTTCGATGAGATCGCCCGTCTGCACCACCCAACTCAGGAAATTGGTCGCTGCATTGATGGGTTTGGTCGCCTCGTTCTCGCCGACGGCGAGGGTCTGAGCCTGACCTACTATATTTTGAATCGCGTCATTAGCCATAACTACCTATCCGGGTGGAGCGTCCCACACTGCAATATCAACTTCGGGGCTGACCCCATAGGCCCGGTCCCACACAATATAGCGAGCCGCATCTGGCCCATCGTCGTACTGCTTAATAATTCTACCCTCTTCTGACATAGAGTACGATGCCATTTGCTGGCGGAGGGTAACACACCTGGGATGGACGATGAATCTTCGGACCTCATTCTTATCCTTGCCGACCCACTGGCGGAGTTCTTTTACGGACTCGTCTACCGTCATCTGACTGTAGCGGGGCAACATCTGGACCGCTTCGAGCGCTCCGCCGAGCGATGCTGCGGCCCGGTCGCGAATCACCCATCGTGGGATAGGCCACCCGTGTTTGGTGGACATATCAATCACACGCTCTATATGCTCGTCGGCCAGGGTCTCGACGGCATAATGCTCGGCAAACACCGAGATGACTCCCGTCTGCTTGATTTGGCACAGCAGGAACACGCGGGGGTGACTGTGATGAGAGAACATCTTCGTCTTGGGATCGTACTTGCCGGAGTATCCATCGTCGATAGACCACATGACAGTGCCACCGTCGGGGACGTACTCGGCATCGTAAGTGACATTTCCGCCATTGTCCTCTCCGGTTGCGCGGTTGAAGTGATCTACCCAGGTGTCAATCACGCGACCAGAACCGGCAGCCCACTTTCCAAGCACAAGGCGCTGATACTCCACACCCGTAAGCTGCTCCAACATATCGTAGTAGCTCTCGGGATTGATAGGATTATCTCGCGCGCCACTGTACCGAACCGAAATGGACGGATCGTCTGATAGGATGAGTCTCCTGCGTATCCAGTGCATCGGTGCGTCAGGATTGGTGGTGAGGATAATTTGCCGCCAATCGGCGGCGCGACCGCGCATACGAGCCATCACTTCGTTGAAATCAGACTCGTCAAATTGGGTAGCCTCTTCCATCCAGCAGATGTCGATGCCACCCTTAAGACCGAAAGAGCGGATTCGCTCTCTCTGTTCCGCATCCTTCATCCCGCCCCAGGCCAGGATGCTACCGTTCTCATACTCGAAACGAAACTTTGTCTCTAGCTTCTTGACCCTGGGATCGTTCCCTATCACTTCGGATTGCAAGAACAGCAAGGTGGAGTTGCCGATAACGGCGCGAGACTTACGTAGAATCAGCGCCGTAGAAAAGGGATACTTCAAACAAAAGGCGTGAAGCTTCTCGGCGGCCAGTCGAGACTTCCCCCCACCGGCACTACCAGTGAGCAGCAAGACGGGCGACTTGTCTCGCCACGGATTGACCTGCCATTCGTATGGACGAAATGGCTTAAGGTACTGGTAGGTCTTAGTCTCCATTCGTCCTTAGCTTATCTACGTCGCGACCGAAGGCACTCACCCCGTATCCAGCAAGATAAGCTAGAACCCAAGGCATACTGCCGATCATCTCGAAATCATTAAGCAGCGCGGGGGCCGCCAGGAACACCATAACAACGGCGATAAGTTGGCCGCGCAAGTAGAACCACTTCCAATCCTTCCACTCGGCCTTTTCTTCGCGAAGCAGCTTAAGCCAAGGCAACAAGGCTCGTGCTACTACGCCCAATGCTACAAATAGAAAACCCATTACTCTATAACCTCCACGGCCTCGCCTTCTACGACCACGTCCCAGTCACTCGGACTGACAACGGCATAGCCCTTGACGACGACATTCTTATGCACGTCGATCTGTTGCGGAGCGTATAGCCCCAGTAACCGACGACGCTCTTTCTGACACTCTTGTATCTGCGAGAAGAACGCGGGACTTACGCCACTGGTCTCAAGGATGTTCATCTCCTTGACTTTGACCATCTCGTATATGTCCCCATCGCCCTTGCTCTCTGCATCTTTTATTTTGCGCCGAGCGAGATTCACAACGTCCTTGGTGGCTGGCTTCATGCTATCACGCATCGCCTGCCATATTGTCTCCTCTAGCGCATCTATTCGCGCCAACTCCCTGCGGATCAGCACATCATACTTGTCAATCGTCTCAGCAAGCCACATCTTGCGGATCGCCGTTCGGTCGTATTGAATCTGTTGGCGGCTGAGTTGGATTCCGGTCTCCTCAAAGAGAATCCCGGCAATCTCTCTATCAGTGTGCTTCTGCAATCGGAGTTCCGCAACTCGCCTTAAATCGTTCTCTCTTTGCTCTACAGTCCTCTTGTGTCGGTTCGCCATACCATTAGTATATCATGAGTGTATTCATAATATCAAACTATAGTGTGATACACTCGCCAATTGGCGACTGATTGGTATTGACACTCGCTGGTGGTGAGCTATAATGATCGGGATTAACATTTATGGAGGCGGTAGCTTAGTGGTTAAAGTTCTCGGTTGTGGCCCGAGAGACGAGGGTTCAACTCCCTCCCGCCACCCCTGACCTGTCGGCAGTTTGCATATGCTAGAAAATGGGCCTCGAGTCGGTTTCCTGTCAGGCAGGCGTGCTTCTGTAGTTCAAAGGTAGAATCACTGCCTTCCAAGCAGAGGATGTGAGTTCGAGTCTCACCAGAAGCCCCTAGCGGACTGTTTTAGGCGACAACAGGTTTAACCGCTCAAAAAAAAAGAACCGAGCCCTATGGCCTGCGGGGGGCGAAAGCCTCCCTGGGCCTCCATATGGGCATGTAGCTTAATTGGGAAAGCGTCCGCCTTGCAAGCGGGAAGATGAGGGTTCGACTCCCCCCGCGTCCACACTCGACGAAGGCGCAGATAAGCAGAGGTTGCCGAAAAGATAGGCATAATTATGGGTCGTTACGGCGCTTGCTTGGCCCTCCCTCCTCGGGTACGAGTTGTGATAGCTCAGTAGGTAGAGCACCCGTCTGAAGAATGGGGAGCGTAGGTTCGATTCCTACTCACAGCACCTATATGCGATGGTAGCTCAACGGTAGAGCAGCGGCTTCCAAACCCGAAGGTTGGGGGTTCAAATCCTTCCCGTCGCGCCTTGAGACAAGGAGGTATATTTTACTTAACAGTATGGTGTCGGGCATTGGCGTGCCCCAGTAGTATTGTTCCACTGCGCTGTAGTGGGCTGATCTCAATGCTACTCCCACCTTGTCTCATATGCTCTAGTCATCTAAGGGCTAAGACACCGGACTTTCAATCCGGTAATTAGGGTTCGAGTCCCTACTAGAGTACTCGCCTGTGGTCTAATTGGTAGGACACATGCCTTTGAAGCATGGCGGTGTTGGTTCAAATCCAACCGGGCGTTCGCTCCAGTCGTCTAACGGCAGGACAGCACCCTCTCAAGGTGCAGACCAGGGTTCGATCCCCTGTTGGAGCATCGTCGGTAGCATAACTGGTAGTGCGCTCGGCTCTGAACCGGGAGCGTGTAGGTTCAACTCCTACCCGGCGTGCCTGTGCCCTTGTAGCTCAATGGAAGAGCAGCAGTGTTCTAAGCTGCGTTGTGGTGGTTCGAGTCCACCCAGGGGCTTGGCGATGGAGACATCGCTCGTTGCGAGGTAGAGAAGCGGTTATCTCATCAGGCTCATATCCTGAAGATCGCGGGTTCAAATCCCGCCCTCGCTACTGTGCGTGGATTGTTTCGTGAGTACTAGATGAATCTCCTGTACGAACGTGTGTGTTAAGCGAAACAATCCACGTTCTTTTTTATTCCCACACAAGGAGACATACCATGAGTGATAACAGGGCTCGAGCTACCGTGATCGTGGTCATAGTCTTGGCCGTACTGATCAACAGCATAGTGACCAAGCTGGTCGCGGGAGGATGCGTAGGATGAGCGGAACGATAATACTCAAATGTCATTGCCAGCACGAGTTCCAAGACCGTGAACACGGCAAGGGCGAGCGAGTCCATAATAATTGCAACACCGATCAGGCGCGCTGCACTGTCTGTGGAACAAAGCACGACAAACGTCCTTACCAATCCTGATCGCAACTACCCACAACCTCAGTCCCCGGCACTTGGATTAACCGGGGACTTTTCGCTTTCTGGGGGCTCGCTAAGAGCCAGGAAACCAAGGAGATAGTGTAATAGACGAAATGTGAGAAGCTGTTGTAGATTTACGTAAACCTAAAACAAAGCTTTATCTTAGGAGATAAACGAAACGCAATGTCTAACGAAGAGATCACTGTCACAGTAGAAGAGTTGACTCCCCCGACGAATCAGGTTCAGGTTGTTATCAACAACCAGATGAGCTACATCGCCATTGACGGCGAGAGCGCCACCATTCATCAGCTATTGAACGCTGTGCTGGCACGCGCCGGTCACAACGCTTTGGTCGTTGAGACTGATGATGACGGCAACATCATCCTGCCCGAGCAGGTCTTTGTTGTTGGCACTGACGGAGCGGCCCGTGGGCGCACCCGAAATGGCAACACCGAGGTTCTCCCCGGCGAGCGTGTGGTGCAAGATCGCAAGCATCACAATGGCTAATCTCTCGGTGACGAGAATTAGTTAGTAGACCGAAGGTGGGGGTGTTGGCCCCCACCTTCACTAGGAGATACAAATGATTAACCCAACCTCAGAAAAGGGGCCGAGCAATCTGGCTGAACTCATATCGGGAATAGGAGCAGCGGCCACCTCAATGTTCGGAGATAACACAGAACTCCAGATACATGAACACGACTACAATGCACGAGATTGTACATATAACTACTTTGACATCTGGGTGAGCATCCCTCCCATGATTATCGGTAGGGTCAAGGTGGGCAAGCTGGCTTGGAGAGTGCGAGCCAAGGTCAGGGTGCTCGGCGAGAACCCCACAGAGGACAGATTCGCAAGGGAGCTCGTGAGATTTAACAGCAGAGCGGGAGCTAGGGGGGCTATACTAACCCCAGACAAGAGTGTGCGTCGTCACCCCCGAGCGGGCACGGCAATTGAGGGATTCGTCTGCACCGATCTCGAGCCGACCGTCTCCAATAGAATCAGGGCGGGGCAGTACGGCGCTGCGCTGGCTGACGTACTTGGTGCAATGTTGTACGTAGGTAGAGATTCTAGGTATTTCAAGTGCGTAGTTTGCAGCGATACCGGCCCGGAAGACAACCCAGAAGACAGATACGGGTACGGCACGAAAGGTATCAATAGCTGTAGTTGGTGCAGCGAGGACATCTGTGACGAGCACGCCAACAAATGCAAGGGGTGTCACGGGACATACTGCGGAAGGCACTCTAGTATGTTCACTTACGTTGACGGCAGTACCGAAATGGCTTGTCTGAACTGTCGGGCCAACAATTATAAAAGGTGCGCGGGTTGCGGCAAGCGAGCGCCATTTCGCTTTACATGCGACGTATGTAAGAAAGAACTGTCTGGATGCTGCGCCTTCTACTGTTACATTCACACCAGGGGGAATAGGCGCATAGAGCGAGTGTGTCGAGATTGTACTCATGCGGTACACATCTTCGACTACAAAGAACGAGTATGTTTCGAGTGTATCCCCGCTCGAGATAGCAACTTGCCTACGAAGAAGTGCGCCGGGGCTCCTCACAACTGCTACGCAGGGAGGAATGAGCAATCCATCACCAGATTCACACCCGATGCTAGGACTAAGGATGGATTTAGCAAGTATTGTGTGCAGTGCAAGGAGTATCAACTTGCTGTGTTGCGTGACAAACGCCGCAGGGCCAAGATCAAGAAAAAGCGCGAGGAAGCGCGACAGCGCAGATGGGAGCGCAAGGAAAAGAAGTATGGCAAGGAGGTCGCAAGCATGTCGGCCACTGTAACTCCATACGCATCCAATTGGGGACATTGGGAAGATACTGGAGGTGAAAATTCGACGACAGACACTTATTACAACAGGTTAGTCAGGCAAATCAAGGAACTAGAAAATGACAATTCATAACGCGGGCGCTGTAGCGCCCAACAATCTCCCGCCAAAGCGATGGGACGACGACAATCCGATACATTGCGTTGACTGCACATCAAGACTTTACTACGGAGGAACCGAGTGTGACGGGTGTGACGAGTCCGTTTGTCACGCCTGTCGAACGGACATCAAAACGGATATGGGACCGGATGCGGCTTACATATCCCATTGGTGCAAGAAGTGTTGGCATATAGTCGGGGATGCGGAGTTCATTCAGGACAGCAAGGTAATTCCCGCGTCCCCCATAGCGAAAGTGCAGAACAAGATGACGACGAAGAAGTCAATGCCCCAAGCCAAGGTCAAGGTCATCAAGCCTTGGGTTGGCGGACAGTATCAGAAACTTCCATTGGGCGATCCATTCGACGTGGAGATGCGCCCGGAGATCTTCTTGGACTTCCTTCATCATCTTATGACAACTCAATGGGTAGAGATAGCCGGGGAGTTTGTCTGGGACGAAGAGGTCGAGGAGATCGTGTGGGTCAGCAAGATAAGGCGAGCTCAAGAGTCTCCGGGTCATGTCAATTCGTGGGCGGCAGAGTCCACTAACAACGCACTCAACGAGGTGGGGAGACCGCCAAACGGTCAGTGGCACACTCATCCAGGCTTTTCCGCTTTTCATAGCGGGGAGGACAAGACGAACATGATCGAGTTCTGCACCGATGCGATGGCGTGGTCTAAGAGCGGGTATCACATCTTCATCGTCCACAACGGACTCGACTGGAATGTGAGCCGCATCGACTGGGCTGACGGGAAGCTGATCTCGAGACGAAGTGGCACAATCATCGTGAGCGGGATTCGGATGCAGTTTCGTAACGAATACGCTCGTCATTGGAATAGGCAGAACAACAAGCAGGCTCGAAAGAAGAAGCGTCGTATCACCCACACCCAAGATAACGTGTGGCGGCCACATCATGGCAACGGGGCGACGAATCACACCGGAGAGCAGTTACTATTGCCGGACGAGGCCGAATCTTGGCTCCGAGACGAAGATGCCAGACCGGACGCGCCCGAGGACAAGGACTGGTTGTACAAGGGGTGGTGGGCCACAGAGGACCGCCACTACGCACGGCTCTTCTTCATGATGGACATTGAGCAATACAACTGGCCGGAACTCTACAAGGCTGTCGGGGTCGAGTGGGGTTACAAGCATTATCGAGCCATAGTAGACCATCCCGATATGTGGCAACGACTTAAAGGAGCATTGAAAGATGAACGAGCAGAACAACAGGCAATTGCGGTTATCTAGGCAGGCAGAACTCGTCGCCGATCCCGAAGGACTCACGATGCTGATAATCGGAGTTGGCGGGATAGGGAGCAACGCTGCTCACGTAGCGATGTCCGTAGGCTTCGAGGAATTGACAATCATGGACCCTGACGTTGTAATGGAGGAGAACCTGTATCCAGGCTTCTTCTCCCACGGCGACCAGGGCAGACCCAAGGTGGAGGCGCTCTACGACAGGTTATATGACGTGTTTGGCAATACAATTGACGTTGAGCCGATAGTGGGAAGCTTCCCAGATCATGACGAATTCCCCACGTTCGACATAGTTCTTATCTGCACCGACACTCTTGAATCCCGCCGGGAGGCGTGGCGACACGGTAGAGAGTTGTGCCGAGGGGTATGGATTGACGCTCGAATGGGCGGCACTCTCTCGACGGTGTACGCTATCGACCGCGAAGATCAGGACGCGATGAGGGACTACGATATGGAACTCAGAGAGGGCCGCGAGGGCGAACTCCCGTGTGGTCAAAAGGCCACCGCCCCTTTGACCAAAGGGTTCATAAACGGTATGATAGGAAAGGTGCTGATCGACATTGCCAATGGTGACAAGCCTCTTCATATGCAAAGGTATGACTTGGCATTTGGCGATATGATCCGCCAGGAACTACCACCAGCCCGCGAGGTTAATGATGCTGAAACACCAGAGTAAGTGCAGTGATTGCGGAAGGGTGGACTGGTGTTGCGGAGGATGCGAAACCTGTGCCCATTGCCACCCCAACCCCGAGAAGTGGGAAGTCGACCGTACCCGAGCCAGATTCTTCGCAATGGCCCATAGTGACACAACTATGGCGGACATGACGATGGAGTTGGCCGATGTAGTAGCGTCTGACGATCCCAACTTCGCGCGGGAGGTAGTGACCGAACTCGTTCGGCTATACATCCACGGCATTGACTTGTCGGTCGAGATGGCAGCGCGGGATGGGAACCGCAACAATGACGAACTCATCAATCTCATCTCCGGCCTAGCCCTATTCAAAGAGTAGCCTATGAAATGTATTGAGTGTTCAGAGGAAGCGAATTGGGTATGCAGCAGTTGCGGCTTGTGCATCAACTGCCACGACAGCGAGACGCTCGAGAACGCAGCGGCTCAGATGTTGCTGCTCCACCGCGACACATCTCTCGAGCACTTTATACATTGGCTACAGGCCAGTGCAGTAGAGAGCGCAGACGGAGAGGTAATGATGAGAATCGTTATCACTCATCTCGCTCATATGTGTAACATCTTAGTAGACATAGCTCTCAAGGAACAAGAGATCGGCAAGATGTCGCAAACGGAAAAGTTCAACGAGCTTGCTGCGGGTCTATCGGGGGTATCCCTAGCGCCTGACGAGCAGGAAATGAACGAACTATTGAGTGACATAACCAACTTCTTAGATCATGGGGGTAACGAAGGAGAGTAACATCGGTGACAATATATACAGGAAGCGTTCTGGACGTAATGCCAGAACTACCCGAGGAGGGCAAGTATCATGCCCTCCTTTGTGATCCGCCATATGAGCTCGGGTTCATGGGCAAGAAGTGGGACAGCAGTGGGATAGCCTTCGATCCTGCTACGTGGAGCCGATTGGGCGAGTTTATGTACCCAGGTGCATTTGGACTCGCCTTTGCCGGGTCTAGAGGTTGGCATAGGATGGCGGTCGCCATCGAGGATGCTGGCTTTCGCATACACCCGACCATCTTCTGTTGGGCCTTCGGTCAAGGCTTTGCCAAGGGCACTCGCATAGACGACCAAATTGACAAGGCGGAGGGAGTTGAGCAGCGGGTGGTGGGTAAGATGGGCCAGTGGGCCAGAAACGGGTTGGACGAGACACGTTCCTTGGGGGGAAGCTGGCAATCGGCACCGAACCTTACTGCCCCGGTATCAGAGAAGGCTATCGCCTTTGCTGGTCACCGATACGGCTTGCAGGCATTAAAACCAGCGATAGAGCCGATCATCATGTTTCAGAAGCCATACAAGGGTAAGCCGGTCCATAATATGATGGAGACGGGGGCCGGGGCGTTGAACATGGCGATGACCAGGGTCGGGGACAGGGTCGTGAGCACGCGAGGGCGTTCGTCGGCAGCGGGGCATCTCGAGGGGAGAGCGATTGGATCGAACTGGAGTGGGGTTGTAGACGAGAGCGAGCGCACAGGCGGCCTTGCTGCCAACTTCACCATCACACATGGGCCGGATTGCACGAAGGATCGGTGTATATGTGGGGCGAGCGAGATGGAGAAGGGCAGGCGCGAACTGTTCTTTGAGTCATTCTTCCACTACGAGGTGTTCGAGGGCATCGACGATGCGACTCGGGTCAGGTACATTGCGAAGGCAAATGACAAAGAGCGTGATGCGGGGCTTGACGATCTACCCACTCAACTCCGTCGCAACGCATTAACGACTCATAATGGGACTGGGGACTATCGGGGGGTGGACAAGCGACCGTTGGCTAAGGGAAAGAACCCACACCCAACGGTGAAACCGATAGCATTGACGAAGTGGTTGGCGACGTTGTTACTGCCTCCCGACCTATACGCACCCAGGAAGATACTGATCCCGTTCAGCGGGGTTGGCAGCGAGATGATTGGGGCACAGTTGGCGGGGTGGGAGCGGGTGGACGGTATCGAGTTAGGCGAGGAGTACGTCAACATAGCCAGTCGCAGGCTCGAGTGGTGGGGGATGGTTGCCGGTCAACTAGGAAGCAGTAACGTAGAGCGTATATCGCAGTTTGCGATGAAGATAGAGGCTGAAAAAGGGG
>Ga0255048_10002214_pt1 | contig 12627 bp, 13 predicted proteins | sample JV7_2_2_MG_FD_183619 | JGI IMG/M metagenome (GOLD analysis project Ga0255048, IMG submission 183619) | Seawater microbial communities from Jervis Inlet, British Columbia, Canada - JV7_2_2 | ecosystem: Environmental > Aquatic > Marine > Inlet | place: Canada: British Columbia | collected 2016-10-06
CGACACCCGCTTCGAGGCCAACCACGTCGGCACGACCGGCCGCGGCCTGCCGTAGATACATTTCTACATTATTGGCTTTATATAAAGGCAGAAATGGCACGGCGCGGCGTCAACACCGGAACGCTCTTCGACCGCCACCACCCCGAGCTCAGGGCCGAGCTCGCCCGCGGCGTGCTCAACGCCAGGGGCGCCACGACCCTCGCCCAGCTCGAGCGCCTGATCGCCGCCGGCCGGCTCGATCGGATTGCGGCCCCAGGGCAGGCCGCCTTCCGCGTGCTCAGCAACCGGCTCGAGGTGCTCTACGCCAGGGCGGCCTCGGACGCGATCGAGGGCCTCGGCGGCGACCTGGCCGCCTTCGACCTGGCCGGGATCGACGCTCAGACCGACCTCGCCAGCATCCGGCAGCGGATCGAAGAGCGCCTGGTCGCCGACGCGCGCGACGCCATCGCGCTCGAAGCCAACCGCCCGGTCGCTCGCACCCCTCGGGCTCGGGCCCAGGCTGTGCGGGCCAGCTACGGGCTCTCGGCCCGCCAGGTCGAGCAGGTCGCCCGCTTCGAGCAGGTGCTCGAGCGCGGATCGGCGGCCGAGCGGCGGGCGGCCTTGCGTGCCAAGGGCCTCGACCCCTCAGCCGGTGACACGGCGCTCAACGCCAGCGCGCGCCGGCGCATCCTTGACGGCTACCGCGAGCGCCTCGTCGTGCAACGAGTCGACGAGATCACCGCGCTCGAGACGCAGCGCGCGGTCGGCCAGGCCGCCGACGCCGCCACCACGCAAGCTCTCCGGGATGGTCTGATCTCCGGCACGCTCGAGACCTGGCGCACGCGGCGAGACAACCGGGTGCGCGACACTCACGCGGCGATGGAAGGGCAGCAGCGCGAGGGCGGCGTGCCCTTCACGACCGGCGCCGGCGTCTCTATCCGCTGGCCTGGCGACCATCAGGCGCCGCAGAGCGAGACCGCGGGGTGCCGTTGCAGGCGTGCGATTCAGGCGATCGCGCTGGCTCAGGCGGCGTAGGGCGCCGTGTTGACTACCCAAGAGAGATATGCCGCCTGGGAGCGGCGCTTCATGAACCGCCAAAGGCTGCGCGATCGCCAGGCAGAGATCGCGGCGAAGTCTCGTGCCCTACGCGACGAAGAGCAGCAAGCCAGAGCGCGTCGAGCGGCAGCTCGTTCGGCGAGCGTCAAGAAACGCTGCTTCGCGACCGCCGAATTGACCTGCTCTCGGCACGGCGGCAGGTGGCCCTGCGCGGACTTCGCTCTAGCCTCAGGGCCGTAGGGCTTCCGCCTCGCGTTGCGCTAGGCCATCGGGTGCGCGCATTCTCCCGGCATGCCCACGCCGCGGCGCCGCGAGTCGAGCTCGCCTTCGCACTTCACGAAGGCCTATCCGGTGCTCAAGATCAACGAGGAGCTCGGCCTCGTCTACGGCTGGGCGGCGATCTGCAGCGAAGACGGCGTCGACTACTTCGACACCCAGGGCGATCACATCGGCGAGGCCGCTGCCGAGGTTGCCTGCCTCGACTTCATGAAAAACAGCCGCGTCTCGACCGACCTGCACGTCGACGAAGACGGCGTCGTGCCGTTCCTTCTGCCGCTGCTCTCGGACACCTGCGAGGCGCTCGGGATCGAGACGACCAAGCGCGGCGTCGCGATCGGCATGCAGCCGAGCGCCGACGTCTTCGCGAAGTTCCAAGACGGCACCTATACGGGCTTCTCGATCGGCGGCGTGCGGCTCGAAGAGGAAGTCGTCGAGAAGGTCGCCAAGAGCGGCCACCTCGACAACATGAAAGGAAAGAAGCAGCCGCGCTTCCGCCAGGGAAAGAAGCGCCGGATGCTCAAGCTGCGGATCGACGAGATCGCGGCTGCCGATATCCCGGCTCAGAGCGGTGCGCTCGCGGTGCTCCTGAAGCGCAAGGGCTCGGCGCCCTCGAAGGCGAGGAAGGGCGACCAGGGCGACTTCGTCGACTCAGAGATCGCCAAGCGGGGTTTTCTCACGACGGCCGTAGACGGTCACACCCACCTGGCGATCGTCGACTTCGAGCACGGCGAGGGGGCGAAGGCTACCGGCACGACAACGTGGGCAGACGACCACGATCACCCCTGGCTCCTCAAGGCCGACGGCGACGTTGTGATCGGCATGGCGCGGGGGCACGGCCACGAAGCCGATGAGCTGTCTGTCTCCGATTCAATGGCTGCGCTATTACTGCGCGACCGGGAGGGTGACGAAATGGCGAAGACCACCGAGCAGCTCGAGGCCGAGGTCGCGCGACTCACGAAGATCAGCGAGCTCGACGGCGACGTGCGCAAGCACTTCAAGGCGCTCGAGACGGAAGACGAGATCGTCGCCTTCCTCAAGCTCACCCCCGACGCGCAGGAAGCCGCCACCAACGCCGCGATCGAGAAGCGCAACGCGGTCGACCCGATCGTCTACACCTCGCCCATCGACGGTACCGAGATCCGCAAGAGCGACGGCGCGACGACGCTGGCGCTGGCGAAGCGTGCCGACAAGCAGGCCGCCAAGATCGACGACCTCACCAAGCGCACGACCGAGAGCGACTACCAGAAGCGCGCGCGCACCGAGCTCCCGCACCTCGCCGGCACCGAGATCGTCAAGGGCCGGATTCTCGAGGTGGTCGAGCTGATCGAAGACGAGGGCGAGCGGGCCGAGGCTCTCAAGTCGCTCACGGCGGCAGACCTCGCTACGAAGTCGACCTTCAACACGGTCGGCGAGGGCAACCGCGAGCCGGAAGAGATCGAGGCCGGTGGCGAGATCGAGAAGCGGGCCGCCGAGATCCGCAAGGCCGACCCGGCGGTCACGAAGGCGGCGGCGCTCATCCAGGCCGAAGACGAGCTGCCCGAGGTGGCCGAGACGATCCGCAAGGCGCACGACGCGCGGGCGGTGCAGCGGGGCTAGCGCTCCCAGGTAGAACCCTCAACGGCGGCCAGGTGGCCGCAGCAGGCTCGAGGAGACGATCATGCCGGCGAATCCCCTTCCCAACTCGACGCAGCAGCTCGTCAAGCCGGCCAGCCTGATCGCCGGTGCGACACTCGTGCAGGGCGACGTGGTCAAGTTCCAGGCCGACGGCAAGGTCGATCCGACCGCGGCCACGACCGACCAGGCCCTCGGCGTCGCGCTTTCGGACGCGCTCGATACCGAAGCCGTCGACGTCCAGACGACTCCGGGCGCGATCGTCGAGTGCGTCGCCGGCGCCGCGATCTCGGTCGGCGACCTCGTCATGCCGTCGGGAGCGACGGCCGGCCAGGTACTCACGCGCACCGCGACCAACTCGGTCGTCGGCACGGCGCTCACCGCCGCCGCCTTGATCGGCGAGTCGGTGCAGGTGCTCTTCAACCCGCGTTTTCTCGACGTCTAGGGCGTCGGGATCTCGCGAGCACAACCTCACCGAGAAGGAAGCTAGGGGGCAACCATGCCGAGCAATCCGCAAGCGGGCGACGTTCACGTATCACGGCCGCTCACCAACTTCTCGGAGTTTTGGTCGCAGAGCCAGGAGAGCTTTGTCGGCCTGCGAGCCATGCCCAACCTGCCGGTCGACAAGCAGTTCGACCAGTTCACGGAATGGCTCCGGGCGGACCTCTATCGCGACGAGTTCCAGCTCTCGGCCGACGACGGCGACGTCCCGGAAATGCAGGCCCGGCTCTCCACCGATAACTACAGTTGCGACGTCTGGAAGCTGCGCGCCGGGATCACCGACCAGCAGCGCGCCAACGCCGACAGCCAGATCAACCTCGAGCGCGGCAAGACGTCGGCGCTCATGCTCAAGAGCAAGATACGCCGTGAGAATCTCTGGGTCGCTGCGTTCTTCGCAACCGGGATCTGGACGGCTACGGGCTCGGACGCCGCGCCTGCCGTGAAGTGGGATCTCGCGACGGGCACGCCGATCGACGATATCCGGACAGGCCTGCGGGCGATCGAACTCACCGGGCAGAAGGCCAACCGCATCGTCTTCGGCCGCCAGGCCTGGGACACCTTCCTCAGCTCCGACGACCTGCTCTCTCGCGTCGAGGGCGGGGCCACGACTGAGCGGCCGGCCCTCGTGCAGCGGCGCCTGATCGCGCAGCTCTTCGAGATCGACGAGGTGCACGTGCTCAACGGCGTCGAGAATACGGCGATCAAGGGCGCGACCGAGGTGCTCGCGCGGATCGGCGGGGCCGACAACGTGCTGCTCTACTCGGCACCGCAGCAGCTCGGGCTCGACATTGCGACTGCCGGCGCAACCTTCTCCTGGACGGGCTACCTGGGCGCGACCGCGGACGGCGTGCGGATCAAGCGCTACCGCGACGGCGACCCGGCCCGCGAGAAGGATTGGATCGAGGCGCAAATGGCCGTCGCCTTCAAGGTCACGGCGGCCGACCTCGGGTTCTTCATCACCGACGTCACGACCTAGCAGGGGGCCAGCGGTGAGCGAGGCAGGGGTCAAGCTGCCGCCGGGACGCAGGCCGCCCCGGTCTCGGTACCTGCGAAACGGCGACTACGTCGCGGTCAGGGTGATCCGGCTGGGCAGGCTGGAGCGGCTCTTGCCTGGCGAGGCTCTGCCGCGGCTCAACCGCCGGCGCCTGATCCGGCTCTGGCGCCGTGGCTTCGTCGAGCTCGACGGCTCACCGGCCGCGCTGCACAAGGTCGCGACCTTCTACGAGAAGAACGGCACCACGCGCGAGGCGATGCGCGCGGATCTCGAGGCGGCCCTCGGGGCCGAGGCGAGCTTCGAGCAGGGTCTCGCCAAGGAAGAGGCCGAGATCGCCGACCGCGCAGCCGAGGCCCTGGCCGAGCCCGAGCTCGAAGAAACCAGCGACGACCTGGCGGCCGAGCTGGCCCGCGAAGAGGCCGAGCTCGCCGGGCGCTAGCCGGTGGCCCTCAACAACGCCCGCAGGACCGTCACGATCACCCGCCCCGGCTCAGGTGGCCCGGCAGGCGATCCGGTGGGCACAGCGGCCGCCGTGGCGACCCTCACGTGCCTCATCGACCACAAGAGCCGCCAGGTCGCCGCCGAGCAGGGCGACGCCATCACCTTCGCGGCCACGCTCTACACCCGCGACGCAGCCGCCTCGGCCGTCGTTGAGGGCGACCTGGCGGCCTGGGATGGGCTCGAGGCGCGCGAGGTGATCGGGGCCGATCCCTGGCACCGGCTCACCTCGCCGGCCGGCCAGGTGCGCGGCTACGTGATCGAGGTGGCCTAGCCGTGCCGGTGCGAGGAGCGGAGGCCGTTCGCAAGTCGCTCAGCTCGATCCGCAAGGCCGGCGTCGAGGCGACCTTCAACGAGCTCGAGGTCATTGCCGTAGGGGTTCTAGCCAGGAGCGACGCGCTTGCCCCCGAGCTCACCGGCGAGCTCCGGCTCTCTGGCGAGGTCGTCACTACAAAGCGCGGCACCGGCCGCGAGGTTGCCGTCGTCTATGGCCGCAGCGGGCCGTCGAAAGATTACGCCCTCGTGCAACACGAGGGCTTCTTCAATCCGGGGCCGATCACGCGCACGAAGCCAGGCGCCGGCCGCAAGTACCTCTCGAGGGCCTATGCCGAGCAGGTGCCGAAGCTACTGCGCGAAATGGGGCTCGGCGTGAAGGCCTCGATCGCGAAGGCCGCGAAGCGCCGGGCGCTAAGCAGGAGAGGGCGCTAGTCGTGGCCCTCGGGATCGAGCGCGCGCTCGCCGCCTTCGTCGCCACCGAGCTCACCCACGAGCTCTACGACTTCGCGACCGCAGCCGACCGGGTCGTCTTCGTGGGGGAGATTCCTCCCGTGCCGAAGCGCACCGCGGACCTCGTCAACTTCAACGACCTCACGATCACCCTCTTCCGCGACGGTGGCGGCCCGCGGCAGGGCCTACTCCGCGAAGAGATCGCGGTCACCGTCACTGTTCGCCACCCGCTCTACGAGACCGCTATGATCGAGCAGCGCAGGGTCGAAGACCTACTGCACGAAAACGGAGGCGGCGGCAACGGTGCGAAGCAGGACGCGGTCGGGCTTTTCGGCGACTACCGAGTCTCGAGCATTCGAGCAGCGGCGGGCGCGGTGCCTCTCGGGCGCGATCAGTCTGGCAGCGCGGGCCGTTTCACCTCTACCCAGACTTTCGACGTCGTCGCAGTAGGCGGCGCAGACTTCACCTAGCGAGGAGATCACCATGCCGGCACGGGCGCGACCCCTCAACATCGACCAGACGCGGCTCAACATTCAACAGGGCGAGCCCTTCGTGAGCTTCACGCCGGAGCTCACGAGCGGCGGCTTTGGGGCCAAGCGCGACCTCGGGATCGTGCAAGACGCGAAGGTCGTAAAGAACCTGGCGACCTCGGTGCTGCGTAACACGCAGAGCGGGATCTCGGTTGTCGCACGCGAAGACGTGCGCGAGTTCGACGCCAAGCTCGTCGTCGCGCTCTCGGAAATCTCGCCCGAGAATCTGCAATACTTCCTCGCCTCGAGCACGCTCAACACGGTCGTGGCCGACGCCGCGGCCGCCGTCACCGCCGAGGCTTTCACGCTCACGGCCGACCCCGAAGACTTCGTCCAGCTCAACAACCACCTCATCGACCCGACGCCTGGAAACATCACGCTCGCGGCCGGAGCGATCGTGGCCGAAGACGTCGGCACGGGCGACGGAGCCGCGGGTTCGGGCGCGGTGTCGGGAGACTTCTCGCTCGACTTCAAGGTCGACGTCTTCGGCGACGTGACCCTCGTGACCGTCACGCATCCGACAACCGGCGTGGTCACGACCTTCGCGGCGGTCTCCGCGGCGACGACGGGGAATCAGGTGATCGTCTTGGGCACCAACGCGGCCACCTCGGGCGACCTGCAGTTCTTCACGGGGGCCGGCGTGGCGACCGACGTGACGGGCGCGATCGCGGCGACCTACACCCCAGGCTGGGTCTTCACCCAGGGCGTCACCGACGGGCTCGAGTATGTGATCGACGGCAAGGGCGGCCGCGTGCGGCTGCACCAGTTCGGCGACACCAAGACGGGCACCGACGAGCTGATCGACGAACAGCCGATGGCGATTACGTACCTCTACCAACGGCTCGACCACTCGACGATCACGCCCTTCACTCAGTTCAGCTTCAACGGGAAGGCCGAGATCGAGCTCCTCACGTCGATCGGGCAAAACATCATATGGCCGATCCCGTCGGCCACGCTCAAGCTCACCGGGACCGACTTTTCTTTCTCGAAAGAAGACTACCTGCAGGGCGAGCTCGAGTTCACGCTCAACGACGTCGGCGGCAGCGCACCCTACGGCACCGCCGAGGTCTACAGCGAGGCCCAAGCCGCCGCGTAGCGACTGCGTGGCAGCGCGGCGCAACCAGGCGGCAGGGACGCCCGGGGCTTCGGCCTCGGGCGTTTCTCGTGGTAGGCTCAGGCACCCACTACCGGAGGCCGCCCGCCATGCCCGCCCGCCCTCGCAAGCCCCGCACGCCCAAGCCCGAAGCTCCGACCAAGCAGCAGACTGAAGCCGAACGGATCGCCAGGGAAGTCAAGTGGGCGCTCTTTCCCTTCGAGGTGCGGCGCACCGACCTCGGCATGCTCGCAGTGATCGAGAAATGGTCACTCAGCAAGGGCGAGATCATGACCGAGCAGATCACCGCGCTCTTCACTAAAATGGTCATGGCCGGGCAGGCCGGGAAGGATGCCGCCCCCGAAGAACTCGGACAGCGCATGGTGCGCATTGCCTTCGCCGAGCTGAAGCCGGTGATCCGCGAGTCGACGCGGTCGCCTAACGGCGACTGGTGGACGGACGCCGATCTCGAACGGCTCAGTTACGAGGACTTCCTCGATCTCGCCGGGATGCTCGTCCGGGTCTGTCTGGCAGCGCGGCCAGGGGAGGAAGCCGACGGAGGCGTCCTGGGAAAACTCCCGGCGTTTCTCGCCGAGTGGGTTACACCGCTTCGCGGGATGGCCGCGAGCTTCTCCGCACCTTCACTCTCCTCGTCGGAGCCGGACACAGCCCCGAAGCCATCCTCGACCGATACTGCCCAGAGCTCATAAACCACCTGGCGGAAGAGGCCTCTCTCGAAGTGCGCGAGCGCCTCATGGCGCAGGCCAACATCACGGCCATCGGCACGAGCGTCGGCTTTGGGGGTAAAACCGACCCCCTCAAAAGGCTGCGCGAAGACCTGCGGCTGCGCGAAGTCGCGACGGCGGGCGAGGTGCTCGGTATGATGGCCGAGGCTGCCGAGGCAGGCGCGCGGCTCGGGCCCGACCCCAACCGGGTCACGCGGGTCCGCAACCGCTCGAGGCGCGGGATCGTGAAGCACCGAGATCGTGAGCGGGGGTAGAGAGTGGCGGCGATCACGGTAGGCGAGCTCGCCGTTGCCCTCGTCGCCGAGACCCGCGACTACCAGCGCAAGCTAGACGCCGCCGACCGCAAGACCGCAGGCTTCGCCCGTAGCGCCGACCGATCGACCCGGAACGTCGCTCGCAGCTTCGGCAGGATGGCCGCCAGTCTGGGCGTCGTCGCGGTCGCCGCCGCCGCCGTCGGTGTAGCGCTTACCGCGGCGGTGTCGGTGAAGATCGCGGCCAACGGGATTCGGCTGGCCGGCGCCTACGAGACGCTCGGCGTCCGCCTCAAGATCCTCACCGGCAGCGCACAGGGCGCAAAGGAAGTGCTCGACGAGGTCGACCGCCTCGTCGTGCGCACGCCGTTCGGCCTACAGGAGCTCGGCAACGCGGCCTCGTCGGTCGGCGTGATCTTCAAGAGCAACATCGACAAGGTCGCCGAGTTCACCGGCGTCGCGGCCGACCTGGCTGCCGCCTTCGGCCGGCCCGTCGAGCAGATCGGCGAGAACCTCACGCGCGCCTTCAGCTCTGGGCTCGGTGCGGCCGACGTCTTCCGCGAGGCTGGGATCACGCAGCTCATCCTCGAGCAAGCCGGCGCCACCGACGTCGCCAAGGTCTCGGCCGAGCAGCTCGAGACCGCGCTTCGAGAGCTCACGAGTGAGGGCGGCCTACTCTTCGGCGCAGCCGCAGCAGCGGCGGCCACGCTCGAGGGCTCGCTCTCGAATAACGTGATCGCCGCCGAAAACTTCCAGCGCGCGATCGGGCAGGCGCTATCTCCCTCGGTCGTATCGGCCGGCATCAACGTGATCCAGCCGTTTTTTGAGGATCTCAAGGCGACCGTCGAAGCCAATTCGGAAGAGATCGACGCCTTCGCGCGCGAAGTGATCCCGGCGCTTGGAGCTGGCTTCGCCGGCTTGATCGGCGTGGCGGCGAGCGTCGTGCGCGGCTTCGGAACCTTACAAGGTGTGTTCGCCAGGGCGCGTGTGCCGCTCGCAGCCCTGCAGCTCGGTATCGTCACCGTCGTCGAGGGGCTCAATATCTTCCGCCAGACGGTCGCGAGCGTGGCGACGGTGGTGATAAACGGCTTCCGCCTCATGGGCCGGGCCGCGCGCGGCGACTTCGCGGGCGTGCTCGAGATCAGTGAGCAGAATCGCCAGGTCGTCAAGGATCTCGAGCAGCAGGTGATCCAGAGCACGGCCAACGTCGAGGCAGCGGCCGGCGTCGTCGGAGACCTGGCGCTCGAGTCGCTCAGCGCAGGCGCCGCGTCGCGCAAGTTTGCAGCAGGGCTCGACGCCGTGGCCGCCAAGGCCAAGGTCGCGGCCGCCGAGCTCCGCGACCTGCAGAACGTCGATGCACCGCCGGGGGTTGACGTCGGTGGCGGTGGCACGGGCGGCGCCGCCGCGGGCGCAGGCGGCCCCGGCAAGCAGCAGGTCGCGGCCCTCTCCAAGATCCAGGCGGTCACCCAGGCGCTCACAGTCGACCGCCTGCGGGCCGTGGAGCCTCTCCAGGCCGAGATATTCCTACTGCAGCAGGAGATCGCCGGCGTCCAGGCGTTGCAGGTATCAGCGGAAGACCAGGCCACCAAGGCGGCCGCCCTCGTGGCGCTCAAGGCCGAGCAGGTGCGGATCACCGAGGAGCTGCTCTCGCTCGACGCCCAGGCCGCCGCAGCCCAGGCCAAGGGCGAGGCTGCCTTGAGCAAGCTCGCCGAGGTCGACCCGAAGCTCGCCGCCGAGCTCGGGGCCGCCTTCAACGAAGAGCTCGCGGGCGCCACGGGCGTCGCCTCGCGCGCGGAGATCGCCAAGAGCTTCGCCGAGCAGGTCAGCGAGGAGCTCGAGGAGCAGGACATAGGCACGACGCTCGGCGCGCAAATGGCCGACGCCTTCGCCGGCGCAGCGGGCGACCTCTTCTCGGGCGGCGGCGCCGGGGCTGGCTTCGACCTGGGCACGAGCCTCGCCGGGCCGCTCGGCGACCAATTCGGCAAGAGCTTCGGGGAGGCCTTCGACGATAAGAAGCTCGGCGCGACGGCCGGCAGGGCGGCGACGTCGGCGATCTCGGCCGGCCTGGCGATCGCCCAGGGCGCGCTCAAGAAGCCCGAGACCTCGACGCGATCGCTGCAGGCCTCGGCCGGCGAGAATTTCGAGAGCGTCGAGAAGGTGCGCGGGATTCAGGCCGGCGCCACCAACGTCGGCATCGGCCAGGTCGACCGCGCGATCGGCAAGGCGATCGAGCCGCTCACGCTCGTCGCCCGCCGGCAGCTCGCAGTCTTGGAAGCGATCGAGGCCAACACCGCCGGCGGTGGCCTAGGATCAGCCGGGAGCCCCGGCCTTGACGGAGACCTCACCGACTTCACGGAAGCTCTCGCATAGGAGACCGCCCACCATGCCTGATCCCGACGAGACCCAAGCCCCGCCCCTCAGCAGCTCGACGTCTACAGCATCGGCGGCGTCGGAGCGCACCCTCGAAGACCTGGCGGCCGCCCTGGGCGCGGAGATCGTCGAAGAGGCGGCGGCCGAGAAGTTCTACGACGGGCCGCAGGAGCGCGAGACGACGCTGCATATCGTCGCGCGCATCCTGAAGACCGCCGAGGGCGACGAGAAGCTCGAGCCGCTCGAGCGGATCGCCCGCGAGCTACACAAGCGCAACGAGCTCGCCGGCTGCGCGCTCATCCTGGCAGACGAGGCGTCGCGCTTCCTGGCGCGGCTCACGAAGGCGACCGAGGCGCAGTCCGAAGTCGCCGTCGCGTCGACGAAAGACGGGGCGAGGGTCGCCGAAGAGAGCCGCGATAAGGTGCTCGGGTACCTCGATGGAATCATGCCGGGGCTGCGCGAGGCGATCGGCAAGGGCCCTGGCTTCACGTCGCCGAGCGAGGTGATCGGGCCCGGTGGCCCGCCGGCGAGCAACTCGAGCTCGAAGTCGCTGGGGCAGGGCTAGCCCCCGATGGCGCTGCGGTTCATCGAGGCCGTCGATCTCTTCGACTACGTCGAGGCGATCAAGACCGCCCGCAGCTTCGCCGACTTCACCGTCGAGCTCAACGTCGGCGGTACCGGCGGCTGGTCGCCCGTCTACGACGCCGCGCGCGACCGCATCCTGCTCTCGGTCGAGCCGCTCGTCGGGGCCGACCCCGAGGCCTTCAGCATCGACCCGCTGCTCCTCGACACGAGCGCGCCGCGCGTGATCCAGGGGCCGCTCAACGGGCGCCAGGTGCCGCTCTACGTCGGCTACTACGACCGCGCGCTCGGCACGCAAAACGTCTACCACTCGACCAACGGCTACGTTGTGGGCGTCTCGGTGCACAACGACATGGCACCACTCACGCTGGGAGACACGGGCGCCTCTTTCGGCGCGGCGGCGCCATTCCTCGACCAGAGCCGCGTAGGCTTGGGCGTCGGGTTCTTCGACGGCAACCGCAACTGGCTTTTCTTCGAGGGGCTCACCGACGGCGTGCCTGGCGAAACGCTGCAGACGGGCTCGGGCGTCTACCCGCAAGGGCTCGGCCTGGTCACGGTCGACGACGGACAGATCGACACCGCGTTCGGCGTGCCCTTCGACGGCGTAGGCCAGAATGCCGACGACGTGGTCGGGTGGGTCGACCTCGCGACCGGCGAGCTCGAGGGTGCGCTGCTCAACACGGCCGGCCGCGCCGGCGCCTTCACGACCGAGCTCTTCGTCGAGCCGCCGATCGCGGGCGCGAGCTTCCGCTGGTATGTCAGCCAGTTCGTGCCCGATATCGACTCAGTGCCAACGTCGCCGAAGGGTGAGCTCATCCTCGTCTCGAGGCTCGGCGACAACCCTTACTCGAGCAGCTTCGACCAGGCCTGCTTTGTCAAGATCATCGACTTCAACCCATTCGCGAAGGTAGCCGCGAGCGGCGCACCCTTCCGCCAGCACGAGCGCGAGACGCTCAAGAGCGCGGTCGAATTCAACGAGAATCCCCTTTTCGGCCTGGCCGGATTTGTCAACTCTGCGGCGCAATTCCCAGCCACCGACGACGCGATCGACCTGCTCTACCACCCGCCTACGCGGCGCTTTATGATGGTCGTGGCACCGAGCTCGGGCATCCCGTCGCCCGGCGTCAACGCCACGCTCAAGCAGGCGATTGCCTATTGGGCGCGCGCGGTCGATCCCTCGGTCGTCGGATCGCCGGTCGCGCTCGACGTGCCAGAGACCAACAGCGTCACCGAGCTATCGGTCTTCGTGGGCGGCAACCTGGGCGAATCCGTGGGCGGCGAGCGGGTCGCTATCACGATCGACCGGCGGTCAACCCTGCGTGAGACGTTGACCGGCGCCTTCACGCCGGCGAGCACCTCGACCGTCGCCAACGTGCCGATCGACGCCAACTTCGCCGGCGATCCAGAGGGC